>Ga0207675_100003417_pt1 | contig 15504 bp, 15 predicted proteins | sample KBSSwiS42_FD_184305 | JGI IMG/M metagenome (GOLD analysis project Ga0207675, IMG submission 184305) | Switchgrass rhizosphere microbial communities from Kellogg Biological Station, Michigan, USA - KBS Switchgrass S4-2 (SPAdes) (version 2) | ecosystem: Host-associated > Plants > Roots >... | reverse complement strand
AGTGCGCGGTCGATCCGGCCGACCCGAACATCGTGTACTCCGAGTCGCAGTACGGCGGCCTCGTGCGCTACGACCGCAAGACCGGCGAGCAGGTCGACATCCAGCCGCAGAGCAGCCCGGGCGAGCCGCCGCTGCGCTGGAACTGGGATTCGCCGGTGCTCGTGAGCCCGCATTCGCACACGCGCCTCTACTTCGCGGCGCAGCGCGTTTCCCCGGCAGAGGGACCGCGTACGAGCTTCCCGTACGCGCCGCCAGTAACGACAACTCGAAACGGAAAACAGATTTATGAAGCGTTGTCCCGAGTGTTATGAAGTGCACGATGACGGAGATAAGTTCTGTGAGGCTGATGGCAGTGAGCTGTTAGTCGATCCGACGTTTACTCCACCATCTGTGCCTGAACCTGCGGCGCCACCGTCGAAGGCTTCCTGGTGGCCTGCCGCAGCACTCGGAGTACTCGTCGGTGTGATCTTCGGCGCCGGCGCATTTGCTGTCGCGATGCTCGTATCGACACGTGAGTCGAGCGAACATCCCGCGGCTTCCCAAGCTTCAGCAGTCGAAGAAAAAACTCTCCCCAAACGCTCAGTAGCAAGATCAGAACCGGCCCCCACAGCAGAACCCGAGGCGAGTACGTCGCCCGAGACTGAAGAAAAAGCCCAAGCCGAACCGTCCCCCGCAACCAACACCGAAAACAAAACCGCGTCCGTCCAACTCAACCAGGGGCCCATTTCGACCGGCCAGAAAACACGCCCAGGTGAAGGCGATGGCGCAGTCCGCACTGTCATCGAAATGAACGATGGCAGCACGCTCGACGTCGACGCAGCCTGGGAAGACAAGCAGGGAATCTGGTACCGCCGCAGCGGCCTGGTTTCTTTTGTTGATAGTTCGCGAGTGAAAGCAATAACCGCTCGCAAAGAAACGAAGGTGGCCGAAGCACCTCAACGCTAAATCTTTAGCTTAGTGTTATGAGAGACAGGTTCTTGTCCAGTTCAATAGTGATCCTGGTTTTTGTACTGGGAATAGCACTGATTCTTCCGAATCGAAGTATCTCAGGGTTCATGCAGATGTGCGGCCAGTTCATTTCCGATATGTTCGGTTTCTAGAGCATTGCCATCGGAACAATGAACGCGGTAACCTCCGACTTGACGCTCTTCGAGATTGAACCTTCCATCTGCCTGCCGTCCGCTTGATGACCAAGCCGCTGCTTAAGGTCTTCCAAATCTACATCTTTGTTTATGCTTTCCTGTTTGCGTCGCGGCCTCTGAGTGATGCTGATTTTTGGTTTCATTTGAAGACCGGGCAATACGTGTTCAGCACGGGCGGCGTGCCGCGCACGGAAATGTTTTCGTTCACTTATCAAGGCATACCGTGGATCGCGCACGGATGGTTGTCCGGAGTGATTTTCTATGCGGCCTGGTCCACCGTCGGACTGAGAGTCCTGATCTTTGTCTTTGCGCTACTCGTGGCGATCGCGTTTTGGATCGCTTTCAAACGCGCTGAGAGTCATCCGTTCTTCGCCGGTGTTGCGGTGCTGCTGGGCGTGTGGATCGCGATGCCGAATATTGGTGTCCGGCCGCGCGTCTTCACCATTCTGTTCACAAGCATTTTTCTCGCGCTTCTGGGCCGATTTGCAGGAGGTGTCAAGGAGCGATGGATTTGGATGCTCGTGCCGCTGATGATCTTGTGGGCGAACCTGCACGGCGGCTTTTTTATTGGACTGGCGTTGATTGCTCTGACCGCGGTGGGAATGTTGCTCGACTATGGGGCGGGCGTGTTACCCGCCGGTATGAACATGCGATCGCGCTTACGAACGCTGGCGATCGTCTTTCTTGGTTGCGTGTTCGCAGTACTGGTGAATCCTTACGGTTATAAGCTTTACACAGCGCCCATCGCCGTCTTGCGTTCTCCGATCCTGCAGAATCTGGTTACTGACTGGTCGTCACCTGATTTTCACCTTCCGGAAGCCTTTCCGCTCCTGCTCTTGATCGTCATGACGATGGCGGTGCTCGCGCTCTCGCCAAAACGGCCGAAGCCGAGTGAAGTGCTGTTGTTCTTAGCGACTCTCTACGCCACGCTGAAGACACAGCGGAACGCAATCGTGTTTGCGCTAGTCAGCGTTCCCCTTTTCGCAAACTACTTTCAGCTCTGGCTCGACTCGACGCGGCTCGGAAAATCCTTCGGCACCTCTCCTCGTTCGAACGGCAATACGGGGCTTGCGATACTCTTTGCGGTCGGCCTTTTGTTGCCGCTCATTCCGTTTGCCATCAAGCTGAAGCAAAAGGTCTATTCGAATCCGACGCAGGAGTCACTGCGCGTGCCGGTGCAGGCGGTTGAGTATCTAAAGCAGAACGGAATCAAGGGAAACACCTTTACGGCTCCCAATGTTTGGGGCGCCTATGTGCTCTGGGCTGCGCCTGACAATCCTGTCTACATCGATGGAAGAGATGTCTATCCGGATACGTTTTGGCAGGAGTTTGTTGACATTACTTACGGCCGCGTGGATTGGCGGAAAATATTCGATCAACGTGGGGTGCAGATTGCGGTGGTCCAACCTGATTCGATGTTGGCGCGACAATTGGGAGAAGCCCCGGCTTGGGAAAGCATATATCACGATGGAATGAGTGTAGTGTTCCGGCGGCGTTAGTGATTGCTGTTAACGTCCTCAAGGATGACCTTCATCGCATCGTTAGAAATCGAGTGGCGCGTGTTTGTCGTATCGAGATAGACAGCAAACGAACCACCGCCCAAACTGCGGACGCGCTCGTTGATGACGCCTTCGTAAGTTCTAAACGCTTCACCACCAAGGCAGCAGGGGTCGTTTTTATTCACGATCTGCAACTGTTTTCGCTGTTCTCCCAATGAACTGAGAATGTAGAGATCCAGATAGTTGGCGATCGAATGCAGTTCCGGAATGGTTTGCTCGTAATCGCCCCAATCTGCCGGCCGTTGCGCGGAATTAGATCGGTTTCGATCCTCGCGCAAGTGCAACGGCAACGTCCCTGCTGCTGGATAGCTGCGTGTGATGCGTGGATCTATAGCGGCGTACATCGTCGTCGTCCACCCCCCGCCCGAAACTCCCGTCATAACAACTGAGTTGTAATTGAGCGATTGCGTGTAGTTGAGAACGACGGCCACTGGGGTCAGAAACAATTGCACCGGATGACCCGACTTCATCTTCAAGAACTTCAACTGCTCGTGGAAACCCAATTGCACTTTGCCGATACGTTCTATGTCGACCACCGGCCGGTTATTCGGTCCTTCCAACGGCATGCTCATCCCAATGACGGCGAAGCCGTTCTTCAGAAAAAACGAGATCAGATCTTTGGCGATGATGAAATCGCCGTCGTGACCGCCGTGATAGATGAGGAGTTTGCCGTTTCCCTGGGCCGGAATGAAGTGATAAGCAGTTGAACTCAGGCCCCATTCCATGTTTACGGTCAGTCGATCGATCTGTTTGAGGTTGTCCAGCCCGGAATATCGATCATCCTGGATCGACTTTTCGACGTTTGCAGGTTGCTCTTTCGGAAAACCGTTGGTTCCCCAGATGAAGCTGACGAGTTCGGCGCGTTTCGCCGTCGCGTTGTCTCTGTTCTGGATCGAGATGAGATTCTGAACGTTTTGATCGACGAAGACTTCTGCGACAACGGGTGTTTCAGGCTGCAAGAGCATCCGGCCCTTGGCGGCAACCAGCACACCCACCAACAGACCCACAGCGAACCAGATCAGCCGAATTGTGATGACTTTAATCTTCAAGCTTTGCTACCTATCATCAGGCCATTACAACGATCGGTAAATCTCAAAAGATCCAACAGTCTTTAGGGGAGTGTAGTTCTCGTGCACGTACTCGATGATGCGGCGCGACGCCGGCGTGTTGTTTCGGTCACCAGGCACAATGACGACGACTCGAGGCGGCGTAGATTTGAGGATGTCGAATACATGCTGCTCCTCCTGCCCCGGACGTATGCCGACTGCCGTGTTCCAAAACCGGAATGGGTTTTTTCGGTTGGCGAGAAAATACAGTTCCGGATTGTACGGCAATACGAAGATCGTCTCGTTCGGCTGCGAGTTCGCCTGTATAACCCCTATAACTTCCTGATAGGTTTTTAGGCTGTCAGGTTCAACCCAAAGTCCAACTCGATCGAGACTCGTAGCCGGTACAAGTGCAACCCGCTGTCCGCGGATAATCCCAATCAATAATCGAGTGATAGGCTGCCCGGCATCATAGTAAATAGCAGTTGCGGAGAATAGGATTGCAACTGATGCCAAAGCCAATATGGATCGGCGTCGCCATTGCAAGGATAACCAAAACAGACCGGCCACCAGTATCGGTAGCGTGTAGAAGAGATAAATTGGAATCTGCTGGAAAACAGCGACCAGGGCATAAAAGATCGCGAGAATGGGGGCTGCGCCGACCTCAGTCGCGGACCGGTGTTTCGCAAGACTCGTTAGTGTAAGTCCACCAATTACCAAGCCGATCAAAGGAAGCGAGAACCAGAAAATGCCGTTGACGACCTCTGGAAAACTACGAAATGCCATCACGTCAGCTAACGCGATCGCTTGCTGGTCCATGTATTTAGGTAGTTTCAGATATGGGAGCTGCTGAATAGCCATCGCGCGGAGAATTGTGTCGTCAACGAAAGTGCGAAGTGACCCATGGGCAACGTGGTAAAGGAGTATCGGTATTGACGCAGCTACAAAACCGACTGCCAACTGCGCGCAAATTTCTAGTACTCTCCTGTTGTTGGTTCCGGCATAGAATATCGCCTGAACTAGTAATACGATTGGCCAAATCCCAAATAGAATCAAGCCTGAAGTGTTGGTAGCCGATAGGACATATAGGACGGTCCCTACCAACATCACTCCCAACAGGCTACGGGCCAACCATGTGTCACGGATTAGCGAGTGTTCGTTTTTCCGTGTGAGCAGGTAGGTAACGACTCCCATCGCCACGAATACGCCCGTTATTTGCCTGAATAAGAATACGAACCCCACCAGGAGGCCGACAACGAAAATGGTCCATTTTTCTTGTGGGAAATACGTGAAGAAGAAAGCGATCAGAGTAACAAATAGTACGCAATACCAACTCGGTTGTGGATTTAGGTATTGTATTGCGCCAAACGCCGTCGCCGTTCCGGCTGCTACCGCGGCGATAAACACATCTCGCTTGGCGATTATGAGGAACACAAAACACGACTGTAGAAACGCCGCAGCCATCAATGGATAACGAAGACTTAACAGCTTAGTGCCAAACGCCGCGAACGCGGCAACATGAATGAAGTGGATGTAGCCGGTGTGGATCTCTTCCACATCCTTGTTCAGAATCTCGCCATTGAGCATACGCTCGGCCGTGTGCGCATAGACTCCTTCGTCCGGCGGCCACCAAAATCTATTGTGAAAGTAGGCCAGAGTTAGCGTGTTAAAAACGAGGACGAAGAGGAATGCGATGAGAAAGCTGCGGTTCGAAAGCCTTGAGGAAACTCTCGTCACCAAGTCTTTAGCAGGTTCAGGGGGCAATTAAGGTTTGGGCTCGCAGACGAGAATAAACTGATAACCGAACAGCGTCTTTCTTAACCGCGCGATTCCCCAATTTAGCACATGAAGAAAACTGAGTGCTCGGCCTTTGCTCGTTGAGGGAAGAATCAAAGGAAGTGGGATTGGCGTTACGCTGGTATTGATTATCTGAAGCCCCGATTCAGCAGCGATCTTCTTAGAGCTCTCGAGCGTGAAGAACCGTAAATGGGTTTCGTCCAGGATCCCTACACGGCTGTAGTTGAAGCGACCGAAGAGCAGATTGAGGCGAACCCAGATATTTGCCACGTTCGGCAGCGACATCAAGATCTTGCCTTTCGGATTGAGGTGCTTGCTGATCTGTTGCAAGAACTGGCGCGGATCTCGCAAGTGCTCAACCACGTCGCCGAGAATGATGGCGTCATAAGTCTCCAATTCCGAAAGGTCCAAAGATTCAACGTCCGCTTGGATCATCCTGTGGCAATGCTGTTTGGCAATTCTCGCCATCTCGGGATCTTGTTCAATGCCCGTGACCAAACAATTACGATTAGTCATTTCAGCCGAAAGGTAACCGGTAGCGGTTCCAACCTCCAGTACCGTTCGGGGCTTTTCGCGGTCTATCCATTCGATGATCTGCGAGTGACTGCTGTAAGGATCAGCACGCTTGTACGTGTACTGTTCTCCGCTCGTGTCATACTTTGGCTCGTACATCAATTTCGCCTTGTGCAATCGGTATTTCATCGCACTCTTGACGCAGTTGAACGCATACGCCATTCCGTTTACATAGCAGATCTCATCGCCATAATACGTCGGGATGGGCCGCTCGCATATCCTAAGACCAGCTTCGTGGAATTGGATCAGAATGTCGGTGTCAAAGTGCCATTCGTTGGAATTCAGCTGGAACGGTACTTTCTTCAACGCCGCGCAATTGTAGAGCCGGTAGCCGGAATGAAACTCCGAAAGCTTCATTCCGGTAATTCGATTCTCAACCCAGGTGAGAATCCTGTTACCAACGAACTTATATAAGGGCATTCCGCCGCCCAAGGGATCCCCGCCCGCTGCCACGCGAGAGCCGAAAACCATGTCGGCTTCATCGTGCTCAAGTGGCTCCAGGAGTTCCGGCAAGATTTCCGGAGCATATTGACCGTCAGCGTGGAGCATCACGACAACATCGAGCCCGCGAGCGATAGCATAATCATAACCAGCCTTTTGATTTCCGCCGTATCGAAGGTTCTTCGCATTGCGATGAATTGTCAGCTTTTCAACCGTCTTAGCGTGTTTATAACCAATCGCCGCGTAGTAGGTGTTGTCTGTTGAACAGTCGTCAAATAGGAATACCTCTTCAACCTTGTTCCACACTTCTTCCGGAATTCGATCGAGCGTCCAGTCGAGTTTATTGACGGCGTTGTAGGCAATCACAAAGATTCCGATCCGTTTTTTCTTCTCGGCTGGGATATCTGTGGGGTTCGGATTTACTTCAGGTGCAACCGTCATGCAGAAACTCCAATGAATCGCGCCCACGGCGCTGTCGTGCGCGTCGGGGAGGCGCACGACAATTGGTCGGGGCTATACAACGTGTGTCTTGGTACCGCGGAACTGTAAACCGTCTTGCTCTTCTTCCTGGAGGAACTTTACTGCCTTCACTCCATATTGGCGGAGGCGGCGGTAGAGTTTGCTGCGGTCAATTCCCAGGGCCGCGGCCGCTCGTACCTGATTGCCGCCGAATTGCTGGAGCACCGACAGGATATAGCGCTTCTCAATTTCGGCGAGCGGTACCGCGTCGGTCATGTAGGCTTGCAGCAGTTCGCGAAAATCGTCAGGGTCCGATTGGCTGCGCGACTCGGTTAATTCCAACGGCAGATCTTCGATGCCCAGTTCGTTACCATTACCGAGCGCCAACGCATACTCAATCACGTTCTCGAGTTCGCGCACGTTACCTGGCCAGGGATACTCGTTCAACAGTCGCATCGCTTCCGCTGAGAAATGTGGAACGCTCGATCGGCCCTGCCGGTCAGACTTCACACCCAGAAAGTGTTGCACCAGCAGACTAACGTCGCCGGCGCGCGTGCACAGTTCAGGAAGGTGCAAGGGAAGCACTCGCAAACGATAATAAAGGTCCGGACGGAAACGACCGCAAGCAACGGCTTGTGCGAGATCGCAGTTGGTCGCCGAAATGATGCGTACGTCAATCGCTATGTTTGCTCGTGCACCAATGCGACGTACTGTACGTTCCTGCAAAACTCTCAAGAGCTTCGCCTGCGCAGAAAGATTCAGTGCGTCAACTTCGTCAAGAAACAGCGTTCCGCCCGAGGCCTTCTCAAACAGTCCGCTTCGGTTTTCGTGTGCGCCGGTGAATGTGCCGCGCTGGTGGCCGAAGAGTTCGGCTTCGATCAGCGTTTCGGGGATTGCGGAGCAGTTGATATCCACAAATGCCGCGTCTCGCCTCGGACTCAGGTCATGAATCGCGCTTGCAGCGAGTTCTTTTCCAGTGCCCGTCGCGCCGGTGATCAGTACGGAAGCATCCGTTGGCGCAACGCGTTCAATGACGGAAAAGAGTTTCCGCATTGCAGGCGATTGGCCGACGAGAGTGGGTGCTTTCGCCCGGGTTCTAGGTGGGTGATCGGCTGCTTTGGCTACCGCGCGGCTTTGATTCTCGGGCTGGTTGCTGGTCCAACCGTCAAATGCAGTGGGAGTTGCGAGGGGCATCAATCAACAAACTCCTAAGGGGTAATCCTTGGGTACTACGGCCTGCTTCGAGTGTCCGTGTCGGGGATTCAGACCCTGGAGCACTCCTTTCGACACTGAAATAGCAAAACGTCTAAACGAGTAGATGTTCCGAATACATCGAACCGAGACTCAAACAACGAAGCGGGTGGTGTGGCCCCGATTGTCAGATTCTGTACGAGCCAAAAATCCAACACCCCGGGTTTTTGTGTAGCTGAAAAGCGTGGACCAGTCCGAGATCTTACGGTTTTGGGTAAAGCTAAGAACGTGCTAACTCGAACGGTCAGCCGGTTGTTAAAGATGATAAACCGACGCGAGCATGTGGCAACTCAGGGGCCACTGGCGAAATGTGTCGATTTGCTCACAACTTTGCCGGTAAACACACCTGAAAACGTCGTTCAAGCCTTCATTTGTCTATTGTTTGGACTCGCTTTCTAGAATCGAGACGACCTGGAAGCCCGCCCGCATTGCCTCTTTAACTTCGTTGCAGGACAAATTCGGAGAAACGACGTGGCTATCAGGCTATACCTGTCAGCACTGACATTCCTATTTCTGTTTTTGGTTTGGATGAGCCGCGGCGTTGGCGTGCTCGAAGCGACCGTTGTCGTGAGTGCGCTGCTTTACCTGATCATCGATACCCGCGAACACTTGCGGATCGTCAGAACGGAACTCGACCTGCTGAAGCAACTCGAAAAGAAGCTTTCATTGCTACTGCACTGATGAACTCGGTCATGACTTTACTTCTCATTAATGGTGTTGTTGCTTTCGTTGCTGCGCTCGTGCTCCACGAACTCGGACACTACTTCGTAGCGCGTATTTGCAGCGTGCGAATCAAACAGGCGGGATTCGGCTGGGGGCCAAAGCTCTTTGGCATTCGCGTCAACGGAGTTGATTACCAACTGCGGCTGATGCCAATCGGCGCTTACATCCAGATGGACATGATCGCATTGCAGGCGCGGCCGTTGATGCAGCAGTTGTTTGTGTTGGGCGCAGGGATCGGAATGAATCTGGTGTTAGCCGTCATCGCCTGGGGCTCGTTGTTTGGTTCACTAAATCTTGCTTTGGCAATCGGAAATCTCGTGCCCTTCTACCAGCTCGACGGCTGGAAGGGAGGCATGGTGATCTGCCGGCGCATTTTTGGACGCCCCAGTCCGCTTGTCGAGTGGGTAATGACACTCGGAGGAGGAGCGATAGCTTTGGCCGTACTGGTTCGAGCGTTCCTGAATTTCTAATATGAAGGTTACTTTCACTCCCAACGTTGATGGGCGTCGAATAGCAAAAGCGTATATTGCTTTGGCGTTTGCACAGGACGTCGCAAAAGGTTACATAAAGGACCGCCGCGAAGAAGAGACGCTCCATCCGCTTTTAACTGCGTTGGATATGTCAGCGAAGTTGTTGGAAGAAATTCTGGAAGACGTGCTGCCGGTGGAGGAAGAAACAGAACAGGTCACGCTGATCATGTGACCGGCGTGACCTGTTAGTCGAGTGAAGGGAATTTACATACCCATTCCGCTCATGCCGCCCATACCGCCCGGCATACCGGAACCGCCCTTGTCCTCCTCAGCAATCTCCGAAACCATAGCTTCGGTCGTCAGCATCAAGCCTGCGATTGATGCTGCATTCTGAAGAGCAGTGCGGGTGACCTTCGCCGGGTCAATGACACCGGCCTTAACGAGGTCTTCGAACTTTTCCGTCTGAGCGTTGAAGCCGATGTTCTCGCTCTTCTCGTTGCGAACTCGCTCGACGACGACCGCGCCTTCCTTGCCGGCGTTCTGAACGATCTGACGCAGTGGCTCTTCCAACGCGCGCCGGACGATGTTCACGCCGATCTGCTCGTCAGGATCGCCTTCACCGCCCTTGTTGACCTCGAATTTTTCGAGTGCCTTCGCCGCACGGACCAACGCGACCCCGCCGCCCGGGACGATACCTTCCTCAACCGCAGCGCGCGTAGCATGCATCGCATCCTCAACGCGCGCTTTCTTCTCTTTCATTTCGGTCTCGGTGGCCGCACCGACTTTGATCACCGCAACGCCGCCGACGAGTTTCGCCAGTCGCTCTTGCAGTTTCTCGCGATCGTAATCGGAACTGGTCTCTTCGATCTGGGCGCGCAACGTTCTGACGCGTCCTTCGATGTCTGACTGCTTGCCGGCGCCTTCGACGATCGTGGTGTTGTCCTTGTCGATCGTGATTTTCTTGGCGCGTCCTAGATCTTCGAGTTTGACGTTCTCGAGCTTGATACCGAGATCCTCACTGATGACTTTGCCGCCTGTGAGAATCGCGATGTCTTCGAGCATCGCTTTGCGGCGATCGCCAAAGCCCGGAGCCTTAACAGCCGCAATGTTCAACGTGCCGCGCAGCTTGTTGACGACCAGCGTCGCCAATGCTTCGCCTTCAACGTCTTCCGCGATGATCAGCATCGGTTTGCCCATCTTCGCAACCTGCTCCAGCAGCGGCAGCAGATCTTTCATCGAGCTGATCTTCTTCTCGTTGATCAGGATGAGCGGATTTTCGAGCACTGCTTCCATGCGCTCCGGATCGGTAACGAAGTACGGGCTGAGATAGCCGCGATCAAACTGCATTCCCTCGACGACTTCGAGAGCAGTTTCCATCGTCTTCGACTCTTCAACGGTAATAACACCGTCTTTACCGACTTTGTTCATCGCTTCGGCGATGATGTTGCCGATGGTCTGATCGCCGTTGGCGGAAACAGTTCCGACCTGCGCAATCGCGTCGCCCTTAACAGGCTTCGCGAGTCGCTTGATCTCATCGGTTGCGCGTTCGACAGCCTTGTCGATACCGCGCTTGAGCGCCATCGGGTTCGCGCCGGCGGCCACGGTCTTCACGCCTTCGCGGAAGATTGCCTGGGCCAAAACGGTCGCTGTGGTCGTGCCGTCGCCTGCGACGTCCGACGTCTTCGACGCAACTTCGCGCACCATCTGTGCGCCCATGTTCTCTAACGAATCTTTAAGTTCGATCTCTTTTGCGACGGTGACACCGTCTTTGGTGATCGTGGGTGAGCCAAACTTCTTGTCGATCACCACGTTTCGGCCCTTTGGGCCGAGGGTGATCTTGACAGCGTCGGCGAGCTGGTTGATTCCTCGCAAGATCGCTGCCCGCGACTCCTCACCATGGATTACTTGCTTAGCCATTTCTCTATCTTCTCCTGCTTAGATTTGAACGTGAGTTCCAACGAAAAAAAGCGGCTGAGTTAGTCGAATCCGACTACTTGCCGCCCTTCTTCGTGCCGCCTGTTGCTGCGCCGGCGCGCTCGAGAATGCCGAGGATCTCGTCCTCACGCATGATCAAGTATTCTTCGCCGTCGATCTTGATTTCAGAACCGCTGTACTTGCCGAACAGAACGCGATCGCCAACCTTGACATCAAGGGATTGACGGGTGCCGTCGTCCTTGTACTTGCCTTCACCAACCGCAATAACTTCGCCCTCCTGGGGCTTTTCCTTCGCAGTGTCAGGGATGATGATGCCACCCCGAATCTGCTCGCCTTCATCAATCCGGCGCAAAATCACCCGGTCATGAAGAGGCCTGATGTTCGTAGCCATAACCTTGGGTCTCCTTTCGACTTTTCCAGAAAAATTGGTGGTTTTAAGTATGAATATAGCACTCGTTGTCTGAGAGTGCTAAGGATAGAGCGAGACGTGGGCGGATGTCAATGGGCCTGAGACAGCTAGCGGCTGCTGCGCTTTGGAGGTTTTGAGCCGTTGCGGTCCTGTTTGTCGTAGAGGGCGACGCGCTTGGCAAGGGTGTTCCGATGAATACCGAGTACGACGGCTGTTTTTGAGAGATGTTGGCGGTTTTGGGCGAGGGCCTTCTTGATATAGACTTTTTCGAATTCCGAGAGTGCCTCGTCGAGAAGAATCTGGCCTTCCAGCATTTCGTCGATCAAGGTTTCAAGTCGCGCACGCATTCATCAATCTCCGAGGGGCGAGAGAAAGAAAGAACTGGCGGGCGGAGAGTCACCACCAGAAAACTACAGTTCTTTTCCCGTAAGCAGCCGATACGCTTCGACGTAGCGAGCAGTAGTGGCAGCCGCGACTTCCGCCGGAATCTCCGGTGCGGGTGGCTTTTTGTCCCAGCCAAGCGTCTCGAGATAGTCACGCACATACTGCTTATCGAATGACGGTTGCGATCGCCCAGGCTCGTAAGCATCAGCAGGCCAGAAGCGTGAGGAGTCGGGTGTCAACACTTCATCGACCAAAAGAAGCTCACCGTTTTTGTCCACGCCGAATTCGAACTTCGTATCGGCAATAATGATCTGTCGCTCGCGCGCATATTCGTGTGCTTCCGAATAGAGACGCAACGACGTGTCACGCAATTGTGCAGTACGTTCCTCGCCGATCAGATCTCGAACCTGATCTTCCGTGATGTTTTCATCGTGACCCTGCTCCGCTTTCGTTGACGGCGTGAACAACGGCTCAGGTAACTTCGCAGATTCCTGTAAACCGGCCGGCAGCTTGTGACCACAAACTTCGCCAGTCCGTAAGTAATCTTTCCAACCTGAACCGACCAGATAACCACGTACGACGCACTCGACAGGAAATACTTCTGCACGCCGCACCAGCATCGAGCGGCCCGCGAGCGTTTCAGCATGACGCTGTACGGCGGCGGGCATCTCTTCAATCTTCGCGGTGATTAAATGATTAGCAACTACGTGCCCCAACCTCTCGAACCAAAACTCCGAGAGGGCTGTGAGCACTTCACCTTTTCGGTGAATAGGTGTGGGAAGAATGCAGTCAAAAGCTGAGATGCGATCGGTCGCGACGATCAAGAGACTTTCATCGTCGACCGCGTAGACGTCACGTACTTTTCCGCGCCGAACGAGCTTTAGATCAGAAAGAGAAGTTTGCAGCAGAGTGGCAGCACTCATGTTCGATGGCTGCCCTTCGAGCAGCAATGATTCAATCTTTATAAGAGGCAGCCGGATTGTGCTCGCGGTGAAAAGCTTTGTCAAGACACACTCTGATTTAAGTGTTGAGTGCGTCGCGTGATTTAACTGAGGGCTTCGCGCAAGCGACGAATTTGTGCAGCATGATCATGTGCATGCGCCGCATAAATGCGCAGCCAATCCTCTGCTGTGTAGCGTCCGCTCTCGGTGTGCGTGCCCGATCGTTGCCAATCTTCTTCGGTCATCAAGCGCAGTAACTGCATCGTAGTCACACGTGCGCAGCGAAACGCTTCGAGCGCCGGCGCCATATCGCGTTCGTTGTATCGAAGCTTTGTCGCAAACTGATCCTGATCGTAACCCTGAATTAATGGATCATCTTCACAGAGCAGTTTTCTGATTCTTCCCGCCGCGGTAGATTCACTGTCGCCGAGATGATGAACTATCTCGCGCGCACTCCACTTGCCGGGAATCGGATGCGCTCCTAGACTCTTGGCGGGAAAACTGTTGAGCGCGGCAATGACTTCGTCGAACCCGTCTCCATATTGCTTGATAAGGACGTTTCGTTCTTCGGGCGTCATTTTCCTGGTCCTTTATTAATAGGGTGAACTTGGCAGGAGCATATCAGAATCCACGGCAGATGGTCAGTTTGAGGCCAGTTTAAGTTCTGGGCCGGGAAGTTTGGGCTTGAACAGCCGGGCAATTCTCCTGTACTATCCTCGGCGAACCGAGTTGCGCCAACGACCCCGTGGTGCTTGCCCACTGAGCCTCCTGCTTGTCAGTTCAGATCGACTAAATACTCTGATGGCTACAGCTACTGACAGACAGAAAATCGCTAAGGAAAACTTCCCTGTGCCCGACTCCGGCGAACGCAAAGTATCGCTACTCGTCGTCGAGGACGACGAAAACATTTCGACCGCGATCAGCGAGTATTTCTCTCGCGCGGGCTATAACGTCAGGACCGTCGAAGACGGTCTCAACGGCGTTAAGGCAGCTTTGGACGATCCGCCCGACGCGGTGGTCCTCGATCTAATGTTGCCGAAGATGGATGGCCTCGCCGTCTGTAAGGAACTCAGGGAAAAGGTCGGCTACTTGCCAATACTTATGCTCACTGCCAAGGACGACGTCGTCGATAAAGTCCTCGGGCTGGAAATGGGCGCTGACGATTACATTACCAAGCCCTTCAGCCTGCGTGAGCTGGAAGCGCGCATCAAGTCCGTGCTCCGGCGTACGCGTAATGGTCCGAGCAGTGACGGCATACGCGACGAGGCGCCTATCGTTCGCGGCCGGCTCCGCATCGACTCCGCCAAGCGGGAAGTCACAATCGGTGACCGCCAGGTCGAACTGACGCCGAAAGAGTTTGATCTGCTTCGTCTGTTTGCTTCGAACCCGGGCCGCGTGTTCCCGCGCAAGTACCTGCTGGAAAAGATCTGGGACTATTCCTACGAAGGCTATGACCGCACGATCGATTCACACATCAATCGCCTGCGCGCCAAGATCGAGGAGAATCCTGAGAACCCGCAGATGGTGCTTACCGTTTGGGGTATCGGCTACAAGTTCAGCGACGAACAATAGGTCCTGTAGTCCAGCAGGACCTATACTCCTCCCCCTAAACCCGCCTTTAACAAAGCAATAGCAATTCTCTTCCACTTATTGTATTCTTCGCCTCAGTTTGTACAAGATAGTGGGCCCCCCGACTACCTTGTCTCACGTTTCGCTATTTGAAACTGGAGGAGTCGAGATGAACATTTATAGGCGTATTGTGCCTGCTGTTCTCTTACTGGGGCCCGTGTTGACTTTCACCGCGCCGGTAGAAGCGCAAAAGAGCGTTACCGCTTCGGCGCGACCTGCAATTTCCGTCCTCGACAGCACTAAAGAACAAGATGGACTCGTCGGTTCCGTACGACGAGTTAAGACGGAGACTGCCCGGATCGAGCTCAAGGACGGACATCCCATCGAGGGGCCAGCTCAACTCGTTGAAGTCACTACCTACGGCATCAAGGGAAACCGCATCGAGAACACGTCTTACCCGCTCGCCGGGTCGCTCGCACACGAGATCAACCAGCCGCTGGCCGCCGTGATGGCCAACGCGCAGGTCGCGCTGCGGACGATCGCCGGCCCGCAGCCCGACCTGGCGGAGCTGCGCGAGATGCTGGCCGACATCGTGAGCGACAACCGGCGCGCGAGCGACGTGGTGCGACGCTTGCGAGCCTTCATCAAGAAGGGCGACGCCGAGCTCGCGCCGGTCGACGTCAACGCCACGCTCCACGAGGTCGTGCGGCTCCTCAACAGTGACGTGCTCGGCCGACGCATCTGGCTCGAGGTCCATCCCGGTCTCGAACTGCCGCCCGTGCTCGCGGATCGCGTCCAGCTCCAG
>Ga0207675_100003411_pt1 | contig 15509 bp, 15 predicted proteins | sample KBSSwiS42_FD_184305 | JGI IMG/M metagenome (GOLD analysis project Ga0207675, IMG submission 184305) | Switchgrass rhizosphere microbial communities from Kellogg Biological Station, Michigan, USA - KBS Switchgrass S4-2 (SPAdes) (version 2) | ecosystem: Host-associated > Plants > Roots >... | reverse complement strand
TGGCTTCGCAGGAGATTGACTTGCAGCGTGTCGAGCTGATGCGCGGGAATCTTGATGTCGGCAAAATTACCGAAGCCGGTGTTGATGCCGTAGGTCGGCTCGTCTCGATGCGCGAATTCCTCGACGACGGCGCGCGCCGCATGCACGCGCTCGCGTGCGGCCGGCGAGAGTCCGACATGCTCGTCGGCATCTGCAATGCCGACCAGTTGATCGAGCGTCAGGGACGAACCGTCTAATTCGATCATTTCGTTGTCGTGACGCGGAACGCTTCGACGAACGCTCGTTGTACCATATACCCCGATGAACATCGCAGTGCTCGGCGCGCAGTGGGGCGACGAAGGCAAGGGCAAGATCGTCGACATGCTGACGCCGCATTTCGCGGCTGTCGCGCGGTACCAGGGTGGCCACAACGCCGGACATACCGTTTATGTGAAAGGGACGAAGTTCGTCCTGCATCTGATTCCGTCGGGCATTCTGCATCCAGGCGTCACCTGCATCATCGGCAATGGTGTCGTCGTCGATCCTCAGGCGCTCTTCAAGGAGGTCGACGAGCTTGCCCGGATGGGCGTCAACGTCAACGGCCGGCTCCTCATCAGCGAGAAGGCTCACGTCATCCTGCCGTACCACCGGGAGCTCGATGTGCTGTCCGAGGCGCGGCGAGGCGAGCGGAAAATCGGGACGACCTCGCGCGGCATCGGTCCGGCGTACGAGGACAAGATCGGCCGGCGCGGCATCCGCATGTGCGATCTGCTTGGCGACCGCGACGCGCTGGCGCAGGAGGTGCGCGAGAACGTCCACGCTCGCAACCAGATCATCAAAGAGTCGACGCTCGACTGGAAACCGTTGTTCGATCAGCTGGTCGCGTACGGCGAACGGCTGCGGCCGTGGATTGGCGACGTGTCGTTGTTTCTCGCCAGGCTGCGCGCCGAAGAGCATCACGTCATGTTCGAAGGGGCACAGGCGACGCTGCTCGACATCGATCACGGCACGTATCCGTTTGTCACCTCGTCGAACGCCTCGGTCGGGGGCGTCTGCACCGGTCTGGGTGTGCCGCCGAGCGCCATCGACGGCGTCCTTGGAGTTGCCAAGGCGTACACGACTCGCGTGGGCGAAGGTCCGCTGCCGACGGAATTGTCAGGGGATCTCGCCGACCGGCTGCGAGAGAGCGGTCAGGAGTATGGGGCGTCGACCGGCCGTCCGCGCCGCTGTGGCTGGTACGACGCGGTGGTCGTCCGCTATTCAGCGCGAATCAATGGCCTTGATGCGATCGCGCTGACGAAGCTCGACGTCCTCGATGGTCTTGCCGAGGTGCGCATCTGCACGGGATACCGGACGTCGAAAGGCGTCCTGACGGAGTTTCCGGCGGATCTGCGTGCGCTCAGCAACTCGGAACCGATATACGAGACGCTGCCCGGCTGGCGCGAGCCGACCCGCGGGGCGACGATCTTTGCGTCGCTGCCAGGCGAGGCGCAACGCTATATCAAACGGCTCGAAGAGGTCAGCGGCGTGCCGTGCGCCATCATCTCGACCGGTTCCGACCGCAGTGAAACCATCGTGCGCGACGACACCATCATCCAGAACTGGTTCTCCAAGCAGCTGGCTTAGGGCTTCCCTGAGCCTTACGCCCGCTTCTTCGCGTCGCAGAATTGCTGGACCGCGTCCGCATCGGCATCGAAGAATTCGAGACCGGCGCGGTAACGAGGGCCGGTCTTCGCCAGCTCGAACGACGCCCAGGCAACAGCGGCGATGAAGCGCAGCGCCTTGTTGCCCTCGCCCATCGACACACGAACGCGCTGATTGGGCTTGAGGATGGTCGGCGAGACGACCTGCGCGCCTATCACTGAGAGGTCGATCAGCACCGCGACATTGCCGTCGAGGACGACATCCACCCCCTCCACGATCCGGACACGCGGGGCGCGCCGCGTCCCGCGCTGATCCAGCGGAGGGGCCGCCGGCGCCGGTGGGGCGATGACCACCGCCGCTTCGTCGGCAACAGGCGCAGGCGCGCTCGCAGGCACACGCGAGTGCTCGCTCTCGTGCGCGACGATGCGGATTTCGCACGTCGAGAGTTTCGGGTCGGCTTTGATGCGATTGATGAGCGCCGCTCCGCGTGTGGTCGCCGCGAATGCCCGTTCGAGCGCGACGACATCCGGCCGCTTGCGCGTGATCACCTCGAGGGCGCGAAGCGCTTCCTGGGCGGGGAAGCCCTGCGCGCCGCTGAAATCCTCGCGGTCCATGAGCGCCTGCAGATGCTCCGATGGCGCGATCAGTACGGTGGACACAGAAAGATCAGTGTAAATCAGAATTGAAAAGGCAAAATTCCAACTGCGAACACGGATCAATGCGCGAGGCGAGCATCCAGATGCAACGGCGTGCACGGCGCCACGAACACGAGGCGACACGAACGATCGCTGTTTGCATTTTGCATTTTGAATTACAGAATGACCGGGATCATGACTGGGGTCATGTGCAGCAACTTGATCAAGAGATACGGCGACGTCGTGGCCGTCGATCGCCTGTCGTTCGAGGTCGCTCGTGGCGAATGCTTCGGCCTGCTCGGTCCGAACGGTGCCGGCAAAACGACCACGATCGAAATTCTCGAAGGGCTGCTCGAACCGGATGCGGGAGAGGTGCAGATTCTCGGCCTGACATGGCGCGGTCACGACGGGGAACTGCGGCAGCGGATCGGAGTGCAGTTGCAGGAGACGCAGCTCGCCGAAAAGCTCACGGTGGAAGAGACCCTTCGGTTGTTCCGATCGTTCTATCACCGCGGGCGAACCGTCGACGATCTGCTGCGGGTGGTGGAGCTGGAATCGAAACGCCGAAGCTGGGTCGGAAAGCTTTCGGGGGGGCAGAAACAGCGGTTGGCCGTGGCGTGCGCATTGGCGGGCGATCCCGATCTGCTGTTTCTCGACGAGCCCACGACCGGTCTTGATCCCCAATCACGTCGCCAACTCTGGCAACTCCTTGGCGAATTCCGCACGCAGGGTGGCAGTATTGTGCTCACGACGCACTACATGGACGAAGCAGAAACGCTGTGTGACCGGGTCGCGATCGTCGATCACGGACGAGTGATTGCGCAGGGCTCACCCCGGGAACTGATTGCCACCCTCGGTGCGCCGCGGGTGATCACGCACCAGGGGACGCTCGAGGACGTGTTCGTCGCGCTCACCGGCAGACACCTGCGCGAAGAATGAGATCATCGATTGACCGCGGCGGATCGTGGCATCCACTCATCGAGCTCTCGCTCGCACGCCTGCGTGAGTTCGCGCGCGAGCCCGAGGCCATCTTCTGGGCATTCATCTTCCCGATTCTGATATCGGTGTCGCTCGCCGTCGCGTTTCCCGGCGGCGGCAGCAAGCCCGCGATCGTCGGCATCGAACCCGGCGACGGTGCGAAGGGAATTCAGGACGCACTCGCACGGGCGCCCGGTGTGACGGTCCGCGAGATGACGCCGGGCAATGAAGCGCGGGCGCTGCGTGAAGGCGAAGTCCACCTGCTGGTCGTTCCGACCAGTCCCCCTACCTATCGCTTCGATCCGGCGCGCGAGGAAAGCCGCGTCGCCCGGTTGATGGTCGACGACGCGCTCAAGCATGCGGCAGGGAGAACCGATCCGTGGTCCGCGCGCGAGGATCCCGTACAGGTGCCAGGTTCGCGCTATGTGGACTGGCTGATCCCCGGCATCGTCGGACTCAACATCATGGGGACGAGTATGTGGGGCATCGGGTTCTCGATCGTGCAGGCACGGATGCGAAAGCTGCTGAAGCGGCTCGTCGCCAGCCCGATGCTCAAACGCGAGTACCTGCTCGCGCAGGTTGGCGGCCGGCTTGTACTGCTCGCCCCCGAAGCGGGCGTGCCGCTGCTGTTCGGTGTGTTCGTCCTCGGCCTTCCGATCCACGGCTCTTTGGTGGCGACCTCGATCGTGTGTCTCGTTGGTGCACTGGCGTTCGGTGGTGTTGGTCTGCTGCTCGCGAGCCGCGCGCGCACGTTCGAGGCAATTTCAGGCTTGATGAACATGACGATGGTCCCCATGTGGGTGCTCAGCGGTGTGTTCTTCTCCTCTTCGAACTTCCCGCAGGCGCTGCAGCCGCTGATTCAGGCGCTGCCGCTGACGGCGCTGATCGACGCGCTTCGCAGCGTGGTGCTCGACGGCGCGGGCCTGGCGGCCGTCTCGCGCGAGCTCGCCATCCTTGCCGGCTGGGGTCTTGGCGGCTTCGCCCTCGCGCTGCGCATCTTCAGGTGGACCTAGGCTTGCTGAATACTCAGCCATCGCCGCGGCAGTGGAAGCGCGCGGGCGAATGAGGGCAAACGCGGACACGAACATGGCGGTCCACCGGATCATTGAGGCAAACGCCGCGGAATACGGCGACACGCCGGCGATTACTGGCGACGGCATAACGCTCAGCTATCGCGAGCTCAACCAGCGCGCCAACACCATGGCGAGACACCTCCTCGCACAGGGGTTCCGCCGCGGCGGTGTCGCAACCGTCTGTCTTCCCTATGACGCGGATACTGCGGTTGTCCTGCTCGGCATTCTGAAGGCTGGCGGTAGCTACGTGATGCTGAATCCGACGACGACCGCCACGGAGTGGCCGCGCGGAGTCGCGATTGCCGAAAAGGTGGAAGGCGACGTGGTCCGCTATCGCCTCGTGGAGATCGTGCCGACGTTCCAGCATTCATCGCCGTCATCGGCGAATCTTCCGGTCGTCGTGCGTGGTTCCGACCTGGCGTGCGTCATTGCGGACCGCAATGGAGAGCCGCTGATGCTCGTGCCGCACGCCACAATCATGTCGTTGAAACATGGCGCCGCCCGCCGGTTTGCCGAGTGGTCTGGCGAGGCCGCGGCTCTTGATCTGTGGGCTGCGCTGATGAGTGGGGCGACCGTGACGCTTACCGGCGCGGCGCTCCGCTCGGCGGCGTAAGCTCGCCTCTGAACTTCAATTCATCACGCGTGCTGCGCGGCCGGCGAATCGGGTCGTGCCCGCCTTCGGTCGAGTAGTAGCCAGAGGTACCGACCACGCCCTCGCGTTCTTCCTCGACCGACGGACGCGGGTTCGCTGCATTCCAGAACACGAGGGTCACGCCAATCAGGAGGAAGAACACAACAAGAGACCCGACGAACCACCGCAGCGCGGCGCTGCGCGCGCTCGGCGCGAGCACGCTGTTGGGCGGATTTTTCGGATCGTGCGTGTCTTCGTAGCGGTTCATAGAGCCTCCTCTACGGAAGGGTGCAGGAGCGGGGCCAATACTAACGGAGCGCCGGCTTCAGCCGGCCCGACTGACCACCCGCAGAAGCTGAGCCGTAAGCTTCTGACGACACGTCCAGTAGCCGCCCCAGGGATCGGCCTTCAACTTTGCGAGTCGTCGGGGCGCGGTCAGGATAGTGAAGGAACGAGGATCCAGCGACACCCGCAGTTCCTCCCATGTGATTGGCAGGCTCACCGGTGCCCCTTCCCGCGCGCGGGTCGAGTACGCCGCAATCGACGTGTTCGTGCGGTTGTTTCGAAGGTAGTCGATCAGTATTTTTCGCGAACGCCCGGCTTTCGCAAACGCCGTCGTGTAGAGCTCCGGCTGCGCCTGCTCGAACCGTTCGCTCAGCGCACGCGAGAAGTCGAGACACTGCTGCCAGTCGGCATGTGGCGTCAGCGGGACGACGACATGGAGACCGCGTCCCCCGGTCGTCTTCACGAATGATTCGAGCTTCAGCGCGTTCAATGCGTCGCGTACCATCCGGGCCCCTCGGACCACTGCCGGCCAGTCGACGTCGTTGCCGGGGTCGAGATCGAACACGAGGCGGTTGGGCCGCTCGACGTCTTCGAAGATCGAGTTCCATGTATGGATCTCCAACACGCCCATCTGTGCCAGACTGACGACGCCGGTGATGTCGTCGGCGATCAGGTACTCGCCCAGCTTTGTTTTCTCCCTGATCCGCACCCGGCGCAGCGCCTTCGGCGCCCAGACCTTCGAGTGCTTCATGAAAAAACATTCACCGCTGATCCCTTCCGGACATCGGACAAGCGTCAGCGGTCGGCCTGCCACATGCGGAACGATCCAGTCCTTGATCGACTCGTAATAGCGGGCGACGTCAATCTTCGACAGCTTCAAACCGGGATACAGAATTCGATCTGGGTGGGAGATTGAAACATCCGCAACGACATGCGCGTTCGGGTTCTGGCGGACCTGAACGGTCCGCCCCGGACCGGTTGATGTGCGGATTGTCGTTTGTCGTACACGGCGCGGACCCTTGGGGTCCGCGATCACAGGTTTCTCGCGGGTGATCTGTCGCGGGTCTTTGTCCTCTCGCAGGCCTTGGAATGACGGATGGCGAATCTTGCCGTCGCTCGTCCACTCCGTGAACGCGACTTCGCCGACCACTTCCGGTTTCACCCAGTGCGCGTTGCGCCCCAGCGATCCGGCCGGCGGCACCGAGAAGGGACACGTCTTCTGCTCGATGCGCTCGAGCCGCGCACGCAACGAGAGCGCGAGCTTCTGCGTGAATCCTGTTCCCACTTTGCCGCAGAACACGAGCCGATCGTCTTCGTAGTACCCGATCAGCAGCGCTCCGATTCCCGCGCGCATCCCTTCGGGATCGGTGAAGCCGCCGATGACGAATTCCTGGCGTTGCACGCACTTGGTTTTCACCCATCCGCCATGTCGTCCGGCGCGGTATGGCTGATCGCGCCGTTTCGAGACAATCCCTTCGAGTCCCGCACGGCACGCCTCTGAAAAGAACGCCTGCCCGTTGCCGGCGATGTGCTCGGAAAAGCGAATCCGGCCGGTGCTGCGGGTGCCAACGAGTTTCTTCAGCAGCGCCTTCCGTTCTTCGAGCGAGCGGCTCTCGAGGTGTTCGCCGTTGACGCGGAGGAGATCAAAAACGAAGTAGACGAGCGTGCCACGGTTTCCGCCCGCGGTGTTCTGCAGCGCCTGAAAACTGGTTCGACCGTCGGGCAGCACGACGGCCACCTCACCATCAATTAGCGCATCGCCGAGGGCCAATTTGCCGACTGCATCTGCGACGTCGGGGAAGGCGCCGGTCCAGTCATTCCCGTTGCGCGTGTACAGAGAAACGCGTCCATGGCGAACGCGTGCGCCGATCCGGTAGCCGTCGTACTTAATTTCGTGCAGCCACTCGTCGCCTGACGGCGGGGTGTCGACGAGCGTCGCCAACTGCGGCACGTAGTCTGGGCGCGGCGGCATGCGGCACGGGCAGCAGGACGGTGCGCGCGATCGCGCGCGCGACGCGCTGAGCGCCGGCGAGATCCGCCCGCGCATAAGTGCGGCCCGACCCAGCGTAGCAGAGCGTTACGGCGCCGGCTACCTCGTGTCCAATGCGGATCGGGAGCACGAGCACCGATCGACACGCGAGGCGCCGATGCAGGTCCGCGACGCTGCCGCGCCGCGCCGGTTGCCTGTCGTCCTGAATGCTTTTGCGCAGCGATGGTCGTCCAGTTCGAATCACCTGCGCCACCGTGCTTCGAAGGTCGTCCCGGCGGATGCGGTAGATCCGCTGAAGCGCGCGGAGAAGCCGGTTGCCAGCCGGAGAGATGTGCGCGGACGCGACGCCGTCGATGGAGCGGCCAGCCACCATGAACACCATGGCGAAATCGGCGAGCGCCGGAACAGCACGGCGCGCGATCTCCTGAATGCTTCGATGGGCGGCACGGTGGACGGTCGTGATCGAAAGGGTCGATCGAACCTGCTCGTCCATGGGAGCTCCCTCGCTCATTGCACGTTCATCTATGTACATGCAAGCGGTATGCGCGTAGACTGCTCGTATGTCGACCACGGCGCCCCAACCGACCAGTACACAGACAGAGGCATGGATGCGCGGACCGATCGAGGGCATCGCTCCGTTGCTGATGCCGGTTGCTCATGCATTGATTCAGGCTCGCGACGAGCTGGAGCGGGTGGTCTCGCACATTCCGGCCGAGCACGTCTGGCTGCGGCCCGGTGGCGCCGCGTCAATCGGCTTCCACGTGAAACATCTCGGTGCAGCGCTCGATCGGCTGTTCACCTACGCGCGAGGCGAAAGGCTGAGTGACGCGCAGAAGGAGACGTTCCGCGCGGAGGCGGAGTCCGGAGATCCCCCTGCCGCTCTCGCGGATCTCGTGAAGGAGGCGACTGCGCAGATCGATCGCGCGCTCGATCAGCTGCGGCGCACCGCCGACGATCAACTGCTCGAGTATCGTGGGGTCGGCCGAGCGCAGTTGCCGTCAAACGTTCTCGGCTTGTTGTTCCATGCCGCCGAGCATTCCACGCGACACGCGGGACAATTGATTACGACGGCAAAAATCCTCGCAAACCGCTAAGGGGCATCGGCCGCTGGCAATCGAAACAGAACAACGGGAGCGGGTGTCTCAGGATCGACCTCAACGGGGACGAGCGGCCAGAGGAGCCGCGATTGGCCTTGCTTGTGCGTCAGAAAGGGGGTTGGTGCCTGGTGCATCGACCCGTTTTTTTCATGGAGGACGACATGAGCAAGGCGAAATTCGGCGCCACGTGCGCAGCCGTTGTGCTGTCGTGCGCGTTCGTGTCGACGCAGACGAACTCACCCGTATCACCACAGGTCGCCGCGGCTCAGAGCAATCGCGGACGGGCGCCTGACAAGCCCCTGCCTAACAGCGACGCGGCAAAGAGTCCGCAGGCGGCGACGATCACTGGCTGTGTCGTGCGTGACGCTGCCAACGGTGGGCGACCCACCATTACGTCCAACGGCATTTCGTATCAGTTAACCGGCAAGGGGGACAAGGATCTTCAGCGCTATCTCGGCAAGCGACTCGAAGTGACCGGCACACTCGATTCCGGTTCGACGGGAGCGCGCGCGACGAGCGGGAAGCCCGATGAGACGACCGGCGCCCCGAAGGATCAGACCGCAACCGCCGGGCAATCGGACGTCCCGACGACTGGCGCCGGGCGTGACAACACGGCGCCAGAGGCGATCCCGCTGGCGACGGACAAGGGGACGACGGCCGATCTCACTGCCCGGATTCAGGTGAAGACAGTGAAGATGATCGCGCCGAACTGTCTTTAGAAAATTCCAACATCCAAATCCCAAATCCCAAATCCCAAGACCAGGGAATTGGGATTTGGCTTTTGGGATTTGGGCGTTGGGATTTACTCAAGCAGGCTTGCGAGCGAGGCTTTCGCCGCTGCGAGCCGCGCGGACCTTCTGGAGTGCGCGGCTTTCGATTTGCCGCACGCGCTCGCGCGTCACTGACAGTCGCCGGCCAATCTCCTCGAGCGTGTACTCGCGATCGGTGCCCAGCCCGTAACGGAGACGCAACACCTCTTTCTCGCGATCGGAGAGCGGCGCCAGTGCGCGTGTGACCTCGTTGGACAGATCGCCCTCAAGCGTGGTTTCTTCCGGCGATCGAATGGACGTGTCACGGAGCAGGTCTCCGAGCTCGGTGCTCTCATCTTCGCCGACCTTCATCTCCAGTGAGTAGGGCGTCTTCTGCGCGTCGAGCAGCAGCCTCACCTTCGAGACCGGCATCTTCAGGCGCTCCGCGAGATCGTCGGGTGACGGATCGCGGCCGCGTTCGCTGCGCAGTGCTTTGCGCTCCTTCTCGAGGCGGTTGAGCGACTCGATGACGTGAACGGGAAGGCGAATGGTACGGCCATGGTCCGCAATCGCACGGGTAATGGCCTGCCGGATCCACCAGGTCGCATATGTGGAGAATTTGAAGCCGCGGCGGAACTGGAAGCGGTCGACGGCCTTCATCAACCCGAGATTCCCTTCCTGAATCAGATCCAGGAAGGACAGCCCGCGGTTCATGTACCGCTTCGCGATGGACACCACCAACCGGAGATTCGCTTCCATCAGAAAACGTTTCTCTTCGCGAACGGTGTCTTCCGATGACTGCACGCGGGCGTACCGTTTCCGGAACTCGGCGCGCGTGAGGCCGACGCGCGCCTCGAGCTCCTGACAGCATTTCAGCCGCTGCTCGCGCGGAAGCTGCTCGAGATTCCGGAATTCGTCGTCAACGTGGCGCAGCTCGGTGACGATGTCATCGACGAGCGACGGACGAATCGGCTGGGCGGCGAGGTCCTCGCCGATCGCTTTCCGTGTCCGTTCGATCTGTGATTCGAGCTGGGCTCGCGTTCGGGCGCCGAGACGCGCGTTGTCGAGCCTGACTCGCGCGTCGTCGATGAGGAGTCGGCGGCGTTTGATGCGAGCGAACGCCTTCATGACGGGCGTGATGTGTTCTTCCTTCAGCTCGCCGCCCTCCGGCAGCAGGATCAACTCCGCTGCCGGATCACCTTTACTCCGAATCCGGTCCGCAAGCGCGACGAGAGTCTGGACGGCTGACGGAATGTCGCCAAGCATCATCACAAGATCTCGCTGCGCGTTCTCGATGCGCTCGCCAATCACGCGCTCTTCGGCCGCCTTCAGCAGCTTGCGCTTGCCGATGTGCTGGAGGTAGACGCGTACGAGGTCAACCTCCTCGCGCCCGACCGGTGCGGCGGCCTCGAGCTGCTCCTCCTCTTCGGTCTCAACGGCCTGGTCCTCGAAGGCTTCAGGCTCCTCGTCGTGGAGGATTTGCTCGGGGTTCGGCGCGAACGGCTGACCCGCATCCTCGAGCTCGTCGTGCGTCTCTACCGCGAGGCCGAATTCCTGAGCCCGATGGCGCCAGTCGAGCACATGGGCCTGCTTGGACGGATCGCTCCAGTCGATCAGCGCCTTACGGCGCCGGGTCGGCGTGAACTCGAGCGTTTTCGGGCGTCCCCTTGGAGCTTTCGGCATAACGTTCTTGGGTAGCAAGAGCCTTACCCTTCTAGGACGGCTGGACGGTCTCAAGAGTTTCAGGGCCCCAGGCGAGTGTGTCCTGCCGCGGTGAGAAGTGCAGAACAGGCGCGATTGCCGGCAGCGGGATGCCCGCCGCCTCCGTCATCGTATTCACCTCGAACGTGGCTTCCGCCCGCTGCAGCGTCCACCGAGGATGATGAATTTCGAGACGGTAGGCACGAAATCGTGCGTCGACGTTGTACAGGCAGTAGCGCTCGGTCAGGAAGTAGTCCAAGGTGCCTGGCTCAGCGTGGAACAGGGGGCCAACCGGTTCGTAATGGGTCACCAGTTCCGCCGGCGCGCCGTCGCCAACCCGGCGGCTGGAATAGTCAACATGCCGCGCCTCGCCGTGGACCTCCATCCGTGCCGTGAAATAGGGGAGGTGCAGCAACGAGCGCGCGGCGGCCACGGCAAGGGCACTCTCGGCGTCAAGGCTGAAGAAATAGACGCCAGGCTTGCCGCCAACCGTCACGTATGTCCGCACATTGAGTTCCGCGAATTCTGATACCCCGGGCAGAGCGGGCACGAAACGCGGCGCCACGTTCGACATCCGGAACGGCACGATGCCAATCCACGCTTGCCCATCGTAAAGATCGAGCGGCAGCCTCGGAGGCAATCGGCTGCGGAGGAGGGTGGCGTCCACAGGCCAATGTGCGAATAGCAGGTTGTGCCAGCTCTGCGTCATCACCCACGGAGCATCGGGCAAGGGCCATGGGCGATGGGCCACGTCGTTGATGATGCCTTCAGGAAAGTCGTTCGCCATCGGTCATCCATTACAATCCGCGGGATGAGTCGCCTGTTCCTTGTTTGTGTGTGTGTTGCAAATTTCTGGGCATTCGGCCGCGCAGTCCAAGCTCAGTCGCAGTCCGCGTCGATTAACAACGAGCCGCATCACAAGCGCCTGCTCTATACGAATGATCTTCGCCTGTGGGAGGTCACACTGCCGCCCGGACAATCCACACCGCCGTATCGCCACGAGTACGACGTTGCGACTGTGGTCGTCGGCGACGGCACATTGAACATTCAGCGTAACGGAGAGCAGGTCTCCGCGTCGTCGCCGAACGCTCGCGGCTCCGTGATCGTGGGGGAACACACCGCCGCGCCGGCGACATACCGCATCGAGAACACCGGGACGACAGATTACCGCGCGTTCGAGGTGGAGAACATGCGCGAAGGCAGCTGGCCATCCGCGCAGCCCTTTGCGGCGCCGGGATCATCCGTGCTGAAGGAGAGCCGCGCGTTCACGATTTACGACGTCGTGCTCAAACCGGGCTCGTCAGAGGTCATGCACAATCACATGGGCGCGACGGTCATCGTGCTATTGAGCGGCACGCTCGAGCAAGCAGGCATCGGCGGCACTGATCCCGTGCGGCTCTCGCAGCTCGGTCAGTGGCTCCCACTTCCGCGCTTCCAGCCGCACGCGCTCACGCCGGTGGGCAGCGCCGATGTGCACGCCATCGAGATCGAAGTGAGATAATCGCCGTAATTCAGAAGACGGGATTGAAGGGATCCGACGAGGACACGCGATTTTGATCTCATTCGCAAGCTGTTGATGTTCTTTGACGAAAAGCTAGACGGCGGAATGGTCCAGCACCCGAAAGTGGGCGATGAGTATTCGGACGATCTCATTCAGTACCATCTCGGTTTGCGCTATGAGGCAGGACTTCTGATCGCTGATATCCGTTTAACCTAACGTGGCAAGGCCACGAGTTCCTGGCGCAAATCAAAAATCAGGGCACTTGGCACCAGATCAAGACGAAGACTTCGGGTGGTATTCACTTGCTCCAAATCCCTCTAGCGGCATCCGGCCGCGCGGGACTCAAAATCCATTCGAAACGATCGCACGTGAATGCACGAGCGCGCAATGCGCTGACCCGCGTCCAGAAACCAGGCTGCACCAAAATGCAGCGAAATGAATAAAATCCGGCACTGAATCCCGCATCTGCTCTAAGCGGCTCGGTCACCTTCCAGATGCGAGGACCCGCCGGGCCCCGAGGGTCGACCCTGCTCCGGGGTTGCCTCGGGAATGGCAAAGAAGAAGGTGGTGCCGCGATTCGGCGTGCTCTCGACCCAGATGCGACCGCCGTGCGCCTCGACGATGCCCTTGGTGATGGGAAGGCCGAGCCCAGCGCCTTGGCGGTTCGCGCGTGTCGCTTGCCAGAATCGGTCAAAGACACGAGGCAAGTTCTCGGGCGCGATGCCGGAGCCCGTATCCGTAACTCGGAAGGTGACCTCGTGATCCCGCGAGGCCGCGCCTACCGTGATACAACCGCCAGCGTTCGTGAACTTGATCGCGTTGCCGATCAGGTTCTCGAACACCTGAAGGAGGCGGTCCCGATCACCCCAGACGTCGGGAACATTGGAATCTGCTTCGATTCGAAACTCAAGAGATGACGAAGATGCGAGCGGTCTCTGCATATCTGCCGCCTCGACAATCAACTCACTTGCAGAAAGTCGCGCTCGTTCGATGGCCAGCTGGCCTGACTCCATGACCGTGACATCCAGGAGATCTTGAATCAAGCGGTTCATGCGCTTGGCCGCGCGTTCGATCACCTGCGCCGGCTTCACAGATCGACGTTCGGGGTCCGCGCTGTGACGCCTCAATGCCCATAACTGCGTCAGGATCGTGGAAAGCGGATTCCGCAGGTCATGGGCCACGACGCCGAGCACTTGATCACGGAGTCGGGTGGCGTGGACCGAAGTCTCGTACAGACGTGCGTTCTCGATCGCCACGGCGGCCCGGTCCGTTAGCGCCTCAGCCAGACGAAGATCGCTCCGTCCATATCGGCGAGACTCCGTGGAGGAGACAAACGCAAGTATGCCTATGAGCCGTCCATGCCTCAGGAGCGGCACCGCCATCAGCGATGTAGGATTCACGGCGCGCAGTGCTTGCAGGTGCTCCGGCCCTTGGGCAGCGGATTCAATATGTTCAGCGGTGACGTGTTCGATCAGGAGAGACTGTTTCGTCTCAAACACGGGTCGGAGGAGATGAGGGCGTTCTCGATCGATCGTCACGTCCTCGAGAGTGGCGCCGAGGTCCGCCTTGGACGGATCCCTGGCGGCAATCTTTCGCCGCCTGATCGGCTCACGTTCGTCGATGACCTCGACCAGGCACCAGTCGGCGAAATCCCGAACTGCCAGATTCGCGACGGTCGCCAGTGTCTGCTCATAATCGAGGGAGGCAGCCAGCATGGTTCCCGCTTCGGCCAGCATCTGCTGAAGGTGGGTGGCGTGCACCGACGACCGGTAGAGACGTGCATTCTCGATCGCTACAGCGGCCCGATCCGCCAGGGCTTCAGCCAAATGAAGATCGCCGCGTCCGAAAACGCGAGATCGGGTCGAGGAGCCGATCATTAGTACGCCAAGCGGCTGTCCCCGCATCGCGAGCGGCACCGCGATGAGCGATATGACACCCGTGGCCACAAGCGCTTGCAGGTGTTCCGGCGTCTGCGCGAACGATTCGACCCACTCTGACGTCACGTGCTCGACGAGGAGAGGCCGTCCACCCTCACTCACAGCCTGGACGAAGTGAGGGAGATCTCGATCGGGCGGCATCTGTTCGAGTACCGCGCACAGCGCGGCCTTGGCAGGGTCTGCGCTCGCGACCTTCAGTCGACTGAGTCGCCCTTCCTCGTCCATCACGTCAACGGCACACCAGTCGGCCATATGCTGAACGACGAGTTGAGCCACACTCGCGAGCGTCTGCTCGTAGTCGAGTGAAGCAGAAAGCGCTAGATTCACCTCAGCCAAACACTGCTGTTCCTTTTCAACGCGCCTCCGCTCTGTGATGTCCTCCGAGATACCCAGCAGATACGCCGGGTGACCGGCCGTGTCGAGGATGGGAACTTTCTTCGTATGCATGAGGCGAACGCCGTGATGGCGCGTTTGGATCGGTTCTTCCGGGATGTCTACGACCTTGCCGCTGTTCAGGGTCTCGCGATCTTTCTCGATGAAAGACTCGCCTTGGATCTGTGGCCACAAGTCGTAGTCGCTCTTGCCAATAAACGTCTCTTTTGGCCAGCCGAGCACGTCTTCACCTGCGCGATTAAGCCGCAGGTACCGCAACGACTTGGCATCTTTGAGGAACAACGCGAGGGGAATGTGTTCGATGATCGCGTCGAGGAATGCGTTGGCAGCCTTGAGTTCGTTCTCGATGCGCTTGCGCGTGCTGATGTCCCTGACCGAGGCGACCCAGCCGATCACCGTGCCGGAGGCGTCCCGGTCCGGCGTATAGACGGCCTCAATCCACGTGCGCTCACCCGCCATGGGCAGTTCGTCTTCGAACTCAACCCGCTCTCCACTCAAGACCCGCTCGACACGGGGACGAATGATCTCGAATGCCGCCGGGCCCAACACCTCGATCTCGGTCGCGAAAACTTCGATCGATTCCTGTACGTCACTGTTGCGCGTTACAGCGCAATCTCGTCGGCCTCCAATGACACCAGGCGCGAGAAGGAAGATTTACGGCGGGAGGAAATGGGATGTCCGGAGTAAGGTCGGTCATCTGCGCGATATTGATCTGCGCTGCCTACCCATCCGCGGCGGGCATCCTTTACACGAAGGTACGGATTCTATTGTCGGGGTATGTGCTGTCGTCGCCCGGCGAGGCCTATCTATACGATGGCACCAACTACCCGGCAAGCGGTTCGGCGTATCGCATCACTGGCCATCATCGAATTGCATCGGACTCCTAATGCGATCGTCAAGGACGTGGAGTTCAGTA
>Ga0207675_100003410_pt1 | contig 15512 bp, 18 predicted proteins | sample KBSSwiS42_FD_184305 | JGI IMG/M metagenome (GOLD analysis project Ga0207675, IMG submission 184305) | Switchgrass rhizosphere microbial communities from Kellogg Biological Station, Michigan, USA - KBS Switchgrass S4-2 (SPAdes) (version 2) | ecosystem: Host-associated > Plants > Roots >... | reverse complement strand
CTCTCGTTGCGATCGGCCTCGGCGGCTACGCGCTCTGGAGGTTCGTCCGCGCGGCGCTGGGACGCGGCCCGGAGGGTTCGGACAAAGGATTCGAGCGAGTCGCTGCGCTTGCGAGCGGTCTCGTCTACCTCGGAATGTGCGTGGTCGCCGTCCGGATTCTCGCCGGTTCGCCAAAGGCCTCGACCAATCCCGACCAGACGACGGCAGGTGTCCTTGGCTGGCCCGCCGGCACCTGGCTCGTCGGTGCGGCCGGACTCGTCTTGGTCGGCGTCGGCCTCTACCAGGGATACCGCGGCCTCACGAAGGACTTTCTGGCCGACTCGAAGACCGAGGAGATGGGACCGCTGACCAGGACCTGGATCGGGTGGATCGGGCTCGTCGGACATCTCGCGCGGATGGTCGTCTTCACGCTCGCCGGTGCCTTTCTCGTCAAGGCCGCCGTCGACTACGACCCGCAGGCGGCCGTCGGGATCGACGGCGCGCTGGCCAAGCTCCTGCACGAGCCCTACGGCCCGCTCCTCCTGGGGGTGGTCGCCACCGGGCTGATCGCCTTCGCCGCCTACTCGCTGAGCGACGCTCGTTTCCGCCGAATCTAGGCGAGCGGTGACACACGTGGCCGGCGACGAGTGAAGGCGACGACCGACGCGAAGCGCCTTCGATGGCTACTCACTCGAGAGCCGGGACGACACCTCGCCCGCAACCACAAGAGACGAGCAAGCCCTCGTCGCTGGTCGTTGCGCCTGGAGCCGCGAACCTAAGAACGAGGGTCGAGTTCGGTGGCCAGTGCAGCCGCCGCGCCCGTCTTGCGGACAACCTCGAAGTCTTCTTGAGTTTCGATGACTGTTTCGAACTCGGGTTTCGCGTGCCCCGGCTTGAGCAGAAAGTCAGTTGGTTCGCTTCGGGCTCGCTGGTATGCCTCCGTCGTAACTCGGAGGTGTTCCATACAGGTCGGGTCCTCACACTCGCAGATGATCTCGAGGTTCTCTGCGGGCCGCCTCGCGCCACCGACCACGTGCTCGTTCACCTGCCTGAACAGAACCTCGTTCTCAGCCACCCGTCTCGTTCGCTCGTCCACGTCTGTCCTCCCTGGCTCAGTGCTTGAAGGTGGTGCTACCCACTCAGACGAGGCGCGAGACGCTTTTCAGCGGGTGAGGACGTCGCCGTGCGCCGGCGTCGCCTCGAGCGTCGCAGCGTGTTATGACTTGAACTGGAGGCGCCGGCCCGGACGCGGCGCAGGGAAACAACGGGGGATGGGATATGGAGGCATACCTGCCGGGTGCGCAGCCGTCGGCTGTCGCCTGACGGTTGGATCCCCTCGCCGCCGTTCAGCCCTGTGGCCGACGACGAGGAACAGCACCGTCGGGGCGATCTTCCGAGACGACTGCCCAAGTGGCTCGAGTGGCTGCCCGTCTCGACCACGGCAAGACAGTCGAAAGGCCCAGGGCCGACAGCGCCGCCGCAATCCAACCGACGGCCCACCGACGACCCTGACCGAGATGCGGTGGCCGTCCATGGCCGAAGCATCACTTCGACCGAGCACGGGGAAGGGCGGAGCCTCACGGGAGAGGCCCCGCCCTTCGCGTTCGTGTCACTGCTTCGGGAGAGGTGAGCCGTCCACGAAGAGCTGGACCGCTCCTGGATCAAGACCGCGTGTGTCCACTGCGTCCGTACCGGCGAGGGTGTTGACGTCGAGCCGGTCGTTCCCACCCTCCGGCTGCAGGAGCTCGACGGTCGCCGCAAGACCGCTGACCTTCACGGCGCCCGCGTCTCCGCTGACATCGATCCGGTCGTTGCCGTCGGTCCCGTTGACGACGACGCGGTCCGCCTGGCCGTCGCCACCGCCGCCGGCGCCTGCGAGGTCGATCTTCACGTCGCGCACATCGGTCGCGGCGAGGTCCTCGACTGTGACGGAGTCGGCACCACCGAACGCTCTGAACTCGACAACCTCGACGTCGTCCGTGTCCATCGTGACGGCACCCGGGTCGCGGAAGAACCGCAGCCGGCCCCCGTTCGCCGAGAGAACGACCCTCTCGCTCGCGTCGGCGCCGTTGAACAACATCGTGTCCGTGCCATTTTGACCCTCGACGGTGTCGCTCCCGTCACCAGGATCCCAGACGAACGTGTCGTTGCCGTTGCCCAGCAGCGCGACGTCGTTGCCCTTGTTGCCGTCGATCGAGTCGTCTCCGTTGCCGCCGATCAGCGTCTCGACGCCGGAGCCCCCGATGAGGACGTCGTCGCCGTTGTCGCCCTGAAGCGTGATCGCCCCAGCGCCGCCGACGATGCGGTCGTTGCCGTTGCCGCCGTGGATCGTCGTCGGGATCGTGTCCGTGAAGACGCCGTTGCTCTCGTCGATGCGCAGGCTGTCGTCGCCGTTGCCGCCGTCGAGGGAGATCCTCGCCACCTCGGCGCGCGGGATGCTGAACTCGCCCGAGCCGTCGTCGCCGAGATCGACCTGGAGGATCGCGGGATTCCCCGCCTGGACGCGGAGCGCGATCCGGTCATCCGCGTTCGTCCCCTCCACGGCCAGCAGGCCGTCGTAGAGGCGGGCGATTCCGAGGCCAGCCTCGTGCCGACCCTGATGCGACGCCGCCTTGTGGCCATGAGAGCCGTGGGCCGCTGCGGGCCCGGCGGTGCCGCCCAGGGCCGCTGCGGCGACAAGCGCGGAGATCCCCAGCAAGGCAGGCCGCATGATGCGCGAATCGGTGTGGTGCCTGACGTTCGTCATCGTTCGTTCCTTTCGAGTCGTTTGACCTTTCATCTGCTAGAGACACCGGCGAGCGGCGTCTATTCCGCAGCGGCGCTCACGCGGCCACCGCATGCGGGTCGCATGCGTGGAGGACGGGCAACGCGAACCGTTCGCGCGCCCGCGCGACCAGGGCCTGGGCGCGGTCGTTAGAGGACCCGGCTCCGGCCGCGACGACGATCTCGTCGGCCGGGAAGGTCGCCAGGGCGTCTGCGATCGCGAGCAGGGGATCAGCGTCGCCGACCCGGCCTTCGACATGCGCTGTGACCGGCCGGAGCCGGTCGACCAGCGTCCAAAGGCGCCTTTCTGCGCGGCGACGAGCCGCGTCCTCGTCGGAGACCCAGCGGCGAAGCCTGGAGTTGTGTGCGGGCGCGATGACGACCACGTCCGCGTGGGCTAGCCCGTCGGGGACGACGCCGTCGACGGCGACCAGGAGGACGTGCCTCCGCCGACGGCGCCGCTCGATCGTCTCCGGAACGGCCTGATATGGATGCGGTGCGCTCATGCGTTCCTTTCGTCGGATGACCTCTCGTTGCTGGAGACACCGGCGACAGCTCGTTCATTCCGGTGGGGGCATCCGGCTCGAATCGCCAAGCGGCCCGGGAATGAGCGAAGGCGAGCCGGTGTCCTACGGGGTGATGACCAGAGCGGCTGGAAACCCGGGTGCGGCCCGCCACGACGAGGCGGCTCGGCCGTTACCTTTCTCGGTGGCGTGTCTCTGAGGCGTCGTCGACCGCGTGGCCCCGGCGATCAGGAGATCGCCGAACTCGCGGCGCTCGCCGACGGATCGCTCGGGAACGAACGTCGGGTCGCGCTCGAGGACGAGGTCGCTGCGTCCCCGGAGCTCGCCGGCCGGCTCGCCGAGCAGCGGCTCGCAGTCGGGTATGCGCGCAGCGCGGCTGAACAGGTAACGGCTCCGTTGGGGCTGCGCACTCGGATCGAGGCGCAGAGGTCGTCACCCGCTGCGCGGACGCCTCGCCGTATCGCCGTCGCCGGGGCTGTGGCTGCCGCTGCTCTGGTCGTCGCCGTTGGCGTCGGGGTCGCCGTGCTGGGCTCGGGGAGCTCCGCCGAAACACTTCATGCCGCGGTCGGACCGACCGATCTTGCGCCCGATGCCGGCGGCACCGCGACGTTCACGAAGACGTCGTCCGGGTGGCGGATCGTTCTCCACGCGACGGGCCTTCCCCGTCTCGACGGTGGACGCTTCTACCAGGGGTGGTTGCGCAACGAGTCCGGCGCGCTCGTGCCGGTCGGGACCTTCAACGAAGGCACCGACGTGACGCTTTGGTCGGGCGTGTCGCCGAAGCAGTTCACCACCCTGACGGTCACGCGCGAACGAAACGACGGCGATCAGAGCTCGTCCGGCGAGAAGGTGCTCGTCGGCACGGTCTCGGGCGACTGAGATCGCGTTGTCGGTCAGGTGCCGCTCGTGAGCGTCCGAACGACCGCCTGACGCGCCCGATACAGCCTGCTCATCACGGTCCCTTCGCGGATGCGAAGCGCGCGGGCGGCCTCCTTGTACGAGAGTCCGGTCACGTCCACCGCGACCAGCACGTCGCGGAAATCGTCCGGCAGGGCGGCGATCGCCGCATACAACTCGCCTGCTTCGAGCGCGGCCTGCGGCTCCACCGCGTGCGGATCCGCGACGAGCTCGAGAGCGTCCGGGAGCGGCCCGGGACGGAGGCGCCGGCTCTCGGTCCGCTTCTGGTTCAGGAACGTATTCCGCAGCGCCCGAAGGAGGTAGCCGAGATCGTCCTCGTTGCGGAGCCATCGCGGCCGGGCAAGCACTCGGGCGTACGTCTCCTGAACGAGGTCCTCGGCCTCCTCGCGCGAGCCGCACAGCGCCCACGCCGCCCGATAGAGCCGGTCGAGGTGGTCTCCCAGTCGGGCGGGGTCGAGCGTGCGCTCCATCTCCGGATGCCTCGCGACCTGTGCGGGCCAGCCGAGCATAGAACGGGACGCGTGCCACCGAGCACCGCGTCGCGCCTTACGCTGTCGCCAGGGTTCGAGGCACGACAGCGTGAGGTGCGAAAGGTCGTGACGATCCTCTTCTGCGACCTGGCTCGACGGCGATCGGTGACCGCACGGCGACGCCCCAGCGGCGCGGCTGGTACTGGAGCGTCACGGGGGGACCGTGGAGAAGTTCGTCGGTGACGCCGTCCTGAGAACGCTCGGCGACCTCGCCGGTGCGCAGCGCCTCCTCGAGAGCCTCGTCGAGCGCGAGACGTCCTACGGGCGCCACCGCGCCGCCGATCGTACCGCCGCGACCTCGACGCGATCGACCGAAACCGCGCGCGGCTCGCGTCCGACCGCGTCGTGCCGTCGAGCTAGTGACGTTTCTGCCGGGCCTTTCGCGGGGAAGATCACGTCGACCACGGGGCCGTTCGCCGGCCTCGCTCAGCACTCGTCTTTGCCGGCGACTCGAGGAGAACAATGAAGCTGCGACGCCTCATACCATTGGCCCTGGCCGCGTACTCCGTCTGGAAACGTCTTTCGCCCGCACAGAAGCGGGACTTGAGGAACAAGATCAGCGCCGCGACCCGCGCTCTGAGGCCGGCCGCCGGTTCCAACAAGGTGTGACGTAACACGTCTGGCTGACAGGGCCCCAACAGCACCTCCGACCCGTACCTCACTTGATGACGAGGGTCGGTCGTCTTCTCCTCCCGGCGCCTGGCCGTGGGTCACGGCTGCGACCCTGACGCGCGCCGGATCCCGGTACTACTCGACGATCAGCCGCCTGACGGCGAGCAGCGCGAGCGACGCGGCCACCACAAGCGCCACCCGCTCGAAGGGACCGGAGATCCGCTTGAAATCGGCGCCTCCGTGGCTCAACTCGATGTACCCCACGGGACTCACGATCGCTCCGCCGCCACCGCCGCCACCAGACCCGTCCGCGCTGCGATGCGCTCCAGCACCACCACCGCCGCCGAAACCGAAGCGTGCCTTCGCCACCGGGATCACCGTGATCCCTCCGCGCTCCACAGGCTCGCCGAAGACGGTCGAGACGGTCGCACCCTGCCCTACCGTTTGGCCGATGCGTTGGAGCACGGCGTCGGCGAGTGCTCCCTGTTGGCTCGGTGCCGCCATCATGACCTCCCTCTCGCTTTGGTTCATTGTCGCGCGTGGCCGTGGTGGGAGGTCAAGCGGTGCGAAGCCTCCGATGAGCTGGAAGACCTGTCGGTTGCTGCGCTCTTGCGCCCGTAGACCGCGGTACGTCGCGGTTCGCGCATTCCGAGCACGCCGTTCGCCGAGCCGTCACCGGCCTTCGACGGACATTCCCGCACTCTGGCGCATCGGAACCTGCCCACGACGACCAGGTCTCCGATTTCCTCTCGACCATCGACCCTCTCGCGCGCACGCACCCCGGAAGAGCCGCTGACGCAAACGCCTCCTCCTCGCAACCGCGAGAATGACCGCTGACGCTGCCGAATATCCCCAGTTCCCCGCGAGCGGCCCCGGTTCTCCGCAGGGCTGGCAGGTCGATTGAGCGGAGCAGCGAAACGGGGCGGTCCTTCCGATCCGCCCCGCCTCGGTTCCCGTGTCGAACGGTCGCTACGGGAGAGCGATACCGCCGCGGCGCCTGCTCGTCAGCACGACACCCGCGATGCCGGCGGCGAGCAGAGCTGTCATGCCTGCCCCGAGCCCGACCCACGACCAATCGACGCCGTTACTCGCAGACGAGGCGGTTGGAGGCGTGACCGTCGCGGGGTACCCCGTTGGGCGCAGTCCCCGGTGAGCGCCGCGGAACTGGATCGACGGCTGTTGATCGGTGAAGAGGGCCTTGCGTGCCGCGATCGCCGTCTTGTCGCGATACGTCTCGTACGCCTTGTTGGCCGCCGCGACGGCCCGATCGACCCTCAGTGCGGAGTCGCCGGTGACCCCTGACCAAAACACACGATTCTCGATCGGGTGACGGATCGTGACCGCCGGCGTCCCACTGCCGTCGTCCTGCACCATCGCGTTCGCCCCACCGGCAAACAGCGCCGCGACGGCGGCGAGTGCCGCAGTCGACAGCAACATCCTCGTGGTGGTCATGTCGTTCATGTCCCGTCTCCTTCTCGACCGTTCGACCATGTGGCGAGCCTAGGAGGCGGCCTCTCCGTCGTCGTCATCGTCTACGACAGAGCGTTTGTAACGCTTGCAACACATCTGCTCGGAGCCGGGCCTGGCCCTTGTTCGGGCTGACCGAGATCGCGAAGCCCGGAGGTGCGTTAAGTGTCGTATGGTCTTTGCGACCGTGGGCGAGACTCTCAGGACGGTGGTCGGCCCCGATGGGCGGACGTTGGCGTTCGCCGTGTGGGGCGATCCGGACGGGTTTCCCGTGCTGGCGCTGCACGGCACACCGGGGTGCCGGCTGGAACGGTGGCCGGACGAGGATCTCTATCGGCGGCTTGGAGTGTGCCTGGTCACGCATGACAGGGCCGGGTACGGCCGCTCCGACCGTCGGCGCGGCCGCCGGGTCGCGGACGAGACCGACGACGTGGTTGTGCTCGCCGATCATCTGGGGTTCGAGCGTTTCGCGGTCACGGGCGCGTCCGGGGGCGGGCCGCACGCATTGGCCTGCGCCGCGCTCCTGCCCGATCGTGTCGTCCGCGTCGCGTGCGTGGTCGGCGTTGCGCCGTTGGGTTCGCCAGGACTTGAGCGGGAGGAGTGGCTTGCTGGTCAGGATCCCGAGAACGTCAAGGAGTTCGGCTGGGCAATGGCGGGGGAGGATGTCCTGTATCCGGAGCTCGAGCGTGAGTTGGCGGAGGTCGCTGCGCGAGTGGCGGTCGACCCGTCGACCGTCCTCGGCGACTTCGAGCTGAGCGAGGCGGATCGAGCTGAGCTGGCCCGCCCCGAGCGCCAGCAGATCATCCGCGAGTCGGTCACCGAGGTTGCCGCTACCGGTGTCGCAGGCTGGGTCGACGACGATCTCGCGTTCGCCAAACCGTGGGGCTTCGCGGTCGACCAGATCAGCGTGCCGGTGCTCGTTCGCTATGGCGCCACCGACGTGCTGGTCCCGCCGGCCCACGGCGAGTACCTGGCCCCGAACGTTCCCGGCTGCGTCGTCAAGGTCGACGACACAGCCGGCCACCTGGCAACCAACCCCGAGCAGGAGATAGCCGAGAACATCCACTGGCTGCGGGACGGCGTGCCCCCACCGGGAAGCCGCCCGGCGTAACCGAACCGGCGACTCCTGGCCGTCGTCGAACACGGTAACGCGGTGGCCGTCGAGCCGTACGATGCCGCCGTCGCACGCACGGTCGCGCCTGTAACTGCTGATGCGATCTCGTAGGGCGGATGCCCGTCGTGTCAGGCCATGTGAATCTCGACGTCATCGGCGACGGAGCCGAGGATCGTGTAGTCGGTCCGCGTGGTCTGGAGGATCGAGCCCGGGACGAACTCGGACACCGGACCGTGGGCGACGAGGCGGGCAATGAAGCGCTGCCAGGAGATGCCGCCACCGAGGTCTCCGTCGAGCCAGAAGCTGCGGTGGCGTGCGCCGAGGATCTCGCGAGGGCCGATCGTGTTCGCTTTCGGCGGCACCCAGGACCAGTCGCCGCCGAACGAATGCAGCGCGTTCTGCATGATCGTCATCGGGTGCAGCTCGACGAGCCGCGCGCCCGCCCGCTTGTACGCGTCCAGATCCCCGGCGAACTCATGCCCGAGATGCGACTCCCAGAACGCGATGTGCCCGCACCAGCCGATGCCGCCGTAGCAGACGTCTGCGCCGCCGAGGTCTTCGAGACGTGCGCTGTAGTCGCCGATGGCTTCGGTCGTCGGGAAATGGATCTGATCGTCCGGCGGCTGTAGCTCCCGGTCGACCAGAGCGAAGAACCGCTCCCGCATCGCGCGCTGGAAGGAGCCGGCCCAGGAGATCGGCGCGGTCACCCCGTCCTCGTTCGCGTACTCGTCCATGTTGAACGTATGGACGTGATCGAGCGCGATCCGCTCCGCGTTGATCATGCGCGCGGCGAGCTCGTACTGGGGCATCGGGCCGACCGGGAGGATCGCGACGAACGTTCGGCCGTCGTCGCGCGCGGCGCGAATCCGGTCGACGAGGTCAGCGGCGAAAGAGCGGTAGAACTCCGCCGGGTCGTCGGCGACGGCGATCCGGAAGTCCGGATTCACGTGTTGGGTGAGCTCGGTGCGGGGGATGCCGCGGACGCGGTCGCATTCGACGGCGTCGCGGAAGTCGATGAATCGGGCGAGGTCGTACTCGAAGCCGAGGTCGACTGCCACTGTGGAGTCCTTTCGTCAGGGAAGTAGGCGCCGGGTGGTCAGCCGGAGCCAGGTCAGGCAGGGCCTGAAGCCCTCCGCGTACTGGACACGGCATTGAAGGCCCCGGAACCGTGTCACCGCGCGCATCTGCTCGACGATGTCGATGCCGTCGTGGTCGCGCAGCCACGTGAGCTGGCTCTCATGTGCCTCGAGCATCGCGACCTTCGTCTCGATCGTCGTGGTCACGTCGACGTACTCCGTGGGTTCGAAGCCGAGTCCCATCACGGTGTCCATGAAGTAGATCGGGGTGACGATGTCGTGGTGGGGGCGCTCGCTGTCGAGGAGCGGCAGCGTCGCGTGGAAGCTGCAGTCGAAGACGAGCTTCGACGTCTCGTCGTGGTCGGACATGTAGTCGCCGATGGAGTGCGTGATGATCAGGTCGGGACGCACGTCGCGCACGAGATCGACGATCGCCGCGCGCTGGTCGTCGTCGCTTGCGTCGACCTCGCCGTCGGTGAAGCCGAGCGTGACATGGGCGGCGCCCGCCAGCTCGGCGGCGCGCCGCGCCTCCCGCAGCCGGATCTCCGCGATCTCCTCCGAGGTGTGTTCGAAGCTCCCGCGGTTGCCGAGGGTTGCGTTGCACATCACCACCTCATGGCCATCCTGGACGAACCGTGCCAGCGTTCCGCCGCAGAGGATCTCGAGATCGTCCGGATGCGCCCCGACGGCGAGGACACGCATCAGGAGGCCGTCGCCGCGGTGCCGAACAGGCGCACCCCGCCGGTCGGCGCTGCGACGGAAATCGCATGAGCCGTGCCCGGCGATCGGGCCTGGGTGGTCGCGCGAAGGACGTGCACCGATTCAGTTGCCGGAGAAGCTGGGGGTGACGTTGCTTCCGCTCGATGATAGAAACGTCCCCTAACGACTAGCAAGGGTGGGGACGATCGGCGTCCGAGGAATCGACCGGTCACGGTTCGACCATATCGGCCTCGTCACAGACGAGATGAAGGACGGCGAGTCGTTCGTCGCCGCGACGCGCGTCTGGGTGACCAGCCCGCGCGCAGACGCCTTCAATGTCGAATGGTTGCGCTTCGAGCCCGACTCGCCCGTGACCGGTCCGCTTCGCACCGCCCCCCACGTCGCCTACCGCGTCGACGACCTCGGGGTGGCCATCGAGGGGCACACGGTCCTCGCCGAGCCCTTCGACCCGACCGGCCGCGGCGACAACTTTCTCCGCGTCGCGTTCGTGGAGGTCGACGGCGCCGTCATCGAGCTGATGCAGTACGGCAATCCCGACGAGACCGGATGGTTCTGATGGAGGCGAAGCTGCGCGTCGAGCGCGCCTCGAAGATCTACGCGGGCAAGAGTGGCCCCGTCCACGCGCTCGACGACATCTCGCTCGACGTTGCAGAGGGGGAACTGGTCACGATCCTTGGCCCGAGCGGATGCGGCAAGACGACGCTGCTCTGGGCGATCTCCGGCCTGCATGCGCTCACGGGCGGGCGCATCACGCTCGACGGCACGGAGGTCGACGGGCCTCGGCCGCAGCAGACGGGCATGATCTTCCAGGACGCGAACCTGCTGCCCTGGCGCAATCTCCGCCAGAACATCGAGTTCCCCTTCGAGATCAAGAGAAAGCCGGTCGACCGCGCTCGCGTCGATGCGCTGCTGCAGCAGACCGGACTGACCGAGTTCGTGCACTCGATGCCGCGTGAACTCTCGGGCGGCATGCAGCAGCGCGCCTCGATCGTGCGCGCGCTCGCACAGAACCCGGAGGTCCTGCTCCTCGACGAGCCTTTCGGGGCGCTCGACGCGTTCACGCGCGACGAGATGAACCTGCTGCTGCTCCGTCTCTGGCAGGAGAGCGGCCAGACGATCGTCTTCGTCACGCACAACATCTCCGAGGCGATCTTCCTCGCGGACCGCGTCGTCGTCCTGACACCTCGCCCCGGCCGGCTCGCGCACATCTACGACATCGAGTTACCGCGCCCGCGCACGATCGAGATGACTTTCGAGCCAGGCTTCATCGAACTTGTGCAGGATATGAAGCGCACCGTCGAGACCGGCGGGCCGGCCGTCCTGGAGGTCGAGTGAGCAACATCCCGAGCGAGTTGCGCGACGACATACCGACGTTCGACGATCAGCAGTCGTCGAAGGGTCACGGGCCGATCGACTGGACGGGGCTCACGTCGATGCGCACGGCAAAGAGCGCCCTCGAGATCGGGACGATCGTCGGTCTGGCACTTGCGATCTTCTTCGGGGTGGAAGCCATCCTCCGTTGGACGGACACGCCGACGTACGTCTTCCCGAAGCCGATGGACGTGGTGGGCGTGCTCTGGGACCAATTCGGGCCTGTCTTCGCGCACCACCTCTGGGTGACGATGTACGAGTTCCTCGCCGGGTTCGCGATCGGAGCCTCGATCGGGCTCGTGCTCGCGGCGCTGATCACGCAGAAGCCGTTCGCCGAAAAGGTGATCGCGCCGTACATCCTGATCATGGTGGTGACACCGATGATTGCGCTCGTACCGTTCCTGCGGCTGAAGATGGGCTTCGGCTCGTGGCCGCTGATCATCGCCGTCGCGCTCGCATCGGGGCCGATGGTCATGCTCAACTCCGCCACCGGATTTCGCCGCACGGATCTCGCGAAGATCGCCCTGGCGCGCTCCTACGGAGCGTCGACGTTCCAGATCTTCCGCAAGATCCGGTTCCCACTCGCGTTGCCGATGATCATCGTCGGCTTCATGGTCGGGTCGATCTTCGGGCTCCTGACGGCCATCGGCGGCGAGATGGTCGCCCCGAGCGAGGCGGGAGGGCTCGGGGAGCGGCTCGTCTACTACTCGTCGCTGGCACGGATGAACGAGTTCGGCGCGGTTATCGCGATCATCGCCGCACTCGGTGTGGGCATCTACGTCCTGTTCTATTTCATCGGCAAGCGATGGGCCAGTTGGGAGGCCTAGTCGCCCCAGAAGGAGGAGGTATGTTCGAAGCCACGTTGTCGCGCCGCGAGGTGCTGAGGCGCGGTGCGGCGGGCGCCGCACTTCTTTCCACCGGCTCGCTCTTCACCGCCGGGAACGCGTTCGGGCGGTCGGGCGCGACGGTCGAGACGGTCCGCTGGATCTCTCCGCGCGGGACGCTGCAGGTAATGGACGACTTCAACCTCTGGGTCCCACTCAAGATGGGCTACTTCAAGTCGCTCGGGATCGAGGCGAAGCTGATCGCCGGCTCCGTCACGGACGCGCTCGCGTCCACGAAGTTCGTCGCTCAGAACAAGGCCGACATGGGCTACCCGTCGCCCGGCGTGTTGACGGCGTCGATCGACAGCGGCATGGGCGTCAAGTCGGTCTGGGACGTGATCTCCGGTCAGGTCTTCAACTTCGGCCTGCCGGCCGACAGCAAGATCACATCGCCGAAGCAGCTGAAGGGCAAGTCGATCGCACTCGGCAGCTCGGGCTGGAAGGTGATCGTCGACCCGATGCTCGTCGAGCTCGGCATCGACCCGAAGTCCGTCAGGTACGTGTCCGCGGGGTCGTCGTGGATGCAGGCCGTCGCGACCGGCAAGGCCGACGCCGGGCTCGCCTGGGAAGGGCTCCGCGCCCAGCTCGCCGGGCAGGGCCTGAAGCTGAAGTATCTGATCGGCACGAAGTGGTCGAAGCATCCCTCGAACGTGTACTCGGTCCGGGCCGCCGATCTCGATGACGCGGACAAGCGGGACCTCTACACGCGCTTCCTTCAGGGTGTCGTCATGGGTCTGGAGTTCACGAAGGCGAACCCGCGGGCAGCGGCCCAGATCACGTACCGCTCGCTGCCCGACCTGCAGAAGACGCTCAAGCCGCAGCTCGCCCTCGACTCGATGCTCGAGCTCGCGCACGCCTACGGCACGAGCCACCTCAAGGGCCAGGGTTGGGGATACAACGACGCGAAGGGCTGGTCCAACTACCTGAAGGTCGTCCACGACCTCGGCCAGACGAAGAAGCTCCTCGCGACGAAGGACGTGTTCACGAACGAGCTGCAGGTGGTCGCGAACCGGAAGGCCGACGCCGCCCGGGCGCGGAAGGACGCCAAGGCGTACAAGCTCGACAAGGACTTCGCGCAGACGAAGGTCCGGGCCGGCTTCACGATGTAGTCGATCGGTGTTGGGGCGTCCCTCACCGGGGCGCCCCGCACTCCCTCGTTGGACGGAGGCGTCAATGGCGAACCCCCTTGCGGGTCACACGAACTCGTACCACACGTACTCCCACGACGAGGCCCTGCAGGGCATCGCCGAGGCCGGCTACAGCGCCGTCGAACTGTCGGCGGTGCCGGGCTGGACGGAACACGTCGATCTCGACGCCGACCAGGGCGAGTTGCGCCGCAAGCTCGAGGGCTACGGGCTCGAGCCGGTGAGCCTTTCGGCGCACTCCGACCTCACGACGGCGGACGGGCTCGCGCACGGCATCAAGGCCGTACGCTGGGCCGCCGACTACGGCATCCCGATCGTCAACACCGCCGTCGGCGGCCACCAGTCCGCCGACGAGAACGAGGCCGCGTTCCTCGCGAACATCGGGGCGATGGCCGACGAAGCCGAGCGGGCGGGGATCGCGATCGGCCTCGAGATCCACGGCGACATCATGGCCTCCGGCGCCGTGACGCTCCCGTTGCTGGAGAAGATCGGACGCGAGTCCGTCGGGATCAACTACGACACCGCGAACGTCGTCTACTACTCCGGCGACACCGCGGTCGAAGACCTGCCGAAGGTCGTCGACAAGCTCGTGCACGTCCATCTGAAGGAGTCGAAGGGCGGCAAGGGCGTCTGGGACTTCGGCGAGATCGGCACCGGCGATGTCGATTTCGCCGGCGTCCTCCGGATCCTCGGGGACGCGGGGTACGACGGGCCCTACTCGGTCGAGGTCGAGTTCAGCGGCGAGCCGTGGCCACCGCTCGCCGAGGTGAACGCCGCGATGCGCGGGTCGCGGGAGGAGCTGAACAGGCTCGGTCTCGGATGAGACGCTACATGCCGGAGATGACGAACCTCCAGGTGCGCGAGTACCTGGAGCGCGGCGGCCGCACCGTCCTCGTGCCGGTCGGCTCGACAGAGGATCACGGCGACCATGGGCCGCTCTGGACCGACGTCTACATCCCGCTCGAGGTGTGCAAGCGGGCCGCCGAGGAGCTCGACGCGCTCGTCGGCCCGCCGGTCCCGTTCGGCCTTGCGCCAGATCACCGCGGCGCGAGCGGGATCATCTACGTCCGGCTCTCGACGTTCGTCTCGCTGCTGCGGGACATCTGCGTCACCCTCGCCGAGGCGGGCTTCGAGCGGATCGCGCTCGTGAACGGGCACTACGTGAACACGACGGCGATGCAGTACGCGGCGGCGGACATGTTCGACGCCCTGCCGCGCGGCGTGCGCGTCTTTCCGTTCGCCTACTGGCAGGGGCTCCAGCCCGAGCAGGCCGAGGCCTACCTCTCGGGGAGCGCGGGCCTGCACGCTAACGTCGGCGAGACCTCCGCGGTGATGGCGATCGACCCCGACCTCTGCGACATGGAGCGCGTGCGCGACTTCGTGCCGGAGCTGGACGGGTTCACGAACCACCCGCTGGCGTTGCTCGACCCGGTCTTTCTCTCGACGCCCGGCTCGTTCTGGGCGCTCCTCGAGGACGGAGGCGGCGTCTGGGGCAATCCGAGCGAGTCGACGGTCGAGAAGGGCGAGCAGTTCCTCGAGTGGGGCGCCACCTCGGTCGTCAACCTCGTACGCGACATGGAGACCATGCACGACCGGATCGCACCGGGGTACGACCGCTATCGGCAGCCTCGCGCGTGATCACGATCGCGATCCTCGGCGGCGGTTTCATGGCCGCCTCGCACGCCGCGAACTACGCCGCGCTCGGCGATCGGGTGCGCGTCAAGTCGATCGGCTCACGTAGGAGCGACCGCGCCGCGGACATCGCCGCCTCGGTCGGCGCAGAGCTGACGGACGATCTGCAGTCGGCGGTGAACGACCCGGATGTGGACGCCATCGACATCTGCTTGCCGACGCCGCTCCACCGCGAGTGGACCGAGGCGTCGCTCGCCGCCGGCAAGCATGTCTTCCTCGAGAAGCCGATCGCGCTGACCCTCGACGACGCCGACGCGATCGTCGCCGCGTCGGAGCGGAGCGGGCGTCTCTTCATGGTCGGGCTCGTGTTGCGTTTCTGGCCCGAGTACGTCGAGCTACAGCGGCGGCTCGCGGGCGGAGAGCTCGGCCGGCCGCTCTCGATGTCCACCATGCGCCTGTCGCCGCCGGCGGACTGGAACGACTGGATGGGCGACCCCGCCCAATCGGGCGGCGTGCCGGTCGACCTGCTGATCCACGACTTCGACCAGATGAACTGGCTGCTCGGGACGCCGCGCCGCGTGTTCGCTCGAGCGCCGCGCCCGGATCACGTGCTCGCGATCGTCGAGTACGACGGGGCGGACGGGATCGCGGAGGGATCGATGGCGATGCCGAAGGCGTATCCGTTCTCGAGCAACGTCCGCGTGCTGGCGGAGCACGGCGTCGCCGAGTACGCGTTCAGCGCGGCGCCAGCCGAGGACGGCGGCAACATCGGTGCGA
>Ga0207675_100003409_pt1 | contig 15512 bp, 15 predicted proteins | sample KBSSwiS42_FD_184305 | JGI IMG/M metagenome (GOLD analysis project Ga0207675, IMG submission 184305) | Switchgrass rhizosphere microbial communities from Kellogg Biological Station, Michigan, USA - KBS Switchgrass S4-2 (SPAdes) (version 2) | ecosystem: Host-associated > Plants > Roots >... | reverse complement strand
ACCTACCAGGTGTTCTGGAGCATCTTCGTCAGCGAGGAGTTCGAGAAAGCGCACAACCCGGCCAGCAAGAACTTCTACCCGCACTACTACGTCGACGGCGACACCTCCGAGATCACGAAGCGTTATCTGCGCGAGAGTGTCACGCAGATGCTCGAGGAGTACCCGGATCTCGACGGCATCGGTGTGTCGCACGGCGAAGGTATGGCCGGCATGACGCCGCTCGAGCGGCAGCAGTTCGTGGACGAGGTGTATATCGCCGGCGCGCTGGCGGTGAAGCGTGCCACGCCGGTGAAGCTCATACACCGCGTGCCGTTCTCTTCGGGGCTGTCCTCCGGTCCGGGTGTCAGCGCCGACGTCGAGAAGATCACCCGCGCCGCGATGGAGAAACTCGACGACCGGTTCGCAGGCCCCATCTGGGTGGAGATGAAGTTCAACTGGTCGCACGGGCATTCCACGCCGCGGCTGGTGAAGGTGCACGGTGGCAAACTCGGCGACACCTATTTCAATCCGCTGCCGAGCAACTACCGCATCGTCTGGCAGGTGCGCAACGAGGACTTCTTCGCCCTGCGCTGGGGTGTGCCGGATTTCATCCGCCAGCACATCGCAGAGAATGGCCGGGAGGATTACGTCGGTGGTTATTTCGTCGGCTCGGAAACCTATATCCCGGCGCTCGACTACTTCACGGCCAGACAACCCGTCGACTGGAAATATGCCTTCCAGCGCCAGTGGCTGTTCTACGAGCTCTGGGGCCGGCTGCTGTACGACCCTGCCACGCCCGATTCACTTTTCGAAGCCGGCTTCACGCGGCGTTACGGCGCGAGGGCACAGCCGCTGCTGAAAGCGTACGCGCTGGCGTCGAACACCCAGATGCGGCTCGCATCGCTGTACGACTCGCGCTGGGACTTCACGCTGTACGGCGAGGGATTCCTCGCGCTGCAGGGCGAGGAGACTCACTACATCGGCGTCGACGCGCTGATCAAGCAGCCGACGATGGATCCCGCCTACGTCTCCGTCGCCGACTACGTGAAGACGGTGGCGGCCGGCGGGTCGTACGCCGCGGACCGGATCACGCCGCTGCAACTTGCCGACCTGCTGGAGCGCGATTGCCGCGCGGCGCTTGCAGTGGTCAAGCCGATCGGCACCGCCGGCAACAATTCACTGATGTACGAAGTGGCGGACGTGCAGGCCTGGAGCCAGCTCGGGCTGCACCTGGCCGAGAAACTGCGCGGCGCCGTGGCGCTCGAGACATTCCGTACTGCCGGCTATGCGCGTGACAAGAAGCAGGCCGTGGCACACCTGAAGAAGGCGCTCGCCGCCTGGGACGACCTCGTTTCCATCACCCGCCCTATCTACAAGAACATGAAACTGGCGCATTACAACGGCAATTCGTTCGACGCCAACCCCAATAACCTCTTCCACTGGGCGCTGGTGCGCGGTGAAGTCGCGGCGGATGTCGAGGTCGCGCAACACTCCAGGAATACGGCGGGCCGCGGGTCGATCCATTGACCCGCAAACCCGCCTCCGCACTCAACCTTCCTTCTTCAACTCAAAGGGAGTCGAGGAAAGCCAGCACCTGGTCCTTCTGTGCCTGGCTGAGGGCGTCATAAGCGCTCTTCGCGGCGGCTGCCTGGTTGGCGTGCCGCCCGATGGCCTCCTGCTTGGTGAACGACAGTCCATCGTGCATCAGACGATTTCGCGTACGCAGCGCCCACAGCGGCGACGTGCGAATCTGCGATGCCGTGCCGGCGAATGCCGCACCCGGCAACACGGGAATTCCGTCGCCCGTGCCGATGTCGTGCAGCAGGAAGTCGCTGTAGGCATGAATGATCTTGTTCCCCACCGCGTCCCGGACACGCAGTGCACCCCCGTTGATGCGCGTTCCAGGCGCTGCCGTACGCAGCGTCGGGATGTGACAGGCGCCGCAACCGACCTGGTTGAACAGCACGTCGCCCGCACGCACCTGCGAGGTGATCGCCCCGCGGGGCGGTGCCTTGGTGGCGCGCATGAAGTTCGCGAACGCGCGCACGTCGACTCCGTCGTCTTCAGGATCTGCCACCGGATCGTAGGGCGTACCGAACCCCACATTGCGGCCCAGCGAGGTGTTCTCGTCCGGCAGGATGGGCGTGGTGATACCCATCTCGTTGAGGTACGCGTCAGCCGCGAAGGACTCGAGACTGGCGTGCTGGCTCTTGTGACCGAACCGGCCGATGCGCGGTGCGTTGTTGGCCTCGAGTACCGCCACTTCGAGCGCCCTGCCGCGGATTGAAGCAGGCTGCGCAGCGGCTATGGCCAGCAGCGTGTTGTTGGGAATCGCCTCGATGAAGCCCGCCCCCAGCGTATTGGTCGAGATCCTGAATGTGCTGACGCTGTCTTCGAACGGTACCCGCTCGAAGACGTCGGGGTGCGTCGCACGCGACTGGATCAGCGAGCCGCCCACCGATTCCACGAACTGCAACAGATCCAGGCGCCCGGTACGGTGCTCGGCGATCTGGCTGGCGCCGCCCGTGACGATGTTCTGGTGACACTCGCGGCAGGACTGGGCGTTGTAGGTCGGGCCCAGGCCATCGGCAATCTTTTCCACCTCCTCGAAAATGAACCGGTTGTCGTTGAAGGAACGCAGCGGCACCACCGCATCCTCCTCCAGTGTGTCGAACGCCGGCCCCTGTATATCGAAACCGTTGGTGCGGTTGTCGAACGCGGCCGGCGCCTCGCGGAAGAAGCCACTGGACGGCGGCTCGGAGGTCACGGCATTGGCGTCCACGCCCGGCGCCGTGCTGCTGGTCGCACCGGCTGGCGTCGCGGTCTCGGGGTCGACGCTCAACGTCGACGGAATGAAGCGATTCGACTCGGCATTTGGAACGGCAGCTTGCAGCGCCTGTGCTGAAGACTGCTCACTGGCGGCAAAGACTGCCAGCGAGACGATCGCGGCAGCACCCGCAATCGTTGTCAAGCCACGGTAACGAAAGTTCATGATTCCTCCCTTCCATAGGAGTTGATTACCAGTCACACGTCACGATGGACGCGATCGACTGCCTTACGAACGCCCGGCACCATGCGCGTGCGAGAAACGTCGCGCAACTGACTCCATAAGGGGACGCAGCCTGCGTGCAACAGCTGTGCGCTTCAGGCAACGCGCGAATGTGAATCGAGAATCGCGAGTGCGCGGCGTGACGCGAAATGACGGAAACTCTCGATGGCGAAGTCGCGCAGTTCTTTCGCGCGTACACCCTTCTCGAGATCCATTGACATCCAGCCCTTGTTGCCCATGTACGGCGGGATCGACAGGCGCGGGTCCATTTCGAGCGGAGCTTGTCGCTCGATGCCGACCCAGAACTGTGCCTTCAGTCCTTTTCCATAGTCGTGGAGCATGAGGAAGGTACGCTTGCCCGCGCGCCACACGATCGAACCCATCTGCGTATCTTCTACAATGTCCGGCAATGCGCCGCAGATTCTGCGCAACACCGCAATTGCCTTCTGGGCCTTCGGCGCCAGCATGCGATCGATGTCCGCAGGTTTCATTCTCACCGTGGGCGCGGCCACCACGGGCGGCCGCGGTGCACGCGCCGCGAGTTTCGCAGGCGTACTGTTCACCCAGGCCATGTGCGTCAGCTCGCACACGCGACCCCAGGCCATTCCCCTGTTCAGCTCGATGCCGATCCAGCCGCCCGGACCGACGTACGGCGGCTTGAACAGGTGCTTCGATGACGCGAGCAGGCGCGACTGCTCGAGCGCGGGCGTGTTGAGCCACAGGCCGGCGTGGCCGTCGCCATGGTGATTCAGCGCCCACACGGCGAAAACCTTGCCCTTTTTCGATCGATAGTTAGGTGAGCCGTGCGACTCGAACTCCTCGGCCTCCGGAAACGCGAGACACAGCTCGCGCACGGCGCCCGGGATGGTTCGCGTCCCGCGGCTAACCATCACAACCCTTGAGCTTGGCGCGGTTGTAATCCTTGCCGAAATTGAACACGAACACCGGACCGAGCTCGATCACCTGCTCGTCGGTCGCCAGGTGGATCGAGACGCTGGCGGTCTTGCCCGGCAGGTCCGCCGTGGCCACGCGGTGCGCGCAGTAGCTCTTCCACTGATCCGAGATGGCCGAAGTCATATCCAGCACCGAGGTATACGGGGCCGAGTTCGCCTGCAGCCGCGCGGTGAGCTTGCTGCCACCCTCGGCGGGTTCCGCGGCGCGCGCGTAGTACATCACCATGATGACGTCGCCTTCGTGGATCGCACCCTGCACCGCCGATTTCGCCTGCAGATCCCACGGATTCGCGCCCTTGTGGGCCTTGATGCGAAACGCGTGATCGATGCGCTGGTCGTCGACCTTCACGACCTTGGGCTTCGGCTTCTCTGGCTGCGTGTTCCAGACGCCGTTCGTATCGTTGTTGATGGTCTTGGTCCAGATGTCCTCTTGCGCGAGCGCGACGGCACCGAACGCAAAACCGGTCAGCAGAAAACTCCAGAATTTCATGCGTCACCCCCTGTAGTGCGCATCCCTGCAAAGACTTTCCTGTCGTTGTTATCCCATCAAGAGCCCGAATTCTTCAGGTACGTCTCGAAAAAATCCAGTGTGCGGTGCCAGGCGAGCTTGGCCGCCGCCTCGTTGTAACGCGCCTCGCTCGAATCGTTGTGAAACCCGTGCTGCGTTCCCGGATACATGTTGAGGCTGTAGGGCACGCCCACCGCGTCGAGCGCCGCGCGAAAATCGTTGATGCCGGCGTTGATACGCTCGTCGGTGCCGGCGTAGTGAAGCATCACGGGCACCTTGAGCTTGCGGGTGTCCTCGGCCGAGAGCTGCTTGCCGTAGAAGGCCACCGCGCAATCGACGCCCACGCTCTCCACCGCCGCGCGCAGCGCCAGCCCGCCGCCGTAGCAGAAACCGACCACGCCGATCTTGCCGTTGCTGCTGGCGTCAGCCGCGAGCCACGGAACGGCGGCCAGCACGTCGCTGGCGATGCGCGCGCCGTCGGTCTTGGCAAACAGGTCGCGCGCGGCCTCCTGGTCCGCCGGAGCGCCGCCGGCCACCGACAGGCCGTCGGGGGCGACGGCCAGATACCCCGCCAGCGCCGTGCGGCGCGCCACGTCCTCGATGTGTTCGTTGAGGCCGCGGTTCTCGTGGATCACGAGAACACCCGCGACCTTGTCGCCCCTGCCGAGCTTGCGCGGCCGCGCGACGTAGGCCTTCACCGGCCCGTTCGGTCCGTTGAATTCCAGTTTCTCGGTCCTGAGGCGCTTGTCGTCCGGCTCGGTCTGGCGAGCGTGCGCGTAGTTTGGCTCGAGCACTCCGAGCAGAGTCGCCGCCGCGGCCGCCCCACCCGCCATTGTCGTGAGCCGCGAGAGAAAATCCCGCCGCGGCATCGCCGAATGCACATAGTCGTTGTAGAGCTCGATGATGCGGCGGTCGACGGTCATGGGCGAAACTCCCTTATTCCCAGTAGACGTGCTTCTTCATCTGCGACAGCGGCACACAGGCATGGAACGCCGTCGGGACGCGAACGTACTCCATATTTTCGCTGATGCCCACCTGGGAGTTGAGGTACCCCAGCAGCGCCAGCTCACGCGTCACCAGAATAAAGGGCTTGTCGGGGAGATCCTGCTCCAGCGCAGTCTCGAGTACCTGTTTGACGAAGGCGACGCGGGCCTCGGGCTTCTGCTCGGGGAAGGGTTGGCCGGCACCGTGCGCCTTGGCCGCATCCGAGAACGCCGCAACCCCCACCCGGAAGCGCTCCCGGTCGGCCTGCGGGTAGAGCGCCACCAACGCCGTATCGATGAATGCCGGAACGCCGGCATCGAGCGCGCCACTGGTATCGGTCTTTGGAATCATGATGTCGACAACGGCCGCGACGATGGCGACTTCCCTGGCCTGGAGGAATTCCGGCACCCACTCGGCCTTGATTTCCCCGGGCTCCTGCCGGGAACAACCCTGCAGGATGGCCAGTGCCGCCGGTGCGGAGACCGCACTGCCTAACAACCACGCCGCGCGGCGCAGCACCTCGCGTCGTCTCAACATCTCCGAGCCGTCGTCGTTCAACTCGCTCACAGGTTGCCCTTCTTGAGTTCATTGACCGCGTGGTCCGCGGCGCGCGCGGTGAATGCCATGTACGTGAGCGACGGGTTCTGGCAGGCCGACGACGCCATGAAGGAGCCGTCGGTCACGAACACATTCTTGCAGGCGTGCACCTGGTTGTACTTGTTCAGCACCGAGGTCTTCGGGTCGACGCCCATGCGCGCCGCGCCCGCCTCGTGGATCGACAGCCCCATGGCGTATTTGTCGTCGCCTACCTTGACGTCCTTGTAGCCCGCGGCTTCGAACATCTCGATGGCGTCGTTCACCATGTCCTTCTGCATGGCGAGTTCATTCTCGCGCAGCAGCGCATCGATCTTGAGCACCGGCAGGCCGTACTTGTCCTTGCGACTGCGATCGATGGTCGCGTGATTCAGATGATTCGGCAGGATCTCGCCGAACGAGGATGCATTCACGGTCCACGGGCCCGGCTCCTTCAGCGCCTCCTTCAGCTCGGCGCCGATGAGCGCGCTGCGGTTGAAACGTCCGGAACCGGAACGCGAGGCACGCCCCTGGTAGCCGAAGCCACGCAGGTAGGAACGCTTGTCCTTGCCGACATTGCGATAACGCGGAATGTAGTAACCGTTCGCGCGGCGGCCGGTGTAGGCGACGTCCATGAATCCGTCGACGGTCGCGTTCACGCCCGGCGCCTTGAGGTGATCGACGAGATTGTGTCCCAGCTCGCCCGAATCGTTGCCGAAGCCGTTCGGAAAACGCGACGAGATCGAGTTCAGCATGATGTACGTGGAACCGAGCGTCGAGGCACAGAGAAAAATGACCTTCGCGAAGTAGTCAGTCTGCGCGCCGCTCTCGGCATCGAGCACACGCACGCCGGTGGCTTTGCCCTTGTCATTGTCGTAGATGAGCTCGTAGGCGATCTTGTTGGCGAGCAGCGTCATGTTGCCGGTGCGCTCCGCCGAGGGCAGCGTCGCCGACACGCTGCTGAAGTAGCCGCCGTACGGACAACCGCGAATGCAGAGATTGCGGTACTGGCAGGTGCCGCGCTGCGGACTTTCCTTGTGCGTGAGGGGTGCGGTGAGGTTCGCCACGCGGCCGATGATGAGTTTGCGGCCCATCTTGTCGGCAATGCGCTTCTGGAAATCGATTTCGACGCAGTTGAGATCCATGGGCGGGAGGAACTTGCCGTCGGGCAGCGTCGCCATGCCTTCGAGGCTGCCGCTGATTCCGGCGAAGGTTTCCACGTAGTCGTACCACGGCGCGATTTCGTCGTAGGTCACGGGCCAGGGCGTGCCGATGCCTTCCTTCGCATTGGCCTCGAAATCCATCGGGCTGAAGCGATAACTCTGCCGCGCCCACATGAGCGAACGGCCACCGACGTGATAGCCGCGAATCCAGTCGAAGCGATTGACCTCGGTGTACGGATTGTCGAGATCGTCGACGAACCAGTGCGTGTTCGCGGGCGTGGGATACGTCGAGCGCGTCTGGACCGGTTTGCGGTGCCTGGCTTCCTGCGTGATGCGATTGCCGTACGGCAGATCCCAGGGATCGGTCGTGGCGGTCGGGTATTCCCCGTGCTTGACCATGCGGCCGCGGTCCAGCACCAGTGTCTTCAGGCCTTTTTCGGTCAATTCCTTGGCGGCCCAGCCTCCGCTCATCCCCGTGCCGACGACGATGGCGTCAAACGAATTCGCATCCATGGTTAAACTGGGTCCCCCATATCGGCGCGACATTATGGACTACCTGCGCGTTTTGCTGGTTCCGTTTCGACCGACTGGCCTGGTTCTCATCGCCGTCTTCGCGCTCGTGTTGACCCTCCTCGAATTCGCAGGGCTGGTGGGCGTGTTCGTCAGCGTCCTGGTCCAGATCTGGATCCTGAAGTACGGCTACGTGGTGATCGAGCACATCGCCGATGGCGCCCGGGAGCCGCCGGTGATGGATGAAGAGATGTTGAGCCCGTTCGAAGTGCGTCCGTGGATCCAGCTCGGGCTCATGGTCGGCGCTGCATTCATCTGCAAGATGATTGGCGGCCAGGCCGGTATCGCGCTGGCGGTGTTCTTCGCGCTGCTGTTGCCCGCAACCATCGCCGTATTGGGCATGGGTGAGCCGTTCTTCCAGGCGATCAATCCGCTCATGCTGTTCCGGCTGATTCGCGGGCTCGGTCCGTACTACCTGCTCATCCTGCTGTCGATCGTGTTCTACGGGATCATCCTGATGCTGCTCGCCAGGCTCGGCGTCTGGCGCATCGCGTGGCACGCCACGGGCGTGTTGTGCGAGTTGTCTTTCTTCAGTCTCATCGGGGGTTGCATCTATTTGCGCCGTCGCCAGCTCGGTTTCGAACCCCGCCACACTCCCGAACGCGCCGCCGCGCGCGAAGAAGCCGAACGCGTCAAGGTGCGCGCCAGGATGATCGACGAAGTATTCCAGCAGGTGCGCATCGGAAAACACGTCGAGGCGACTCGCCCCCTGGCCAAATGGCTGAGCGATCTCGACGGTGAAACCGCGGCGCGTGATGCCCTGTTCATTGCCGGCCAGTCGCTGGGCTGGGAAGCGCCGGGCGGGCTCAACACCCTCGCCAGCACGCTGATCCGGCACATGCTGCGCGCCGGACGCCCCGATGCGGCGCTGGCGGTGTTCGAGCGTATGCGGCAGGGATCCCCCGCGCTGACCCTGGATTCACCGGACGATTTGCGGCTGCTGGCCGAATACGCCGAAAGCACCGGGCGCACGGAATTGGCGGTCTCCATGCGCCTGGAAACCCCGGTTTATCGACCCCTGCCCCGCTAGCCGCAGAGCCCGGCATGACAGGTGTCAGTAACCCCTGCTGACAGGGGCGACTGCCCGGGCCGGCGAGGATCCGGGAACATCCCTCCCATACAGGGAGAACCCATGTCCGGAGCCACGCTCGCCAGTCTGAATTCCGCCGTCAAGCGCTTTGGGCGCATCACGGCACTCGATGGGCTGAATCTTTCCGTCGGTCGCGGTGAATTACTCGCGCTGCTCGGCCCCAACGGCGCCGGCAAGTCGACGGCGATCAACATTCTGCTGGGCCTGCAGCGGCCCGATGCCGGCCACGCGGAACTCTTTGGAATGGATCCGCAGGAGATCAATGCCCGCCGCCGCATCGGCATCATGATGCAGGAGGTCGGCCTCTCTCCCTCGCTGAAGCCGCGCGAACTCATACGGCAGGTGACCAACTACTACCACTCGCCTTACGAAGTCGATGCGGTGATCAAGCGCCTGTCGCTCGAGAGCCTGGCCGAGCGCCGCTACGGCGTGCTGTCGGGGGGCCAGAAACGCCAGGTGCAGCTGGGCATGGCGATTTGCGGCCGGCCGGAGTTGCTGTTCCTCGACGAGCCCTCGGTGGGCATGGACGTGAACGCACGCGCCGCGCTTTGGCAGGTCATCCGCGACCTGGTACGCGAGGGTTGTTCGGTCGTGCTCACGACACACTATCTCGAGGAGGCCGAGGCGCTGGCCGATCGAGTCGCCGTGCTGGACCACGGCAAGCTGGTGGCGAGCGGCACCGTCGATGAGATCCGCTCCTACGTCACCCGCAAGACCGTCCTGTGCAAGACCTCGCTCGCGACGGACGTCATCCGCGCGTGGCCCGAGGTCGAGCAGCTCCAGCATGCGTCAGGACGACTGCAGATCATCACGCGCGATGCAGAGGCCGTGCTGCGTCGATTGCTGAACGGCGATGCGCAGGTTCGCGACATCGAGGTGCTCCGCGCCGGCCTGGCCGAAGCGTTCGCGGAGATCACGAGCTCCGGCAACGGCAACGGCCAGGAGAAGGCCCGATGAGCGTCGAGACGATGACAAACTATTCCACCTCGTCCCTGACCGGCTCGCGGCTGCTGGCCGCCTATCTCGGCGACATCAGGATCGAGCTCACCAAGATAACCCGCACGCCGGCATTCTTCGTACCGACTTTGTTTTTCCCGGCGATGTTCTACGTGCTGTTCGGCGTCCTCATGGGCGGCGGCGACGCGCAGGGTGCGCTGCATACCTTCGTGCGCATGGGCGTGTTCGGCACCATGGCGCCGGGATTGTTCGGATTTGGCGTCTCGCTTGCATTCGAACGCGAATACGGTCAACTCATATTCAAGCAGGCGCTGCCCACGCCGCCCGGCTCTTACCTGCTGGCGCGAATGCTGATGGCCATGCTGTTCGCGAGCGTCATCGCCGTGATACTCATCGTGCTCGCATTGACGCTGACGCATGCGCCGCTCACCCCGATGGCAGCGGTCAGGGTGTTCTTCGTCGAGGTGCTCGGCGTGCTGCCCTTCTGCGCCATTGGCCTGTTCGTCGGTGCCCTGGCGTCCGGCCAGGCTGCGCCCGCGATCATCAATATCATCTACCTGCCGATGGCCTTCCTTTCGGGACTTTGGGTGCCCTTTCAGTACCTGAGGATTCCGTTGCTCCAGGACACCGCCACGTTATGGCCGCCGTTTCACCTCTCGCAGATCGCGCTGCACGCGGTGGGCATGGAAAGCTTCGGCACCATGGGCAGCCACATCTGCGCGCTGATCGGCGTGACGCTGCTGTTCTTCATACTTGCCGTGCGCCGCCTGTCGAGCGGCGGCCTGCATCTGTTCGGCGCGCGCCGGCCTGGCAGCGGGTTCCGGTTCGGCAAGCTGTTCACGATGGGGATCATCTTCGTCTCGATTTTTCTGATCATCGCCGGGGTGATGGGCGGCCACGAGAAAGTACCCGCGGCCACGTCGAAGGCTGCGGCGGAGGAAGGTGCCGGATCCCCTGTAACCGGCACTCGCTCCACTGCGGCAGTCGGCGTGGCCGCGCCCGCGACCACCCAGCTGGGCGACTTCGACGCGGGCAGCACCAAGGTCAGCTACGGACTGGGTTGGGCACCCGCGGATGACAAGTGGAACGGCGGCAAGTCCACCGCGGTGCTGAAACTCACCGCGGGCGGAGCCGGGAATTCCAAGGCCGCGCTCGAGGTCAGCGGCAACGTCGAGGGCTCCGCGCAGTACCCGTTTGGCGGTATGAATTTCTTTCCCAACGGCACTACTGATCCCGACTTCAGCAAGTGGGGATACACCGACTACTCGAAACGCAGCTCGTTTCGCTTCTGGGTTCGCGGCGATGGCCGGGAATACATGGTCGTGTTCGTTCCGCCCAACCCCGGCATGGACGCCATTCCCCTCATGGTCAGCTTCACCGCCGGGCCGGAATGGAAGGAAATCAACATCCCGCTGCGCGACCTGGGAAGCGCCATCCTCGAACGGGTCAAGATCATCCAGATCGGAACTCCGAATCCTGGGCCGTTCCGCTTCGAAATCGACGACGTGCGCATCGAATGAGACGGCGTTAGGATCGGCGCCAGAGCGCCTCATATGCATCTGAAGCAGCTACTGCAGAACATCCGGCAGCCACCGTCGGATTCTATGGTCGGCCACATGACCCGCGCCGACGGCCGGGTCATGCGTTCGTTGCCCTTCGTGATGCTGATCCACCTGATCTGGCTGTTCCTGTGGCCGCTGCTGGCGGGTGCCTCCTTCACGGGCGTGATCCTGCCGACGCTGATCAGCGTGCCGTTCTTCCTGTACCTGCACCTGTGCACGTATTACTACGCGGGGCCGCACGTCAAACGCGCGCGTTACATCGCGGGCGTCTATCTCCTCGCCTACTTCCTGACGCCGTTCAACCTGTCGGGCATGGGTTACCTCATCTTCGGGTTCTTCTCGCTGGCGTTCACGCTGCCGACGCGCCTGACCTGGCGCGCCATCGGCCTGTCCATCGTGCTGTTCTCGATCGAGCTCTACCTGCTGGATCATTCCCGCGCGACCATCGTCAGTGTCGAAGTGCCGCTGGTGATTTTCGGCATCGTCGCGGTGTACACCGGATACACGACGTCCCAGCAGGCCGTATTGAGACGCAGCAAGGAAGAGATCATGCGGCTCGCGACGCTCGCCGAGCGCGAGCGCATCGGCCGCGACCTGCACGACCTGCTCGGGCATACGCTGTCGGTGGTGGCGCTCAAGTCCGAACTCGCCCGCAAGCTCATCGACCGGGACATCGAAGCGGCGCGCACCGAGATCGCCGAGGTGGAGCGGGTCGCGCGCGATTCGCTGTCGCAGGTGCGTAATGCCGTCGCCGGGATTCGCAGCACGGCGCTCGCCGCCGAGTTGCTGTCGGCGACCGCGCTGCTCGAGGCGCAGGGCCTCAAGGTGAAATGCGAGACCGAGAACGTGAAGCTGCCGCACGATCGCGAGACCGCGCTGGCGCTCAGCCTGCGCGAGGCCGCCACCAATATCGGGCGGCACGCCGCCGCGACCGGGGTCACCATCCGCGTGAAGAAGGAAGTGGATTCGGTGGTGGTCGAGGTCGCCGATGACGGGCACGGCGGGCGCATCGTCATGGGCAACGGCCTGAACGGCATGCGCGAACGGCTGACGAACGTGGGGGGCAGCCTGACGCTGTGTCCCAACAAGGATCGCGGCCTGCTGCTGCGCGCCTCAGTGCCCCTCGCCGCATGATCCGCATCCTCCTGGCCGAAGATCAGGCGATGGTGCGCGGCGCGCTCGGCGCGCTGCTCAAGATGGAGCGCGACATCGAGGTGCTGGGCGCGGCCGCGGACGGCATGCAGGCGCTGTCGGAATGCCGCCGCCTGCGTCCCGACATCGTGGTCACCGACATCGAAATGCCTGGGCTGACGGGCATCGAGCTGGCGCAGAAGATCCAGGCCGACAACCTGCCCGTGAAAGTGGTCATCGTCACCACCTTCGCGCGCCAGGGCTACCTGCGCCGCGCGCTCGATGCCGGCGTCAAGGGTTACCTGCTGAAGGATTCGCCGGCCGAACAACTCGCGCAGGCGCTGCGCAACGTGCATCGCGGCGGGCGGGCGATCGACCCGGCGCTGGCGGTGGAAGCCTGGAACGAGTCGGATCCGCTCAACGATCGCGAACGGCAGACGCTGCGGCTTTCCGGCGAGGGGCTGTCCGCGCCGCAGATCGCCGAGCAGCTGGGCCTGTCGGCCGGCACCGTGCGCAACTATCTATCGGAAGCGATCGGCAAGCTCGGCGCCAACAATCGCATCGACGCGTATCGCCTGGCGAGGCAAAGAGGCTGGCTGTAGTGGTGTCAGGCGGGGAAAACAGGGAAAACTCACCTGATCGACGCGTCCTCCGGTGGGCCAACCGAGTTTTCCCTGTTTTCCCCGCCTGACACCGCCTATCCCCTTCCTATGTAGGGCATCTTTGGCGGCAGCAGGGTCATGAACTGCACGTTCGCATTCAACGGTAGTTTGGCCATGTACAACACTGTCTCCGCCACGTTGCGCACGTCCATCATGGGTTCCTGCGACGGCAGCCTGGTCGCGAGCTCGGTTGCGGCGTTGCCGATGTCGATCTGGCCGACGGCGATGTCGTACTTGCGCCCGTCGAGCGAGCTCGACTTCGTGAGACCGGTCATGCCGTGTTTGGAGGCCGTGTAGGGCGCGGAATTGGCGCGCGGCACGTGCGCCGACACCGAGCCGTTGTTGATGATGCGACCGCCCTTCGGGTCCTGGCCCTTCATGATCCGGAACGCCTGCTGCGTGCAGAGGAAGGCGCCGGTGAGATTGATGTCGATCACCGTGCGCCACTGTTCGAAGGTGAGGTCCTCGAGATTCACGCTGAAAGGCGTGCCGACACCGGCGTTGTTGAACAGCACGTCGAGGCGTCCGAACTTCGCGACCGTGGCATCGAACAGCCCGCGCACCTGCGCCGGATCCGACACGTCCATCTCGCAGGCAAGTGCCTGACCCGGTGCCGCCGACCGTGCCACCTCCTCCAGCGACTCGCGATGCCGGCCCGCCAGCACCACCCGGAACCCATCGGCCAGGAACGCCAGTGCCGTCGCCTTGCCGATGCCACTCCCCGCGCCCGTGATGAGCGCCACCCGTTTTTCCATGTTTCAACCGTCCCCACGCCGCGCGATCAGTTCGCGCAACGTTCCGTCCTCATCCACGTGCATTTCCATCTCGATGGGCTGGCAGCAGACCTGGCAGTCCTCGACATAAGTGCACGACCCCGCACTCGCATCCGCCTGGGTCTCGAATGCTTCGCCGCAGTATGGACAATTGACGGTGACGAACTCGTATACAAGGGAACGGTCCATTGCAGGAGAATCGGCACCGATCGCCGGTTCGAGGCCGTACATCTCGTCGATTTCGGCCTCGCTCAGGGGTTTTTCAGGAGGATTCATGGCGTCTGGGGCCCGGATGATGGCACGTCTGGCACTGGCCGGGCTGTGCCTGTGCACCCTGGGCTACTCGCGCTGCACCTTCGTCAGCGACACGGGAGGCACGGTTGGCGGCGGCGGCACCATCGGGGGAGGCAGCTACACCACCACGCTGATCCTGCGCGACTCCACGGGCGCTCCAGCCACGAGCTTTGTCTTCGGCGAATCCATCCGCTTCGACCTCGAAATCCAGAACAACGCCAACCAGCCCGCCACGCTGACCTTTCCCGACGGGCAGATATATGATTTCTACGTACTCGAACCGACCGTCAATCGTGTGCGCTGGCGCTGGTCGGATGGCATGAACTTCACCCAGATGACCACGAGCATCAGTTTTGCTTCCTACGGCAGCAAGGCCTACAGCATCGTGTGGAGCGGGGTCCTGGGCAACGGCACCCAGCTGCCGGTGGGCAGCTACCGGGCACGCGGCGTCATCGTGGCGGGCAACTTCAACAATGACCCCCTGATGAGCAGCGATCTGGGCTCGAATATTGTCAATTTCACGGTCCGGTGAGGAAACTGCACCGCGCTGCACCCTGCTCCCCATCCCGTTCGTATGAATGAATGGGACACGCAAAAACAGGAGCCCGCCGTGAAATCGCCCCGCTCGTTACTCGCACTCACCGCCTGCGCCGCCATGTTCCTGCCGGTGGCCGCATCCGCTTCCGACCCGGAACTGAAGCTTCCGGACTTCAGCCACCTGCGCAACACGGCGGTCGACTACACCGACGTCACGATCGACGGATTCCTGCTGAGGCTGGCCAAGAAGTTCGCAGCAGATGAAGACCAGGAGGCGGCGGACATCCTGAGCGCCATCAAGTCGGTACGCGTGCGCGAATTCGAGTTCGACTCCGACGATGCCTATTCCCCTGCCGACATCGACGCCGTGCGCAAGCAGCTCGCCGCGCCTGGCTGGAGTGCGATCGTCCAGCAGCGCACGCGAGAGCCGCGCTCGATCGTCGATGTATTCCTTAATACCGATGGCGGCAAGATCCGCGGCATCGCCGTGATCGAGAGCCAGCCGCGCTCCTTCACCATCGTCAACGTGGTCGGCAATATCGACATGGACAAGCTCGTGAAAATACAGGGCGAGCTCGGCATTCCGCTCAACACGGTGTACTCGCGCGTGCGCAGCGTGCGCGCGGGGCTGCAAGCGTTTCTCCTGAGCCATGGGGTAACCAGATGACAGAACCCGACGTCGTCGAGCGGCAACTGGCTCTCGCCTGGCGAGCCCTTACGCCCTCCG
>Ga0207675_100003406_pt1 | contig 15526 bp, 13 predicted proteins | sample KBSSwiS42_FD_184305 | JGI IMG/M metagenome (GOLD analysis project Ga0207675, IMG submission 184305) | Switchgrass rhizosphere microbial communities from Kellogg Biological Station, Michigan, USA - KBS Switchgrass S4-2 (SPAdes) (version 2) | ecosystem: Host-associated > Plants > Roots >... | reverse complement strand
AGTGGCGACGGATCCCGCCGCGCTACCGAACGTGGATTCCCTTCTTGATCCTCTTCGGGCTCGCGATCACCTACCCGTTCTACGTCGCCCATGTGCCGACGAACATCCCGGTGATCCTGACGCTCCCGACCGTGCACGACACGGTCACGATCCTCGTCTTCGTCGTCATGGCCGTCGGGCTGAACGTGGTCGTCGGCTACGCGGGGTTGCTCGATCTCGGCTACGTCGCCTTCTACGCGATCGGCGCCTACACGGCGGGCTGGCTCGCCTCCGGCCAGTTCCAGCAGGTCAACTTCCACTTCGGCGCCGTCGGCGTCGGTTCGTCTGAGACCGGCATCCACATTTCGATCTGGCTCGTGCTGCTGATTGCGGGCATCGTCACGGCGATCGGCGGGATCCTGATCGGCCTGCCGACCCTGCGTCTACGCGGCGACTACCTGGCGATCGTGACGCTGGGGTTCGGCGAGATCATCCCGCAGTTCGTCCGGAACGCCGACAACCTGCACGGCTTCGACCTCACCCACGGCACGTTCGGAATCAGCCCGATCGACGCGCCCGGGTTCGGCGTGACGTTGCACAACGCCCTCGGTCTGCCGATCCGCTACGACGACTCCTTTCCGCCAACTCCGGACCGGCTCTTCTTCTGGACCGTGCTCGGGATCCTGCTACTGACCATCTTCTGCTCGATCCGCCTGCGAGACTCGCGCCTGGGCCGCGCCTGGATCGCGATCCGCGAGGACGAGACGGCGGCCGGGGCGATGGGCATCCCGCTGATGCGGACGAAGACGTGGGCCTACGCGATCGGCGCCTTCTTCGGCGGGGTCGCCGGGGCGTACGTCGCCACCTTCAACTCCGGCGCCTTCCCAAGCCAGTTCGATTTCAACATCTCGATTTTCCTGCTCTGCATGGTCATTCTCGGCGGCATGGGCAGCATCTGGGGAGTCGTGCTTGCCGGGACGATCCTCGCGTGGCTGAACGTGGAGGGGCTTGCCAACATCGGCTCCTGGCTGAACTCGAACATCTTTCCGGCCAGCCACCAGATCGACGTGCCCAAGTACGAGTTCGGCATCTACGGGGTGATCATCGTGCTGATGATGCTGTTCCGTCCCATCGGCCTGATCCCCGAGCGCCGCCGCAAGCGGGAGATCGAGGAAGGCACGCGCGGACCGCTCGACGAGCCCCTGTACGAGATGCGCGGCGCCGACGAACCCGGAGCCGGCGAGCGGGGGGAGTCGGGGAGGGTGCCGCGAGGATGAGCGAGTCCGACACAACCGGCGATCTGCTCGTCGCGAGCGATGTGCGGAAGGAGTTCGGCGGCCTGCTCGCGGTCAACGACCTCGACTTCACGATCCCGCGGCGCTCGATCGTCAGCCTGATCGGCCCGAACGGGGCCGGCAAGACGACGTTCTTCAACATGCTGACCGGCCTCTACAAGCCCACGTCGGGCGCGATCGTCTTCGACGGCACCGACATCACCGACAAGCCGCCGCACGCGATCACGAAGCTCGGTGTCGGCCGCACCTTCCAGAACATCCGTCTCTTCCCCCAGATGACGGCGCTCGAGAATGTGCTCGTCGGCATGCACGCGCGCCTGAAGGGCGGCATCCTCGGCGCGATCTTCGGGCTCCCGCGCGTCCGCCGCGAGGAAAACGAGGCCGAAGAGAATGCACGCGAGCTGCTTGCCTTCTCGGGGCTGCAGCGGGTCGACGACGAGCTCGCCGAGAGCCTCTCCTACGGTGACCAGCGGCGCCTCGAGGTCGCACGCGCGCTAGCGACCGAGCCAAAGCTGCTGCTCCTTGACGAGCCGACCGCCGGCATGAACCCGCAGGAGACGGTGGCGTTCCTCGACTTCGTCGCAAAGCTCCGCGAGGAGCGGCCGATCGCGATCCTCTTGATCGAGCACGACATGAAGGTCGTGATGGGGGCCTCCGAGCGCGTGACCGTGCTCGACTACGGCGAGAAGATCGCCGAGGGGGCGCCGAAAGAGATCCAGCAGGACGAGCGTGTGATCGAGGCCTACCTGGGCAAGGCGGCAACGACGTGAGCGCCGCTGCGACCGCGCGGGAGGTGACGCTCCGCCTCGACGACGTCCACACGTTCTACGGCTCCATCCAGGCGCTGAAGGGCATCTCGCTCGAGGTGCGCGAGGGCGAGATCGTGACCCTGATCGGCGCGAACGGCGCCGGCAAGTCGACGACGCTGCGCTCGATCAACGGGCTCAACACGCCGCGCGAGGGGAAGATCTACTTTCAGGGCAAGGACATCACGCGGAGTGCGCCGCACGACATCGTCGAGATGGGCATCTCGCAATCGCCCGAGGGCCGCCGGCTCTTTCCCCGCATGACTGTGCTGGAGAACCTGGAGATGGGCGCCTTCCAGCGCCGCGACCGCTCGCGGATCAAGGAGGACCTCGAGCGCGTCTATTCGCTCTTCCCGCGGCTCGCGGAGCGCAAGAGCCAGAAGGCGGGGACGCTCTCCGGAGGCGAGCAGCAGATGGTCGCGATCGGCCGGGCGCTGATGGCGCGGCCGAAGCTGCTGATGCTCGACGAGCCTTCGATGGGTCTCGCGCCGATCTTCGTCGAGCGGATCTTCGAGATCATCCGCGAGATCAACGAGCAGGGAACCACGATCCTGCTCGTCGAGCAGAACGCCCTGATGGCGCTCGACGCGGCCGATCGCGGCTATGTGCTGGAGACCGGGCGGATCGCGCTCGCCGACGACGCCAAGACCCTGCGCGCCAACGAGGACGTGAGAAAGACATACCTGGGAGAAACCTAAGTACGATTCCAGCCGCAGGCTCGCCAAGGAGCCGGCCCAGCTTCCGCAGACGAAAGGACCGAGCATGCATCGTTTGAAGACCCCGTCAGCGGCAGGACTCGCAGTCCTCGCCCTCGTCGCCGTTCTCGCGGCGGGCTGCGGAGGCAGCAGCAAGAAGGCTGCAACGACGACCACGAGCGCAACCACGACCTCGACCACGATCTCAACCCCCGCGACCGACAGCACGATCGCCGCGCAGGTTCCCGCGAAGTTCAAGTCGAAGACACTGACCGTCGCCACGGACGCGACCTACGCGCCGAACGAGTTCATCGGCTCGAACGGAACGTCGATCGAAGGCATGGACCCAGACCTCGGCAAGGCCCTAGGCGCCGTGATGGGCGTCAAGGTCAAGTTCGTGAACACGAGCTTCGACGGGATCATCCCCGGCCTCGCCTCAGGCAAGTTCGATCTCGGGATGGCGTCGTTCACCGACACGAAGGAGCGCCAGAAGGTCGTCGACTTCGTCACCTACTTCGAGGCGGGCACGTCCTTCTACGTCAAGGCAGCGGGCGGACCGACGATCAACTCACTTGCCGACCTCTGTGGGCACTCGGTCGGTGTGGAGCGGGGAACGACCCAGGCCGATGACGCCACCGCTCAGAACGGAAAGTGCAAGTCGGCCGGAAAGTCCGGCGTCAAGCTCTCGGTTTATCCGGACCAGAACGCGGCGAACCTGTCGATCTCGAGCGGGCGCGCCCAAGTCGGGATGGCCGACTCGCCCGTTGCGGCCTACATCGTCAAGCAGTCGAAAGGGCAGTTCAAGCTGACGGGCAAGTCGTACAACACGGCCCCGTATGGGATCGCGATTCCGAAAGGAAGCGGCCTGACGAAGCCGTTTCTCGGCGCGCTCAAGGCCCTGATGTCGGACGGTACGTACAAGGCGATCCTGACCAAGTGGGGGGTCGAGGACGGCGCAATCACGAACCCGAAGATCAACGGCGCGATTAGCTAAAAGACACCGGCTCTAGGTCTCGATGGCGAGCGAGTCCGCCGAGCCGGTCCGACCCGACGAGATCAAGGCGATCCCGGTCCGCCACCCGGGCCGGTGGGTCGCGGCCGCGCTCATCCTCTACCTCTCCGCGGCGCTGGTGAAGTCGGTCGCGACCAACCCGCGGTTCGAGTGGGGGATTATCCGCCATTACTTCACGTCGAGCCGGGTCCTCCAGGGGCTCGTCACGACGCTGGAGCTCACCGTGCTCTGCATGGCGATCGGGATCGTCATCGGAATCCTGCTCGCGGTCATGCGCCTCTCCGCGAATCCTCTGGTCTCGGGGGCAAGCTGGCTCTACATCTGGCTCTTTCGGGGCACGCCCGTCCTGGTCCAGATCCTCTTTTGGGGCTACATCTCCGCTCTGTACCCCAGCCTTTCGCTGGGGATTCCGCTCGGGCCGCAGTTCACGCATTTCAGCGCGAACTCCGTCATCAGCCCGTTCGTGGCCGGGATGCTCGCCCTCGGGCTCAACGAGGGCGCCTACATGGCGGAGATCGTCCGCGCAGGAATCATCTCGGTCGACGAGGGCCAGACCGAGGCGGCGCAGAGCCTCGGGATGACTCGTCTGCAGACGATGCGCCGAATCGTCCTACCGCAGGCGATGCGCGTGATCGTCCCGCCCACCGGCAACGAGACGATCTCGATGCTCAAGACGACGTCACTCGTCAGCGTGATCGCGGTTACCGACCTGCTCTATTCGGTCCAGCTGATCTACGCCGTCAACTACCGGACGATTCCGCTGCTCATCGTGGCGAGTATCTGGTACCTGATCGTCACGACCCTGCTGTCGTTCGGGCAGTACTACCTCGAGCGCTACTTTGGCCGTGGCACCGCGCGGGAGCTGCCGCCAACGCCGCTCCAACGATTGCGCCGAAGTCTGTCCATTCGTCACGGGTAAGGAGGGTTTGGCGAAATAGAGTCTGTGTCCCCAGGCCGCGCTGCTCGCCCGGTGGCAGCGTCCTCAGTCGCGCCAATAGCTTTGGCTATTGACGCTCCCTGCGTCCTCCCCACGGAACGAGCATCGCACCCTGGTGACGAGCGCTATTCCGCCAAACCCTCCTAGAGCGGGATGTTCCCGTGCTTTCGAGGCGGCCGGCGCTCGCGCTTCGTCAACGCGGTCTCGAGGGCGTCGATCAGCACCGGCCGGGTGCGACGCGGCTCGATCACATCGTCGACGTAGCCTCGTTCCGCCGCCGCGTACGGGTTCGCGAACTGACTGCGGTACGCCTCAATCAGTTCCGCGCGCCGCGCTTCGGGATCCGGAGCTTCCTCGATCTGCTTGCGAAAGACGATGTTGACGGCGCCTTCGGGACCCATCACGGCCACCTCTGCGGTCGGCCACGCGAAGTTGAAGTCGGCGCGGATGTGTTTCGAGCTCATGACGTCGTAAGCGCCGCCGTACGCCTTGCGGGTGATCACGGCGAGCTTCGGCACAGTTGCCTCGCAATAGGCGTAGAGCAGCTTCGCGCCGTGGCGGATGATCCCGCCCCACTCCTGGGCGGTGCCGGGTAGGAATCCGGGGACGTCGACGAAGGTGACCAGCGGAATGTTGAACGCATCGCAGGTCCGGACGAAGCGCGCCGCCTTCGTCGAAGAGTCGATGTCCAGCACTCCGGCCAGCGCCCGAGGCTGGTTGCCGACCACGCCGACGGGATAACCGTTGAGCCGCGCGAAGCAGCAGACGATGTTCTCGGCCCACCGCTCGTGCACCTCGCGGAAATCGCCGTCGTCGACCACGCGGGAGATGACGCTCTTCATGTCGTAAGGCTTCGCGGGATCGTCGGGGATCGCCGAATCGAGTTCGGCATCCTCCCTCCCGGCCAGGTCGGTCGGCTCTGCATAGGGCGGCGGGTCGACGTTGTTCTGCGGCAGGAACGAGAGCAGGTAACGGGCGTCCTCGAGGCACGCCTCCTCGTCGGGCGCGATGAAGTGGGCGACGCCGGACTTCGCGGCGTGTGTCGCGGCGCCTCCGAGCTCCTCGAAGGTCACCTCCTCGCCGGTCACCGTCTTCACGACGTCGGGGCCCGTGATGAACATGTACGAAGAGCCCTCGACCATCAGCACGAAGTCGGTCATCGCTGGGGAGTAGACCGCTCCCCCAGCGGTCGGGCCCATGATCAGGCTGATCTGGGGGATCACTCCCGAGGCCTGGACGTTCCGCCAGAAGATCTCGGCGTAGCCCGCGAGCGAGACAACGCCCTCCTGGATCCGGGCGCCGCCCGAGTCGTTGATCCCGATCAGTGGACAGCCGAACTTCGCGGCGAGATCCATCACCTTGCAGATCTTCTCGGCGAAGACTTCGCTCAGAGACCCGCCGAAGACGGTGAAGTCCTGCGAGAAGACGAAGACCTTCCGGCCGAAGATCGTGCCGTAGCCGGTGACGACCGCATCGCCGTAAGGCCGCCGCTCGAGCATTCCGAAGTTCGACTCGCGGTGCCTGACGTAGCGATCGAGCTCGAAGAACGAGCCCGGGTCGAGCAGTCTCTCGACGCGCTCGCGCGCGAGCAGCTTCCCTTGCTCCCGCTGGCGGGCGATCGCGCGCTCGCTGCCGGCGTGCCGCGCCTGCTCGCGCAGCTCGGCCAGCTCCCGCAGCTTGGCCCCGGTCGAATCGGCTTCCGTCGCCACGACGCGAGCGTATCCCGACCGAGAGCCGGATGACGCGAGTCCCCGTTCGAGGGAAATCGCGCCGGGCCGGAAGTCACCCTCCTGGGGGAGTCGCAATCAGGCCCTTCCGCCTAGCGTCCGTTTGAGGCCTGCGGCGGCCCAAGGAGAGAATCTTGCGGCACTCGTACATCGATCGTCCACGACGCATTCGTGCGCCACGCGCGACTCCCCCTTCGCGTACCCGGTTCCTGCCGGCTGTTGTTGCGCTCCCGGTCGTGGCCGTTCTCTGGGTCACGGTCGGTCTGCCTGTCCTTTCCCAGGTGACAGGCGCAGGCAGCAGCAACCGGCTCGCGCGAAGCGTCGTCTTCGGTGCGCAGGCAACGGGTACGGACGGCGGAACGGGAGGCGCATTCTCCGTTCCGCAAACCGAGGCGGCAGCGATCGTCTCCGAGAAAGTTCTCGCCGCCTACCACGCAGAGGTCGCCAAGCGCGCCCGGGCTCGCGCGCGCGCCGCGGCGAAACTGAATGCGATCGGCGCAAAGCTCGCTCGTCCGCAACCGGCGCTCTCGGCGTCGGCTCCGGACTCGGCAACGTTTGCGACCGCTGATCAGCCTCAGGCTCCAACGAGCCAGCCGTCGGCGACTCCACCAGCTAAGGACACCAGTCCAGGCGCGGGCAACTCGCCCGGCTCCGGAGGCTCGAGCCACAGCGGCGGCACGACTGACCCAGGCAGCGGCGACACCACCGCGACTCCGCCCGATTCCGGAGACACCGGCGGCTCGGATGCGGGCGGGACAGGCGACACCGCCGATACGGGCGATACGGGCGGTACCGGCGACACGGGCGACTCGGGTGACATCGGCGGGAGCACCGGCGGCAGCAAGGCGGCGCCGCCTCCGCCGCCTCCGCCGCCTCCGCCTCCACCGCCCCCGCCTCCACCGCCCCCGCCTCCGGCGCCCCCCGCGCCTCCGCCTCCCCCTGGATCTCCGACCCCTCCGCCAGCCGCGCCAAGCACCCTGCCGGCACCCGCGGACATACAGACCACCAGTGGCGGCGGCTCACATGGCACGCCTGCAGCCGGTGATGCGATCGTCTACACGTTCGCAAGCGCGCCCGATCCCTCACTGATCCTGACGGGCTGGAACGGCTCGGCGACGACGGTGACGCTACGGATCAGCAACAACGCGAAGAACGACTCCGTCACGATTCTCAACGGGACAACGGGAGCTCCGCTTTGGGCGCTCGGCCTCGTCCAGTTGGGCAACAACTACACCAACCCTCAGACCGTCACGACGGCGGGCTCGACGATGACCTTGAGCGGCAACGTGGTCACCGTCGTCCTTGGCACGCCGACGGGTAAGTGGTTCGAGCAGAAGAAGGCCGGGACGATGGTTTGGACGGCGCCCAGCGGCACCGCGACCGAGTCCGGCGCTCCAGACAACGAGTTCTAGCCGGCGGGCCCGCTAAGGCTCAAGGCCGGAGCGTTGAACGTCGATACCCAGGGAAGATGGCGCCTGCGGTCCCTGCCCCGAGTCCCGGCAATGATCTGCCCACCGGCGGCCGGCGGCGCCGCGGTCAGCGGGGAATCTCACGCCGAGCTCTCCTCCAGCTACTAGCAGGCGTCTTCGTGGTCGGCGTGATCCCGGTGATCGCGACGGTCCGAATCCTCGGCGACAATGCGCTCCAGAACGAGCGCGCGCGGGCAGACAGCGCGCTTCGTGCCGAGCTGCAGGCCGCAAGCCAGCAGCTCGGCCAACTCGGTGACGACGCGGCGAATCGCGCTGACGACCTCGCGCGCTCGCCGGCGCTGCAGCGCGCCTTCATCGCGCACGACCGCGCCACGATCAAGCGAATCGCGGCCGACTCCCCCGGCGTGGTCTTCTACCTTGGTCGCGCGCGCGTCGCCGGCATCCGCCCGCCGGTCGCGTTGAGCCGCTCGATTTCACTCACCGTCAACGGCCACAGGGTCGGGACCGTCGTCGCCACTATCGCGTTGAACCACAAGCTCGCGGCTCGTTTGCGCCAGGGCGCATCGCATGCCCAGGACGACCGCCTCTTGATCGTGCACGAGCGGACCGTCGTCGGGACCGGTCAACACGTGCAGCTCCGCGGACACACGGTTGAGATCGGCAAACAAAACTACCGCGGACTGCTCACGCGCGTTCCGAACGCCGTTGGGATCAGCCTATTCGCGCTCCGGCCGAACGAGACGATCAACGCCAGTGTCCAGCCCTACCGGCGCCGGATCTTCTACGCGGCTCTCGGCTCTTTCGCTCTGCTCGTGCTCGTCGCGCTGATGTTTGCTCGTCCGATCCTGAACACGCTCGGAGATTTCCGCCGCGTCGCCTCGCAGGCCGCGACCGACGCGCTGACCGGTCTTGCCAACCGCCGCTCGTTCGACGACGAGCTCGCGCTCGAATGGCGGCGCGCCGAGAGAGTCGGCGACTCGCTCGCGCTGCTGCTCATCGATCTCGACAACTTCAAGAGCATCAACGACGAGCTCGGCCACCAGGCGGGCGACGCGGTTCTCAGGCGCGTGGCCGCAATTCTCGATTCCGGCGCCCGACAAGTCGACCTGGCGGCGCGCTACGGCGGCGAAGAGTTCGCCCTGTTGACGCCCGAGACCGACATCGTCGGCGCAATGAAGCTCGCCGAGCGCCTGCGCTCCGCCATCGAAGCGGCGACAGTCAAGCTTCCGAACGGCGCCGAGGTGAGTGTGACCGCGAGCCTGGGCGTCGCGGTCAAGGGCGAGCTCGAACGGCCCGAGCAGCTCGTGACCGCGGCCGACGAAGCGCTCTACGAAGCGAAGCGGAACGGCAAGGACCGCATCGTCACGGCCGATCAGCGGCCCGAAGCCGCCGCTGCGACGACCGCCTAGCCCTCGAGAGGCACAATCCCGCCATGCGAGTCTCGGCGAAGGTCGATTACGCCTTGCGCGCTTGTGCCGAGCTCGCCGCCGCCGGCGAGGGTCCGGTCAAGGGCGAGCGCCTTTCGCAAGCGCAGGAGATCCCGGTCAAGTTCCTCGAGAACATCCTGCTGGATCTCAAGCACGCCGGCCTCGTACAGAGCCAGCGCGGCGCCGAGGGCGGGTACTGGCTTTCTCTCCCACCGGACGAGATCTCCCTCGCCGACGTCATCCGCGCGGTCGAGGGCCCGATCGCGAACGTCCGCGGCCAACGGCCCGAGCTGGTCGAATACGCCGGCCCGGCCGCACCACTGCAACAGGTCTGGGTCGCCGTACGCGCGAACCTCCGGGCTGTCCTCGAGGTCGTCACGCTCGCGGACCTCGCCGCCGGACGGCTACCCGACGAGGTCGCGGCCATAGCCGCCGACCCCGACGCCTGGCTTCCGCACTGACTCCTAATTAACGCGTGAAGACGGTGTGGCGGCTGGGTTTCGCGTAGACGATCATGCCGGGCTCGAGCTCGAGGGCCTGCGCCTCGTCCTGCGTCAGCTGCGCGAGCAGGTGCTGGCCGTCGTCGCGGACTAGCTCCGCCCTGACCTCGAACCCAAGATGGACGACCCGCTCGACCATCGCCTCGGCCCCATCGCCGTCGGGCTCGGGGCTGAGGCTGATGTCGCGCGGCCGGACGAAGGTGTCGCCGATCTTGTTGACGGGGCCTACGAAGCTCATCACGAACTCGTTGGCCGGCGAGTCGTAGAGCTCGCGGGGCGTACCGACCTGCTCGACCCGGCCGTGGTTGATGACGACGATCTGGCCCGCGACCTCCATCGCCTCCTCCTGGTCGTGCGTGACGATGATCGTGGTCACGTGTACCTCGTCGTGAAGGCGGCGGAGCCAGGCCCGGAGTTCCTTGCGAACGCGCGCGTCGAGCGCGCCGAAAGGCTCATCCAGCAGCAGTACCTCGGGGTCGACGGCGAGCGCCCGGGCCAGCGCCATCCGCTGCCGCTGGCCGCCCGAGAGCTGGGCCGGGAAGCGCTTCGCAAGACCTTCCAGCTGTACGAGCCCGAGCAGCTCGTGGACGCGGTGCTCGATCTCCGGCTTCGGGCGCTTGCGCACCTTGAGACCGAAGGCGACGTTCTCCCAGACCGTCATGTGCTTGAAGGCCGCGTAGTGCTGGAAGACCATCCCGATCCCGCGCGCCCGCGCCGGCTGGTGCGTGACGTCGTCGTCGCCGAGCAAGACCTGTCCACCATCGGGCTCCTCGAGGCCTGCGATCACGCGCAGCAGGGTCGATTTGCCGCTGCCGCTCGGCCCGAGGAGCGCCGTCAGCGAGCCCTCGGGAATCGCAACGGAAACGTCGTCGAGCGCAACGAACTCTCCGAACTTCTTGCTCACCTCGACGACCGTGATGCCCATCAGGCTGCTCCCTCCTTGGGTCGGAACATCCGCATCGCCAGAACGGTAGCGAGCGCGATCAGCGCCAGCACAACGCATGCGGCAAACGCACCTGTCGTGTTGAAGCCTTCGAACTGAGACTGTACGTAGAGCGGCAACGTCTCGGTCTTGCCCTCGATTCGTCCCGAGACGATGCTGACGGCGCCGAACTCGCCGATCGCGCGCGCGGTCGTCAGCACGACGCCGTAGCAGACCGCCCAGCGGATCGCCGGCAGGGTGATCCGCCGAAAAGTGGTGAACGGGGCCGCGCCGAGCGTCTCGGCCGCCTGCTCCTGGTCAGTCCCGATCTCGCGCAAGACGGGCACGACCTCGCGAACGACGAAGGGCAGCGAGACGAAGATCGTCGCAAGGATCATCCCGGGAAGCGCAAAGAGGATCTTGATCCCGTGCCCCGCGAGGCCGCCAAGCCAACCGCCCGTGCCGTAGAGCAGGTACAGCGAAAGCCCGACGACGACCGGCGACAAGGCGAGCGGCAGGTCGACGACCGCGTTCAGCAGCCCGCGCCCCGGAAAGCGATGCCGGACGAGTGCGATCGCGAGCACGACGCCGAAGAGCGTGTTCAGGGGAACCGCGATCGCCGCGATGATCAGCGTCAGCCAGAGTGCGTGCAGCGCCTGTGGACTCGTCACCGCCGCCCAGGCCGGGTGGAAGCCGTGCTCGAAGGTCCGGTAGAAGACGAGGCCCACCGGGAGGAGCAGGAGCAACGCGAGATAGCCGAGGGCGCCGAAGCGCAGTGCGTACTTAGCGGTCATGACGGGTTCTCCAGTGCCGGAAGGCGCCGATCGCGAGCAGCACCGCGAGAGAGATCAGAAGCAGGACCACGGAAACAGCAGCGGCGCCGGTCGGGTTATCCGACTCGATCTGGCCGGCGATGTAGACGGAGGACACCTCCGTCTTGAAAGGGATGTTTCCCGAGATCAACACGACCGATCCGAACTCACCGACGGCGCGGGCAAACGCCAGCGCGACGCCGGAGAGAACCGCAGGCAGCAGATTCGGGAAGACGATCCGGCGAAAGACCGCGAGTCGCCGGGCCCCGAGCGACTCGGCCGCCTCTTCCATCTCCCGATCGAGCTCGAGCAGCACGGGCTGCACGGCCCGCACGACGAACGGCAGCGTCACGAAGAGGAGCGCGAGGACGATCCCGGCTCGCTGGAAAGCCACGTCGACGCCGAACGGGCTGTTCGGCCCGTAGAGCTCGAGCAGGACGAGCCCGGCCACGATCGTCGGCAGCGCGAACGGAAGGTCGATGACGGAGTTAAAGAACCCCTTTCCCGGAAAGGAGTCGCGCACGAGCACCCAGGCGATCGCCGTGCCCGTGAGCGCGTTGAAGGCTGCGACAAGGAAGGAGACGCCGAGGGTCAGCTTCAGCGCAGACAAGGCCTGCGGTTTAGTGACCTCTTGCCAGAACGTGTCCATTCCTTCCGACCGCGAGCTCCAGACAAGCGCCGAGAGTGGCACGAGCACGATCAGGCTCAGGTAGCCGATCGCGATTCCGCGCGCGAGGCCGCCGCCGGCGCGTCCGAGGACAGCGCCGGCGCGGGAAACGGAGACAGCCGCGCTAGTGGCCAATCACCTTCACCATGATCCCGCTGCTGTGATCGAAGAAGCGGTACTGAACCGACTTCCAGCCACGCAGTCCCAGCGCCTTGGAGTTGATCGTGAAGAGGCTCTTCGGTTGCTTGTAGCGGTACTTCGAGCTCGACGCGACGGACTTCAGCACAGGCCTGTAGCCGCTGTCGCCGAAGAGCTTCTGCGCCTTCGACGACCAGAGGAACTTCAGGAAAGCCTTCGCCTCTGGGTGCTTGAGGCCGCTCTTCGTGAGCGCGACCGGGTTCTCGATCAGAATCGTCTGCTTGGGCAGCACGTACTCGGTGTGCACGCCCTTCTTGTTCGCGTAGATCGCCTCGTTCTCGTAGGTGAGCAGCACGTCGCCCTTGCCGCTCGCGAACACCTGAGTGGCCTCGCGGGCGCTCTTCGGCAGCACCGAGACGTTCTTGAATAGCCTCTTCAGGTAGGCAATCGCCTGGCTGTCGCTCTTGCCTTGCGCGCGCTGCGCGCCATAGGCAGCCATCACATTCCAGCGCGCCCCGCCCGAGGTGAAGGGGTTGGGGGTGATCACCTGCACGCCGCTCTTCGCCAGGTCGGCCCAGGTGTGGATTTTCTTCGGGTTGCCGTCGCGGACGACGAAGACGACGACCGAGTCGGTCACCATCCCGTGGTAGCGGTTCTGATTCCAGTTGCTCGGCACGATCCCCTTCTTGACCAGCGTCGAGACGTCCGGCTCGAGGGAGAGCGCGACGATATCGGCGCTGAGTCCGGCGGCGACGGCACGCGCCTGGTCGCCCGACGCGCCGTACGACTGATTGAACGAGACGTTCTTGCCTGCCGTGGTCGCCTGGAACGCCGGGATGATCTTCCCGTACGCGTCTTTTGGCGTGGAGTAGGCCACGAGGCTGAGGGTCGTGCTAGCCGTCGCGGCCCTCGCACCGACGACGATTCCGGCTGCCAGCACGAGGAGCGGCAGGAAAGAAAGCGAAATACGCCTCATTCATTTCTCCTTATCTGTCTGGTTTCTCGACTGAGATGCTGGACAATACGCACAACCGCCGGACAGCGTCAAATTCGAACGTAGAGTGGCGTCCGTGCAACCGCTCGACCGCTCGACGATCTGGCCGTACCGAGACGGCGAGCCCGGCGACTTCTACTACCAGCGTTACGCGCATCCGACGGGGGTCGAGGCGGAGCGCGCGCTCGGCGAGCTCGAGGGCGGCGAGGCGCTGCTCTTCCCTTCCGGCTCTGGCGCAATCACCGCGCTCGTCCTGGCCGAGCTCGCTCCCGGCCAGACGATCGCGCTCGCCGAGGGCGCGTACTACGGGACCGGCGCGCTTTTCCGCTCACTCGAGCGCTGGGGCCTGCGGTTCGTCGAGTTCGACCAGACCGGCCCGCCGCCGGCCGGCGCCGACCTCGTCTGGCTCGAGGCGCCTTCGAATCCGTTCCTGACAATGCCCGACCTCGAGGCGGCCACCGCTCATCCCGGCCGCGTCGTCGTCGACTCGACCGCCGCGACCCCCGTCTATCTCCGCCCGCTCGAGCACGGCGCCGACTACGTCGTCCACAGCGCCACGAAGTACCTCGGCGGCCACCACGACCTGCTGCTTGGCGCGGTCGTTTGTCGCGACGAAGCGGCGGCGGGCCGGCTCCGGGAGTTCCGCGGCCGGACCGGAATCGTCGCTACGCCGGACTCCGCCTGGCTGCTGCTGCGCAGCCTGAAGACACTGCGGCCCAGGGTCGAGCGACAGACCGCCACCGCCGCCGAGCTCGCCGAGCGTCTTCGCCGGCATCCAGCGGTCGAACGGGTGCGTTATCCCGGCTTCGGCGGGATGCTCTCGTTCGACGTCCGGGGAGATGCGCCGCTCGTCGAACGGTCGCTGACGACGATCACGAATGCGACCAGCCTGGGCGGCGTCGACTCGGTGCTGGAGAGCCGCAGCCGCTGGGAAGGTGACCGCGTACCGGAGAACCTGCTCCGCCTGAGCGTCGGGCTCGAGGACGTCGACGAGCTCTGGGCCGACCTCGAGCAAGCGCTGTCGAACGCTTGAGCGACCGGCCGACCATCGTCTTCTTCCCGGAGGGCGCCTACGGTCCGACGAACAACTGCGTCGGCATTGGGCAGGTCCTTCAGGCCCGGGGAGCCCGTGTCGTCTTCGTCATCGAGGAATCGTTTGCCGGAACGCTCGAAGCCCAAGGGTTCGAGGAAGCCTTGATGCGCCTCAAGCCGCCGGCGGAGGTCGAAGAGGCGCCCGGGCAGTTCTGGAAGGACTTCGTCCGCGACACGTCGCCCGAGTTCAGAAAGCCGACGATCGAGCAGCTCGAGGGCTTTGTGCTGCCCGTCTGGCAGGAACTGGTCGACGGCGCGCGCTACGTCGACGACCGCCTGCGAGAGCTCTTCGAGGAGCTCCGGCCCAACGTGATCGTCGAGGACAACGTCGTCGGCTTCCCGGCCGTGGTGGCCGCCGGTGTGCCGTGGGTGCGGATCGTCTCCTGCAACCCGCTCGAGTTGAAGGACCCGGCGCTCCCGCCGACGTTCTCCGGTTATCCGACCGGCGATCGGTCGGGGTGGAACGAGTTCCGCGCGCGCTCCCGCGAGCTCCACGATCCGCTCCAGCAGGAGTTCAGCGAGTTCTGCCTCGAGCGCGGCGCTCCGCCGCTGCCCGCCGGCGAGTTCATCCACGAGTCCCCGTTTCTCAACCTCTACCTCTATCCGCCAGAGGCAGACTACGAACGCTCCGTGCCTGTCGCTAGGACGTGGCAACGGCTCGGATCATGCGTCCGAGAGACCGACTCGGTCTCCGGCCTCTCCCCCCACCGTCAGCCGATCGTCTACCTCAGCCTCGGGAGCCTTGGCTCGGCTGACGTCGGCCTCATGCAGAAGCTGATCGACTCTCTCGCACAGACGGATTACTTCGTCATTGTCAGCATGGGGCCGCAGCACGAAGAGCTTCGCTTGGCCCCGAACATGAGCGGCGAGGAGTTCCTGCCCCAGCCGGCGATCCTGCCCGAGGTCGATGTCGTGATCACGCACGGCGGCAACAACACCGTTACGGAGTCGCTGCACTTTGGGAAGCCGATGGTCGTCCTGCCGCTCTTCTGGGACCAGCACGACAACGCTCAGCGAATGCAAGAGCTGGGACTTGGACGACGACTCGATACCTACGAGCATGAGCCCGCTGAGCTGATCGAAGCGATCGAGA
>Ga0207675_100003403_pt1 | contig 15533 bp, 6 predicted proteins | sample KBSSwiS42_FD_184305 | JGI IMG/M metagenome (GOLD analysis project Ga0207675, IMG submission 184305) | Switchgrass rhizosphere microbial communities from Kellogg Biological Station, Michigan, USA - KBS Switchgrass S4-2 (SPAdes) (version 2) | ecosystem: Host-associated > Plants > Roots >... | reverse complement strand
CGCGCCATGATCGGCAACGCTTTCGGCAACTATAAAATCACTGCAAAGATCGGAGCCGGCGGACAAGGCACCGTTTACAAGGCGACGGACACGCGCTTAGGCCGCACCGTCGTCATCAAAGTTCTGCCTGCGGAACTCACCACCAAGGACACCAACCTGAAGCGTTTTGATCGTGAGGCGCGGCTGGCGTCGGCGCTCGATCATCCCAATATCTGCACCATCTTCGATCTCGGGCAAGTCGAAGGCCTGCATTACATCGCGATGCAGTACGTCGAGGGGCGCAACGTGCGCCAGCTTGTAAACGGCCACCCGCTGGAACTCGACAGCGCGCTGCGGATCGCAATTCAAGTTGCCGACGCGCTGGCAACAGCGCATGCGCGCGGCATCATTCATCGCGACATCAAATCCGGCAACGTGATGGTCACCGACGCAGGTCAGGTGAAAGTTCTCGATTTCGGTTTAGCAAAGTTGCTTGACGAAAACGAAGCGCAAACAAGTGGCATTCACCGGACTGAATTAACCGAAGTCGGTGTTCCTTACGGCACAGCGACGTATGCAGCGCCGGAGCAAGCGCGGGGCGATCGCGTCGATTGGCGCGCCGACATTTTTTCCACCGGCGTGTTGCTGTACGAAATGCTGACTGGCACTTGGCCATTTCGCGGCAAGACCACCGTCGACGTGCGACATGCGGTCATCCACGATGAGGCGAAGCCGGTTGCCGAAGTACGTCCGGGTCCAACACCCGCGCGGCTGCAAGCAATTGTCGACAAGGCGATGAAGAAGGATCCGCGCGATCGCTACCAAAAAATCGCGGAGCTGCGTGATGAACTGCGGAAAGTGCTGCAGGAGGTTTCCACGAACGCGCAATTCGAAGTCGCCGCGGCGCCGGCGCGACATCTCTCGGGATCAAGTCCAGTGTCGCGCGCTATGCGTTGGCTGAAGCGGATGGGAGGCGGCGAACTGCACACCAGCGCGCCGCAACTGACCTCTAGACCAACCAATCTCGGCTTCGTTTCCACTGAAGCGTTGACCGAATCGCCCGAGACTTCTGTTACGGTGGCCGAACGGGAGAAGAAGAGCCTCGCCGTTTTGCCGTTCAAGAATCTCACGAATGATTCGGACTCGAGCTTTTATGAATTCTCGCTCGCCGATGCAGTGATAACTGAACTCGCAAGGATTCGTTCGCTGGTCGTGCGGCCTTCATCGGTGATGTCGAAATATCAGGGGCAGGCGGCTGATCCGGCGGACGTCGGCCGTGAGTTGAATGTTGATGCAGTTTTGTCAGCCGGTTTCATTCATTCGGGAGAGCGCTTTCGCGTCAACGCGCAACTACTCGACGTGCGCAGCAATGAAATCATTTGGAGCGATCGCATCGACGCATCATCTGACGACGTCATCGGCGTTCAGGATGAGATCACGCAACGCATTGTTGACGGTCTGCGACTGGAGTTGAGTCCCGACGAGCAAGCTGGGCTGGCGCAATCGAAGACTGTGAACGCCGAAGCGTACGAAGAATTCCTGCGCGGCCGCGATCGTTTTGCACGCTTCATCTTTCGCACAGTGTCAGCGGAGGATTGTGACGCCGCCATTCAACATTTCAATCGCGCCATTGAACTAGATCCCGAATTTGGTTTGGCGCACGACGGCCTGGGCGCCTGCCACGTGAATCGCGTTTTCAAAGGGCTCGGTGGTGTCGAAGACTTTGAAAAAGCCGAGGTCGCTTTCAACAAAGCCCTGTCAGTCGACCCCACAATCATCGAAGCCCGCATGCTGATGGTGTTTGTGCTGTTGTGGCGCGGCCATAAACAGAAGGCACGGGATGAAGTGGCGCGCATGCGTCGCGAAGCGCCCAATGAGGCCGTGGTCTATTTCGTCAAGGCCACGTTGCATCGACTGGATGGTGAATATGACCGCGCGCTTCGTTCGTATGACCGGCTGGTCCATCTCGATCCAGCCGCGTTCGTAGTCGTCAGCTACAATCGCGCGTTGATCTTCCTTTATGAGGCAAAGTTTGACGAGGCGCAGCGCGAATTAGACCGCGCGTCCTCAGTCGAGCCGAATAACCCGCTGCTCAAAACCGTGCGTGCTTTGGTGTTGTATTACACGAAGCATCCGGCGGACGCCGAAGCACTGCTGCGTGAAATCGTCACAGACCATCCCAACCTGAATGGCGTGCGCCCATTCCTGGCCATGTGTCTCAGTCGCCAGGGAAAACACGAACAAGCACTGGCGGAACTAACCGAAGCGGTGAAGCGCAACGCCAACGTTGATCCGGACATCGCCTACGCTGTTGGTTCGGTCTACGCGTTGGAAGGCGACACTGCAAGCGCATTTGAATGGCTGGGGAAGTGTGTTGCGCTCGGTAACGGAAACAAACCATGCTTCGAAGGCGACCCGAACCTGAAGAGTTTGCGCGACGATGCGCGATTTACTGACCTGATGACCAAAATGAAACGTGCCAACTGATTACTTATGAAAAAGTGTCCGAAGTGTAACCGCACCTACGCCGACGACGGTTTCACCTTTTGCCTGGAAGACGGTGCGCTTTTGTCAGCGCCGTATGACGCAGATAAGCAAGAAACCATCAGCACAATTCAAAGCGGCGGGCCAACGCCAACTCTAGTCCTTCCAAAGAACAAGACTGCCGAGCGGGAACTACCTCCGACAGTAATGAGCCCTCAAACGCAGGCCGACGTTTCCGTACAAACCGATCGTCTGAATTCGCGAAGTAACACCACGAGAAAGATTGTGATTGGTTTGGCCGCCGTAGTGATCGTGGTGTCCGGACTTGGATTCGCGGGCTTTTATCTTGCCGGCAAGTCAAACTGTCCGAATCTTGAAATTCATTGCTACCCTTCCAACACGACGAGTTATTGCGACCTTGCGGAACAATCGGCACAGAGTACCAACGGCATCAGCGATCAGCCGATTAGCGCAGCGCTCTGTTCACGAACTGTAATCCTGCTACAGGCTGCTGCCTTACCCAGAAGTGTTGGCAGCATAAGTTGGTCAGCGTCCGCCGGCAGGCTGACTGCGAACCATTCGCAAATGACCCTTGACACGACAGGACTCGGAGGTCAAACCATAACCGTCAAGGCAAAAGTCACCAGTACGTCCTGGCTTTGCTCGACGACGTTTTCCACATCATTCGTTGTGCCCTGAGCGTCGAGAGACCCGAGCCCCGGGTTTCGCTAGTGTCACGCAATGGCGTCTGCTATACTCCTTTCGGCTCACCTTGCCGGGCAACCTGTCTGGCCCACGCACCGCAAAGCAACTTAGGTTCAATGCAGTGAAAACAGGTGAGTAAGGATTTTGCGGCCGGTTTACGGCCATTTGCAGGAACCGCATCCCAGGTTTCAGAGCGCGTCCGAATTAGGTAACGCTTCGCTCCCTGGCTCAAAACAAAGTTTCGAGCGGCGGTTCTGATGGAGTTTCCATTTGAAACGATTCGAGGTCCACTCGGCTCAACGAGTGGCACTGAACGCAGCGCTGCTCCGACGGTTCGGGGCCGCCGAGCCTCTAACAATCACAGAGGCATGCGACGCGCCTAAAGGCGCTACAAATAAACTGCCGGTAAATTCAACCGGCAAATCCCTAATTACAACGGGTGAGCGACGAGCCGCCGGCAGGATGCCGGCGACCCGCACACAAGATGTGTGCGCGCCGTTTGCTCCCCAGAAAGAGAATCAATGTCAAGAGAGTTAATTGTTAGTGTTAACGGTCGCGAAAAGAAGATCGCGATCGTCGAAAATGAACGCGTCACCGAGTTCTACATCGAACGCGGTGAACAGAACCAGGGCATCGTCGGCAACCTTTACAAGGGCCGCGTCATGCGCGTGCTGCCGGGCATGCAATCGGCATTTGTCGATATCGGCCTCGAGCGCGATGCATTCCTTTACGTTTCGGACTTCTTCGATGAAGAAGCTGAATTCGAGCGGATCGTCGTCGACGGCAAGAAAGGCGACGCGGCTGCTGAGAAAGCGGCTGCGGAAAAGATCGAGCAGGCCCGCATCGAACGCGAGCACCACATCGAGTCGACGCATGAGCGTGTCGGTCCTTTGCTCGAGGGTGAGGAAGCCGCGGCCACAGCCACTGAGGAAGAAGGCGAAGAGTCCGGCACGCGCCGGCGGGGACGCCGTGGCGGGCGCGGGCGTAAACGGGCAACCAAGACCGAGCTCGAGCCCGTACGCGAAGAGCGCAGCTTAATCCCGCACGAAGTCGAACCTTTCGACACACCGTTCGTTTCCTCTGCATCATTCGAGCGAGTTAGTGACGATGAGAGCATTTTGAACGGCGAGATGCTCAAGGATGCGCGACTGCAAGAGCGCATCATGGACGAAGTTCACGCTGTCGAGTTCGACCTGGAAGACGTTCCGAGCGCGCCCGTCGGCTCGTTGCTGTCCGAAGAGTTTCGCGAGAGCGGAGAATTCCAGCGCGTTGCTGATACCGAGGACACTGATGTCGCGGTGGCTCGGCCGCGCGCGATCGAAGAAGCGCACGTGCGCGACTTCGTCGACGAAATCGCCGACGAGAGTTCCACGGGTGCAGCTTTTCAACGCGTGAGCGACGACGAAGAACTCGCAGCCTCTTTCGAGAGAACTTCCGAACCGCCAGCTTCATCGAGCACGCGGTCGCGAAAGAAATCAGGCGTGATCAGCCGCTTCTTCAAATCGAAGAAATCTGAAGAAGGAGAGGAAGTGGACGCGATCACCGAAGCTCGCACCGCCACCGACGACGAAATCAATGCCGATGCGGAAGCCAGCATTACTTCGGGTCGCGCGCATGAAGAGTTTGCCACTCGACGGGGCGGTCGTCGCCGGCGTCGCACGAAACCTGCTACCGCGGGAAGCGAAAGCGATGGCGCGAATGGACAGGACGAAGCGGCTGAAATTGAAGGCGTCGAGGCCGGCTCGATGGATCCTTCGGAAGACGGCGCTGAACCGCAAGAGTCATCCGCCGAAGTAACCGAGGCCGAGCCGACGGAGCCCGCGCCGGCCCGAACCGAGCGTCGCACGCCGCCACGCTCGCGTCGTCGTCAACCACGCCATGAACGCAAACAGGTGGCGATTAGCGAGCTGCTGCGCGAAGGTCAGGAGATTCTCGTGCAGATTGCCAAAGAGCCGATCGCGAAAAAGGGCGCGCGCATCACTTCGCACATCGCGCTGCCGGGCCGTTTCCTTGTTTACATGCCCACGGTCGAGCATCTCGGCGTATCGCGCAAAATCGATTCGGACACTGAACGGTCGCGGTTGCGCAAACTGATTCAAAAAATTCATGCGGAGGAAGACGTGCCGTCCGGCGGATTCATCGTGCGCACGGCCGGCATCGGCGCGAAGGAAGAAGACCTGCGCGCTGACGCTCGGTATTTGGTTCGTACGTGGCAAGAAATTCGGCAGTCAGCGGAGAAGACGAAGGCGCCGGCTTTGATCCATCGCGATCTGGATCTCGTGCAACGGATTCTGCGCGATCAGCTCGCGGAGGACTTCACCGCGATTCGCATCGATTCGGAAGATGAGTACCAGCGCGTCGTTGAATTCGTCAATCGCATGCAGCCGAAGCTGGTCAAACGTGTGAAGCTTTATACGCGCGACGAGCCTATTCTCGAGCAATATGGCGTGCAAGGCGAAATCGACAAGGCAATCAAGCCGCGTGTATGGCTGAAGTCCGGCGGTTATCTCGTCATCAATCAGACTGAGGCGCTGGTTTCCATCGACGTCAACACCGGCAAGTTTGTGGGCCGCGGCGCTACGCGTCTGGAAGACACCATCACACGGACGAACATGGAAGCGGTGGAAGAAATCGCGCGCCAGATTCGCCTGCGCGATCTGGGCGGCATCATCGTGCTCGACCTGATTGACATGGAAGAACGTCGCAATCGGCAGCGCGTGATGCAGACTTTGCAGGAAGCTTTGCGTCGCGACAAGTCGCCGACAAAAGTCCTTTCGTTTAACGATTTCGGTTTGGTGATCATGACACGCAAGCGCGTGAAGCAGTCGCTCGAACGGACGCTATGCGCGCCGTGTTCGTATTGTCAGGGCGCCGGTTTGGTCAAGTCACCACAAACCGTCTGTTATGAAATTCTCGAACAAGCGCGTCGCCTCTCGCGCGAAGGCGAAGGTGATGGCTCACGAAATGCGATGCTGCGGGTGAGTCCTGAAGTCGCGCGCGCCTTACGCGGTCAGGAGCGAGACGTACTGAACGAGATCGAGGATTATCTCGGCAACGTCGACGTGACGAGTGACGCGACGATTCATCAGGAACAGTTCGATTTCGCGTTCGCGTAGCATAGGCTGCCACCCTGTGCACTCCGCAAGCTAGAAGCTACCGGCGATGGGGTCCGCCACAACCGCTCCCGACCAGTTGGAGCTGATGACTCCTACCCAAACTTTGGTTAGGAGTTCATCTTATGGGCAAGGTCGTTTTGGCTGGCATCGGTGGGTTCGCCGGTTCAGCGCTTCGTTATGTAGTTGCCGGTGTGGTCCAGAACTGGAGCGGCGGCATTCGTTTTCCCTTCGGAACCCTCGCCGTTAATCTCGCCGGTTGTCTCGCCATTGGTTTCCTTTCACAGCTAGCCGAAACTCGCGGTCTTTTCAGTGCTGAAGCGCGGACGCTGATTTTCATCGGCGTGCTCGGTGGCTTCACCACGTTCTCAGCTTTCGGAAACGAAACGATCAATCTGTGGCGTAATGGCGAAGCCACACTCGCTGGGGCGAATGTGGCGGCGCACGTAGTCCTGTGTCTCGGCGCCGTTTGGCTCAGTCGCCTGGTGGCGCTTCAGATTTGGAGGTGAGTGTGATGATGCTACCGACGGACGGCTACCTGCTGCGGGTTTTCATCGGCGAGAGCGATCGGCATGACGGCCAATTGCTGCATGAATGGATTGTCATGAAAGCGCGTGAGCAAGGCTTGGCGGGCGCAACCGTACTGCGCGGCATGCTGGGCTTCGGCGCGCACAGTCGCCTGCATTCTTTCAAGATCGAGCGCCTCTCTCAGGATCTGCCCATTGTGGTCGAGATTGTCGACAGCCGCGAAAAGCTGGAGAAGTTTCTCGAGTTAATCGATCACGAAATTGAGGAAGGCATGGCCACGCTCGAGGAAGTCAGAATTCACTTCTATCGGAGCGGCAAATCCGCATCGTCGCCACAAAAAAGGGAATGAATCGTGTCGCATCTGTGACTGTTGGCCAGGGGGACGATCCGACAGAAATCCGGCCAAATAAAGCACTTTACAGACTCCAAGACGCTAGTTAGAATGCTCGAAACGCAGACGGCCCCACCGTCGTTTTCGTAGTTCCCCTAAAGAATCCCCTGCGGTTGACGCATCTCTTGCCCGAGGGCTGGTTGCGCGTGAATAGCACCCTTCAAACCCAGTTTGCCGTGGCGTGTCTCTCCAACGACTTGAAACCATCGGAAGGAAAATAATGCGAGTCCAAACTGTTTCCCGCGACACTATTAACTCGAAACTTTTGCTCAAAACCCTCGTCGCTTTCAAGAACGGTGACTTTTCGGTGCGCCTACCCGGGGAATGGACCGGTGAAGCCGGAAAAATTGCCGACACACTTAATGACATCATTGAGCTAAGCGACAAAACCGCGAAAGAGATGGATCGCGTCAGCCGTGTGGTTGGCAAAGAAGGCAAAATTCAGCATCGTGCGGCGGTGCCTGCCGCCGCGGGATCGTGGTTGCGATTAGTTGACTCCACCAATCTGCTGATCGACGACATGGCCCGGCCCACAAGTGAAATGGCGCGCGTGATTGGCGCGTTCGCAAATGGCGATCTTTCCGAGCGCATGACCCTTGAAATCGATGGCCGTCCGTTGAAGGGTGAATTCCTGCGAACCACCAAGATTGTGAACTCGATGGTTGATCAACTCGGGTCGTTCGCTTCCGAAGTGACGCGCGTCGCGCGCGAAGTGGGCACGGAAGGGAAACTGGGCGGCGAAGCAAAAGTGAAGGGTGTCGCCGGCACCTGGAAGGATTTGACCGACAGCGTGAACTCGATGGCCGGCAACCTCACCGCGCAAGTGCGCAACATTGCCGAAGTGACGACCGCTGTCGCGAACGGCGATTTGTCAAAGAAGATCACTGTCGATGTGAAAGGCGAGATTCTCGAACTCAAGAACACTATCAACACGATGGTGGACCAGTTGAACTCGTTCGCTTCCGAAGTGACGCGCGTGGCTCGCGAAGTCGGTACCGAAGGAAAACTGGGCGGTCAGGCAGACGTGCGCGGCGTCGCCGGGACCTGGAAAGACCTGACCGACAACGTGAACTCAATGGCCAGCAACCTGACTGGTCAGGTTCGCAACATCGCAGAAGTGACAACGGCGGTGGCGACCGGCGACCTGTCAAAGAAGATCACCGTCGATGTGAAGGGCGAGATTCTCGAACTCAAGAACACCATCAACACCATGGTGGACCAGCTGAATTCATTCGCGTCAGAAGTCACGCGCGTCGCGCGCGAGGTCGGCACCGAAGGAAAACTAGGTGGTCAGGCGCAGGTGATCGGCGTCGCCGGGACCTGGAAAGACCTGACGGACAACGTGAACTTCATGGCCGGCAACCTCACCGGCCAGGTTCGTAACATCGCCGAAGTGACAACGGCGGTCGCGAACGGCGACTTGTCCAAGAAGATCACCGTCGATGTGAAAGGCGAAATTCTTGAACTCAAAGACACCATCAACACGATGGTGGACCAGCTCAACGCATTCGCATCCGAAGTTACTCGCGTGGCGCGCGAAGTAGGTTCGGAAGGAAAGCTCGGCGGCCAGGCCGATGTGAAAGGAGTCGCCGGCACGTGGAAAGACCTGACTGACAACGTGAACCTGATGGCCGGCAACCTTACTGGTCAGGTTCGTAACATCGCCGAAGTGACGACCGCGGTGGCGACTGGTGACTTATCCAAGAAGATCACGGTCGATGTACGCGGCGAAATTCTCGAGTTGAAAGACACCATCAACACAATGGTGGATCAGCTTAACGCGTTCGCATCTGAAGTGACGCGCGTGGCGCGCGAAGTGGGTACGGAAGGAAAACTCGGTGGTCAGGCACAGGTGATTGGCGTCGCCGGAACCTGGAAAGACCTTACCGACAACGTGAATTTCATGGCTGGCAACCTCACCGGTCAAGTCCGAAACATCGCCGAAGTGACGACCGCCGTGGCGAAGGGTGATCTTTCCAAGAAGATCACGGTCGACGTGAAAGGCGAAATTCTCGAACTCAAGAACACCATCAACACCATGGTGGACCAGCTCAGCTCGTTCGCGTCTGAAGTAACGCGCGTCGCTCGCGAAGTCGGAACGGAAGGACGTCTCGGCGGCCAGGCTCAGGTGATGGGAATTGCCGGCACCTGGAAAGACCTGACTGACAACGTGAACTTCATGGCCGGCAACCTTACGGGCCAGGTTCGTAACATCGCGGAAGTGACAACGGCCGTGGCGAACGGCGACTTGTCAAAGAAGATCACGGTCGACGTGAAAGGCGAAATTCTCGAACTTAAGAACACCATCAACACGATGGTGGACCAATTGAATTCGTTCGCGTCGGAAGTGACCCGCGTGGCGCGCGAAGTCGGCACCGAAGGAAAACTCGGCGGCCAGGCTGATGTGAAGGGCGTGGCCGGCACGTGGAAAGACCTGACTGACAACGTGAACTTCATGGCAAGCAACCTCACCGGTCAGGTCCGTAACATCGCGGACGTCACCACAGCGGTGGCGAATGGCGACTTGTCAAAGAAGATCACCGTCGACGTGAAAGGTGAGATTCTCGAACTCAAGAACACCATCAATACGATGGTGGACCAACTTAATTCGTTCGCGTCGGAAGTTACCCGGGTGGCACGCGAAGTAGGCACTGAAGGAAAACTGGGTGGCCAGGCGAACGTGCCGGGCGTGGCCGGTACCTGGAAAGACCTGACTGACAACGTGAACTCGATGGCCAGCAACCTGACGGATCAGGTGCGCGGCATCGCCCGCGTCGTTACGGCCGTGGCCAATGGTGATCTAAAACGAAAACTAACGGTGGAGGCGAAAGGCGAAATCGCGGAACTCGCCGACACCATCAACAACATGACCGATACCCTTGCGACATTCGCCGATCAGGTCAGTTCTGTGGCGCGCGAAGTCGGTGTCGAAGGCAAGCTTGGCGGTCAGGCAAACGTACCGGGCGCGGCAGGCACCTGGCGCGATCTGACAGACAACGTGAATGGTCTCGCGGAAAACCTGACGACGCAGGTGCGCGCGATCGCCGAAGTGTCAACGGCCGTGACAAAGGGCGACCTCACGCGCTCGATTACCGTCGAAGCGCAAGGCGAAGTGGCCGCGTTGAAAGACAACATCAACGAGATGATTCTCAACCTCAAAGAGACCACTCAAAAGAACACGGAAACCGACTGGCTAAAGACGAATCTCGCGAAGTTCACGCGCATGCTGCAAGGCCAGCGCGACATGAAGACCGTCGCGCAGATGGTGCTTTCGGAGCTGGCGCCGCTGGTCGATTCGCAGCAGGGCGTCTTCTACGTCAATCAAAGCGACAACGGCGATGCCACGATGAAGCTGCTCGGCGGTTACGCCTACAACAAACGGAAGAATCTCGCGAACGAGTTTCAGGCGGGCGAAGGCCTGGTCGGCCAATGCATGCTGGAGAAGGAACGCATTCTGGTGACCAACGTTCCTTCGACTTACGTACATGTCAAATCAGGTCTCGGCGAAGCAGCGCCGAACAACATCGTCGTGCTGCCCGTCTTGTTCGAAGGCGAAGTGAAAGCCGTGATCGAACTTTCTACTTTCCATTCGTTCAACGACACCCACCTCACCTTCCTGGACCAGCTCACTGAAAGTATCGGCATCGTGCTGAACACGATTGAAGCCAACACCAGAACTGAAGATCTGCTTCAGCAGTCGCAGTCACTGGCGGGTGAACTTCAAAGTCAGCAGGACGAACTCAAGAAGACAAACGAGCAGCTCGAACTGCAGGCACAGTCACTTCGCCAATCCGAAGATTTGCTGAAGAGCCAGCAGGAAGAGTTGCGGCAGACTAATGAAGAGTTGCAGGACAAGGCCGCGTTGCTGGCGCGACAAAAAGCAGAAGTCGAGGCGAAGAACCGCGAAGTCGAAGAGGCGCGTTGGGAGATGGAAGAAAAGGCCGAACAGCTCGCGCTCACCTCCAAGTACAAGTCAGAGTTTCTGGCGAACATGTCGCACGAGCTGCGTACGCCGCTCAACAGCATGCTCATTCTGTCGCGTCAGCTGGCGGAAAACGGTGAAGAGAACCTGTCGCCGAAGCAGGTCCAGTTTGCCGAAACGATCCACTCATCCGGCTCGGATCTGCTTTCGCTTATCAACGACATTCTCGACCTGTCGAAGATCGAGTCAGGCATGATGGGGATCGAGGTATCCGAAGTCTCTATTGACGATGTTACGGATCAACTCGAGCGCAGTTTCCATCAACTCGCCCAGGACAAGAACATTGGGTTCTTCATCGAGCGAACCGCAGAGATGGATGCGACGATAGTGACTGACGACAAGCGGCTGCAACAGATTCTCATGAACCTTTTGTCGAATGCGTTCAAATTCACGGATCAGGGCAATGTGGTGCTGACGGTCGCGCCCGCGGCGAAAGACGAAAAGTATTATCTCGAATCGCTCAATCGCGTGGCGGACGTCGTCGCGTTCTCAGTCAGCGACACTGGCATCGGCATTCCCGCCGAGAAGCAGCGAATTATTTTTGAAGCATTCCAGCAAGCCGACGGCACGACCAGTCGTAAATACGGTGGCACCGGTCTCGGGCTTTCGATTAGCCGCGAGATCGCACGGCTGCTCGGTGGCGAAATTCGCGTCACCAGCGTTCCGGCCGAGGGCAGCACGTTTACCTTGTTCCTGCCACGCGAATATGTTTCGTCGCGCGCGGTCACACCCGGGACAATGAAAAAACAGCGGACGGTGCACATGGAAGCTGCATGGACACCGGCGGAAACCTTCAGCACGGAACTGGTGCTGGATGAAGAGTCAGCGATTGTTGACGATCGCATTGACATTCAGGAGGGCGATCGCGTCGTGCTGATCGTGGAAGACGATCCGAGCTTCGCCACCATTCTCCTCGACCTCGCGCGTGAAAAGGGGTTCAAGTGCCTGGTAGCGCAATCAGGAAACGTAGCGCTCGCGCTGGCGCAGAAATACACCCCGGCCGCGATCACTCTCGACATTAAGCTGCCGGATCGCAACGGTTGGACGATTCTCGATCGTCTCAAACACGATCCGCGCACGCGCCACATTCCGGTTCACGTCATCAGCGTCGAAGAGCAGCGCCGCCGTGCGTTGCGGCAAGGCGCTTCGACGCTTTTGAAAAAACCGGTTACCAACGGCGATCTGTCAAAGACATTCGATCAGATCAGCGAGTTTCTCACGCGCGAGTGGCGCGAACTTCTGCTCGTGGAAGACGACGACGCTCAGCGGATGAGTCTCGTCGAGTTGATTGGTAACGGCGACGTTCGCACGACCGCCGTGGGCACCGGCCAGGAAGCGCTCAGGCGTTTGAAAGAGCAACGCTTTGATTGCATGGTCCTCGATCTGAAACTTCCGGACATGAGCGGCTTCGAGCTGATCGAGCAACTTCAGACCGATCCGGCACGCTCAGATCTTCCCATCATCATCTACACGGGCAAGGAACTGACGCGCAAAGAAGAGAACCATCTGCGGCGCGTCGCCACCTCGGTGATTATCAAAGAGGCCGACTCGCCCGAGCGGCTGCTTGCTGAAACCGCTCTGTTCCTGCATCGCGTTGAGGCAAAACTGCCTGAGCCGAAACGGAAGATGCTCGAACAACTCAGCCGCCGCGATCCAGTCCTGGCCGGGCGCAAGGTCCTGGTGGTCGATGACGACGTACGGAATATCTTCGCGCTCACCAGCGCCCTCGAGTCCTACAACATGAAAGTCCTGCACGCTGAAAACGGTCAGAAAGGGATCGATTTGCTGAGGGCGAATCCCGGGGTTGAAGCCGTGCTGATGGACATCATGATGCCTGAGATGGATGGGTACGAGGCCATTAGCGAAATTCGCAAGATGGACACTTTCCAGCGGCTGCCAATCATCGCGCTGACCGCAAAAGCGATGAAAGCTGATCGCGACCACTGCTTCGAGGTCGGAGCCTCGGACTACATCTCGAAACCGCTGGATATCGATCAATTGTTTTCGCTGCTGCGGGTGTGGCTTTCCCCGGAAGATGAGGAATTGTGACTAATTCGAAAACAGGCAACGACCGCATCAACATTCTGATGGTCGATGACAGCGCCACGAACTTGCTGGCGTTGGAATCCATTCTGCGCGCCCCTGATCGGAATCTTATCCGTGCCGGTTCGGGCGAAGACGCGCTTCGTTATTTGCTCGACAACGATGCGGCCGTGGTGCTGCTTGATGTGTACATGCCGGGGATTGATGGCCTGCAGACTGCCGAACTGATACGCGGTCGTGAAAGATCGCGCGACATTCCGATCATCTTTCTGACGGCGAACACAACCGGTCACACTCATTTGAGTCGCGGCTACTCGCTCGGTGCCGTCGATTACATCGTCAAGCCAATTGAGCCGGCGATTCTGCGTTCGAAGGTGAACGTGTTTGTCGAGCTCTTCAAAAAGACGCGCGAGGTCAAGCGTCAGGCGCAACTTTTGGAACAGCAGAATCGGGAAATCAAGAACGCCAATTTGGAACGACTGCGCTCGCTTATCGATTTAGGCCACGAGTTGGCGGCTGAACATGAGCCCGCAGCCGTGCTGCGCCGTTTTTGTCGCTCGGCCCAACGGATTATTGATGCGGAAGAAGTCACGATTGTCATGCTTGGGGATGACGCGCAGACGCCAAGGCACTTCTTTCGCTGCGACCGGAACAGTCGTGTTCACGAACGGGGCCCGATGCCCGAAGTGATACAACAGGCACTTCGCCGCGTCCTCACCGAACTCGCGCCAGTTCGGTTGGACGAATCCAGCGAGCCTCTGATCGACGACGATTTCAACCCAATTGAGTCGTTTCTGGGGGCACCAATTCTTTCTGCGGGTGTCATCCTCGGTTGGTTTTATCTGGTTAACCGGCGCGGGTCCGATCACTTCAGCGAATCCGACGAGAGTCTGGCGGCAACTTTGGCGAACCACGTCGCGGTGGCGTACGAAAACGCGCGGCTGTATGCGGAAGCGCAAAATCACGCGACCGAGCTGCGCATGGAGATGGCGGTGCGCCGGCAAGCGGAAGAAGAGCGCGCCCATCTCTTAGTTCGCGAGCAGGCGGCACGGGCCGAAGCCGAAGCTGCAAACAAGAACAAGGACGAGTTTCTTGCGACACTGTCGCATGAATTGCGCACGCCGCTAACCGCAGTCCTCGGCTGGAGCCATCTCCTGCAAACGAAAAAATTGAGCGAGCCGGAAACGAATCGCGCGCTCGACACGATCGAGCGTAACGCCCGCGCCCAGTCCCAGCTTATCGACGATCTGCTGGATGTCTCGCGCATCATCACCGGCAAACTCAGCATCGATCGGACGCGCGTTGATTTGTGTCAAGTGATCGAAGGCGCACTGGATGTAACGCGCCCGCTCGCCGAGGCAAAAGATGTTCAATTCACGATCGGGATCGAACCTTCGCCCTGTTTTGTCCTGGGCGACTCGACGCGCTTGCAGCAAGTCTTCTGGAACCTCTTCAGCAATGCGGTGAAGTTTACGCCCAAGGGCGGACGAGTCGTCGTTGATGCGGATACAACCAGCTCTCGCGTAACCGTGGCCGTGAGAGACACCGGCATCGGCATAAAGGCCGAGTTATTGCCTTTCATCTTCGACCGATTTCGCCAGGGAGATGGCTCAACTACACGCGAGCACGGCGGTCTGGGGTTGGGCCTGGCGATCGTGCGACATCTCGTTCAACTGCACGGCGGCTTCGTCGACGTCTCAAGTGACGGAATCGAATGCGGTACGACGTTTAAAGTCACTTTTCCGCTCGCCATCGAAGACATCATTTTCGAAACCAGACAAATCGACGTCGCCTCGACGCAGAGCGTCTGCGCTCCGGCTTTGAGTCTTCAGCTTCTCAACGGGATCAAAGTATTGGTCGTCGATGACGAACACGATTCGCGCGAGCTTTTGACGATGATTCTGACACGCTGTGGTAGCGATGTGCGTTGCAGCGATTCCGCCGCCAGCGCCATCGAGGCATTCAATGAATGGCACCCTGACTTGCTCGTTAGTGATATCGGAATGCCGAACGAGGACGGCTACAGCTTGATTCAAAAAGTCCGCAGCATGGATTCGAACCATGCGCGGCAAATTCCCGCAGTTGCTCTTACCGCCTACGCGACCGACGAAGATCGCGCGCAAGCATTATCCGCGGGCTTTCAAATGCATGTGCCGAAACCGATCGAGCCCGAGAGTTTTGTATCCTCACTCGCATCAGTCCTTGGTCGTGAAACGAAGCATTGAGTCGTTGGCGAATCTCGTCACGCGGCTGATCCACCAAAGCCATCGCTCTTGTTCGTCCCGCCTTCACAGTAAATCCTTACCAA
>Ga0207675_100003400_pt1 | contig 15550 bp, 17 predicted proteins | sample KBSSwiS42_FD_184305 | JGI IMG/M metagenome (GOLD analysis project Ga0207675, IMG submission 184305) | Switchgrass rhizosphere microbial communities from Kellogg Biological Station, Michigan, USA - KBS Switchgrass S4-2 (SPAdes) (version 2) | ecosystem: Host-associated > Plants > Roots >... | reverse complement strand
GCACGGCGATGCGAGCGGCGTGCGCGGCGCCGCGATGCTATGGCCGGTCTAGCGCTTTCTTGATGAGTTTCAAATCGCCGACCAGCTGTCTGAAAGCGACCTCTCTCTCTTCTTCCTCGCGCAGCCTGAGCAGCGCCGATGGATGGAACGTCGCGAACACATACGGCGCGAGCGGGCTCTCGACGAACTGTCCGCGCTGCACCGAGACCTTGAAATCCTTCGAGATCACGGCTCTTGCTGCGGTCGAGCCGAGCGCGACGATCACGTGCGGCTTGACGGTGGCGATTTCGCCCTCGATCCACTGATGGCACGCGTCGATCTCACGCTGCGCGGGCGTCTTGTGCAGCCGGCGCTTGCCGCGCAACTGCCACTTGAAGTGCTTGACGGCGTTGGTGACATAAAGATGCACGCGCTCGATCCCCGCCGCCTCGAGCGCGCGGTCGAGCAGCCGGCCGGCCGGCCCGACGAAGGGCAGGCCTTTCCTGTCCTCCTCGTCGCCAGGCTGCTCGCCCACCAGCATGACCCGCGCGTGCGGGTCGCCGGCGCCGAACACGGTCTGGGTGGCGTTGGCCCACAGCGGGCAGTCGCGGCAGTTACGCGCCTGCCTTCGCAGCTGCTCAATCGATTTCGCCATCGCCCGTTAGAATCGTTTCCTTGAAAAAGATTGCAGTCCTGACGAGCGGCGGCGACGCGCCGGGCATGAACGCCGCGGTACGCGCCGTCACCCGCGGTTCCCTGGCGCGCGGCTGGCAGGTGTTCGGGGTGCGCAACGGCTATGCCGGCCTGCTCGGCAATGCCATCGAGCCGATGGCGGCGCGCGACGTCGGCGGGATCATCCAGTCCGGCGGCACGGTGCTCGGCAGCGCGCGCTGCCCCGAGTTCGCCGAGCCGGCCGGGCGCAAGCAGGCCCTTTCGAATTTGCAAGAAAAAGGAATCGACGCGCTCGTCGTCATCGGCGGCAACGGCTCGCAGTCGGGCTCGGCAAGCCTCGCGCGCGAGGGCTACCCGGTCGTGGGCGTGCCGTCCACCATCGACAACGACCTCTACGGCAACGACGTCAGCATCGGCTGCGACAGCGCGATCAACGTCACGCTCGAGGCGATCGACCGCCTGCGCACCACGGCGTCGTCGCACCAGCGCGCGTTCGCGGTCGAGACCATGGGCCGCAACTGCGGCTACATCGCGCTCATGTCCGGCATCGCCGGCGGCGCCGAGGTGATCGCGCTGCCCGAGCACGAGCTCGCGCCGGCCGACGTGGCGGAGCGCCTGCGCGATGCGTACCGGCGCGGCAAGACGCACGCGCTCGCGGTGATCGCCGAGGGTGCGAAGTGCGGCGTGCACGAGCTGATGGAGTACTACGGCGCGCACCGCAAGTCGATCGGCTTCGACCTGCGCGTCACGCGCCTGGGGCACGTGGTGCGCGGCGGAATCCCGAGCGCGGCCGACCGCGTGCTCGCCACGCGCCTCGGCGCCGCGGCCGTCGATACGCTGGCGAGCGGCAAGCACGGCGTGCTGGTGGGCATCATCAAGGGCGACATCGTCGTCACGCCGCTCGCAGAGCTTACCGGGCGCACGCGCCCCGCGGACGCCGGGCTGCTCGAGCTCGCCCGCGTGATGGCGATCTAGGGAAGAGCGATGAAGATCCTTGCAGTTCTCGCCCTGGCACTGGCGCCGCTATGCGCGAGCGCGCAGGGCGCCATCACGGTCTACTGCTCGATCATCGACGAGCAGTGCCGCGCGGGCGTCGCGGCCTTCGAGCGCGCCACCGGCATCAAGGTGACCATGGTGCGCCGGGGCACCGGCGAGACGTACGCGCAGATTCGCGCCGAGGCGTCGAACCCGCGCGGCGACGTCTGGTGGGGCGGACCCGGGGACCCGCACCTGCAGGCGGCGGACGAAGGCCTGCTCGAGGAATACAGATCACCGCGGCTCGCCGAGCTGCACCCCTGGGCCGTGCGTCTCGCCGAGCTGTCGAAATATCGCACCACCGGCATCTACCTCGGCGCGCTCGGCATCGGCTACAACACCGCGCTGCTCAAGAAAAAGAATATCCCCGAGCCGAAATGCTGGGCCGACCTGCTCGACGCGCGCTTCAAGGACGAGATCCAGATCGCCGATCCGAACTCGTCGGGCACCGCCTACGTGATGCTGGCTTCGATCGTCCAGTTGATGGGCGAGGACAAGGGCTTCGCCTATCTCAAGGCGTTGCACCGCAACGTCAACCAGTACACCAAGTCGGGGATCGCGCCGGTGAAGTCCACCGCGAGCGGCGAGACCGGAGTGGGCATCGCCTTCATGCACGACATGGTGACGATGCGCGTGCAGGGTGCGCCGATCCAGACCGTTGCGCCCTGCGAAGGCACCGGTTACGAGACCGGCGCCGTCTCGCTCATCAAGGGGCGCAAGAACGCCGAAGCCGCGCGCCGCTTCCTCGACTGGACGCTGTCGGCGGAGGCGCAGAAGATCGTGGGCGTCGACCAGAATATCTATTCGATCCCCTCGAACAAGGCCGCGCCGATCCACCCGCAGGCGCCGAAGATCGCGGCGATCAGGCTGATCGACTACGACGCGGCGAAGTACGGCTCGTCGGCCGAGCGCAACCGGCTGCTGAAGAAATGGGGCGACGAGGTGAAGGCGCTGCCGAAGTAGCTAGGGAAGCTCGATCCCGCCCTTGATCATGGCCGTGCGCGCCGCATCCGAGCCCAGCAGGTCCATCAGCTTGCGGGCGCCTTCCGGGTTGAGCGCCTTCGCCGGAATGCCAGCGGCGAAGTAGGTGAGCTTCTGCACCGCGTCGGGCAGCGGGCCGACGATCTCGATGCCGCGCACCGGCGCCAGCTCGCAGAGCTGCTGCACGCCGATTTCCGCCTCGCCCGACGCCACGACCAGTCCGACCGGGCCTTTCTCGACCACGACGCGCTTTTGCAGCGTGATGTTCAGGCGCCCCAGCAGCTCGGCAAAATAGATCCCGCTAGCGCCCACTTTCGAATGCGCGACCGACTTTGCGGCAGTGAGCGCGCGCTTGAGGGATTCGACCGAGCCGATGTCGGGCTTCGGCGCGCCGGCGCGCACCGCGACGCCGACGCCCGAGCCGCCGATGGCGCGCGCCTGGGTCACCTCGCCGCTGCGGCGCAGCTCGTCCATCGCCTCCGCGGTCAGTACCAGCAGGTCGGCGCGGAATCCCGCCGCGCGCTGCGCCAGGATCGCCTGCGTGGCGTCGAAGCGCAGCTCGAGCGGCGCGCCGAGCGAGCGCTCGAACTGCGGCTTGAACTCCTCCAGCACGCCTTTCAGTGCGAGAGAACTCAGGACTGCGATGGAAGCCATGCGACAATTTAATCGCTTTCCATGACCAGCCCGAATCGCAAAGAACAGATCGACGCGCTCCTGCTCAAGCTGCCGGGCGTCAGCGCCCGCAAGATCAACGGCCTCGACGCGTATTTCGTCAACGACCGCATGTTCGCCTGCATCAGCGGTGACGGCGTCGGCTTGCGCCTGCCCGCGGCCACCGCGACCGAGGTGCAATTCTCGAAGGAGGGCGTGGTGCCATTCCAGCCGCGTGGAATGCCGAGCACCCGGGAGTGGATCCAGATCAACCGCGCCGATGCGGCCGACTACGAGAAGGACCTGGAGCTGTTCCGGAAGTCGCTCGAGTTCGTGAGCGCGGCCCGGGGTCGATAAGCGTCAGTCGTAGAGCCGGTTGATGCCGGTGGTCAGCCGTTCGGCGGACACGCCGTAGAGGTGCAGCGAGACGATGGTGCCGCGGCTGCGGTTCGACACGCGGTGGATCGCCTTGCGGTCGAAGTCGCGCTCGGCGACGTCGCCCGGCCGGTAGAGGTTGGTTTTCAGCGGCTCCAGTTTTCCGTCCAGCAGGCGAAAGCACTCTTCCGTCAGCTCGCCCTCGGCCACGCCGAACGCGCACCACACGTGATGACCGTGCACCGGGCTTACCTGTCCCGGCAGCCAGGTGATCGCGGTCATGACGAAGGCGCCTTCGGGATCGACATAAAGTACGTGCCGCATATAGCGCGTCGGATCGCCGACGCGGTGCTCGGCCCGCAGCCAGCTTCGGTCCGCCAGCGCCTGCTTCAGCACCGGCGCCACGTCCTGATAGGGCATTTCCTTCGCCGCGCGCGCCAGCGGCGCGAGGGCGGGATGAATGGGATTCACGCCAGGCCTTCGAACAGCTGCACGCTCACCGTCTCGCCGGCCTTGATCGAGCCGCGCTCGTGCTCGAGCACGATGAAGCAATTCGCCTCCGACATCGAGCGCAGCACGCCCGAACCCTGCTGGCCCGTGGTGCGCACCTTCCATTCATTTCGGTCCTTGAAAAGCACACCCCGTTGATATTCGGTGCGGCCGGGCACCTTGCGCATGTTTTCGGCCGAGACCGCCTGCAGCAGGGGAAACGGCGCATCGCTGCGGCCGGCGAGATGCAGCAGCGCATCGCGCACGAACTGGTAGAAGGTGACCATCACCGCCACCGGGTTGCCGGGCAGGCCGAAGAGAAAGGCGTTGCCGATCTTGCCGAACGCCATCGGCCGGCCGGGGCGCATGGCGATCTTCCAGAACAGCACTTCGCCCAGCTTGGCCATCATCTGCTTGATGAAGTCCGCCTCGCCGACCGAAACGCCGCCGGTGGTGATCACGACGTCGGCAGTCGAGGACGCTTTCCGGAACGCCGCTTCCAATGCCGCCGGATCGTCGCGCACCACGCCCATGTCGATCGCCTCGACGCCGAGGCGCGCGAGCATGCCGTGCACGGTGTAGCGGTTCGAGTCGTAGATCTCGCCTTCCTTGAGCGGCGTGCCGATCGAGGCGAGCTCGTCGCCGGTGGCGAAGAACGCCACGCGCAGCCTGCGCTTCACGCGCACTTCGCCGATGCCGAGCGAGGCGATCAGGCCGATGTCGGCGGGCTTGAGCAGGACGCCGGGGGTCAGCACCGCCACGCCGATCTTCAGGTCCTCACCGGCGTAGCGCACGTTCTGCGCCTTCTTCTGTCCCGGCGGGATGGTGATGCGATCGCCGTCTTTCTTGACCACTTCCTGGATCACCACCGTGTCGGCGCCTTGCGGCATGACGCCGCCGGTCATGATGCGCACGCACTCGCCGACGCCCAATTTCCCGTGGAAAGGCTTGCCGGCCAGAGCGGTACCGATCTCTTTGAGCGGCCGGTCGAGATCGGAAAAGCGCACGGCATAGCCGTCCATCGCCGAGTTGTCGTGCGCCGGCACGTTGATGCGCGGCACGATGTCCTCGGCGAGCACGCGGCCCAAGGCATTTCGAATGGGAATGGTCTCGCTCTGAGCGATGGGGGTCAGGCAAGCCAGGATCGCGTCGCGCGCCTTGTCCACGCGCAACGCGTCGGGGTCGTAGCCGTCGAGGCAGCTGACGGTCTGCGCGATGCTCATGAGCGCTTCAATTCATCCATGGTGTTGATGTTGCGGAATGCGTCGGCCTCGTCGTCGAAGGGGACCTCGACCACCTTGAGCGCCGCGTACCAGGCGTCGATCTTGCGCCCGCCCGAGGCGAGAAAAGCTTCAAGGCTCTCGCGCACTTCGCGCTTCATCAGCGCGAATACTGGATGGGCCTGGTCGCCGGTCTTGGCGACGGCCAGATCATGATCTTTCATGGATCCTCGTAACCTCCCCACAAGATCTTCCGGCAGGAATGGCGAGTCGCAAGGCACGGTGACCACCAACGGATGCTTTGCCGCGTTCAGCCCGGCATGCAGCCCCGCGAGCGGGCCGGCGAAGCCGCCGATCTGGTCGGACACGACGCGGTGGCCGTACTTCTCGTAGGTCGGCACGTTCTGGTTGGCGTTGATCACGATCTCCGCAACCTGCGGCGCGAAGCGCGCCAGCACCCATTCGACCATCGGCTTGCCGCGCAGCGGCTGCAACCCTTTGTCGACCCCGCCCATGCGGCTGCCCTTGCCGCCGGCGAGCACGATCCCCGTGACCGTCACGCGTCGCTCCGGAAATGCGACGGCGGCACGCCGAGCTCGCGCCGGAACATGGCGCTGAACGCGGACGGGCTGTCGTAGCCGAGGTCGAGCGCCACCGCGAGGATCGGGCGGCCTTCCGCGATCCAGCCGAGCGCGCGCAGCAGGCGCGCGCGCCGGCGCCATTCGGCGAAGCTCATCCCGGTCTGGCGGCGGAAATGGCGCGCCAGGGTGCGCGCGGTGGTGCCGTGGCGCGCGGCGAGATCTTCGAGCGTCGCGGGCTCGTTCGGGGCTTCCATCAGCCGCGCGCAGATGGCGTCGAGCGGCGCGGTCTTCGGCATCGGCAGGTTGTACGGCAGGCGGGGCAGGGCGGCGAGCTCGTCGAGCAGCAGGCGCATCACGCGGCCCGCGGGGCCGCGCTCCTCGTACTCGAGCGGCAGTTCGGTGGCGCGCAGGATCAGCTCGCGCAGCAGCGGCGTGACCTCGAACACTTCGCAGCCGCGCGGCATGCGCCGGGCCGCCGCGGGCTCGATGTAGAGGGTGCGCATGTGGACCTCGCCCGAGGTGCGTACGCGGTGCGCGGTCTTCGGCGGCATCCAGACCGCGCGCTGCGGCGGCACCATCCAGGTCGCTTCCTGCGTATCGACCGTCATCACGCCGCGCACCGCAAAGATGAGCTGGAAGCGCGGGTGGCTGTGCCAGGGAATCTCGAATGCGGGCGGCAGGTCGCGCGCCATCGCGCCGACCGGGCGGGGCACTTCCTGATACGCGTCTCCGCGGGTCGGCTTGGAGGAAGAGAGGCGCTGTCCCATTTGCGACAGGAATTGTCCGGCAGTCGAATGACGGACGCAAGCGCCCCAGGTAGGATGCCGTCATGGACAAGCGCGGCTTCCTGGTTCCGTTCCTCAATATCGGGCATTTCGTCGACCACCTCGCGATGCTGGTCTTTCCGGTGGTGGTGGTCGCGCTGGCGCGCGAATGGCAGCAGGCGTATTCCGAGCTGCTGCCGCTCGCGCTCGGCGGCTTCATCGCCTTCGGCGCGTTCGCGCTGCCCGCGGGCTGGCTCGCCGACCACTGGAGCCGCTACAAGATGATGGCGGTGTTCTTCTTCGGCATCGGCGGCTCGCTCTTCCTCACCGGCTTCGCGCAATCGGCCTGGCAGATCGGCGTCGGCCTGTTCGTCATCGGCATGTTTGCGGCGATCTATCACCCGGTGGGGATCGCCATGCTGGTGGCCGTGCCGGAGAAGATGGGCAGCGCGCTCGGCTGGAACGGGCTGTGGGGAAACCTCGGCCTCGCCGCGGCGGCGCTGATCTCGGGCGCGCTGATGGATGCGTTCGGCTGGCGCGCGGCGTTCTTCGTTCCGGGCGTGCTGGCGATCGCCGTCGGCGTGGCGTTCCTCGTGCTGGTGCCCGATCCGGGCCCGGTGAAGAAGAAGTCGAAGACCATCGGCCTGCACGTCGACCGCGCCACCATGGCGCGCATCTTCGCCATCATGCTGATCGCCACCGCCTGCGGCGGCGTGATCTTCAACTCGACCACGATCGCGATGCCCAAGGTGTTCGACGAGCGCCTCGCGGCGCTGACCCAGACCAACTTCGGCATCGGCGCGCTGGTGGCGATCGTCTACACCATGGCGGCGTTCGCGCAGGTGCTGATGGGCACGCTGATCGACCGCTTCGAGCTCCGGCGCCTGATGATCGGCGTGGCGCTGGTGCAGATTCCGTTTCTCGCGCTGGCGGCGAACCTGCAGGGCTGGGCGATGCTCGGCGCCTCGCTGCTCATGATGCTGGCGATCTTCGGCCAGATCCCGCTCAACGACGCCATCGTCGGCAAGTACGTCGCGGACGAGTACCGCGCTCGAGTACTGTCAGTGCGCTACGTGGTTTCTCTTGGCGTGGCCGCGATCGCGGTACCGATGATCTCGGTGCTGCACAAGACCCAGGGCGGGTTCAGCAACGTGTTCCTGGTGCTGGCGCTGCTGGCTTCGGGGATGCTGCTCGCTTCGCTGTTCTTCCCGTCGCGCCGCCAGGTCATGCAAGCTCCGTCGGCTGCGGCGACGACCTGACGAGGCGTTCTTTCCCGGTAAACGCGAGGTAGTGCCGGCCGCTGGCGCGGCCGAGCATGGTGATGCCGACCTTCTTCGCGATCTGGTGGCCCATGTGCGTGAGGCCGGAGCGCGAGACCAGGAACGGAATGCGCATCTGCGCGCACTTGATCACCATCTCCGAGGTCAGGCGGCCGGTGGTGTAGAACACCTTGTCGGAGCCGTCGATCGCGTCGAGCCACATGTAGCCGGCGATCGCGTCGACCGCGTTATGGCGCCCGACATCCTCGACGAACATCGTGATCTCGCCCGTGGTGGTGGCGAGCGCGCAGCCATGCACCGCGCCGGCCTGCTTGTAGATGGTCTCGTGCTTGCGCACCTTCTCGATCAGCACGAAGAGATTCGTGTCCTCGAGGAATACATCGTTGCGCAGCTGGATCTGGTCGATCTCCTCCATCAGGTCGCCGAACACCGTGCCCTGGCCGCAGCCGCTGGTCACGGTCTTCTTGTCGAGCGCCGGGAGCGGCTTTCGCGAGTGCGTGGTGATCGCGACCGAATCGGTCTCCCAGTCGACCTGCACGGCTGCGATGTCTTCGATCGAAGCAACCAGGCGCTGGTTGCGCATATACCCGATGGCCAGCGCCTCGGGCGCATGGCCGAGCGTCATCAGCGTGACGATCTCGCGCTTGTCGAAGTAAAGGGTGAGCGGATGCTCGCCGGCGATCGCGGTCGGCACCATCTCGCCGCGCTCGTTGTAGGCCTCGACTTCGAAAGTGGCGGGGCGCGCCGCGTTGGTGAGTTTGGGTTTAGCCACCGATGTAGGACATCTCTACTTTCTTGTTCTTCGCAGTCTCCGCCGTCCGAATCTCGGAGTAGCGATCCGCTCGACGCTGCCAAACCGCGGCGATCTCGTTGCGCAGCGCGTCGTCGGAGGCGCCGCTCCTCAGCAGCGATTTCAGGTCGTGCCCGCTTTGCGCGAACAGGCAGGTGAAGAGCGAGCCCTCGGTGGAAAGCCGCATGCGCGTGCAGCTCGAGCAGAACGCCTGCGTCACCGACGAGATCACGCCGATCTCGCCCGCGCCGTCGAGGTAGCGCCAGCGCTCGGCGACTTCGCCCGGATAGTTGGCGCCGATCGCCTCGAGCTGCCAGCGCGCGCTGATGCGCTGCACCACCTCGGCCGACGGGATGACGTCGTCCATTTTCCAGCCGTTGGTGCTGCCGACGTCCATGTACTCGATGAAACGGATGATGTGTCCGCTGCCGCGCCAGCGCTCGGCCATCTGCACGATGCTCTGATCGTTCACGCCACGCTTCACCACCATGTTGATCTTCACCGGGCCGAGGCCGGCGGCCGCGGCGGTCTCGATGCCTTCGATCACCTTCGCCACCGGGAAATCGGCGTCGTTCATCTTGCGGAAGGTGGCGTCGTCGAGCGAATCGAGGCTGACGGTGACGCGGTCCAGGCCGGCGGTCTTGAGTGCCGCGGCCTGTTTGGCAAGCAGCGAGCCGTTGGTGGTCAAGGTCACTTCCGCGTCGAGCTTTGCGAGCATCGCGACCAGGCGATCGAGGTTGCGCCGCACCAGCGGCTCGCCACCGGTCAGGCGGATCTTGTTGACGCCCAGGCCGACGAAAACGCGCGCCAGGCGCGCGATCTCTTCGAAGCTGAGGATGTCTTCGTGCCGCAGAAAGCGGTAGTTCGAGTCGAACACCTCGCGCGGCATGCAGTACACGCAGCGGAAGTTGCAGCGGTCGGTCACCGAAATGCGCAGGTCGCGCATCGCCCGGCCGCGCGTATCCGCCAACGCGCCACCGTGAAAGGCGGGCGCCGCAACGCGCGCTGTCGCGCCGGCCGGCTGGAGTGCAATAACCTTTTTCATCAAGGGTTTTCGCTCGGAAATCCATTATAGAGCGCGTATAGTTCTGTCGTGGAAAAACCGTCCTTCGCCATCGCGGTGGTGATGCAGCGCCGGCCCGCGGTAAGCCGCTGGGCGGATTGCATCTGGGAGCCGCACGGCGTGCTCCCCGACCGCGGCGGCGAGAAGCGCCTGCTGCGCGACGATGGCAAGGAGCAGCAATGGCTGCATCCTGGCTTCAAGATCGTGCTGCACAAGGACGAGGCCGAGGGCTACTACGTCAACGTGTCCTCCCAGGCGCCGCGCGTATTCATCCTGTGGCGCATGGAAGGCGAGGAGGGGCTGCCGCTCGAGGTCACGGCGAGCTTCGAAGAAGCCGGGCGCTGGATGGACGGCGGTCACTCGGTCGACAGCGTGGCGATGCCGGCGGAAATCTTCGCGTGGGTCGGCGACTACGTGGAGAAGAACTACCGCCCCGAGCCGAAGAAGCGCATCAAGCCGCGTTCCTTCGTCCATCCGAAGGACCGGATGTGAGCGAAGAGAAGAAGGAAGCATTCCTCAATCGCTGGTCGAGGCTGAAGCAGGAGACTTCAGTCGAGAAACCGGTGGAGACGCCGAAGCCGGCGCTGCCGCCGACCGACGAGCTGACGCCCGAGTCGGACTTCACCGGATTCATGCATCCCAAGGTGGAGGACGCGCTGCGCCGCGTCGCCCTGAAGAAGCTGTTCGTCGATCCGCACTTCAACACCCCCGATCCTTTCGAGCCCTTTTCCGGCGACTGGACCAACGCCGAGCCGATCGCGGACGAGCTGCTGGCGACGCTCAACCAGGCCCGCACCCACCTGTTCAGCGAGAAGAAAGAAGAAGAAGAAGAAGAAGAGAAGCCCGCCGAAGAGCAGCCGCAAATGACAGAGGAAACGCCCAAGCCCGCCGATGAGCCTGGAAAGCAAGACGCTTAAGGTCTGCAGTTGCAACCGCACCATCCCGCTCGACGCGAAAGCGCTCGCGGCGGCGCTCAAGTCGGGCGCGCCGGTCAACGTGCATCACGAGCTGTGCCGCAAGGATATCGGCGCGTTCCAGGCCGCGGTCGGCGCGAGCGACGACGTAATCGTCGCCTGCACGCAGGAGGCGGCGTTGTTCAGCGAGGTCACCGAGAAGAGCGTCAAGTTCGTCAACATCCGCGAGCTCGGCGGCTGGTCGGCGGAGAAATCGACCCCCAAGATCGCCGCGCTGATCGCGATGGCCGCGCTGCCGGAGCCGGAGCCCGCGCCCGCGGTCGAGTACAAGTCGCAGGGCCATGTCCTGGTGATCGGGCCTGCGGCGGCGGCGCTGGACTGGGCCGAGCGCCTGTCAAGCCAGTTGGAGGTCAGCGTCCTGATGACTTCCGGGGGAGGAGAGCTTCCCCTGGAAAGAAAATACCCCGTGTGGTCCGGCAAGGTCACCAGCCTCTCGGGCTGGCTCGGCGCCTTCGAAGTCGAGTGGCGGCAGGAAAACCCGATCGACCTCGAGGTTTGCACGCGCTGCAACGCGTGCATCCGCGCCTGCCCCGAAGATGCGATCGGCTTCGACTACCAGGTCGACCTCGCCAAGTGCAAGGACCATCGCGACTGCGTGAAGGCCTGCGGCAGTATCGGCGCGATCGATTTTTCAAGAACGGAGGTCTCTCGAAAGGACGCGTTCGACCTCGTGCTCGACCTGTCGCGCGCGCCGCTCATTAACTTGCACGAGCTGCCGCAGGGCTATCTTGCGCCGGGCGACGACCCGCTCGAGCAGGCGCTCGCGGCGCAGAAGCTGGCGGGGCTGGTGGGCGAGTTCGAGAAGCCGAAGTTCTTCCAGTACCGGGAAAAGATCTGCGCGCATAGCCGCTCCGGGAAACAAGGCTGCAACGCCTGCATCGACGTGTGCTCGACCGGCGCGATCAGCGCCGACGGCGACCGGGTGGCGATCGAGTCGCACCTGTGCGCGGGCTGCGGCGGCTGCGCCACGGTCTGCCCGTCGGGAGCGATGACCTACGTCTATCCGAAGGTGCCGGACATGGGAGCACGCCTGAAGACGGCGCTCGCCACCTACCGTGATGCAGGCGGCAAGGACGCGTGCATCCTGTTCCACGACGCGACCGATGGCCGCGCCGCGCTGCTCTCCTACGCGAGGAAGGGCAAAGGGTTGCCCGGGCGCGTGATCCCGGTCGAATGCTTCCACGTGGCCTCGATCGGCATGGATCTGATGCTCGGCGCCATGGCGTATGGGGCCGCGCAGATTTCCATTCTGGTGACCGACAAAACCGCGGATGGTTATGTGGGCGCCTTGAAGCGGCAAATGGGCTACGCGGAAACCATCGTCAACGCCCTTGGGTATGCGGGCAAGCACTTCTCGCTGATCGAGAACCCGGCCGCTCTTTGGGAACTGCAGCCCGCGGCGACGGTAGCGAAGCCGGCGAGCTTTAACCTCTCGCCCGAGAAGCGCACCACGCTCGATTTCGCGCTCGACCATCTCGCGCGCCACGAGCCGAAGACCATCCCGCTGCCGGCCGGCGCACCGTTCGGCGCGCTCGCGGTGAACAAGCAGACCTGTACGCTGTGCAAGGCGTGCGTCGGTGCGTGTCCGGAGTCGGCGCTCATCGATGCCACCGAGACGCCGGCGCTGCGCTTCATCGAGCGCAACTGCGTGCAGTGCGGCCTTTGCGTGAACACGTGCCCTGAGCAGGCCATCGCTCTCATACCAAGATTGCTGTTGGGAAAAGAAGCGAAGGAAGCGGTCACGCTGAACGAGGCCGAGCCCTTCAACTGCGTGCGCTGCGGCAAGCCGTTCGGCACGCGCCAGATGGTCGATAACATGCTCGGCAAGCTGTCCGGCCACTCGATGTTCGCGGGCGGCACGCGCCGTCTGCAGATGTGCGGCGACTGCCGCGTGGTCGACATGATGGAAACCAAGACCGAGAGCACGATCTTCGACTACAAGAAATGATTGCCGACGAAGACGTTGCGCGAGCCAACTTCTACGGCCTGATTGCGCGGCTCTTCTACGCCGCGCCGGATTCGCAGCTCATCTCCCAGCTCCTGCATGCGGCGCCGATCGAAGGCGAGACCGAGCTGGCGGGCGCGTGGAAAGAAATGATCGAGGCTTGCCGCACCGCTTACCCGGCGCAGCTCGAGGCCGAGCACACCGAGCTCTTCATCGGCACCGGCAAGGCGGCAGTCACGCCCTACCTCTCGCATTACGTCCTGCGCCACGCCAACGACACCCCGCTGGTCGAGGTGCGCGGGCAACTCGCCGCCTGGGGAATCGCGCGCCGCATCGACGTGCCGGAATATGAAGACCATATCAGCGGCATATGCGAAACGATGCGCTTCGCTATTGCGGTGCAACAAAGATCTCCGGAGGAGCAGCAAATGTTCTTCGATCGCTTTCTCTATCGAGGAGCAGGGGCTTTCTGCGACGCGGTAAGCGCTTCCAATCAGGCGCGTTTTTACAAAGTGGTGGCGCGCTTCGCGCGCGCGTTTCTCGAGGTCGAGAAGAGCGCCTTCGAGATGGCGGGATAAACGTTGTCGAGAGCCGTTCTCAATAGCAGTTCTATTCCCGAGAATGTCTCGCAACTCATCTCGTAACTCCTCTTGTACTAAAGGAAATTGAGCGGTAAGTTCGCTTTGATTTTGACCTATGTGACGCAGTTCATAAGGAGGTCGCCATGACCGAGAAGAAAGCCAAACTTTCCCGAAGGAATTTCCTGCTGACGGTGGGCGCCGGCGGTGCCGCGACCGCTGCGGCGATCGTGACCTCGAAGCAAGCGCCCGTCGCGAAAAGCGGCGAAGGCAAACGTGCGACGCGCGGCTATCACGCGACCGAGCACGTCAACAACTACTACCGCACCACGAAGGTCTAGGAGGGCCAATGCTTCTGACGAGAAAAGCCACCGGCCAGGCTGCGCCGCAGCAGCGCCTGTCGCGCACGATTCCGATCGCCAAGACCATCGATCGCCGCACCTTCCTCAAGCGCTCGGGCGTCACCGTCGGCGCCGGCGCCGTCGCCTCACAGCTGCCATTCAACATGATCGGCGAGGCCGAGGCGAAGAACGAGGAGACCGGCAAGTTCGAAGTGCGGCGCACCGTGTGCACGCACTGCTCCGTGGGCTGCGCGGTCGACGCCGTGGTGCAGAACGGCGTGTGGGTGCGGCAGGAGCCGGTGTTCGACTCGCCGCTCAGCCTCGGCGCGCATTGCGCGAAGGGGGCTTCGGTGCGCGAGCACGGCATCACGCACGACTCGCACCGCCTCAAGTATCCGATGAAGCTCGAAGGCGGCAAGTGGAAACGCTTGTCCTGGGACCAGGCTTACGACGAGATCTCGAAGAAGATGCTCGAGATCCGCAAGCAGAGCGGCCCGGACTCGCTGTTCCTGGTCGGCTCCTCGAAGCACAACAACGAGCAGGCGGAGCTGCTGTGCAAGTGGGTGCGGCTCTGGGGTAGCAACAATACCGACCACCAGGCGCGCATCTGCCATTCCACCACCGTCGCCGGCCTCGGCCAGACCTGGGGCTACGGGGCGATGACCGGCTCCTACAACGACGAACAAAATTCGAAATCGCTGATGTTCCTCGGCTCGAACGCCGCCGAGGCGCACCCGGTGTCGATGCTGCATACGCTGCACGCCAGGGAAAACGGCTGCAAGGTCATCGTCGTCGATCCGCGCTTCACGCGCACCGCGGCGAAGGCCGACATGTACGTGCGGCACCGCTCGGGCAGCGACGTCGCCTTCCTGTTCGGCGTGCTGCACCACATCTTCAAGAACGGCTGGGAGGACAAGAAGTACCTCCACGACCGCGTCTACGGCATGGACGAAGTGAAGAAGGAGGTCATGGCGAAGTGGACGCCGGCCAACGTGACCGAGGCCACCGGCGTACCGGAAGAGCAGGTGTTCGCGGTGGCGAAGACGCTGGCCGAGAACCGGCCGGGCTTCATCATCTGGGCCATGGGCCAGACCCAGCACACCAACGCCAACGGCATCGTGCGTGCTTCGAACATCCTGATGCTCGCGCTCGGCAACGTCGGGCGCTCCGGCGGTGGCTGCAACGTCTACCGCGGGCACGACAACGTGCAGGGTGCGACCGACGTCGGCCCCAACCCCGACACGCTGCCGGGGTACTACCCGGTCGCGGTGCCGGGCTCCTGGACGCACTGGGCCAAGGTGTGGAACGTCGACATCGAATGGCTGAAGAAGCAGTACGCCTCCGAAGCGATGATGGCCAAGCCCGGCATGACGGTGTCGCGCTGGATCGATGGCGTGCTCGAGAAGAACGAGGCGATCGACCAGGACTCCAATCTGCGCATGATGATCTTCTGGGGCCACGCGCCGAACAGCCAGAGCCGCGGCTCGGAGATGCTGGAGGCGATGAAGAAGCTCGACCTCATGGTGGTCATCGATCCGTACCCGTCGGCGAGCGCGGCGATGTTCGCCAAGGTGCGCAAGGACGGCGCCTACCTGCTGCCGGCCGCGACGCAGTTCGAGACCGAGGGCTCGGTGACGGCGTCCAATCGCTCGATCCAGTGGCGCGAGCGGGTGATCGAGCCGCTGTTCGAGTCGCGCACCGACCACATGATCATGTACCAGCTCGCGCAGAAACTCGGCTTCGCCGACCAGTTCATCGGCAAGAAGGACGGCAAGCAGCTCCTGCGCCTGGTGAAGGGCAAGGGCGGCATGGACGAGCCGTCGATGGAAGAC
>Ga0207675_100003399_pt1 | contig 15553 bp, 11 predicted proteins | sample KBSSwiS42_FD_184305 | JGI IMG/M metagenome (GOLD analysis project Ga0207675, IMG submission 184305) | Switchgrass rhizosphere microbial communities from Kellogg Biological Station, Michigan, USA - KBS Switchgrass S4-2 (SPAdes) (version 2) | ecosystem: Host-associated > Plants > Roots >... | reverse complement strand
CCAGGAAGGCCAGCAGGAACTCGGACAGCTCCTTGTGCGAGATGGCCCGGACCAGCGCCACGCTCGCGAGCGCCATCAGCACGAAGTTGAAAAAGGTGATGTGGGCGCCGCCATACTTGTCAGCGAGCCAGCCCCCGAAGGGGCGCATCAGCGAACCCAGCAGAGCGCCGAGGAACGCCAGGCTGACCGTGACGGACGGAAACAGGCTCTTCAAGAGCAGGGGAAAGGCCGCCGAAAATCCCACGAACGAACCAAACGTGCCGACATACAGCAGGGCCATGATCCAGAGGTGAGGGCGCTTGGCGACTCTCAGCTGGTCGCGCACGGGCGAACTCGCCGAGGTCAAGTTATTCATACCGAAGAACGCGCCAAGCGCGCTGAGCAGGATCAAGGGCAGCCACATCAGCGCGGCGTTCTCGAGATGAATGGGCCGCAAGTCGCCCGGCAAGAGCGCGTAGCCCACCGCGAGCGGTGCGAGCAGTTGCACGCTGCTCACGCCGATGTTGCCGCCGGCCGCGTTCAAGCCGAGAGCCCAGCCCTTCTCGCGATTTGGGTAGAAGAAGGAGATGTTGGCCATGCTGGAGGCAAAGTTGCCGCCGCCCAGGCCCGCGCTCGCCGCGGCCAGGGCCATGCACCAGAACGGCGTCGCCGGATGGCTCACTGCTGCGATCAACGAGAGCGTCGGCACGAGCAACAAGAGCGCGCTCACGATGGTCCAGTTGCGCCCGCCAAATCGTGGAACCGCCAAGGTATACGGCAACCGGATCAGCGCGCCCACCAGACCGGGCAACGCGACCAACAAGAACAGCTGATCCGTCGTGTAGCCGAAGCCCGCTTTGGGCAGGCGCGCCGCCACCACGCTCCACATCAGCCACACCGAAAATCCGATGTTTTCGGCCAGGATCGACCAGATCATGTTGCGGCGCGCGATGCGCCGCCCAGTGCGTTGCCAGAAGCTCGAATCCTCAGGTCGCCAATCGTCGATCCAGTAGCGTCGAGCGCTAGGCGTGGTCGGTGCACTCTTGAAGGTCGCGGTCTCGCTGAGCGCGGCCTTCGTGGACAGCTCGAACATTATCCCCCTCGCGTTTTTGCTGCCGGAAATCTTCCGGTATCCATTAACTAACACCACAGACCCGTTTCGGTGCAATCACCCAAGCGGAGGCGGGCGCTCGCTCAACTGCCTGTGTTCCTGCTCGCGCAAAGGGAATTGCGAGTTTGCGCTGCGGCCTCGATACAGCGGGCACCCCGTGGGGTGAGCCTGAGCTCCAGCCCGATCGCGCTCGCACGCGTCACGACCGATCAGCGCCGCGCTCCGCATCGACGACGCTCTCGCCAGAAGCCCTACCAGTGCGGAAGACTCTCCACCGGACGGCACGTCCCGAACACGGCGCGCGGCAGCGCGTCCTTTCGGCACTGGTAGCGGGCGCTGAGCGCGGAGGCGTGAAACACGCGCAGCTGCTGTCTCGTTGCGGTTGCGAAAAGGAACGCAGAGCGCCACCCAGGGGGGGGACTCTCGCCGGCCAGAGAGCGCTAAATGCCGGCTCTTCTCGCCATGCGAGCTGCTGCTCGCAGAGCGCGCTCAGGCGTGTGGCGAGCGACGCCAGCCGCTTTGTCGCGTATGCTCTATGCTGGTAGCGCACCCAGCGGGGGGATCGCGGACCAGGTTGTATCGCTAGGTCCTGAGGGCGTTGGTCAATGAGGGGGAGGGTTCGTGGCGTCGAGCGTTGCGGTTGGTGAGGCAAGGAGCCTGGGCTCGGTTCGCGTCGCCGGCGGAGATTGGCAGGCCGGTCATGGCCTCGCGCAGGGCGGTGACGGCATCATCGTCCAAGCCCTGCGTGAGACATCCCCCAGTACGCGGCCGATACTGTTGAGCACGCACGCAACGGCACGTGACAGTCAGCGAGCTCTCGAGCAGGTGCTCTCCAAGCCCTTCGACGCGGGCGAGTTGCTGCAAGCGGTCGACTCTGCCGCACAGAGCGCTGGTGGCTTCTCGGCGAGCCTGCACGGCATCTCGATCGTCGACATGCTGCAAATGTTTCACTACTCGCGCCGCTCGCTGACGATGCGTGTGCTCGGCATCGTCCCAGCTGCCATTCACATGCGCGACGGCGAGCTCGTGCACGCGGAGTATGCCGAGCGGCGCGGCGAAGAAGCCATCGCGGCCATCCTGAAGATGCCCGCTGGCGCGATTCGAACCAGCGCCCTCGAGTCCGTGAAGACCACCGTGCAGCGCAAGTTGCAGACGGTGCTGCTCGACCAGCTGCGGCAACAGGACGAGGACGTGCGCGACCCCCAGGCGCCTCAGCCCCGCGAAGTGAGCGACGACATGTTCGGCTTTCTCTCGGACGAGGAGGTTGCATCCGGCACAGACGCCAGCAAGGCATGGGGTCCAGCGTCACGACCTCCCGGGGAATCCAGCTCGCCAGGCACAAGCGTGCCCGCCCCCAGGGGCTCATTCGCACCTGCCAGAGCCGTGCTTACCAGCGCCACCTCCGGGGAGAGGCCCATCGTTCGCCTCGCGGGGAAGAAGCGGACCCTGGAAAAGATCGACCTTGCTTGCGAGCGGGTAGTTCGCTCGCTGGAGGGCTGCGTTGCGTGCGGTGTGATCGACTTGGACACCTGCAACGTGCTCGGAATCTTCCACAACGGTGACTACAGCGAGCAGCAGAGCGAGCTGGTGGCCGAGGCCACGGTGGACTTGTTTCGCCGGCCCAAGATGCAACGCATCGAGGCCATGATCCGCGAGCAACGCGCTGACCACGAACACGCTGAGCACTACTTCGAAGAGATCCAGCTCGCCTCCAAGCACAACCTGCACTTCGTCCAGGCGCTCGCCGGGGGCCGCGCGGTGATCCTGCTGGTCACCGAGCGGAGCACCAGCCTTCGGCTGAGCTGGGATCAGCTGAAAGCAGCCATCCCGGTACTCGAACGCCTGATCCCGTAAGGGCCGCGTGCCGGGCGGGACGCTGAGGCCTCGCGAAGACCGAAACAGTCGGTTCGTTTAACGTTCGCCGGAGCCTCTGAGGAAGAGCCCGTCTGCCAGGGCCCCGCTCGGGGCCCCTCTGCCGTATCGATCCATGGTTCGTAAACGAACCACGTTTTCGCGAGATAAATAGGGTCCTGCCGCGCCCCTTCACGGCCAATGGCGGTTGCCGAGCCAGAACGGCCCAGCGCGAGCGCTCGCCTCGTCCAGGTGTTTGGCTGCGCTGGTTCGGCTGTCTTGTATCTAGCACGAGCACGATGACGATTGCGAGTCCGAGCACGAGCACGAGCACGAGTCAATTCCTGAATCATCCGCTCAGATGCGCTCTACTCAGATGAGGAAGCGCGAACAGAGCTGGTGTGCCCGAGCGGACCGGTTGTTCCACTCTCGATGTGCCATTCGCATGCCGACCCGCTGTGTTGCCGAGTCGTCCTTGCACCGCTGCTCGCGTCTCGTATGCTCTCGCTCGAGGGGGGTAGAGAATGGTACCCAATAGATGCAACCTTTCAATACGAGCCGCGAGCGGGATGCCTTGCGGACCGTACGCACCTCAGCCGATGCTGATGCCACAGCTTCGGTCTGGCTCTTCTTTGCGTTGGCTTGTGCCATCACCTGGATCTGCGACGTGCCTCTGGTGTTGGCCCGGATCGAAGGAGTAGCACCCGCCTCCTACGCAGTCCCTCTCGCTGTCGTCGGCGCATTCGGCCCGACGCTGGCCGCGCTCCTCGTGGCGGGCGCGCGCCGGAGCGCGCTCCGCGACGTGTTTGGGCGCTGGCGGACCGCGCCGCACTGGATCCTCATCGGCTTGCTCACGCCGCTGGCCTTGCACCTGCTGGCGACGGCGATCGAAGTGGCTCTCGGGGGCTCCCCGGCAGGTTGGTTTTATCCTCCCTCCACGTCCGGGCAAGTTGCCGGCATGCTCATTTTCGCGATCGGCGGGGAGTTTGGCTGGCGTGGTTATGCGCAGCCGAGGATGACCGGAATCTACGGACCCATCGGCGGCGCGCTCCTGCTCGCCGTGGTCTGGACTGGCTGGCACTCGCTGTTGACGTTCTCGCCCAACGGTCAGCTGTGGCTGCTGAGCATGGGCGCCATGCTGATCGAGCTCAGCCTGTATGCCGTGCTCTTCGTCTGGTTCCTCGCCCGCACCAACGGCAGCATCCTGGTCGCCATCGCGCTGCGTGCGGGAGCTCACCTCGACGACGTCTCGCACGCGCCAGCGACCGAGCTGCGGCTGCGCGTGCTGCGCCTGGCAGTGCTCGCCGTCGCCGCCCTCCTCGCTGGCCGCTCCCTCCTCCGGTCGCCGGCGCCCGTTCGCGATCGCGCAGGGTCGTGACGCCCGCCCACACCGGAGGGCTCACGACCGAGTGGGCCTGATACCGCCGCTCAGGGGGTGACGCCGCCGGAGCTTCTCGCCTGCTGGCGCCTCACTCCGATTTGCGGACACGCTTGTGCTCGTCCACTTGTAGCGGGCCCTTGGACGCATCGAGCATGACGAGCACATTGTCCCAAGGGTCCGACACCACGGCGCAGAGACCGATCTGGATCGGGAATGGGCCCGCGAGGACCTTCCCTCCGGCGGACGTGAACCTCGCGAGGGCCTCAGGCACGGAATCGACGGCCAGGTCTGTTTCCATGGCCCTGTCCTCGCTATGCAAGACCAGCTCAGCGTTGGAGCCCGGCAGCTTCAGGCCCGCAGCCGTGCTGCTGCGCCAGATGAGCTCGTGCCCGAGACCTTCGCAGTAGAAGGCCAGCGCTGCGTCGAGATCGGGTACAGGGATGCTGAGGCAATCGACCTTTTGGAAGAGGGCGTCCATGTCGGTGTCCACGTTATTCTCACTGGCGCCCCCGAACGCAACGCCCCTGGAGGCGGCGGGAAACGCCCGAGGGAGATGGGGTGGATAGCGATATGATCAACAAAATTCACGGATTTCCCAGCCGCGCGCCCGGCATTCGCTTGACGTGGGACGGGCTCGAGCGAGACTGTGGCGAGGGGGGAAGCCGATTTCGATGGAGGATCGAGCTGGGAAGCCTGCGCCAAGCCTGGTGCGCTTGCTCGGGTTTGCACGGGACCTGCAGCACATCTCGTCCATGGGGGACCTGTTGGAGGTGTCGCTGCGGGAGGTGCAGGCCACGACGGGGTACGCCCACGCCTGGTTGATGGTGAAGGACGACGAGCGCGATGCGCACCTGCGTCTGCTCGAGATGTCCGGCGCTCAGCGCGCCCAGGTCTGGAAGCTCGCGCCCGTGCTGGAGGTGACGGGTGATCCGTTTCTCGAGGCGCTCTTGGTCAGCCGTACGCCGGTCGTGATTGAAGATGCCCGTCTGGATCCGCGCACCAACAAGAAGATGGTAGAGAGCTTGCAGAATCGCACGCTCATCAACATTCCGATGCTGCTGCTCGACGCGCCGTTTGGGCTGTTCGGCGTCGGGACATTCGGGGAGGAGGGTTGCCGCGCGCCCAGCGCGGATGAGCTCGACTACCTGTCGGGCATGGCCAGCCAGCTTTCGGTCGCGGTGAGCCGGATCTGCTGGCAAGAAAGCAAAGCGCATGCCCTCGCAGAACGCACGGAAATGGAGCGCCGCATTTCGCAGGTGCAGAAGCTGGAGAGCCTCGGGTTATTGGCGGGCGGGATCGCTCATGACTTCAACAATCTGCTCACCGTGATCATCGCTAGCGCACACCTCGCCCAGGGGCTGATGGACAACGCCGAGGCGCTGGTGGAGATCGATCAGGTACTGCAAGCATCCATGAGCGCGAGCGCGTTGACCCGCCAGCTCTTGGCCATGAGTTGCGCCCAGGGCCTGCATCTGGAACCCCTGGAGCTCAACGTCGTGCTGCAGCATCTGATGCAGATGTTGCGGCGCGTGCTGCCCGAAAACATCGCGGTGGACGTGATCGAGGGGCGTTCGCTGCCCCTCCTGCAAGGCGACGCTGCGCAGATCGAGCAGGTATTCATGAACCTGCTGATCAACGCCCGCGACGCCATGCCCGAGGGCGGGCGGGTGACGATCGAGACGGAGCAGGTGCTCGTCAACAGCCACTACGCCGAGACGCATCCCTGGGCCAAGCCCGGGCGCTACGTGTTGGCCACCGTCACGGACACGGGAACAGGCATGCCGCGTGCAGTCTTGGAGCGGATCTTTGAGCCCTTTTTTACTACCAAAGGGCCGCGCGCCGGCACCGGGCTCGGGCTCGCCGTTTCATACGGGATCGTGCGGCAGCACGAGGGCATGCTGCACTGCTACAGTGAAGTGGGCGTCGGCACGTCGTTCAAGGTGTATCTACCCGCGGCGCAGCGCCTTGCTTCGAGCGTGGGCACCAAGCTGCAGGTCGCCGCACGGACTGGCAGCGGGTACATCCTGGTGGCTGAAGACGACGAGGGGGTACGAGCCGTAGCCACCCGCATCCTGGAGCGCGCTGGCCACCGCGTCAAGACCGTGGAGAGCGGCAACGCGGCGTGTGTGGCGGTGGCGACCGAGGCCTTCGATCTGGTGCTGCTGGACGTGGTGATGCCCGGGCTCTCCTGTCGCGACACCGTGCAGCGGATCCGCGAGGTTCGTCCCGCGACGCGCATCTTGCTCGCGAGCGGTTACACCGCCGGGGAGACCGTGACGCAGCTGATGGCGCAGACTGGCCTCGGCATGCTCCGCAAGCCGTACGATCCGGACCAGATGCTGGCAGCGGTCGGGACCGCGCTGGCCTTCGGCGCCGACGTCTAGGCGCTCTGGTAACCCGCCAAGAAGCTCAGCGGCGGGCGCGCGCGCTGTTCGGCGTACACCGCCATGTAGCCCGGAGAGAACATCAGCAGCATGAAAGACTCGTATTCGTCCTGTTGGATGCCGAAGTCGATCGCGATGGCAGCCCAGATGGCGGCAATGTTGATCTCGATGCCTTTTTCCGCGCGCAAGCAGCGGTCGAGCCAGAACGCGCGCTGCAGCGCGGGCCCCGCCCGTAGGCCCGCCCGCACCAGGCTCTGCAACGCGACGGCGATGCGCTCGTCGTGGCCGACAATGGGCCGGCCGTAACCCGGCAGGATGCGCCGCTCGGCGAGCTCGGCGTCGAGCCACGCGCGACGTGCTTGTCGGCACTGGGGCATCCCCGCCTGCACCTGGTAAGCGACGCGCATCGCGCCGAAGCCGTATGCCGAGCTGTTGCTGGCCGCGAGCGCCGCGCTCAGCGCCAACCCCGGGTCGACTCGCGCCGAACCCAGGTAGCCGGCGATGCGGTTGCACCAGATGCGAGCATCCGGATAGCCCGTGGCGACCCAGAGCTGTTCCAGCACCTCTGCCTGTGCGGCCTCGAAGGTTCGCCCGGTGACGCAAAAGAGCGTGTAGTGCACGAAGCCGAGCTCGAGGCAGTCGTGGTGCAAGTCCTTGCCGTGCACGACGACCTGGCGTCCGAGTCGCGCCACACCGGCGCACGTGCGGATCAGGGGAGCGCCGCTCGGCGCGATACATTCAGTCATCTGAGCTCCCAATGCCCGCCTGCTCGAGCAAGGATGCAAGGTCGAGAGTCCGCTCTGGCGGTAGCGTGCCCTCGTACACGTAGCGGTCGCTCAGAAAAGGAAACGCGGCCAGGCCCGCGCGCCGGGCCTTCTGGGCTTCGGCCGTGGCGGTCTCGATCTTCCAGCACATGTACTGGCGTTCGGCGCTTTCCAGATCCAGCTCGGCGCCGACGAAGACGAGCGCGGCGAGGCCGCTCGGGTTCAGCGGCCCAGCCACAGCCGTGAGCTCGGCGTGGTGCTGCGCGAAGAAGGCACAGTGCGAGGCGGGGCCGCGGCTGCCGACAGCCGCGAGGCGCCGGCACGCGGCGAGCACCGCTCCCGCCTGCGCCAGGCTCACGAAACCAAAGCCGGGCGTGAAGGGAGGATCGCAGCCGTGGTCCGCCGGGCCCGGCCGCAGCGCAGCCCGCCAGCCAGCGAGCTCGCAGGGCACTGCCGCGAGCCGTGACATGCAGGCACGCAGGCTGCCGATGCCGACGAGTGGACTGTCGTAGTAGGCGGCGGCCGTGATGGCGGCTGCCGCGATCGAAGCCCCGGCGACACAAGCATTGCGCGCGGCTTCGACCCCCTCGTCGAACAGCTCGGGCCGCGCGAGCTCGGCTTTCAGCTGTTCGAGCCAGGCCTGGGTCACTGCGGCATCCCCGCCTGCAGACCGCGCACGCGCTCGGCCATCGGCGGCACGGCCTCGCGATCGATGCGCACGTCGATCACCACGGGGCCGCCCGCATCGTCGCTGAACCAGGCCGAGGAGATCGCCTCCAGATCGGAGGCGGACTCGACGCGGATCCCCTGGGAGCCGCAGGCCCGGGCGATTTCGTCGAAGCGCACCGGAGTGATGTCGTTGGCGATCGAGCGTGCGCCCGCCAGGCGTTGACCGTGCCGGACCATGCCCAGGCCGGCGTCGTTCAGCACCACGTAGGTGACAGGCAGCTGCTGGTCGACGGCCACCGTGAGCTCCAGACTGGACATCAGCATCGAGCCGTCACCGCAGACGCACAAGGTGCGCCGCGGTCGCGCCACTGCAGCGCCGATCGCGGCCGAGATGGCCCAGCACATCGTCGAGAAGCCCATCGCGACTCGGTACGTGTCTGGCTGCGGGCGCAAGAGCTCCCGGGTCGACCAGGAGAAGCTGTTGCCCGCGTCGACGTGCACGACCACGTCGTCGGCGAGGACGCGGGTCAGCCAGCGCATCAGGTGCGCGGGGTGGACGGCGCCGTCGCCGGGCGGACGTACCCGTGCGCGCACGCCGGAAGCACGGCGTCGCTCGGGAGCTGCCGCGCGTTGCCCGAGCGCCGCCGCCAATCGGTCGAGCACGTGTTGGGCGCCCGCGATGACGGGCCGAGCCGTCTCCAGCCGATAGGCAAACTGCGCGTGCCCATCGACCGCGTACAGGCGGACTGCCGGCAGCGCGGTCCAGGCGTTCGTAGAAAGCTCGTCAAAGGTGGCCCCGAATGCGACGATCAGGTCGGCACCGTCCACGGCCTGTTGTGCTTCCATGTGTCCGGAGAAGCCGATCACGCCGGCGTAGCTAGTGTGCAGGTGTCCCAGCCAACGCTTGCCAGCGGGGCTGCTCACCACGGCCGCACCGAGCGCCCGAGCCAGCTCCAGCACCCGGGCTACGCCGGCTCCGGCGTCGTCACCCACGTAGAAGACCGGCTGGCGCGCCGCGAGCAGGTCGCGCACCAGCAGTTCTACCCTGCCGGAGTCGACGGGGGCCGGCGGCGCGGCGGACCGCTGTGCGCCGTGCACGGCCGCGCCTGGCGGGGCGCGCAGCAGGTCGGACGAGATGGACAGCTGTACCGGTCCCGCAGGAGGCTGCTGTGCGATGCTCAGGGCCCGCGCGAGCTTGTATCGCAGCTGCTCGGGGTGAGTGATCACGCTCGAGTATTTGGTGGCTGTGCCGAAGACGTGCGGCATATCGTAGCCGTCCTGGGACGACTCCTGCAGCGCACCGCGGCCTTGCTTGTGAGCCGCCACCTGTGGCGTCAGCAGCAACATCGGAACACGGTCGGCGTGTGCCGACATCGTGGCCGTCAGCAAGTTGGAGACACCGGGACCAGTCGTCGCGGTACAGACCGCGAGGCGCCCCGTTTGTCGGTAGTAGCCGTCGGCGGCAAATGCGGCGCCCGCTTCGCTGCGCATCGGTACGAGTCGCACCCGGCCCTCATCTTGCTGCCGTGCCAGAGCATCGAACAACGGCTCGATGGCGCCTCCGGGTACACCGAAGTATGTATCAATGCCGGCCCGGACCAGCTCGCTGACCAGTTCATCGGCCAGCGTGGCTGCCGCTGCCGGCTGCAGCTCTGGACGTGGACTTGCTTCCAAACGGAGCGCGTTGGCAGACTGCGGAATGTTGCTCGAAAGTAACTCGTTCACGGCAGATCCGCGAACGGCACGCCGACCCACACATGGTGCACCCGGCAGGGTGATATGCCCGACCCTTGAACGGCACACTCGCGGGAACGCGTTGTGATCGGCTGATCTCGCGCAAATGCAGCGTCCGCGCGTCGAAGCTCGCGACTCCCCACGGGCCCGCAGTGTATGAAGGCACGGAAAGGGCGGCAGTCATGACGGAAGCAAACCTGGAGCGCAGACAGTTCTTTGGTGCCCTGGCGGCGACCACGGCAGGGCTCGGCGTGCTCGGCTGCCGGGCGGCGCAGGCTCAGGCGCCCGCGGCGGCGCTGCCGCCCGCGGACGAGTGGGCGCGCGTGCGGGCGGAGTTCAACGTGTCGCCGGACTACGTGCACCTGGCGGGCTTCCTGCTGGCGTCGCACCCGCGCCCCGTGCGCGAGGCCATCGAGCGGCACCGCCAGGCGCTGGACGAAAACCCCGCGCTGTACGTCGAACAGCACGCCTTCGACCTGGAGCCGGTGTTGAAGCCCGTGGCGGCGTACCTGGGGGCAAAGAGCGAAGAGATCGCGCTCACCGACAGCACCACGATGGGGCTGGCCATCCTGTACTCGGGCTTGCCCCTCGCGCCCCAGGACGAAGTGATCACCAGCACGCACGATCACTACGCCACGCACGAGTCACTGCGCCTGGCGACGCTGCGCGCCGGAGCTGCGCTGCGCAAGGTAGCGCTCTACGAGCGCTCTGCCGAGGCCACGCCTGCCGCCATGACCGCGGCCATCCAGAGGGCCATCAGCCCGAAGACGCGCGTGGTGGCCATCACCTGGGTGCACTCGAGTACGGGCGTGCGCACTCCCGTACCGGCGATTGCCGAGGTCGTGGCAAAGGCTAACGCCAGCCGCGCGCCGGAGCAGCGCATCCTGTTGTGCGTCGACGGCGTGCACGGCTTCGGCATCGAGGACGTGACGATGGCCGACCTCGGAATTGACTTCTTCGCTGCCGGCACGCACAAGTGGATCTTCGGCCCGCGTGGCACCGGCATCCTCTGGGGTCGCGCCGAGCACTGGTCCAAGCTGCGCCCGACGATTCCGCACTTCGGCCGCGCCGCGTACGAAGCCTGGATGAAAGGCACTCCGCCGCCGCCCACGACCGCGGACATGATGACGCCGGGCGGCTTTCACTCCTTCGAGCACCGCTGGGCGCTCGGAGAGGCGTTCCAGTTTCACCTCGGCATCGGCAAGCGCAAGGTTGCCGAGCGCATTCACGAGCTCAACCGTCAGTGCAAAGAGGGCCTGGCCCGCATGCACAACGTGCAGCTGCACACGCCGCGCAGCGACGAGGCGTCCGCCGGCATCATCACCTTCGAGATCGCAGGCCTCAAACCGGAAGAGATCGTCCAGCGCCTGCTGGCCAAGCGCATCGTGGCGTCCGCCACGCCCTATGCCACCAGCTACGGGCGCCTGGCCCCCGGCCTGCTCAACACGCCCGGCGAAGTCGATCGGGCGCTCGCAGAGATCCAGACGCTCGCCGGCAAGGCCTAGAGCGTTGTCAGGGCCAGCAGCGCGGCGCCCGCGCTCAGCCGGGCGGTTGCGGCGGCGCCGCGCAGCGTGCCCCTTCGGGTACGAGCGTGAGATCGTCGAGATACGCCTTGATGAAATCGAACACGCACTTGCTCCCGTACAGCACCGCACCGTGCCCGTAGTGCTCGCTGAGCAACAGGCCCGACCCCGGCAGGCTGGCGACCGTGTCGCGCGCCCAGCGTAGCGGCGTCAGGCTGTCTGCCGTGCCGCCGATCACGAGCGGCGGGACGCGCGGCGTGAACGCGAGCGCGGGCGCCGGATCGGGCTGCACCTCCCAGCCGCCGCAGGTGAAGCCCGCAATCGCAGAATCTGCAAACTGCGGCGCCCGCTCGCGGAAGGACGAGAGGAGCGCTTCGGCCTCGCTCGTGTCGGGAGGAGGCACCGTGCTGTCCGCGCAGTTCGTCGACAGGTTCGCGAAGCCGTTGATGCCAGCCAGAGCGTTCACGCTGGCCATCACCGGCATGTCGCCCGCCGTCATCACCTGGCCGCTGGCCACCTGGCGCAGCAGCTGCGCCAGGATCTCGCGCCCGGGCGGCGCGGACAGGAGCAGCTTCCAGTTGGCGATGAACTGGGCGCGATCGCTGTCCGTCGGCTGCGTCGCCACCAGCGAATCAAAGATACCTTTCGGGTCCGGCGGGCAGCTCAGCGTGCCCGACGCGCAGTCCGCAAAGAACGTGCCCTGTGCCTGCAGCAGCGCGTCGAACTGCGCCTTCACCTCCTCGGTGACGTCCGCGATCGGCGAGACGGGCGCGTCGAGCACGATGGCCCGCGCATGCTCCGGAAACGCCTGCGCGTACAGCTCTCCGAGGCGCGTGCCGTACGACACACCGATGAAGTTGATCTCCTCGACCTCGAGCGCCTGGCGAATCTGGTCGATGTCGGCCACCACCTGGTTGCTGCCGAGCTGATTGAACAAGCGACCGTTCTCCGCGGCGCAGCGCCGGCTCGCGCTGCGCAGCCCCTCCAGCATCGCCTCCACCCCGCCCGCCGCGAGCAGCCCGGTGAGATCCACATCCATGGAGCAGCGCAGCGGCGCGCTCTCCCCGACGCCGCGTGGATCAAAGCCGATGAAGTCGTAGCCCGGCAGCAAGGTGCGCAGCGCCGGCGCGCTGGCGGCCGCAAACGCCTTGCCCGGCACGCCGGGGCCGCCCGGGTTGAGGAACACGACCCCGCGGCGCTCCGCGCCGAGGGCCGAGACTCGGTTGATCGCGACCTCGATCGTGCCGAGCTCGGGCGCGGCGTAGTCGATCGGCACCCGCACTCGCGCGCACTGGAGGCCTCCGCAGCTGCTCCAGCTCACGCTGCCCAGTGGGCTCGTCATGCCGTCGTCCGAGTGCTCCAGATAGGTCGTGCTGCAGGCGCCCAGGCCCAAGCAACACAGCACCGCGAGGCCCGAGCGAAGTCTGCGCATGCGCTCGCCGTATCACGGGGCGTGGCGCGAGCCAACGCGCACGGCGTGGCCGGAGCACAAACGTACAGCCCCTTGACGGCGCAGGCTTGCGCTTTGCGAGCGCCGACTTACGTTTCACGACCATGAGCAAACCGGGAACAGCGGGTGTTTTGTCTCTGGTCGTGCCAGGCGTGGGCCAGATCTACAACGGCGAGTATCTGCGCGGCATTTTCTGGCTCATCGTCACGCCGGGCTTGTGGATCGGCTCGGGGGGCACGCTCGGCTGGGTCTGCCACGTGGCCTCGTCCTACACGGCGTATCGCCGCGCACCGTCTGCCTGAAGCGCAGCTAGCTCAGCACTGCGGGCAGAACGCTCGGCGCCGAGCGGCGCTGACGGGCGGCGCTGAGCGGCGCTGACGGGCGGTGCCGAGGTGGCGCTGACGGGCGGTGCCGAGGTGGCGCTGACGGGTGGCGCCGCTCTCCGGCGGCGGTGATGACCGAGGGCGCGACCGCCGTCGCTCTACTCTGGTCACCCATTTTCCTGATCTGGACCTCCGATTTTGCTGGACGGCTCTCGGCGCTGGGCCGACGACGATTTCGTCGATCGTTCAAAACCCCACGCGCCACGCCGCTCTCTTCGGCCTGAGACGAGACCCGCGCGAGTTTTCGCTTCGCGACCGCATCGGACCTACAAACGAGCTCCGGGCTGGCAACCAGGAGCTCCGATTTCTCGGGTGTAGGATGCGAGCATGATTTCCCTCGCACAGCTGAGCGATTCTTCGCTGCACAGCGAGCTGAAACGGCTCGTCGGGAGCTCCAATACCCTCACTGCGCAGCTGCTCGCGCACCTCGGCGAAGTCGAGGCGCGCGGCATCCATCGCGAGCGGGCTTGTTCCTCGCTCTACACTTATTGCGTGTACGAACTGCTCATGTCGGAGGACGAAGCGCAGCGCCGCTGTCGGGCCGCGCGCCTGGCGCGGCAATTCCCCGTCCTGCTCGACATGCTCGCGGAGGCTTCCCTGCACCTGACGGGCATCCTGCTCATCGGGCCGCATCTGACGGAGGAAAACCAGAGCGAGCTCCTGGCGCGAGCGCGCTTTCGGAGCAAGCGCGAAATTGAGCAGCTGGTTGCGGAGATCGCTCCGTGCCGCGACGTGCCGAGCGTGATCGAGCCACTTCACCGCGCTGGCGCGGTGGATTGGCTCGTATCGCGGCTCGACGACGACGCGGCTGGTCCGCTGGCGCGGCCTCGCAACAGCTGGGCGGCCTACGTGCGAAGCCTCGCAGGACCGGTACGACAGCTGGAAGCGGGTCTCGGCGCGGGCCAGGCGCCGCCCCGCGCTTCGGACGAGCAAGCAACCGAGGCCACGATGTGGCATGCCGCGTCGGGTGCGGCGAATGACTTCGAGACCGGCGCAGCGACGGCCGCCTTCGGCACCCAAGCGGGTGACCTCGAGACCGGCGTACGGACGGCGCCGTTCGACAGCGGGCTCGCGAACACGCCCGGACCTCGCGGCGAACACGCCCGGACCTCCTCCGCTGCACCTGCCGGGGAATGGGAGCAAACCGCTGCCGTGCCAGCCCTGCCGGAGCTGCGCTACAGGGTCCAATTCACGGCGGATCAAGCCTACGTCGATCTGCTAGAAGAGGCGCGCGACTTGCTGCAACACGAGCTGCCCCGGCGAGATCTGCTCGAAGTGCAGCGCCGAGCGCTCGACCTACTGGTACACAAACTCCGTCAGCGCAAACATGCGACCAGCGAGCGTCCGCGTCCGAAAGCTCCGGAGCCTGAAAACGGGGCTCCGCGACCACAGCCGAACTCAGCTATCGGGGATGCGACCAGCGAGCGTCCGCGTCCGAAAGCTCCGGAGCCTGAAAACGGGGCTCAGCGACCACAGCCGAACTCAGCTATGCACGATGGGCCGGCGCCAGAGCCCGCGACGCGTGCTCGGCCGCGTGCTCGGCACTCCACGCCGACGTCCGCGAAACAGGGGCGCTACATCTCCGCCGAAGTCCGCCGCAGCGTCTGGAAACGCGACGAAGCGCGCTGCGCGTACGTCGACGCGCGCGGCCAGCGCTGCCGCGAGCAAGGCGGGCTCGAGTTTCACCACCAGCACCCGCATGCGCGAGGGGGCCCGCCGAGCATCGACAACCTCACCCTGCGCTGCCGCGCCCACAACGATCTGGCCGCGGAGCAGGACTTCGGTCGCGACGCCATCCAACAGAAACGGGCACGCACGCCGACCTGAGCGGAGCCACTCCGCGCCGGCGCGGCGCCCTGGCCCCCACTCTCTGCCTTCGGCTCTTTCAAGGCGACCTCGGCGAAGCCGCGCCGGCGCGGCGCCCCGGCCCCCACTCTCTGCCTTCGGCTCTTCAAGGCCACCTCGGCGAAGCCGCGCCGGCGCGGCGCCCTGAGCGCGTGAGCTCGAGCAGCCGCAATTCATACGGCAGAGCCGGCGCGTGCCCGTGATCGGATGAATCATGAGGGCCGGGCTCAACCGCAAGTCACGGGGCAAAACTTCGGGGCACCGCGCGAAGAAGCGCTCGCAGAGTCGGCACATCGAAGCTGGCCGCAGCGCACCGAGCACGCTGACCACGCAGGCGCCGCTCGCCGTGCCGCTGCAACCTCCGCGCGGCGCGGCCGGACTGGCGTCGCTGCGCCATTTGCCCTGCAGCGCGCTGATCGCACGATCACAGGCGCCGGCCTCGAGGCGCTGCGCCAGAAACTCGACCCGCGCTGGCGTCG
>Ga0207675_100003398_pt1 | contig 15554 bp, 12 predicted proteins | sample KBSSwiS42_FD_184305 | JGI IMG/M metagenome (GOLD analysis project Ga0207675, IMG submission 184305) | Switchgrass rhizosphere microbial communities from Kellogg Biological Station, Michigan, USA - KBS Switchgrass S4-2 (SPAdes) (version 2) | ecosystem: Host-associated > Plants > Roots >... | reverse complement strand
CGCGCGCGCGCTCGTGCAGAAGCACGGCGATCTCGACGTGTGGCTGAATCCGCCGCCGATCCCTCTAGCTACCAAAGACATGGACTACGTCTACGAGCTCCCGTACGCCCGCGTCCCGCACCCTAGCTACGGCAACGCCGAAATCCCCGCCTACAAGATGATCAAGTTCTCCATCGCCATCCAGCGCGGATGTTTCGTCGGCTGCACCTTCTGCAGCATCACCGAGCACGAGGGACGCATCATCCAGAGCCGCTCCGAGAAGAGCATCCTCAAGGAGATCGAGCAGGTGCGCGACACCGTGCCCGGCTTCACCGGCGTCATCAGCGACCTCGGCGGCCCCACCGCCAACATGTATCGCATCGCCTGCAAGAGCCGCGACATCGAGAAGGCCTGTCGCAAACCGTCGTGCGTCTTCCCGGGAATCTGTCCGAATCTCAACACCGATCATTCCGCGCTGATCCAGCTCTACAGAAAAGCGCGCGCGCTGCCCGGCGTGAAGAAAGTCCTGATCGCGAGCGGCGTGCGTTATGACCTCGCCATCGAATCGCCCGAGTACGTAAAGGAGCTCGCGCAGCACCACGTCGGCGGTTATCTCAAGATCGCGCCCGAAGCCATCGGCGAAGGGCCGCTGTCGAAGATGATGAAGCCCGGCGTCGGGACGTACTACAAGTTCAAGGAGCTGTTCGACAAGTACAGCAAGGCCGCCGGGAAAGAGCAGTACCTCATCCCGTACTTCATCGCCGCGCATCCCGGTACGACCGACGAGGACATGCTCGAGCTCGCGCTGTGGTTGAAAAAGAACGGGTTTCGCGCCGACCAGGTGCAGGCGTTCCTGCCGTCGCCCATGGCTACGGCAACGGCGATGTTTCACACGCTCAAGAATCCGTTGCGCAAGGTGACGCGCGAGAGCGAAGAGGTGACGATCCCGAAAGGGCTGAAACAGCGGCGCCTGCACAAGGCCTTCCTGCGTTATCACGACCCTAACAACTGGCCGGTACTTCGCGAGGCACTGCGGCGCATGGGGCGCGCCGACTTGATCGGCAACGGGAAGAATCAGTTGGTCCCGGGCTACCAGCCCGCGGGGACGGGGGATTCGGCAGAGGGGAAGCGGGGCGGATCGGTGCATCGGCCGTTCAGGACGCAACATACCGGATTGCCAAACGTGCCAAACACTCGCGTCAAGCGCGGACGAAAGTAACAGCGATGCTGCTGAGCCATTGAAAACTCGCCCGGGCCCCGACGCACGCCAGGACCATGCCTGCGTTCGTTACTGCACGGACACCTTGTTCGCGGCGCGCTACGGTGTGGGGTTACATGAAGCCCAGCACCCCGCATCCCCCGAGGCCACAGGCTCCAGAGGTTCAAATGGAACCCACGCCAGATAACGTCGAATCCCTCCAGCAACATTTCAGTCGGCGCGCAAGCGCCGCGCGGATTGCAACGCACAAGCAGCCTCGGAAAAAGCCGCTGCCGATCCTGCCGGCGCTGCCCGACGAACCCAAGTACTGACGCCACGAGAAAGCCGGGCATCGAGCCCGGCTGCCTCTTTCGGCCAGATGACAGCTGCGCGATCTGGCCGCCCTTCGCCACTGCGCCATCCTGCGCGGCTCCGCCGCCATCACCTCGTCACTGACGAGAGCAGTGCAGCCGACTCTTCGGTCCATAAGTTCGGTGACGCACCGACGCGTCGTGAATCCAGGGTTATTGTGGGGAGTTACCTCGGACCGGTACGCCGCGCCCGAGGGACTGACACTCCACTTATCCAGACAGCAATTGCTCTCGGAGAATCTTCAATGATGAATCAGAATTTACGGCCCATCGCGGCCGTCCCCGTTGCCGGCACGAACGCCGTCGTCGCCCCCGCCAGAACCTCCCAGGAAATAATCGAGGCGCGCCAGGAATCACAGATCTGGACCACTTTCGCGTTGAGCCCCTGCCTGCGCGCCAATGACCTCAAGGTTGTGGTGCGCGAAGGCAAGGCAACGCTGACCGGCAATGTCGCCGACGGCGTCGACAAGGACCTCGCCAAACAGATCGCGCTCAGTGTCGACGGCATCAAGTCCGTGGACAACAACATCGAAGTGCCTGCCAACCACATGACGCCGGCGCAGTCGGAGAAGCGTACCTTCGGTGAGATGATCGACGACGCAACCATCACTTCCGCGGTGAGATCGAAAATACTGTGGAGCCGTTACGCCGATAATCTCAGCGTGAATGTCGATAGCACGCGCGGCCAGGTGAGCCTCACGGGTACCGCGGAAAGCGCAGCAGCAAAAGAGCTCGCGGGAAAACTCGCCACGAACACCCAGGGGGTACGTTCGGTGGCCAATCAACTGACGATCCAGTCTGCAAAAACAGGCCTCGCCAGCAATGAAGGCTCCGATTTTGCCGACGGCTGGATTACCACCAAGGTGAAATCGACCTTCATGTTCTCCACCAACGTGAGTGGCTCGGACATCTCGGTCAGCACGCACGACGGCATCGTCAGCCTGGGCGGCAAGGTAGTTAGCGGTGCGGAACGCGCTGTGGCCATTGAGCTCGCCGGCAATGTGCGCGGCGTCAAGAGCGTGAATTCGAGTTCACTGACGATGTAATTGAAGCCGATCGAGGCGCCGCGCGTGGCCGATCACGTTGTGCGCGGTGCCCCTTTCCTTAAGCGCGGCAGCGCACCGACGCCTGTCGAAACAGGTGCTACCGTGGGGAGTTACATCGAACCCGGTACTCCGCGCTACTGCGGGTCGCAGGGCTCAGAGGCCAACATGCTCAAACAATCACGCACTGTCGACGCACTCAGGGCGCAGTACAGGCAGCGCGCAAGCGCCGCGAGAATCGCGTGGCACACGTTGACCCGCAAAGGGCTGGCAAAGCTCCCGCCCGCAAAACCCCAACCCTGACACCCATTCATGTCGAATCAGCATTCGCTTTTGGAGAATTTTCATGTTCAAGCAGAAACGTAACTTACTACTCGCCTCGGCCGTCGCAGCCGCAATTGCCGGCGCGGCCTTTGCAAACGCAAAGCCGACGCAGGAAGTGATCGAGGCACGACAGGAATCGCAGATCTGGACCACCTACGCGCTGAGCCCCTACCTGCGCGCCAACGACCTGAAAGTCTCGGTGCACGAAGGCAAGGCAACCCTGACCGGTAATGTCGCCGAGGACGTCAACAAGGACCTCGCCAGGCAGATCGCTCTCGGTGTCGATGGCATCAAGGCCGTGGACAACAAGATCGAAGTCGTTCCCGACTACAAATCGCCGGCACGCGCTGCGGATCGCAGCTACGGCGAAGTGGTGGACGATGCGTCGATCACCTCGGCGGTCAAGTCGAAACTGATGTCGAGCCGCCATGCCGACGGGCTCAGCGCCAATGTCGACACGGCGCGGGGCAAAGTGAAACTCACGGGTACCGCGAACAGCGCGGAAGCCAAGGACGCGGCGGGCAAACTGGCGATGAACACCCACGGCGTGCACGCGGTGAACAATCAGCTGGTGGTCGAGGCCGGCAAGCCGGCGGCGGTTGCCACGACCAAGAGCACCGACATGTCAGACGGCTGGATCACCACCAAGGTCAAGTCAACCTACATGTACTCCAGCAACGTGAATGGCTCGGACATCGCGGTCAGCACCAACGCTGGTGTCGTGACCCTGACCGGCAGGATGGACAGCGGCGCGGAGCGCGCGCTGGCCATCGAGCTCGCCCGCAACGTGAAAGGCGTCAAGAGTGTGGATTCGACCTCGCTGACAATGTAAGCGGAGTTGATCCGGGCGCCGCGCACGACCATTCGTGGTTGTCGCGGCGCTTTTTTTGTGGAGCCTCCAGTCCGACCGGTCGCCGACAAGGGATCGGGATCCGCGCGGCGCTGTAGGACCCGCAGACGTTCCCTCCTAACAACCTTGCAAATTGTGGCGTGCTGCTGCAGTGCCACCCGAAGCCCGGCGCCCGAACGACAGGAAATCCCTGGTGCGGCGCTTGCAGCTGATCTGGATGCGCCACAGGGGTGCGTCGCCAAGGAAGGCCATCATGCGTGTCATTCTCACCTCGCTTGCAGCGATTGCCGCGTCCGCGCCGCTTCTCGCGCAGGTTCCGACCGCGCCCCAGGTTACCGTGGGTGCCGGCGTCAAGGCATTGCGCATCGATTGGGAACCATCGGCACGCGCGGCCCGCTACGAACTGTGGCAACGTGCTCACGCGAGCAGCGCTTTTCAAAAGGCCGCGGATTATCCGGCTTCGACCACGGTTGCGAACCTGTGTATTTCCGTGCACACGCTCGACTGGGCGGGCGCGAGCTACCGGGTCGCGGCCTGCAACTCTTCCGGATGCAGCAACTCGCGCGACCTGTCGGTGGCCAACCTGCGCCTCGAAGCCGCGGGTTACTTCAAGTCCTCACAACCGGAAGTCGCCGGGACTTTCGGCAGCGACGTGGACGAGGCTCCGAACGGCGCGTACCTGGTCGCCGCCGCACCCAATGACGACGTGAACGGCGTCGCAAACGCGGGCGCGGCGTATGTGTTTCAGCGCAACAGCGACCAGGGCTGGAGCCAGCGCACCCGCCTTGTGCCGGCCATCGTCCAGTCCAGCGGCGGCTCCGGCCTGCGCGTCGCGATCAGCGCGGATGGCAACACGGTCGCCATGGGGCTGCCCAACATTTTCCATGCGGCCAGTGATCCGAACTCGGGCGAGGTTTACGTGTTTCACAATTCTGGCGGCACGTGGCAACGCACACGCATCACGACGGAGCGGCGCGGCTCCTTTGGTGTGTGGGTGAGCCTCGACGACAGCGGCACGGTGCTCGCCGCCGGGCGCGATTCGGGTGCGGACGTATTCATCCTCGCGAACGGCGCGTGGGCGGTGCGTCGCCACATCGAGGATCGCACCTCTCCCGAGGACAATTGCCCGGGTGGCGAGCTCAGCGGCAACGGACGCCTGCTCGCAGAGCAATGTTTCAACGGCTCTGCCAACTCACCGTCACGCTCTTTCCTGCGCATCCATCCGAGCTACTCGCAATCGCGGCGCGACCTGGACTTGCCGAGATCCGGCAGCATCACCAGCGACGCGCGTCGCTTCGGCATCGCGGTCGACTACTCGGGTGACTGGATCGCGGCACAGAACTTCAATGGCGGCGTCGAAGTGGATGTCTTCCAGCGTGTCTCCGGCTGGCACCAGCTCCAGGGCCGGGTCGTACCCGGCTCGTGGCAGTCCGGGCATCGAAGTCTCTTCGGCCAGGGTCTCGCCCTGAGCAGCGATGCGAGCGCGCTGGCCGTGGGTGACCCCGCCGATATCGCGCAGGGCACAGGGGTGCAACGAGGTACGCTGACGGCCGGCAGCACCCCGACCGGTGCGGTCTACGTCTTCCGGCGCAGTGGCGACGCCTGGAATCGCCAGTCGGTGGTCAAACCTAACTATCTGCCCGGGGCTGCGCAGAGCTTTGGCGCAGCGCTGGCGCTCTCGCAGAGCGGTTCGACGCTGGCGGTCGGCCAGCCGCTCGAGAGCAGCGACTCGGCAGGCATCGACGGCGCGTGGAGCAATACGCGGCGCGCTCAATCCGGAGCGGTCTGGCTGTATTAACCACCCCCGATCCGCTCCGGGTCCCGTAGACTCCCGCCCAGGGAGCTCGGAAGATGACCAAGCGTGGGCGAATGGGAGTAGCCGCGTTGTGCGCGGCCTGGCTGGTTGCTTGTGAGCAGCACAATGCGTTGCCTGACGGCACGGTCGTCCTTGACGAATCGGTCTCCCTGTCGCGCCAGGCGACATCGGACATCGCAACGCGAACGCTCACCGTAAGAAATGATTCCATTGTCGTCGCATTCGCCGACGAGCAACTGACCGACGTGCGGTTGAAGCTCTCCGCAATCGACGCCGACGGCAAGGCGCTCAAAGCCTTCGAGGTCGAGAATCACCTCGTGGGTTCGGGAACGGAAGTTGCGGCGCTGGCCGTGCCCGAGGATGCCAAAGTCACCGTCACGCTGACCAGCCGGCCGGATGCGACTGCACCGGGCACGGTTCCGTTGCGCGTGAGGCTCTACACCGCGGCCGCGAGATCACAGGCTCTGTTTGCGGCACAACTCGGGGCATTCGAAGCCTGGAGGGACGCGACCGATTCCGCGATGCGCCCCGATTCTTTCGAGATGACAGGTTTGGCAAACATGAACCGGGCCATTGCGAGCCTGGAGTCGGAACACGGCGATTCGACGCTGGCCGCGGAAGCGCGCCTGGTCAAGGCGCGGCTCCTGCACTTCTACAAGCTCGATTTGCGCGAGTCACGCGCCGAGGCGCAGCGTGCCGCCGGGGCATTCGCGAGCTTGCCGAAGCCGGATGCGGTCAATGCCGCACGCGCCCGCTACGTCGAGTCGCTGGCCCTGATCGGAATGGCTGACGATGACAATTCTGTCGATCCGACGCCCGCGGAAGGGCGAAAACTCGCGGCCGCTGCACTCGAGGCGTTGAGCGCGCCCGAGTCGACATTGGGCCTCATCGAGCGTGCGCGCGCGCTCGGCACTCTGGGACATCTCGACCGCGTCACGATGCGCGCGAAGGAAGCGACTGCGGAATTCGAGCAGGCGCGATCCCTCTACCAGTCCGCGGGCTGGAGTTCGGGCGAACGCGAAATGCGCTTTTCGCTTGCCATGGTGCTGGTGGATATGGCCCGCTTCGGCGATGCGGCCGCGGCGTTCGAGCCGTTGCTCGCGGAAATCGACGCGCTCGGCGATCCGGAATTTCGCGTGGAAGCCTATCTGAAGGCGGTGCGCGCGCAATCGAATACAGACCGCCTCGACGAAGGCCTGTCGCTGCTGCTGAAGGCTTTGCCGATGGCACGGGAATACCAGTTGCGGGCGCATGAAGCCACAGCGCTGCAGGGTATTGGCCGCATCTACCAGTCGCGAGGCGATTTCCAGCAGGCCAGCGCCCTCTATGACGAGTTGGTGAAGATCACGCGTACGCTGAAGAATTCCACGGACTACGCGATCGCCCTTCACACCGCGGCCATGGTCGCGCGGAACAACGGTGACATGGACCTCGCATTCAAGCTGGCGTCGGAATCCCTGCGCGTTTCAACGGCACCGATCGCCAGGGCCCGCAACTATATCGAGCTCGCCCTCTACTATCGCCAGACGGAAGACTTTCCGGCCGCGATCGCCGTGTGTCGTACCGGCCTGGCGGTAGACCTGGGCGATCCTCGCCATCACGCACACACGGATGGAAAGATGCAACTGGCCCTGGCGCTCACGGAGCAAGAGAACATGACGCCAAAGGATGGCGCCGAGGCTGAAAGCCTGATCGCGGAGGCCATCGAAATCAGCGTCGCCATGAAGGATCGGTACCGCGAGATCCAGACGCGGAACGCGCAGGCGCGGATCAAGTTGAGACTCGGGAAGACCCGGGAAGCGCTGGCCGGATTCAGCAAGACGCTCGAACTGGCACAGGAATACCGGTCACGCAGCTCCAGCACCGAAGTGCGCGCATCGATGCTGAGGGACGAGCAGATTGCGTTCCGCGGCTTGCTCGACATTCGACTGGCGGATGTCGCCAGGCGCCCGGCGGGCGAGCTGCGTAGCGCCTCGCCCGCCGAGCTGGCGGCGTTCATGGAACTGGAACGCGCGCGCCAGCGGAGTTTCGGCGGGCTGCGGGTCGGCGCGTTCGATGCACCGACCGCGGCGAAGGTCGATGACCTGATGCAGCAGATGGGACAGAAGAGCCTGCGCATCGCCGCGTTGCTCGACACGAAGCTCGATGCAGCCGGTGCCACCGAACTGCAGTCGTTGCAACTCGACATGTCGCGACTGCACGCAGAGCTCGACGGCTTGCGTACGTCCGCCGCGGCGAACCAGGCGCAGGTCGCGATGAAATTGCCGCCGGCACACCAGACCTGGCGCGAGCTCGGACCGGGCGCAGTGCACGTGTCGTACGCGTTGGGCGAAAAGCACGTGTACGTTCTCGTCCGCAGCCGACTGGGTACACGAATCACGCAGCTCGAGCCCACCGGCAAAGCACTCGAGCTGCAATTGGCCGAGCTCTCGAAACTGGATGTGCGCTCCGCTTCGCGCCAGATCGATGTCGCGCTCGAGACGGTCTCCGCGATGCTGCTGCCAGCGGGCCTGTTGCCAGCCGATTCTTCGTCGGTCGCCATCGTTGCGGAAGGGCGAATCGCAAGCGTGCCGTTTCCTGCGCTGCGTTCGCCCACGGACCCGAAACGCCGCCTCGTTGAAACGCACGAAGTAGCCATGGTCACGACGCTGCTCGACGTCGACCAGGCGCCACGCCCGGAGGGTTCGCGACCGTTTCGCCTGGTGGCGCTGGCCAGTGGCAGTGGCACGTATCGCTCGGCGGCCGCGGCCGATCCGACGCCGCGATTGAATGCAGCGCGCAAGGAGATAGGCGTCGCGGCGGGACTGTTCGCCGCGCAGGACCCGCGGGCGAAAATCAAGTTGTTCACCGGTTCGGACGGCAATGCAGCCGCGCTGCGCGACATCTGGGCGAGCGGTGCGGATGTCGTGCACTTCGCGACGCACGCGCTCGCCGACCTGCGCCAACCGATTGCCTCCCTGCTGGTGCTCCCCGCGACTGACGCGAACGGCAAGGCCACGTACCTGACCGCGGGCCAGGTGCAGGCGTGGCGCGGGGATGCCGAACTGGTCTTCCTGAGCGCCTGCGAGAGTGCGATCGGTCCACCACAATACGCCGCCGGCATGCCCGGCCTGCAGCGTGCATTCCTGCGCGCCGGTGCGCGCGGCGTGATCGCCACCCTCGCGCCGGTCGAGGACGTGCTCGCCCAGCAGTTCTCCGAGGATTTTTATTCGCGCTACACCCAGGGGATGCCGGCGGTGCGTGCGCTGAGCGAGACGCAGCGTGCCTGGTTGATTCCGAAGCCAGGCGCGAGCGAAGCGGATCAGTTGCGCAGGCGAATCACGGCGCTGTCGCACGCGTACTTCGCGGACTGACGCAGTCTCCGCGGCATGCTCCGCCCTAGAACTCCCACGCCACGCTCAACACCGGCAGGATTCTCGGCCAAAACCTCTTCTCCGCGATGATGTCATCCCCCTGTGGATCTGCATCATCCACTTCCACGTCCGTGCAGCAGCGATTGCTGCGATTCGTGACGTTCGCGATGTTCAACACCACCGACAAACTTCCATACACCATGGGCCGCCGATATTCGGCACGCAGATCGAGGGTCGCGTAGTTGGCGAAGCGGGTGGAGTTCCGCCCGGCGAGGGATGCGTCGCCGTCGGCATCGAACCGGACCGCCGTGTACGGCCAACCGGAGTGCACGGTGGCAGCGGCGCCCAGGCGCCACGGGCCGCGATGCCAGTCGATGCCGCCGGAACCGGTCCAGGTCTGGTCCCAGCTGCGGGGACTGTCGTCGGTGGCGAACCGGTCTTCGGCTCGCGACCACGCGAGCGCGCTCCAGGTGCGCCAGCTTTCATGCTCCAGCGCCAGCGACAACTCGACGCCGGCAAACTCGGCGCTGTCCGGCGCAACACGCACACGATCGGGCACGATCTCGTAGAGCACTTCGAGCGGGCCCATCAGGTTCTCGTAACGCGGCCGCACCTGCGGCTGCCACTTGCGGAAAACCTCGGCACGGAGCTGCACACCATCGGTGAAGCGATGCTCCAGTCCCAGGATCCAATGTTCGGAGCGTTGTGGAGCGGCGAAAGCCGCCTGACCATCGGTTATCGCCAGCTCCTGCACTTCGTCGTTCTGGTGAAAGCGACCCCAATGCGCTCGCAGCGTGGTGCGCGGTTGCAGCTCGACGCGCAACCCGATGCGCGGATCCCAGGTGCGTTCGCGTTCGCGGCCGCTGATCTGAAAATCCTGCACTCGCACGCCGACTTCCGGCGTCCAACGACCGATCTGCACGCGCTGCGAGACGAATACCGCCACGAGCTGCTGGGTGGGCGACGCATTGAGCGCGCGCGTGAAACCCGCGCCGGTGCCGTAGAGATCCGCGAGCGCCGGCGCGTAGACGGTCGAACCCGCGTAGTCGTACTCGGCATCGCCGGTATTCCACTCGGCGCCCGCGGTCAGGCGGCTGCGATCGTTGAATTGCCAGCTGAGCGCACCGCGAAAGTCGTAGAACATGGCAGTCCGGTGGTCGTTCACCGCGCCTACGGCGAGCTCGGGCTTGGCGAGGTTGCCGACGCGGTCGAGGCCGAGGCTGCTGGCGCCCAGCGAGAAACTGCCGCTCATGACGTCCTTCCTGGGGTATTCACCGTGCAGCCACGCATACCGCGTGCGGCTCTTGATCCCCGCCTGCTCGTCGCCGTCGTCGACGCGATATTCGTCTTCGGACCAGAAGATGTTGCCGCGCAACTTGAAATCCGTATCGAACCGATGCGACATCGCAAGATAGGCGTCGGTGTAGTTGGGCCGGCCGGTATCGACGCTGAACGACTCCAGCACCTGGCGCAGGGTTCCGACCCGCGCATTCAACACGAGCTCGTCGGTCTCGCTGGCGGCGGAAACGCGCGCTCGCGCGTCGATGAAACTCAGGCCCACGGCGGCATGCACCTTGCCGACCTCGGTGACCGGGTCGACGTCGAACACACCGGACAACCGGTTGCCGTAGCGCGCCGGGAATCCGCCGGTGTACGCGTCGATGGTGCCGACGAGGCTTTCATCGAGCAGGCTGAAGGGACTCTGGTACCCGGGCAGGTGGAACACCTGGCGCAACGGAAAGCCGTCGAACATCACCAGTACTTCACCGGTCTCACCGCCGCGCAGGTTGCTGGCGGCCGTGAGGTCACTCTGCACGATGCCCGGCACGCGCCGCATCGCGCGGAACGCATCCTGCGCAACCTCGGGCTCGTGTGCGAGATCGGCGCCGAGAAACCGCCGCGCGCCGTCGGCTTTTTCCGCGGACAGTGCGTAGCGGCTGGCTTCGACGATCACCGTGTCGATGTGCGCCCGGTCCAGGTCTATGCGCACCTCACGCGTGCGCCCATCACTCACGCGCGCGGAAGTTTCGCCGTGCGTGTAATCGTCGGAGCTGGCACTCACGCGGTAGTCGCCCGCCGGTAGTTTGCTGAAGGAGAAGCGCCCGTTGGCATCCGACCAGCTGACCTGGCCGATGGGCAGCAGCTCGACGCGGGCACCCGGCAGCGCAGCCTCGGATTCGGCGTCCACCACGCGGCCGACGATGCTGTGCGAGGCGGAGTCGTCGTCTACCCGCACCACGATATACAGAGTCGCGGTCGCGGCGCGCACCTCCAGTCCGTGCTCCGCCAGGATATCCCGCGCGATGCCCAGCCGGTCGCGGCGGCGCGGCTCGCTGACCACCAGCAGCCGGTCCGGGACGAGGTCGGAGCTGAACAGGAACTGCAGGCTGCTGTCCTGCAGTGAACGCAGGACCGTCGCGACTGACGCACCGCGGTAGCCATCGCGCGCGGCCAGCGCATCGCCGGCCATCCAGCACGCGGCGAGCAGCACGAAAGCGCATAGGTGCCTCCGAAGCCGAATCTGCCTGGGCTGGCACATGCGCCGATTTTAGACCGCTCAGTGTGTCTGCCGCGCGCGCAGCAGGATGGAACCGTCTTCGAGAAGTACGTAGTCGATGTCGGTCGTCGCGAGAGTCAGGGCCAGGGCGCGCACCGGCGGCACGTTGGGCGTAGGCCCGTTGAGCACCACGCGCCTGACGCGCGCCTCTGTCTCGGGCGTGGCGTACTTCACGCGTCGCCCGGTTTCATGCGACACCCACTCCAGGAACTGGAGGAGTGGCAGTTGTTCCCCGGGCGGAGGCTCGGACAGCGCCTCAGCCCAGGACCACTCCGCGTCGAAGGGCGAGATCGTGCCGCGTTCGACACGGCCGCTGGCATCGATGTGCAGTTCTTCGCCCAACGCACATTCGATCACACGCGTTGTGTTTGCCTGCACGAGCGTCACGGAGCCTTCGCGGGTCCGCACCCGCAGCCCGGTGTGGGTGGCGCGTACTTCGAACTGTGTTCCCCGATCGCGCAGCGTGCCGAAGGCCGTGACGATCTCGACAGCGTCGTCGCCGTCCGTACGCTCCGTGTCGACGTAAACACGACCGGCCAGCAGCTCGACCCGGTTTTCGGGCTGCAGCAGCAGATCGGTATTTTCGTCCATGCGCAAGGAGCTGCCCGCGTCGAGATGCAGCGCGGCGCCCGCCGCTGCAACCGTGCGCAAGCGTGTGCCTGCCGGCATCGACGTGTGTGCGTCAGGCACCCAGCGCCACTCGGCGCCCGATGCGTCGCTGGCGAACAATGCGCCGTGGGTCATGTTCAACGTGGCGACCATCGCGACTTCCCGCGTCTCGAGCCCGCGCCACAAGCCAACGCCTGCGAGCGCCAGGATCACGCTCGCGGCCAGTGCGAATGCCCAGCGGCGCCGTGCGCGCCGCCGCACCATGGCGCGCCAGGAGGCATGGCTCGCCGCGCGCACCCGTTGATAGTCGGATTGCGGCGGCGCGAATCTTTTGCCCGCCGCCTGGATCAGGGCAGCCAGTGAATCGCGACCGCCTGGGGTATCAGCCATGGTCGCCACCCTCCCGCAACAGGGCCAGCTCTTCGCGCGAGCCGGCGATCACCGCCATGGCATCGCGGAACGCGGCACGCGCGCGCGTGAGCAGGGATTCCGTGGCCTTGGGCCCGAGGTCCAGCCGCACCGCGATCTCGTTGACCGCCAGTCCGTCGACGTATTTCCACTCGAGCACATCGCCGTAACGTGCCGGCAGGCAGTCGAGTGTGCTCTGCACGAGCCGGATCAGGTCCATGCGCAACAACTGCGACTCGGGTTCGTCTTCCATGGGGGCGGACAGCGCATCCAGAAAACTCTCGATCGTGGCATCGCGATCCGGCGCGGAGGACTCCGACACCAACCGGCGGCGCTCGCGGCCGAGATCGGCGATCGCGTTACGACAGATCTGGCACATCCAGCCGAACAGCGAGGCCTCACCGCGATAACTCGCGAGCTGCTCGAACGCGCGGCAATAGGTCTGCTGGACCACTTCGCAGACATCGTCGCGGTTGCCGTCGAGCCGCAACATCGCGAAACGGTACAACTTGGGGAACAACTCGTCGAACAGCCGTACGAACGCGGCCTCGTCGCCGGCCAGGATGCGCTCGGCCAGCGCCTTGTCATCACGTTCGTGACTTCCCGCGGCCATTTCCATCTGAGACGTGTGGGCGGCGCAAATCCTTCGCGGCGCGGCAAAAAACTCCCGGTTCGAAGGAATCAGGCGCCTTTTCCGTCTACCAGCCGCGGCCGCAATTTCTGCCGCGATACACCGAGGAGATGGCCATGCGCATTGCAACCCTTTGCACCCTGATCCTGTGCGGCGCCGCCGCGCACGGGGCGCCACCCGCATTCACGGATACCTTCCCGCTCAAGTCCTGCCGCTTCGCATCCGTCGGCGGCAACGACTTCTTCCCGCTCAGGCCGGGTCGACAGCTGTATCTCAGCAACCAGAATTGCGTGGCCGCCGGCGATTGCGATGCGTTGACCGAGCTCTGGATCACCACTGAATTCGACACGCGCACGGTCACGCTCGGCAGCGGGCGCAACCGCATGCAGGTGCCCACACGCGTCGTCGAGGAACGCGAGACCGAGAACGGTGAGCTCGCCGAGATCTCGCGCAACTTCTTCACCTCCTGCAATCCAATGCGCGACGTGTATTACTTCGGTGAGGAGGTGGATATCTACGAAGACGGCGCGATCGTGAGCCACGAAGGTGCATGGCTCGCCGGAAAGAATGGCGCGCTGCCGGGCATCGTCTTGCCGGACTCGGCATTCCTCGTTGGCTCACGTTACTTCCAGGAAGTAGCGCCGGGTGTCGCGCTCGATCGCGGTGAACACGTCGCCACGAACCTCGAGGTCACCGTCCCGGCCGGCACCTTCAAAGGTTGCACCAAAGTGCTGGAGACCACGCCCCTGGAGCCGAATTCGAAGTCGACCAAGGTCTATTGCCCGGGCGTGGGCCTGGTGCGCGACGACGAGCTGGAGCTGGTGGCGGTATTCCACGTACACGACGACGAGGACGACGATTGATGACGCGCGGTGACGGGTTTTGCGCGCGCGCAACGCGGTCAGCCGATTCTCATTGGTATCCGCGTCATCTTCCCGCTGCGCAACAGCCCGATCGAGGCTCACGCTCGACGCCATGCCATCACCACGCGGAGCCCGCGGCATGAAATCCATACTGAAGGCATTGTTCGTCGCTGCACTGGCCGGAACATTTGTTGGCGCACTGCTCCGCAGGCTTGCCGCGCAGAATCCGCGCGACGTTCCCACGCTGAAGCCGGTGTCCGATTCGGAGCCTCTGCTCGAAGAGCCATTGCAGGAATCCGCACTCCACGTGGCGCAGAATTCACCGCTCTAGTCGCGGCGGGGTTGAAATCGCCGGGCGTTCCATACCACCATCGTCGCCCGCATGGACGACACCAGCACAACTTCGCCGCGAGAGTGGTTGCGAGTCATCAGGCGTGACGCCCGCAGCACTGAAATACTCCTGGACAAATACGGGACGACGATTGAAAAGACCAGATGGATTCACGGCGCGGGTCGCCTCGCGGTCCCCAGGGCCGGGGTCTATCTTTATCTGTGGAAACCGGCCGTCGGCAAGTCCGCGGATCTCGAGGTCGTCGGTATCGAGTTTTCCTTCTCGAAAATGCGCGGCGGCACCTGCTACTCGGGACATGTACCATTCCGCATCAAGGCCGGTGATTCGCCGGATCAGGTGCGGCAAAAGCTTCGGCCGAGAAACCTGCACCTGGACATGAAATCGCGGACCGCGACGGCAACGGACCGTACACATCGATTCATCGCCCGATTCGATTCTCGCAACAGCCTGGCCGGGCTGACGATCATGAGTCAATTCGTGATGCGGCGTCAGTCGAGGTCATGAGGCGCGGACACTTTACTTATGTAACCGCCGACCACGAGCACGTCGTGCGGGTCCGCTCCCGCCGCCGTCCAGACGTCGACATTCCGCAACAGAAGTGGCGACCTGTCCTGCCATTTGGACTTTGTCTCGCTAACAAAGTGCCGCCTCATTCGTAATGATTGACCGGCCAAAATCCCCCCACGTCGGCGTCGACTCCCCATAGACTCCCATCCAGGGGAGCCTCCGGAAAATGACCATCTTCGTGCGACTGTGCGTGGCCGCATTGTGCGCGACTGCGCTTGCCGCTTGCGAGCGGCATGATGCCGTGCCTGACGGCACCAGCGTCATCGATGAAACCGTCCAGCTGTCGCGGCAGGCCACGTCGGACACCGCGGCCCGCACACTCACCATCCACGACGATTCCATTCTCGTCGCAGTCGTCGACGAACAATTGACCGACGTCAGGTTGAAGCTTTCGGCCGTCGACGACGAAGGCAAGGAGCTGGCCACACTCGAAGTGGAAAATCATCTCGATGGATCGGGACTCGAACTCGCCGCGCTGGACGTGCCGGAAGATGCGCGGTTCACCGTCGCACTCGAGGGTGCACCGGACGCGATCGCCCCCGGCAAGGTTCACCTGCGTGTAAAGCAATACGGCGCGGCTGCGGAGTCGAATCCAGAGTTCGCGGCGCAGCTCCGCGCAGCCAGGGCATGGAG
>Ga0207675_100003394_pt1 | contig 15562 bp, 13 predicted proteins | sample KBSSwiS42_FD_184305 | JGI IMG/M metagenome (GOLD analysis project Ga0207675, IMG submission 184305) | Switchgrass rhizosphere microbial communities from Kellogg Biological Station, Michigan, USA - KBS Switchgrass S4-2 (SPAdes) (version 2) | ecosystem: Host-associated > Plants > Roots >... | reverse complement strand
CTGCGCGGGCGGACGTCATCGCACAGGAGTGATGGCTGCGTTATATCGTTTCAATCACGATCATTGGAACTATGACCAAGTCTACGCGGAGATGAAGCAATACGACTTCTACACCAGCAACGGACACGGAAAACAGCTTGATTTTGTTCAGGACTACTGGCAGATGTCGCAAGCGAGAAATGCCACTTCCACAGTGCCTGCAACCGCGAATCATTAAATTCCCATTTGACGCGTCAGGGAAGGGGCCGGTAAAACTTCCGGCCCTTTTTCATTTTGTCGTCTGACTTTTATTCAGAATCTGATCAAACTCCTGCACGTTGGGAATAGCGAAACAGCCCTGCCTGTTCGTTTCGTCTTTGAACTTTGCCTTAATCACGCGCGCATTTTTATAGAAAAACTCGGTGCGTGAAGTCCTGGGCGGATCGAATCAACATATCCCAGCCATCTTAGTTCCGACAGCTTAAAAGCTCCACGTCAAGCCAATCCCATATGCGTGGGCATGGCGGTTGAATTGAGGCGAAATAGTGGGCCGCCATGGGTTGGACACTGGTCCAGTATCGTCGGTCACAGCCAGCGATTTTTGATGGTGTGTGTTGTAGACATACTTGCCGATGCCGTAGCCCAAAGCGCTCCCCGCAAGCACATCTGAAAGGTAGTGTTTTTGCCCGGTGAAGCGCGCCACGCTGACGGCACTTGCCATCGCATATGCAGCAACCTGAACAGCGCGTCGATGTTTGTATTCGTTTGCGATAACCGTGGCTTCGGCCCACGCCTCGGTGCTATGACCGGATGGAAAGGAGCTTCCACCGTCGAAGAATTCACTACGCTCGACACCATCCAACGGGCGCGCTCGTCGAGTGATTCCTTTCAACGCACCTTCGACGATCGCGCTATCGAGTGCCGCTTCCGCAATCAGCACTCCCGTCTCTCTCGCGCGATAGTTGTTTTTCAGGCGACCCACTAAATAGAATGTTCCCGCCGCCGCTCCCACTCCATATACTGACCCGCCATAACTTATCGCTCTACTGGCGCTCACTGATCGATCAGATTCGGCGATCTCATCGCCGCTTATCCGGTCGGTAGTAAACAACGCCATCAGACCAATACCTGACGGCAGCATCCATTTCGCATCGCTTCGTTCAAGGTGAAGCGGCGAGGTCCAGATGGCTTTTTGGTCGCGCAGAATATTCGTGAAGAATTCCCTTTCGAGTGATGGTGGGCTTGACCGAGTGGGAGACGGCGTGGGTTTAACGGGTGTTTGCGCGTGCATCGTTGGTCCTGTTGCAAATACGATCGCACACAGGATCATGCCGAAGAGGCACTGCGAACTTGTGTTTCTTCGCATGTTATTTCCCTTGTTGTTTCGACCGATTAATTACTGACCACCAGCACCGTAAACGATCCCGGTTTCACGCTGCGTTGGGCCCTGCCCCCGGGTGTTATCCTTCTACTTTGGGCACACTGTTTGAGTTATACGGGACGCTTTAGCTTTTCGCCGTTAGGACCGACCTGAATCTCCGATCGTTTCTTGCCGCGCTTGATGTGGGCTTCATAAGCGACCAGCGTCCCGTTCTTCGTCAATGATTCAATATTCTCGATGGTTCCTGCGCCCGCTGCTTTCTTCAGGGCATCCTGCACTGGCGCAGGAAGCGACTCGAGTGACACTTCTTCCTCGACCTCAACGACATTGCCATTTTTGTCAATCAGGATGTCTTTGTTGTGGCCATTAACGCTTAAAGATACTTCATAGAATTTTTGTCCATGTTCGATCTCGGAAGCAAAGCCTTTGATCGTTGCGCCTTCGCTTTCTTTGGTCACCGTTGTCTCGACCGCAGGCGGGAGTTGTTCTCTCTTGATCTTTTTCTCCTGCGCTTGAGCTGCTGAAAATGCGAATCCGATGACTAAGACTGTCATCAGTGTTTTCAAGAAGTAGTTCATCGTAAGCTCCTGTTCTAAATTCTCAGAGGCTATGCCTCAAAAAGTCGCAGTGGCACATGGACCGGTTCAGTGCTTGAGATTAGCGGCATTGAAGAGGATAAAGGTGTCTGCGCGCGAGAGGTTGCGGGCACGCACACTAGTGCAAAAAGTACCGCAAGGGGGATTGCCCTGGGTCTCGCTTGTTTTGACATACTCCGCCCGTGATGGTCGGAGTATACGCAGGCGTACCTTAATATACGCAGGCGTACCTTAATAGAAGATTAAAAGGCGAGGATACGCGATGATCTATCGCGGCTTTTTCATTCAGTTAGAGATTTTTGCTTCTGATTAGCCAGACTTAAGGTCGGCCAAAGATATCGCCAAGGATGTTGCCGAAGCCGCCATTATTCCTGCGGTAGTCGCCGTTGTTGTTGTAACCACCATACTGGCGAAACCCTTCTGTATAGCCTCGCAGAAATCCACTTCTAAATTGCTGCGAGCGAGCATCCTGGTAATAGTGCGAGAAACCCAGTTCGCGCATATTCGTTCAGGATAGACCAAGCACGCCGTGACGCGGTGCAGAACGATCCTCAGTATGGACCACGATCTCCGGCGGCGTAATCACGTCATCGCGTTCTTTAATTATTTCTCTACTGATCGGCTCTTCGGTGGGGTGCCGCCGTCCGTTGAGGTTCAAATTATGCCTGATTGAGACCAGTTCGGAGTGAATGCCAAAAAGCACCACCCAGAGTTCGCAGAAAACACGCCACACGATATTGCCAAGACTCACCATCGCAACGCCAGCTGCCACGTAACGCCACCCTATGTCACGTGCAATGGTCGCATCGTTCAGCTTCATGCCCGCCCACACTGCGAGTGCAACGCCTGCGGCAGTAATTGCGATGAAACCGAGAAAGTAAAACACCTTCACAAACGCGGTAGTGATCGTTCTCTCGAATGAAATATAGCCCATCGACTTAGTCTCCTCACACGAAGATTTTCACTGGAAATTAGACCAGGCGTTTCGCCTTTTCGTCGTGCTTTGGAAATATTTTTATTCTAATATCCTGTTACGTTAAGCCAATAGCAGTCTGCAAAAGGCGAGGTCAACGAGGTTGGATCACGCCTCGAAACTCGATCCCACGAATAGCTTGGGGGTGAGCATGATAATCAAAGACATTCGCTATGGAATTAGAAGCCTTGTCCGCAATCCGGGCTTCACGATTGTTGCGCTGCTCACTCTCGCTTTGGGCATCGGGGCAAACACCGCGATTTTCAGTGTGGTGAATGCCGTACTAATCCGCCCATTACCTTACGCTGATCCTGAACGCATTGTGTGGTTGTGGGATACGATACCGCAGCTCCCGACCGCGCCGACTTCGCTTCCTGAGTTCCTCGACTGGAAAGAACAGAATCGATCATTCGAACAGCTGGCGGCTTTTCAGAGCGGCAACATGTTTCTCGATGCCGGCGACGGCACAGAGGACGTGCCCGTCGGATTAGTAACGCCCCAGATGTTTTCGCTCTTTCACGTGAACCCGATCATTGGCCGGACCTTCACCGACGAAGAAACCCTACCTGGGCGATTCCGCGTGGCAGTTCTAAGCCATTCCACGTGGCAGAACCGTTTCGGCTCAGATCCGAATGTCTCGGGTCGAACCATACAGCTCAACGGACGCACTTACACAATTATCGGGGTGATGCCCGCGGGTTTCTCATTCCCGGACCGTGCGACGGTTTGGCGGCCTTTGCCTATCGATCCAGCAGCCCTGGATCGCGGACCCCACTATCTGAACGTCGTGGGCCGGCTGAAGGCAGACGTAACGCTCGCTCAAGCGCAAGCCGACATGTCTGCTCTCGCGGCGCGGCTGTCACAGCAACATCCGGAGAAGACTTCCGGCCATGGAGTGAAGATCGTAGGTCTCGCCGACGTAGTAGTGGGCGACATTGGTCTGGCGCTGTACGTTCTTCTTGGCGCGGTCGGGTTTGTGCTGCTGATCGCGTGCGCCAACCTGGCGAATCTAATGCTCGCCAGGGTAGGTGGACGAGGAAGAGAAATCGCCGTTCGCACCGCGCTGGGGGCCAGTCGCCTGCGCATCGTCCGGCAGTTGCTCACCGAAAGCCTACTGCTTGCCGTGGCTGGCGGCGGCGTCGGGTTGTTGCTTGCTATTTGGGCAGTCAGGTGGTTGGTGTCGCTGGGTCCCGGCACGCTTCCGAGGGTAGATGAAATCAGTGTCGATCCGCGAGTGGCTGGTTTCACGTTGTTGGTTTCCGTGGCTACTGGTGTGCTGTTCGGTCTTGTACCCGCTTTACAAGTATCCAAGACGGATCTCACGGATGCGTTAAAAGAGAGCGGCAGGACCACGCCTGGTCTTCGGAGGCACCGGCTGCGCAGCGCACTGGTCGTGAGCGAGGTCGCTCTCTCTCTAGTGTTGCTTGTTGGCGCCGGCTTGCTGATTAGAAGTTTCGCAAAACTCAGCCAGGTCGATCCTGGATTCAATCCGGACCAAGTGCTGACACTGGGAGTTTCGTTGCTTCCTAACAAGTATCCCGAGGACCCACAGGTAGCGACTTTCTATTCGCAAGCATTGGAACGCTTGGCGGCTGTGCCTGGCGTCATTTCAACGGCCGCGATATCAGAAGTGCCGTTCTCCGGAGGTAACACCACCGATAACTTCACAATCGAAGGACGGCCCCCTATCGCAAAAGAGGCGGAACCCTTGACTGAGTATCGAGTAGTAACGCCGCGATACTTCCAATCACTGGGCATCCCTCTTCTGGCGGGACGCGATTTTTCAGACACCGATACAAAACAATCTCCCAATGTCGTCGTGATCAATGACGAGTTCCGTCGTCGCCACTTTGGCTTGGAGAATCCGTTGGGCCATCGCCTAAAGCTTCAGGGTCAGGAGCGCGACCCGCTCCTGATAGTCGGAGTGGTTGGAAACGTTCGCCACATGGGGCTTGATGAGCTGCCGATTGCGGCAGCTTACGTTCCTTTCTTGCAAGATCCCTTGAGCAAGGATTACGCGCGGTCGATGACGATAGTGGCTCGAACGAAATCAGATCCAGGGGCCATCGCGGGCGCGTTGAGAGCCGAGCTGACTTCAATGGACAAGAGCGTGCCGGTGTGGGCGGTAAAACCAATGACGGAATACCTGCGAGACTCGCTCGCTCGCCGCCGTTTCAGCATGGTCTTACTGAGCACATTTAGTGGCGTGGCATTAGTGCTTGCGGCGATCGGCATCTACGGCGTCATCAGCTACGGCGTAATCCAACGGACTCATGAAATGGGAATTCGCATAGCGCTCGGCGCTCAGCGGAGCGATGTCCTGAAGTTGGTTCTACGTCAAGCGATGATCGTGGTGTTTGCAGGTGTGGGGATCGGTTTAGTGGCTTCCTGGGCGCTAACACGATTACTCAAGAGTCTGCTATTCAACGTCAGCGTGACCGACCCGCTGACATTCGCCGCAATCGGGGTGCTAATAATCTTAATGGCCCTGCTTGCGTGCCTCATTCCGGCATGGCGCGCCACGAAAGTCGATCCGTTGGTGGCGTTGAGATACGAGTGAAGAGGGTGTCAGTAAGAATGGAACTTAAATTCTCTCCTAATGCCTCCTACAGCCTGGCGCCTGCCTGATAGCTAATTGCTACCCACATCGATGCCCAGGCAAAGGCACTGATCAAGTTTAGCGGGCTGTACTTGCGTGGTGACATTCCGACGGTAGCGCAGACCAGTGGGATGGTTATGCGCAGACCTGCCGCAAACCGCGATATCAGCACCGCGAATGTACCGTGCCGGAGAACAAACCGCCGCACCTTTGGATACCAGCGTTTCAAGCGGTTGGATTTTTGAACCAGGCGTGCGGCACGTTCATGTGCCGCATAAAAATAGATCTGATCTCCAGCCGCTCCACCGATGGCGCCGGCCAGAATTGTGAGTCGCCAATCAAGATAACCCGCTCCGCACAATGCGCCCGCGGCTATCAAGACCGCTTCTCCTTCCCAAAATGCGGCCAGCAGCACAGCGAAGTAGCCGTACTTGGGCAACAAACGTATTCCGAGCGTCGGGTCACTCAATAAACAGAGCACAGCTATCCGGGCGTTAAAGATTGATGTGACTAGTATATTCAATCGAGTGCTTCTCGTAGCGCTTGATACCCGCCGCAGTTCTTCTCGAAACTTCCGCGTTAGTCTCCATAAAAGGAGCGAGGCCACAGGTAACCTCACGCATTAGACGCAACACCCGATCGACATCTGAAGAACGCAGTCGTGAGTACACGGGAACTTGGAGCGCTGCCCTGGTTGCTTCTGCGCCGGGACAGAACGCGGCGAAAGCTTTGAATAACGGCAGAGTTGAGCAGACGTCTACGTGCATTGTTTCAAGATCAACTCCCCGGCGCATTGCTCGGCGGCTGGTACCACCAGGATCCGAAGAATAGATACAGTATTGATAATAGACGTGATCCACGTGGGGCAAAATGCGCGGCGTTTGAATGGAGCGGCAATCACTCAACCCGTTTGCATATCGTAAAGCGTGCGCGCGCGAGCGCGCATTGTATTCGTCGAGCTTTGCTAATCCTCGAATACCAATTACAGCCTGCGCGTTCGAGTAGCGCTGTGTGTACGTGCGCGGAAAAGAGTCGAGTGGCCGGAGCTTTTCCCAAACATACTTTGAAAGATCGACGTCGCTGAAAATTGATGCTAACGCTTGAATAGGATATCCCCAAAACGTGAACACCTTAGGACTGATGCCGACACGCGCGCCGTATCCTTTGAGAAACCGTGCCGCTACATCTTTTGTGCTCGGTAGTGGTTCACGTGCGGCGTGGTCACGCACACGCTCAGCTAATTCAGAGTTGTTTGTCAGGGCCATTCCTCCGCCGTACGTATTGATTCCTTTGAGCATTTGAAAGCTGAAGAAAGACGCCGCACCAAACGTACCAACTAGACGGCCACAATAACGCGCACCGGCAGCTTGTGCGCAATCCTCCACCACGATCAGGTTGTGCTTTTCTGCTATTCGCAAGATCTCTTTTAGTTCACACGGTTGGCCGTAGAGGTGAGTCGGCACTATCACTCGCGTATTTTCAGTGATCGCTGCCTCGATGGCAGTTGGATCCAGATTGAACGTGAATGGATCGACGTCCACGAAAACAGGCTTGAAACCAGCTTGTCTCGCAATCTCCGGCACTGCCCAAAACGTAAGTGCGGGAAAAATTATTTCGCTCCCCGCTGGTAAACTCAGAGCGCGCAGAATGTAATAGAACGCCATGCGACCATAGGAAGCTACGATTGCATAATCCATGTCGTGGTACGCCGCAAAGCGTTCCGCAAACTCGGATATGGCAGGGCCCTTAACCGCTTCGCCGCGGCGAAATGCCGCAACAATCTCTTTCTCCTCGCCTGGCACTGAGCGTACGCCGTAACGCGCAATCGTGCGCAAGTTCATGCCGTTACCTTTCGCTGGGAAATCCACGGGCGATCAAAATAGTCTTGCTTGTCCCAGGACCACGCATCTGCCTTTCGCAGCAGAGCATGGTGCGAATAACGGTGCAGCCCGACCCAGCTAAATAGTTGGCTGGGGCGTCCTATAAACCGAGAGTACGCCATGCCCAGCATCAGGCGCGCCCTCCTTGGTGTTAAGTTCGGATGATTGAAGGTGAGAGTATAGCCGTCGAACTTTTCCCAATCTGTTTCAAACACGAGATGTCTTAGTTGCTTGTATTGGCCTGTACCCGGATAGGGTGTCAGGATTTTGAAATTGGCGTAGGTAGTGTCAAGATCACATGCAAACCGGATCAACTCCTCAATACTCTCTTCCGTGTCTTGTAAGAACCCGATAACGTAAAACGCCGTGGTCTTGAGTCCAAGCTCCCAGCAGAGTTTCACCATCTTATGCATGTGTTCGTGAGGTATATAGCGACGCGCGACTCGTTTGAGCACGAGCGGATCTGGCGACTCCACGCCGAATGAGATTTCGCGCAGGCCGGCGGCATGCAAAGCTCTGATAAGTCTTTCATCCAAATCATCCATCCGTGTCTCGCATTCAAACGAGACCTTAAGGCCCCGCGCGCGAATTGCCTCGGCGATATGGAAGCAACGACCGCGATCGAGCGTAAAGAGTGGGTCTCGAATCTTAATGTGCGGCTGATGATAACGGCCGCACAACTCCTCCAATTCAGCGATGACATTCTCTACACTGCGCTGCCGAAAGCTTGCCGTAATACGATGAGGACAATAGGTGCAATGTTCAGGACAGCTACGACTGGTCAGCATCGGGACAGCCCGAGTCAATCCCAGGTGACGGTGGTTCGTGTAACCGAATCGTTTGCCTTTCACCAGATCCCAGCGCGGGAACGGCAACGAGTCGAGGTCGTCGATGGCGGGGCTTTTCACCAGGCCGCGCAACTCTTCTCTGGCTGCGAGCTTAATTGCTGCTGCCTCTGGTTCACCTGAGATTACAAAGTCGCCTATATCTGTGAAGAGTTCCGGAAGATGAGTGGCAGGGGTTCCAAAAAACCCGACTCTTATGCCGCGCGATCGGGCCGCGTTGGCCCAGGCGCGTTCGTGCCTATAGTCGACGAGCGAAGTCAACACCAGCGCAAGGTCGGCGGCAATCTGTTCATCATCGCGCGTTACGATCACCTTGTGGCCCGCGCGTGAAAAGATTGCGGCCAGATAGCCCACATGAATGCTGGGCAGGTTCAGGAACACTCGCCGGACGTTTTTGGCAAAGCGTGTAGTAACGGAATCACCGCGAAACCGCGAGCCGTAACCTCCGGCTACCGTATCTTTACTTACTGATCCACCCTTCGCTCTTAAATCGGCGAGCACGACAACAGACATAGCGCTTCATGTCCCATCTGGTTAATTTTTGGGTTTGGACGAGACCGGCCGATTGCAAGCTCGGTCGAAATTAAGATGTTGTGCTTAAGAGAACTCTTAGATCCAAGGCTTCAGTCCTGAACCGCAGTCGACATAATGAAGTCCATGTCAAAACGGATGCTCCGAACATCAAGGGAGTAAGCGCTCAGACTGTTGCGAAAAGGGAGTCGGCGAAGTTCGTCGCAACCGATATGCCAACAATGACCCGTGCACGGGTTAAGCAGTGTTCAAGCAATGTTCAAGTCTTGGATTGAATGAAGGAATGTTAGAGGTGGCAAGGAGTGTGGCGTTTTTGCGCATGGAGAAAAAGAGCCACAAGGTCGTGAGGCCAGAACCAAGATACGTCGAAGCTGAATATCGTCAGACTCGCCCGGCTTCCAGGGCTAAGTTGATGGAAGTCGTGAAAACAGCAGGAAAAGGTATGGTGCCGAGGGCGGGAGTCGAACCCGCACGTCCTTTCGGACAACGGATTTTAAGTCTGGTGATCTCGGTGCTACCTAATCTTACCAAACGATACAAGCCAGTATTTCCCACCGTAGCTCTCGCGTTCACTGAGCGTATAATGCTCAGCGCTCTTAATCATTGCTTGCACTAGCACATCGAAGTTGTGGGAGGAAGAATCCATGAAGAGAATGGTGATTTCACGCTTTGAGTTCATTGCAATTCTAATTCTCTTGTTCTCGAGTTCGGTCGCTGCACAGAACGGGGGAACGCCGTCAGAATCAGACTCCAAGCTTTTATACGCCGACTTCCAAAATCAACAGGATGGTCGGCCCGCAAGTAAGCGGGGCGGCATGACACGGTTGAATGGTTATTCGGAGAACCCGGCCAATCCTCCTCAGTTCCGCGGCATGGACAAGGCGGATCCGCCGGCTCCGGCGTTCGCGCGCGTGACGGCTGAGGATGTTGCCGCCGCATTCGATTACGAATTCCGCATACCAAACGAATGGGAGGGAGTAAACCTGGAAATTTTCGGGCAGCCAGAGAAAGATGGGAGACTCGTGCCGGACGACGTCAGTGGTTATAAGTTCCTTACCTTGCGGCTCTTTGCCAAGGGACCGCGATCTATCCGGCTGGAACTCATTACCAGAGGTCAAGGCGCGAGTCTCGAATCGGGGTATCCGTTAATGAACTTTCGCGTGTCTCCCGGATTCAATACATACAAACTAAAGCTTGAGGATTTCAACCAGCCTGAGTGGGCAACCCGCCTGGACCTCAAACGAGATGTGCTCAAAAAGTTGACTTCTATCACGGTGGGAGTGTTCTGCGATAAATGCGTCCTTGAAAAAGGCACGGTGGTGGTTGACAACATAGCATTTGAGAAGTGAGCTGAAGAGGCGGCAGTTTGAATAGCGCAGTTGGGATGTGGGCCGTCGTTAGATTGAAGGTTGGAACAAATCATTAATGGTGCCGAGGGCGGGAGTCGAACCCGCACGTCCTTTCGGACAACGGATTTTAAGTCCCGTGATGGCACCATTACTTAATCTTACGAAAACGATACGAGCCAGTATTTACGCGCCGAGCGGTCGTCAAGGTATCGCTTCGGCTGGCTTAGTATCAACACGTCCCGTCACCATCTTAGCCCCATCTTTCATAATGTATCCAAACCGGCAATAGTGTAGGCTCAGCTCAATGTCGCGTGTAATTGAAGTCGTCGACTATGATCCAGTTTGGATTGCAGCTTTCGAGAAGGAAGCCGCGATACTGAATGCGGTCTTCGGTCAACGAGTTGTTGAAGTGCATCACATCGGCAGCACCGCAGTTCCCGGTCTTGACGCGAAACCTATCATCGACATCCTCGTTGTTCTCGATGCCACAGACGATATCAACTCTTTCGATCGCGCAATGGAGGACATTGGCTACCGTGTGCGAGGCGAGTGCTTAGACGCTCCGATCCCCGGTACGCTAGGACGGTTCTATTTCAGTAAGGAGACTAACGGTGTCCGCTCACATCATGTGCACGTGTGCGCAAAGGGACACTGGGAGATCTTCGACAAGCTGGCGTTCCGCGACTACCTGCGTGCTCATAGCAGTAAGGCCGCTGCCTATGGAGAGTTGAAACGACGCATCACTGCCCAATATCGTTTCGACAATGTTGGGTACATGCATGCCAAGGATGGTTTTGTGAAATCCACCCTGCTTGAGGCGCGACGTTGGTATGAACTAAGAGGAACGGGGAATAGCTAAGGGATGACGGTTTTACGAGCGACCACGCCAATGTTAGCGATCGTTGCGCCTTTGGTCATCGACGGTACGGCGCAGGCGTAAAGCACACGGCGGCGATGGGCGCCCGGGCTTCAAAAATCACTTTACCTATGTGGCGAGACGTTCCTGACGTAGGCTTCACAACAGCGTCCTCAGCCTATATAGGAGTGGCAAGTAGTGGTCAGGCGTAGGCGCTCTGCGAGCATGGCGCCAGGGCCGAGCGTCTCATAGTTGATTAGTGGGCCATGGTTGGATTACGTCGCAGGGCGTTCATCGGATTGCCATGCCCGACGAAAACAGCAGGCATGACTCTCGTTTGCTATCTCTCACATCACGCCGATCTGCTTCATGAGCCCGATCACCCTTCTCTATTTTATCTGCCAAGTCTAACTTCTCACCGGCGCTGCGAGGTACCACACATTATCAAACGGATCTTTTATCCAGCGTTTCGATCATCGTAAGCCTAGTCAGAGCTTAGCGCGAATTCTGTCCACAAATTGGCCACACGTGCCAAAGCAAGCCATCGCTGTAAGCGATCTCTGGTTTTTCTGGCATCCCAAGAGAAATTGAAAGATCAAAGAGGGGTTACGTAAATACGTTCGCCTCAAATACGATCAGCTGCCCGCAGACACCAATGCCGTAGTTACCGATTTTTTATTATGCCGATGCGAAAGGATAAATTGGGAATTAAAAGGGTGGTCCGTTGCCCGACCACCCTGTAGTAGTCAGCAACTACCCGGTCGAGATCATGCCAGGTCGAAGCGGTCAAGGTTCATCACTTTGTCCCAAGCTGCGATAAAGTCGTTCACGAACTTCTCCTTAGAATCCGAACACGCGTAAACCTCGGCCAGGGCGCGAAGCTCTGAGTTCGAACCAAAAACGAGATCGACACGAGTGCCGGTCCATTTGGTTTGGCCGGTCTTACGATCGCGCCCTTCGAACACCTCTCCAGTCCCATTTGCCGTTTGCCACTTGGTGTTCATATCGAGCAGGTTGACAAAGAAGTCGTTCGTCAGTATGCCCGCTCGCTTCGTGAAGACACCGTGCTGCGACCCGTCATAGTTCGTATTAAGGACCCGCATACCGCCAATGAGTACGGTCATTTCGGGAGCGGTCAGCGTTAACAAGCTGGCCTTGTCAACGAGCATTTCCTCGGACGGCGTCGTATGGTGGCCCCGCTTGTAATTGCGGAAACCGTCAGCCTGCGGTTGCAGATACCCGAACGAATCCACTTCAGTCTGCTCCTGCAAAGCATCACCGCGGCCCGGCTTAAAAGGAACCGTCACGTCGTGCCCGGCGTCTTTGGCCGCCTTCTCGACCGCGGCGCATCCGCCGAGAACGATCAGGTCGGCGAGCGAAACGCGCTTGTGGCCGGACTGAGCAGTGTTGAACTCGTTTTGGATACCCTCGATCTTTTCGAGCACCGTCGAAAGCTCAGCCGGGTTGTTGACTTCCCAATTCTTCTGGGGCTCAAGGCAAATTCGCGCGCCGTTCGCACCACCGCGGTTGTCGGAGCCGCGGAAGGTTGATGCCGAGGCCCATGCGGTCGAAACGAGTTGCGAGACGGACAAGCCAGAATCAAAGATCTTGGACTTGAGTGCCGCGATGTCCGACGCGCCGATAAGCTCGTGGTCCACCGCCGGGATTGGATCCTGCCAGATCAGGTCTTCCGCAGGTACCAACGGGCCGAGATAACGCGCTTTGGGACCCATGTCGCGGTGCGTCAGCTTGAACCACGCCCGGGCGAATGCGTCTGCGAACTCCGCCGGATTCTCCTTGAAGTGTCGCGAGATTTTCTCGTAGGCCGGATCCGTCCGCATCGCCATGTCGGCGGTTGTCATCATCGGCGCGTGACGCTTGTTCAGGTCCTGCGCGTCGGGCACCGTGTCTGCGCCTGCTCCATTCTTTGGCCGCCACTGCTGTGCACCGGCAGGACTCTTGGTCAGCTCCCATTCATAGCCTAAGAGGGTCTCGAAGTAGCTGTGGTCCCACTTGGTCGGCGTTGCAGTCCAGGCGCCTTCGATGCCGCTTGTCGTTGCATCTGTACCCACGCCGCTGCCATGGGCATTGATCCAACCCAGACCCTGTAACTCGATCGGCGCCCCCTCGGGCTCGGGCCCAACGAGCGACGGGTTGCCGGCGCCATGAGTCTTGCCGAAGGTGTGGCCGCCGGCGGTAAGTGCCACGGTCTCGTAGTCGTTCATCGCCATGCGCCCGAAGGTCTCGCGGATGTCGCGGCCTGAGGCGAGCGGATCGGGGTTGCCGTTGGGCCCTTCCGGGTTCACATAGATAAGGCCCATCTGAACGGCGGCGAGCGGGTTCTCGAGTTCTCGATCGCCGGTGTAACGTTTGTCTCCAAGCCATTCACCCTCGGAGCCCCAATAAACATCTTCCTGAGCCTGCCATACGTCGGGCCGGCCGCCGCCAAAGCCGAAGGTCTTGAAGCCCATCGATTCAAGCGCGACGTTGCCGGTCAAGACGAACAGATCGGCCCACGAAAGCTTGCGGCCGTGTTTCTGTTTGATTGGCCAGAGCAGACGACGCGCTTTGTCGAGATTGCCATTGTCTGGCCAGCTGTTGGTGGGGGCAAAACGCTGTTCGCCGCTCCCAGCGCCGCCGCGGCCATCGCCGATTCGGTATGTGCCGGCCGCGTGCCATGCCATGCGGATGAAGAATGGTCCATAGTGACCGTAATCCGCAGGCCACCAGTCCTGCGAGTCGGTCATCAGGGCATGGAGGTCCTTGACCACTGCATCGAGGTCGAGCGTCTTGAACTCCGCGGCGTAATTGAAATCTTTGCCCATCGGATCAGCCAGCGAAGAGTTTTGACGAAGGATCCTCAGATCCAAAGCATTAGGCCACCAGTCGCGGTTTGATTGGCGGGTACTGGTGGTGTATTTGATCGCTCCGCCGGTGAATGGACACCGGCTTGATGCGTTTATATCCAATACCGGGTCATCCGGTGACGGGACGCGCTCTATGTTGTCTCCCATTTTTTCACCTTCCTTCGATTTATATATTCATAGCGAAACTAATTAGGTGATTCGTTCCCGCTTAGTTCCAAGATGTCGGCAGTTATCTACCTCTACACTCAGGACACAGACCACGGAGCGTGAGCTCGATCGATCCGGCTTGGAACTTTGAACGCTTGGCAGCTTCTTTAATAAGTCCGTCCGGGATCGAGAGTTCGATGTCAACGAGCTTTCCGCAATCGTTGCAGATCGCATGGTCATGTCGCTTCAGCTTGCGGTCGTAGCGGGTGCGGTCCGCTCCGAACCGGACCTCGCCGATCAGTCCCCCGTTTTTCAGGTAGCGCAGCGAATTGTAAACGGTCGCGAACGAGATGCCCGGCAATAACCGGCGCGCATGCTCAAAGACCTCGATGGCCGTCAGATGCTCGTCCGATTCGCGGATTACCCGCAAGACGGCTCGGCGCTGTTTCGTAAGTCCTGAGAGCTCGAGATCTTCCATTTCTGTTAGAATAATTCTAAGTTCTAATAAATATCAATCAACTCATCGCGATGATGTCGAGAAATTTTTCACGAGATCATCGATGATTTTCAAAGGAGTCTGTTGATAGAGTCATCGCGGCGTTGACGATACAGCAACGTCGCCGAGGTCGCGGCCTTACAGTTCACCGGCTCGCAATCGCACTTCAGTGGTTCCTTGCCGCTGGAGTGGTAGCGTTACACGGAGGAAAGTCAGATATGAAAAACCGCAAAAGAATTGAAATGATGATCGCGATAATTGTTCTCTTGATCGTTTCAGCCGTTTATGTGCCGGCGAGGAATCCGCAAACATTAGAGCCGCGGGCCACGAAGCTACGAATCGACATGCGGGACATTTACGGAGCGTTGTTTGTCACGATTGCGGGAACAGAGAAAAAAGTAACGGACCAGGCACAGCAGGCGTGGATCATCAACGGTGGGCGACACGTCGTGTATTCGTCAAATGAGGGTGCCGGTGGTTTTGAGAACGAAGGTCAGAGCTTGCATCTTTACGACGTGAACACGGAGAAGCACAAGCGGATAATGTCCGAGTATTTTATGGTCGAGACGGTCAAAGAGGTTACTACAAGCAAAAAGAAACGAGCTCTCCTTGTCACGATGGAAGACGGTGGTTTAGGTGCTTCCTATTTTGCGGTGATTGATCCTTGGCGAGGCGAGGTGTTTTTTCGTCGGTGGGTGCAAATACTCGCAAACAAAGCGGAGACTATTGTTCTCGGGTTTTACCGAGAGCAGGATTGGGAAGAACTCGCGGCAGGTAAAAAAGTGCGGCCTTATAAGAGGGAACGCCACAATCTAAACTCACTACTGCGGCGTCCTGTGATTGTTAACAAGAAGGAAAACTAGATAGACGAACCATTTTCCAAAATGGCAAAACCAGCTCGTATCGTTCCACGCGGTTTAGGGAAGCAAATTCAAATCAATGCAATTGCAGAGAAGATTGATGATGGTGCCGAGGGCGGGAGTCGAACCCGCACGTCCTTTCGGACAACGGATTTTAAGTCCGCAGCGTCTGCCATTCCGCCACCCCGGCATGTTGTCCGTAA
>Ga0207675_100003392_pt1 | contig 15564 bp, 10 predicted proteins | sample KBSSwiS42_FD_184305 | JGI IMG/M metagenome (GOLD analysis project Ga0207675, IMG submission 184305) | Switchgrass rhizosphere microbial communities from Kellogg Biological Station, Michigan, USA - KBS Switchgrass S4-2 (SPAdes) (version 2) | ecosystem: Host-associated > Plants > Roots >... | reverse complement strand
CTGAATCCCGACGTTATCATACGGTGATCGGGCAAACCCAGTTGCGGGATCGCGCCCCAGGGCGTTCACGACATTGTCCCAGAAGGTGGCTCGCACCCCGGTGGGATTTGTAACTGGATCGTACCGGACCTGGAGCGGAACCACCGGTGAGAATCCGCCATTTACCGGGTCCTGCCATCTGTTTGCAAACCCGCCCCACCCGTTCTGACACGTGGTGCGGCCTGCCTGAGCGCCGGATGTCGCGGGTGTGTAGCCGTCGACGGTTGCGCGGCGCGTACCTGGCCACAACTCCGGATTTGGAAGGTTGTCAAAGTAGTTGTTGAGCAAACGGCAATCCAGCACGTCGACCACCACTGAGGCTCCGTCGGGGTACGAGATGCCCGGCGTCAGCGCGTCGAGAAGGCCCGGGTAGTTCTGGGCGATGTAATGCTGTTGCATCGCTCCACCGGAGCCGCCCGAAGCAATAGTGAATCGCGGAACGCCATATTGCTCGATGAAACGCTCCTTAATCATCATGACCGTCTCGGCGGAAATCACGTCATCCGAGCCGGTCCCGTACGTATTTCTAGTTCCAAAGGCGACCGCGAAACCGAGGCTCAGCGGCGTCTGTTGGAGCGCCGAGGTCACAGTGTTGCTGCCGGAACGATACCCTGGATTGGACCCCCCTCCGAACGGATACGTGAGTTTGCCGTTCCAGCCGGGCCCCGGCGGTTTGCCCGTTGTCGACCACGGATCGTGAATGGGATTTGTCGGATCGTCGATGATCGCGATGCGATACACGGACTCGTTGATGGTTCCCGATTCCACCCGCACGATGTACGGCACAGTGACTCCGTCGATGGTGGTCGTCGTTATGAGGTCCTCTGGGAATGGCAGGCTCAGATTGGCGAGGGGTTGGAAGGTCCCCGCGCTCGTTCGATAGAACCAATCATAGCGCGGTGGTACCACACAGGGACCCGCAACTGGCGGATCCCCGAGGCCCGAGGCGATGGTTTCGCAAATCCATGGCTGCTGGCGTGGCCCGGAAAAGACGGGACCCGCACCGGGATAGTTGATGATCTCGAGCGTCGCGAAAGGACGACGGTCCGGGCGCGATTTCACGCCCGCTGTGAGCGTATTCATGCCCAGAGCCAACTCGGAAACCAAGCCGGTCAAGCGCCGAGCCTGGCGATCGAGAACGAATGCCTCCGTTACTTTGACGCCATTCAACTCGACGACGATGTCCCTGAGCCGTATGCCCTGCGGCACCCTGACCTCGACGACCACGTCTCCACCAGAAACCGTATCCGGTCGGGAGGAGAGTGTTGCGATCTCGCCTCGATCCTCGGCGGCGGCAAGCACCCGTGACGGGCTGAAAAATGTCGCGGCCGAGCAGGCAAGGATGAAGCCCAGACTCGTGCTGGCGGTGCGTGCATGAAACTCATTCATCTTGCCCTCCAAATCCTGGCGACGACGCCCCCGGGCGAGGCCACGCTGTGGCTAGCGGGTGCCGGCTCATTGCGCGATGGGATTCGCTTGCATGATCTTGAAAACCGCCCCTGCCGTCGTTTGAGAGCCCAAGACCGACGGGTGGAGGTTGTCAGGCCCGGTGAATTCGGGGTGACCCACAAATAGGGGTCGCAGATCGAGGAAGCTGCAGTGGACTGGGCTGCTCGCGCAAATGGACTGCAGTTGGGGCCTCATGACGTCCATCGCATCGGCTCGCAACGCTGGAAAGTTGGGGAAATCGGGGTAGTAGAAGAAGATGATCTGCTCCACGGTTCCATCGCTGGCCATCTGTTGGAGCAGCGTCCTCGCGGCCTCAACGGCGTTAGTGACCGCGGCGCAGTTCGCACAACCTCCCTGAATGATATCGTTGCCGCCGCCGTCCATGACCACGACCTTGGCGGGGGCTTGTGCCTGAGCGTTGGTGTACTGCGAGGGAATGGGACTGAAGCCTCCGGCGAGCCGCGTCCCGCTGATCGCATTGTCCCTGTAGCTTTCGTTAGCGCCAATCATGCCAGCAGCGCGACCGAGCCGCGAGAGCTCTCTGTTGAACTCTTTGTTCGGGATCTCGAAGTAGGAATCGCCGATCAGCAGCACCTCATTGGCTGCCGCTGCCCGCGTCTCGCCATCCGGTTCTTCAGCTGCAGGTGGGGTTTCAGCCGCTGGCGGGTTTTGAGCTGCAGGCGGGTTTTGAGCTGCAGGCGGGTTCTGAGCTGCAGGCGGCTGTTGAGTGGGTTGCCCGCCACCACTGTTGCCGGAGCCCGCGCTTCCCGAGGGAGTCTGCAACATCGGCATCAGATTTGGCTGCTCGGGGGTCGGTGGCGTTGCCACTCCCGTCCCCCCCATAGCGGGTGCGGAATTGCCTCCCGAGCCCGGCTGGCCATTGCTGCTGGCTGTATTCGGCAGGTTGCCGGCGCTGGGCATGGTCGGCGAGGTGCCGCTCGACTCGCTCGCGGTGTCGTCAGCTGCGGTGCCACACGCGGCGATCCAAAATGGCAGCATCATAGTCGCAAGACTTCCCACGATGGCGCTACCTCGAGCGCGCCGCGGGTTGTCTACCCCTGTGTGTACGATTGAGACCTGGGGCGTTACCTGAATCTTCATGAGCACTACCTCCGCAAAGGAATCGATCCGCATCCGGGCTTTCGCCGGACACCGAGATGATCACGCGCCAGGACGGAACCCCGCAATATGCTGTTCGACCTACGCGCCGCTGGTACGATCGAGCAGCGCTTCGACGCGGTCGCGCAGCAAACTTCACGACTTCCTCAGGTCAGGCCGTTTGGATCGCAGCCGCCGACTCGAGCCCGAGCTCGGCGACGGAGAGCTCGCGCATCCGGAACTTCTGCACTTTTCCCGTAACCGTCATGGGGAACGCGTCGACGAACTTCCAATACCGCGGGATCTTGAAGGTAGAGATTCTGCCCGTACAAAACGCCACGAGCTCCGCCTCGTCAAGCGTCGCACCGGGCTTCGAGCGGACCCATGCCATCACTTCCTCTCCATACTTCGAGCTGGGGATCCCGATGACCTGCGCCTCGCTCACGGCGGGATGCGTGTGGAGAAATTCCTCGACTTCGCGCGGATACACATTCTCGCCACCGCGGATGATCATGTCCTTGATGCGCCCGACGATGTTGACGTAGCCCTCGTCATCCATCACCGCGAGATCGCCCGTATGCATCCAGCCCGCTCGGTCGATTGCGTCGCCCGTAGCCCGCTCGTTCTGCCAGTAGCCGAGCATGACGCTGTAGCCGCGCGTGCAGAGCTCACCTCGCCGGCCGCGCGCCGTGGTCGCGCCAGTCTCCGCATCGACCACCTTGATCTCGACATGCGGGTGCACTCGGCCGACAGAGCCCACGCGCTTGTCGAGCGGATCGGCGTGCGCCGTTTGCGTCGAGACAGGAGAGGTCTCGGTCATGCCGTAACAAATCGTGACCTCGCGCATGTGCATGCGCTCGACGACGTTCTTCATCACCTCTACCGGGCACGGCGAGCCCGCCATGATGCCGGTGCGAAGCGACGAAAGATCGAACTCGGAAAAGCGAGGATGCTCGAGCTCCGCGATGAACATCGTGGGCACGCCGTGCAGGCCGGTGCACTTCTCCTCGGCTACAGTTTCGAGCGTGAGCAGCGGATCGAAGGCTTCGCCCGGTATGACCATCGTGGCGCCGTGCGTGGTGCAGGCCAGATTGCCCAGCACCATGCCAAAGCAGTGGTAGAAGGGCACCGGGATGCAGAGACGATCAGCCTCCGTCAAGCGCATCGCTTCAGCCACGAAGTAGCCATTGTTGAGGATATTGTGGTGGGACAGCGTCGCGCCCTTGGGGAAGCCCGTCGTTCCGGACGTGAACTGGATATTGATCGGGTCGTCGAATTGCAGCGCTGCCTCTCGCGTGGCCAGCGTCGCTTCGCTCACTCGACGTCCCGCTTCCTGGATCATGCCCCAGTCCTCGTCCAGAACGAACGAGCTACGCAGGTCGGGACAGCGGGGCCTCACTTCGGCGAGCATCCTCGTGTAATCGGCTTGCCGAAAAGCGCGCGCAAGGAAGAGAACGCTGATCGCCGGCTGGCGAAGCGCGTACTCTAGCTCTGTGGTCTTATAGGCTGGATTCACGTTCACGAGAATGGCGCCGATGCGCGCGGTCGCGTACTGGAGGACCACCCACTCAAAGCGGTTGGGGGACCAGACTCCCACGCGATCGCCCTTGTCGATGCCATGAGCGATCAGGCCGCGCGCGATCGAACTGGTCGCGTCCCACAACTCTCGGTAGGTCGCACGATAGCGTTGTGCGCGCACGACCAAGGCTTCGCGGTCGCCGAAGCGTTCGACGTTACGGTAGAAATTCTGGCCGATCGTTTCGCCCAGTAGGGGCATCGCGCTTGCTCCGTGACTATACGAGATGGCCATCCACGACTCTACTCCTCACGCCTCTGCCTGCGCTCGCGGGCTCGTGACAGACGCAGCCTGAGGCGCTGATCCAAGGTGGGTCCTGACAATCGCGAGGACTCGAGCGCGGCAATCCGCGCACACCTACGGTCGCGGGGCCTTAGCGAGCCCTCGCGACCGTAGGGTGCGCCGTGCTTCTATCGTATCACCTATGCAACACTGAGTCTTCCGTACCCGCAAATTCACGCAGGACCCGGCGTCAGCCGCCGTCCGCCAGGGCCGCGCGCAGGCCAGAATGGCCGACATCCGAGGCGACGACAATAGGCGATCTTGCCTACTCCATCCAGCGCTCCGCAGGCGCTGGGCTTGCGCACTCTCGTTTGCTACGACTGCTGCTGGCGCCGGAAAGAAGCTGCCGATGTCCGAGATGTCCGAAGCCTCGACTACCTTTCCAAAGCTGTTGCTCGAGCAGTCCCAGCTCCGAGGCGGTCGACCCGCGATGCGCGAGAAGGGCTTGGGCAGCTGGCAAACTTGGACCTGGCGCCGCTATGCTGACGAAGCGCGCATCTTGGCCGCGGGTCTTCAGCAACGGGGCCTGGCGCGCGGCGATCGGATTGCCATCATCGGTGCGAATCGCTCTCGCCTGCATGCAGCCAGCGCGGCGGCGCAATGCCTCGGGGCTGTACCGGTCCCGCTGTGCGGAGACTGGACGGCAATCGAGCTGGGGCTCGCGATCCAGAATGCCCGCATCCGGCATGCGATCGTCGAGAATCAAGAGCAGGTGGACAAGCTGCTCGAAGCCTCCAATGGCGGCTGTGCCCTCGAGCGCATCTTCTACGCCCAGGCACGCGGGATGCGCCACTACCCGCACCAGGCGCTGGAGTCCTACGAGCGCTTGCTCGCTGCAGGCGCGGAGGTATTGGCCGGCGACGCCAGCCTCGCCGATCGCCAGATCGCGCTGGGTCAATCCCGTGATGCGGCGGCGATGTTCTTCAGCAGCGGAGCCGAGGGGCTGCCCGAAGCCGTCGTGCTCACGCACGAGCAGCTGATCGAGCAAGCGCGGGCGATCACGCGGCGGGACGGACTCCGGGAGCACGACCTGGCGTTCGCCAGCTTGCCGCCAGGTTGCATCGCCCAGAATGTGTTCGCGTACGCCCAGCCGCTGGTCGCCGGAAGCTGCATCTGTTTCCCCGAATCAGCCGAGACCGTCACGAGTGACATGCGTGAGCTCCGCCCCACTCACCAGCTCGGCCCACAGCGCTGGCTCGAGGCGCTAGTCGCGCAGGTGCCGGAGCGCATGGCCGCGTCGGGTGCGCTTCAGCGTCGCCTGTACGAGTATTTCATGGCCGTTGCTGCGCGGAGCGAGCGCAACTCCGAGACCGAAACCCTCGGGCTGCGCGAGCGTTTCCTGTATTTTCTGGGTGACATCCTGATCTACGCGCCGCTGCGCCGGCGCCTGGGTCTGGGCCGCCTGCGGATCGCCTACACGCACAGCGAAGCATTGTCTCCCCATCTCCTTGCCCTGTGCCGGTCCTTGAGTATCAACCACAAGCAACTTGCCAGCGCGACCGAAGGCGGTACCGACATCGGCAGTCTGGTCGACGAGCGGCGCGAGCTTGATGGCGCTCGCTCTCCGGCACAATACCCGGCCGCCGCGAGCGAAAACCAGCGCGGCCGGGTGGGCGACGTCGTCCTGCGCGTGGAAGACGTGTCGCTCGCCTTTGGCGGCGTCCACGCGCTCTCTGGCGTTTCTTTCGACGTGCGGAGGGGCGAGGTCCGGGCCATCATCGGACCGAACGGAGCGGGCAAGTCTTCCTTGCTCAACGTGATCAACGGCGTGTATCAGCCCCAGCGGGGCCGCATTCGTCTCGGCAGCAGGACCTTCAAAGACGTGCACCCGCGCGAGATCGCGAGCCTGGGCGTCGCGCGCACGTTCCAGAACCTCGCGGTCTTCAAGGGCATGAGCGTGCTCGACAACCTCATGACCGGCAGGAATTTGCAGATGCGTGCTGGGATTCTCGCCCAGGCGCTGCGCGTGGGCCCGGCAAGACGGGAAGAGCTGGAGCAACGCGAGTATGTAGAGCGCATCATCGAGTTTCTCGAGTTGCAGCCGTACCGCAGCATGCCTGCCGGGCGGCTCGCGTATGGGCTGCAGAAGCGCGTGGATCTCGGCCGTGCGCTCGCATCTCAGCCGGCGCTGCTGCTCCTGGATGAACCGATGGCGGGAATGAACCTAAAGGAGAAGCAGGAGCTGTGCCGGTTCATCCTGGACGCGAATGACCAGCTCGGAACCACGATCGTCTTGATCGAGCACGACATGGCGGTCGTGATGGACATCTCCGATCGCCTCGTCGTGCTGGACCATGGCCGCAAGATCGCAGACGGCACGCCCGACGAAGTGTGCGCGAGTCAGGCCGTGATCGATGCCTACCTGGGAACGCGGGTCGAGTGATCAAGCGACTACCCTTCCTCGGCTTGGTCTGCGGGCTCGCGCTCGGCCTCATCACGCCGCTTCTGACCGGCGCGTCCAGCCCCGGCTTCTGGCTGGAGGTGCTGCTCGGTGGGCTGATGGCCGGTGTCCTGTATGCCTTGGTGGCGCTCGGTTTCGTGCTGATCTTCAAGGCCTCCGGGGTGTTCAACTTTGCGCAGGGCGCGATGGTGCTGTTCTCTGCCCTCGCCGTCGCCCGACTTTCGGAGCGGCTACCACTCTGGTTCGCGGTCCTCATCACGCTCATGATCATGATCCTGCTGGCTGTGCTGATCGAGCGGCTCGTGCTGCGCCCGCTGGTGAATCAGAGCGGCGTAACGTTGCTCATGGCAACCCTGGGGGTAGCCTATGTCCTCGAGGGATTGGGCCAGACCGTCTGGGGTAGCGACATCTACTCGATCGATGTCGGGATCCCGCGCGAGCCGATGCTGGTCCTGGAAACGGTATTTCCGGGCGGCATCCTCCTGAACCGCGATGACCTCGCCGCCGCGGGCGGCGCCATCGCGCTGGTCGGCGCGCTCGTGCTTCTATTTCGCAAGTCCAAGACCGGACTTGCGCTGCGCGCCGTTGCTGGTGACCCGCAGGCGGCGCAATCCGTCGGAATCTCGTTACGGCGCATCTGGGTCACCGTTTGGTCGATCGCCGGCGGCGTTGCCACCGTGACCGGTGTGGTCTGGGGCGGCAAACTCGGAGTGCAGTTCTCGCTCGCGTTGATCGCCCTCAAAGCGTTGCCGGTGGTGATTCTGGGAGGCTTCACCAGCATTCCCGGCGCCATTCTGGGTGGGCTCATCGTCGGAGTCGGGGAAAAGATGGCCGAGGTCTTCCTCGGGCCGCAGCTCGTGAGGGCTTTCGAGCTCGCGGGCGGTGGCATCGAGAACTGGTTCGCCTACGTGCTCGCCCTGCTGTTTCTGCTCGTGAGGCCGGAAGGCCTCTTTGGTGAGCGCCATATCAACCGCGTGTGAGCATGCTGTACCCCAAACTCTACCCCAGAAATAGGGCTCTCGAATCGAGGTACCGGCCGGAGCCGTGGCTCTCGCCTGCCTCGAGGCGTTGGACTTCCAGCCTGGGGCTCGCTCTGTTCGCGTTCCTCGGGGTGCCGCTCTGGGCGGGCGACTACTTGCTACTTTCTCTCCTCATACCCGTGCTGATACTGACGATAGCGGCGCTGGGCCTCAACCTTCTCGTCGGCTACTCGGGCCAGCTATCCCTCGGACACGCTGCCTTCATGGCGGTGGGCGCGTACACGGCCTACAACCTCGCGTTGCGCGCGCCGGCCCTGAACTTCCTGATTGTCTTGCTCGGTGCCGGGCTCAGCGCGGCGGCGGTGGGGGTCGTCTTTGGAACCCCCAGCCTGAAGATCAAGGGCCTCTATCTGGCCGTGGCGACGCTGGCGGCGCAGTTCTTCCTCGACTGGGTCTTCGCTCGGGTCAGGTGGTTCAGCAACTACTCCAACTCCGGGTCGGTGTCCGTCGAGGCCATCGACTTGTGGGGCTGGACCATCGATACACCGAGCGACCGCTATCAGTTTGCGCTGGCGCTACTCGCGCTCTTGACGATCGGCGCGAACAACCTCGTCCGCGGCCACCTCGGCCGCGCCTGGATGGCCATACGCGACCAAGAGGTAGCCGCCGAGGTGATCGGCATCCGCCCCGTGCATGCCAAGCTCACGGCTTTTGCGGTAAGCTCGTTCTACTGCGGCGTCGCGGGGGCACTCTGGGGATTTGTGCACTTGGGCGCCTGGGAGCCGCTCGCGTTCAACCTGAATCTGTCGCTGAATCTGCTGTTCATGATCATCATCGGCGGCATGGGGTCCATCCTGGGAGCGTATCTCGGCGCAGCGTTCATCGTCATCCTGCCGATCGCGCTGAATCGGTTGCCCGTATGGTTCGGTGTGCCGATCTCGACGGCTACCGCCTCGCATCTCGAGGTCATGACGTTCGGCAGCCTGATCGTGCTGTTTCTCATTCTGCAACCGCACGGGCTCGCCAGGTTGTGCGCCCTAGGCCGAGAGAAGCTGCGCTCCTGGCCGTTTGCCTACTGAACACCGCCACTGAGTTCGAACGATTTGTCGGACTTCTTCGCCAATTTACCCTAAAAAGGGCCATGGAACAGCCCTACGAAATCCTTCTCTCCGGTCCGGGAAAGAACGCGATGTCGTCGACGATGCTTCGCTGGCTCGAGGCGGAGCTCGAACGCGCGGAGGGTCGAGCCGTGATGGTTCACGGCACCGGCGACGCATTCTCTGCCGGGCTCGATCTCAAAGAGATCGCCACGCTCGCGGCCGATCCGCCCGCGATGCTGGAGTTCCTTCGCGCGCTCGAGCGGACGATGGTTGCCTATTACACATATCCTGGGCCCGTCGTGGCGTGCGTCAACGGGCACGCCATCGCCGGTGGATGCGTCCTGATGTTGTGCGCCGACTACCGAATTGCGCAGGCGTCGGCGAAGACGAAGATCGGCATCAACGAGGTCGCGCTCGGCTTCGAGTTTCCACCGCACATCCTGCAAATCGTGCGCGATCGGGTGCCGCCTCGCTCGCGCGAGCGTGTGTTTCTCGCCGCGGAGCTCTTCGGCGTCGAGGACGCCATGAAGCACGGGTTGATCGACGAAATCGCCGATGACGCGCTCGCTTTCGCGCGAAAACGCGCCAGCGAGCTCGCCGCGCTGCCGCGCAAGGCCTACCAGGCGACCAAGCGCGCGATCCGCGCAACGCTCGTCGCGCCGGGCGAGCAGGACCGGCAGCTTCGCGAAGCGCTCGCCGCATGGACGAGCACCGACGTCCGCGCGCGCGTCCTCGCGCACCTCGACCGCGTCAAGGGTACTGCACCCACCAAGGTCAATCGGACGTGAATTCGCGGCTCGTGTCGAGGCGCGTCTTCTCGAGATTGCGCAACTCCACGCGTCGAATTTTGCCAGAGATCGTTTTCGGCAGCGTCATGAACTCGAGGCGCCGGATGCGCTTGTATGGTGCCAGCCTTTCCTTGCAGAACGCGAGAATCTCCCGCGCCACCTCTTCGCTCGCCTCGATACCGGGGCAGAGCGTCACGAATGCCTTCGGCACCGAGAGCCGGAGGGGGTCAGGGCTCGGGACCACGGCCGCTTCGGCCACCTTCTCGTGCTCCAGGAGCACGCTCTCGAGCTCGAACGGGCTGATGCGGTAGTCGCTGCTCTTGAACACGTCGTCGCGACGGCCGATGAAGTGAATATAGCCATCGGCGTCGCGCATCGCTTCGTCCCCTGTGCGGTAGTAGCCGCCGGCCATGACCGCGCTCGTGCGTTCGGCGTCGTCCAGGTAACCCAGCATGAGGGATGCCGGGCGCTTTTCGCCGAGGACGAGCGAGACCTCGCCTTCGTTCCCTTCCTTGCCTTCGGCGTCGAGCAAGACCACGTGATAACCGGGCAGCGCCTTGCCCATCGAGCCAGGTTTGACGACCAGTCCCGGAGGGTTGCCGACCAGCGCGGTGGTCTCGGTCTGACCGTAGCCGTCGCGGATCGTGAGGGCCCATGCCTTCTCGACGGTGTCGATGACCTCGGGATTGAGCGGCTCGCCAGCGCTTGCCAACTCACACAGGGAGGTCGGTTTTTCCCCGAGATCGACGAGAATCATCATGCGCCACACCGTGGGCGGCGCGCACAGCGTAGTGACTTTCTGTTCGCGCAGCACTTCGAGCGCGCGCTGGGCGCTGAAACGGGTTTGGTCGTGGACCACGATCGACGCGCCCGCGTTCCAGGGTGCGAAGAAGCTCGACCAAGCGTGCTTCGCCCAACCCGGCGAGCTGATGTTGTGATGACGATCGCCTTCACGGAGCCCGAGCCAGAACATCGTCGACAGGTGCCCGATCGGGTAACTCGCGTGCGTGTGCAAGACCAGCTTCGGCTGCGCGGTAGTGCCCGAAGTGAAATAGAGCAGGAGCGGATCGCTTGCCAGCGTCGGTGTGCGCTCGAGCACGGCCGGCGCAGCGAGCGTGTCTTCGTAGGGCGAAAAGTCCGGAGCGCCGCCCACGGCGAGGCGCACGCCGAGCCGTTCGGGATGGCGAAGCTTGCGAGCGCCGGCAGCGTCGGTGATCATGTGCCGGACCTGGCCACGCACGATCCGATCTTCGACGTCCTCGGCGGTCAGCTGAGCGCTCGCCGGGATCACGACCGCACCGAGGCGGATCGCGGCGAGCATCGTCTCCCAGAGCGCGGGCACGTTGCCGAGCATCACGAGGATGCGATCGCCCCGGTGGACCTTCCGATCTCGCAGATAGCGAGCGACTCGGCGCGATCGATCGACGAGCTCCTCCCAGGAGAGAACGAGCGCGTCCTCGCCCTCCCGCACGACCGTCAACGCCGGCGCACGGTTGCCTTCGCCGAAGCGGTCGAACCAATGGTCGACCCAGTTGAACGCAGCGAGCCGTGGCCAAGTGAAGGCACCATGCGCCGCCTTCGGATCGCCACGATGGCGGAGAAGGGTTGCTCGCGCGGCAGAAAAGGCTCGCGTCGGATCGCTCATTTCGGCGAAGAGTATACGCCGAGCGTGGCAAGTTAGCGAGATCGAGCGCCTGCTCGCCCCGCCTTGCGGCGGTACGACTTGACCTCGCGGAAGCTCGTTCGGCCAGCGGAGGGCGCGCCGAGGTAGAGCTCCTGGACATCGCCATTCCCACTCAGAGACGCCCTGTCCCCCTCGAGCACGACCCTGCCACTCTCGAGAATGTAACCGTAGCTGGCAAAGCGGAGCGCGACGTTGGTGTTCTGCTCCGCGACCAGGAAGCTCACACCTTCTTTCTGGTTCAGCTCTTTCACGATCTCGAAGATCTCGTGCACCAGCTGGGGCGCCAGGCCCATCGAGGGCTCGTCGAGCAGGATCAGTCTCGGCCGCGCCATCAGCACCCGGCCAATGGCCGTCATCTGTTGCTCGCCGCCGGAAGTGTAGCCGGCGAGCGCGTTGCGGCGTTCACGCAGGCGCGGGAAGTATCCGTATACCTTCTCGACGTCGGCCGCCAACTCGGCGCGCTGTGCGGCCCGCGTGTAAGCGCCGGTGAGCAAGTTTTCCTGAACGGTCAGGTGGGCAAAGCAGTGGCGGCCTTCCATCACCTGACAGAGCCCGCGCCGGACCAATGCCGCCGGGTCGAGCTGGTCGATGCGAACACCCATGAAGTCGATCCGCCCTCTGGTAACCTCGCCGCGTTCGGCCCGGAGCAGGCTGGAGATCGCCTTCAGGGTAGTGCTCTTGCCCGAGCCGTTGGCGCCCAGGAGCGCGACGATGCTGCCCTGGTCGACTCGCAGTGTGACGCCCCGAAGCGCGAGGATGACGCGCTCGTAGACCACCTCGATGTCCGCTACTTCGAGCACGGAGGAAGCTAGATGTCCTTGGCGCAATCGCGCTTGGTCAGCTTCTTCGCTTCCACATACTGGTCGGACGAAGAGCGAATCATCGCCCGGATGGACTCTACGTCCGGCTGATACATGGTGGGCTCGACCACCCAGCGCTGGCCATCCCAGCTCTGGATTTGGCTTCGAGAGCCACCGGAATGGTCGGTGCAAGACGTCTGGATCGGCAGCATGAAACCGGTGAAGCCCAGCTTGTCGATCGCCTGTTCGTCGAGCGCCAGGTGTTCGAGGCCCCAACGTACCTCGGTTCCGGTCAGGGGTTTGGCGCCGAACTTGCTCTGGGCGCGCTTGACGGCCTCCACCGTCATCATGGCCGCGGTGAGCCCCCGATTGTACAGGACCTCGCCCACTGCCTCGCGTGGCCCCGTGCCTTTGCCGCGGTCGTGAAGGTACTCGAGGATCTGTTTGTGGACCTGGCCCTGACCCGCAGGAGCAAGGAACACGAGCGCGCTGTAGCCCTTGGCGCCGTCTCCGGCGGGCTTCACATCCGGCTCGGCACCAGACCACCACACACCGAACATCTTTTCGCGCGGGTACCCGACCGCCACTGCTTCCTTGATCGCTGCGGAGTTCATCACGCCCCAGCCCCAGAGAAAGAGATAGTCAGGCGGGGCTTGGCGAATCTGCAGCCAGATTGCCTTTTGCTCGACGCCCGGATGCGTCACCGGCAGGGCCGAGAACTGATAGCCATACTTTTTTGCCCGATCCTCGAGCAGCGCAATGGGCTCCTTGCCATACGGTGAGTCGTGGTAGACGAGCGCGATTTTCTTGCCCTTCAGGTGCTCTACTCCTCCCGACAACTTGCCCACGTGCTGGATCAGGATGTCGGCGGCATCCCAGTACGTGCCCCCGAGAGGAAAGTTCCAGCTGAATGCCGTGCCATCCACCGAGTCCGCGCGCCCGTAGCCGGCCGTGATCACGGGAATGTGGTCCGTCAGTGCCTTGTCTGTCACCGCGAGCGTAACGCCAGTGGACATGGGATGGAAGGCCGTGGCGCCAGTGGGTCCCTTGCCCTTGAGGCGCTCATAGCACTCGACACCGCGGTCTGTGGCGTAGCCGGTCTCGCACTCCTCGTAGCTGATCTTGACACCATTGATACCGCCGTCGCGCGCGTTGACGAGCTGTAGATAGTCGACGTAGCCATTGGCGAACGGCACACCGTTGGGCGCATAGGGACCCGTGCGGTACACGAGCACCGGGAAGAACTGCTCCAGCGGCCCCTGGGGCGTCTCGACAGCGGCAGCGCCTGCCTTCTGCTCGGTCCCCGAATCCCGACGGCTGCACGCCACAGCTCCGTGCGCCACGCCCGCCAGCGCTAGCCAGACCGAGACGAAAGCCGCTTTGCCCTTCATGTCATGCTCCTTGCAAAAATCGGAAGGTCGAGAGCCTGAGCTCGAATCGTGCGGACTCGGCAGGCGCTTCAGTAGTAATAGGCCTGGAACTGAAGAACGAACTGATTGACGGAGTTGGTCGTGGCGGGCGCGTTGGGCGTCACGGTGCGGTTGTAGGCGAGCGTGATGTTGGCATTGGCCTCCGAGATGAAATACTTCAGCCCGGCGCCGAAGATCTGCAGGTCGCCGGCTTCGAATTCACTCTGCTGGTGCAGGCGCAGCTCGAACTTGCCGAACACCGACGCGCTCAGATCCCGATTGTAATAGGAGAGCTCCGCCGCGAAGTCGTTCTGCTTCGCAACGCCACCGGGCGCAGGGGGCGGCTGCAGTGTGGTGCCCGGGTCGAAGTGCAGAACGTGCGCAAAGGCTGCGAGCTCGTCGCCACCGCTCTTCGGGTCGCCATTGAGCCGGAGCGCCGCGAAGGCAGACGCTGAGACGGCCCAGTAGCTCTGCTCGTGACGCAGCTTCTGATAGTCGAAGCCGACACCCGCGCCGAGCACGTTCTTGTGGCCGAAGTACTGCGATGGCAGGGTGTACCCCGCCTCGGTATCGAGCGCATTGTACTGCACGTACCCGGTCAAGCGGAATGGGTTCTTGCCGCCCTGAGCAGCCATCTGCGTGGCGGACTGACGAATCCCCTGAAAGAAGCCGAAGCGATACTCGAGGTGGCCCTCGAGCGGATAGCCTTTCAGTTGCACACCGGTATCACGCAGCGCGGAGGTCTGGGTCTGCGTGATGAAGGTCGCTGCCGTGGTGAGCGTGTCGAGCGTGAGATAATGGACGGTGGAGGCCAGCGTCTGGCGCGAAAACGGCACCACCATCAGCCCCGCCTGGATGCTAAACGCGGTGTCGAGATTGAGGGACGCGAACGCATCCCGGAACGTCAGCGTGTCGAAGGTCTTGGTCGCGGTCCCATCCGCGGCGGTCGATGTTCGCCCGACGTTGGCAGCCTCCAGCAGGCCGAAAAAACTCACCTTTTGAAAAATGGTGCCGCCGAGTATGAAGCGGGCTCTGCGAACGTAGGTGTTCCACTGGTAGTTGCCGGGCTCACCGTTCGAACGGCGCGTGCGGTCCTGGAGCAGCTCGGTCCAGTGCTGGAGCTGGAAGCCCGGACGAATCGAGAAGTTCTCCCCGAGCCGGAGCTCGTTGGTCGGACCCAGCGCAGGGAACGTCGCCGGCGGCTTCGGCGGTTCGGAGCTGACCAGCGGGCTCGGTGTCGTGCCAGACGGTGCGGCAATCGGTGCCTGCGCGGCAGCGGGTGCCTGTGCCCAAATCACGAGCGCCAGCGCGAGCGCGATGGACCACGGTCTGCCGCCGCGTGCGCGGATCCAGTCTGGAGCAAGACTCATGCGATATCTTCTCGAAGGTAAGGGTTGCTGAGCCGCGCGCAGCATCGCGGTCCATCAGCCATGCGGGCAATACGCGATCTAGCCTAGGCACGACGCGCGCCGCGACAGCGTCGGATGACGCAGACCCGCCGCGGCGAGCCGTTGCTCCGGTGATACGTCAGACCACGACTCGAGCCCGCGCCTCCAGGCGCAGGCTTTGGATAAACGCAGGCGCAGGCATTTGATATCACCGCTGGGCGAGCTCTGCCTAACCTGAACGAGGCTAAGCCATGTTGCCCATCTGGAGTCCATCCCCCGCGCGCGCGGCCGATACGAACCTCGTGCGCTTCATCCGTCGCATCAATGCCGAGCGGCAGCTCGTCATCCGCATCCGCCCGCTTGAAAGCAGTGGTAATGGTGTATTTGCTCTTGAGCTGCAGCGCCATCAGCTCCATGAGCTTGGCTGAATCGACTTCCGCGAGTTGCGCTTTCCACGGATCGTTCTCGACGCCGTTGGCCTTGATGAACTGAGCGCGAACGTCGCGCCAGGATTCTTTCGGCAGCGCGCCGCTCTCCACCTTGTGCGCCATCGCGTAACCCTTCTGGATG
>Ga0207675_100003391_pt1 | contig 15566 bp, 12 predicted proteins | sample KBSSwiS42_FD_184305 | JGI IMG/M metagenome (GOLD analysis project Ga0207675, IMG submission 184305) | Switchgrass rhizosphere microbial communities from Kellogg Biological Station, Michigan, USA - KBS Switchgrass S4-2 (SPAdes) (version 2) | ecosystem: Host-associated > Plants > Roots >... | reverse complement strand
GAGGCTGAATGCCTCCGCCAACCTTGAGAGGCCGGTCCAAAACCGGCCTTTCGGTTTTTTAGCCGCAGATCGATGATCTCTGTACCAGAAGCCATTCAAATCGTGAGGCAACAAACACGCCCGTTGCCCTCTGAACGTATCAAACTCGAACATGCACTCAATCGCGTCCTCGCCGAAGACATTATTGCCGACTCCGATCTACCGCCGTTCGATCGCTCGCAAATGGACGGTTACGCCGTTCGCGCGGAAGAAACCCTAAACGCGCCGGTGCGTCTGCGAATCGTCGGCGAGTCTGCTGCCGGACGCGGCTGGCATCACGAACTAAAAGAAGGCGAAGCAGTGCGAATCATGACCGGCGCTCCTGTGCCCACGGGCGCCGACAGCGTTCAGCAGGTCGAACTCACACACGAACTAAAAGACGGCACGGTGGTCGAATTACTCGAGAGTGTCGAGACAGGACGATCCATCGTCAAACGTGGCGCGGAGATTCAAGCGGGCGAAACTGTCCTGCAAAGCGGTGTCAGGATCAACGCGGCCATGATGGCTGTGCTGGCGGCCTTTGGATACGCCGAAGTATCCGTGGCCCAACGACCACGAGTCGGCATACTCGCCACTGGAACCGAACTCGTCTCCGTCAACGAAAAACCCGGCCAGGATCAGATTCGCGACTCCAACAACTACTCGATCGCCGCGTACGCCGAACTCACCGGCGCGATAACCGAGCGTCTTCCACTCGCACGCGACGAAACGTCTGTCTTGCGAGATCATATCGCGAGGGGCGCGGAGAAGTGTGACGTGGTCGTAACTTCCGGCGGCGTGTCGATGGGTGTTTACGACGTCACCAAAGCAGCGCTGCAAGAACTGAACGCCGAGGTCTTTTTTGAACGTGTCGCACTGCGTCCGGGTAAGCCAACAGTTTTCGCGCAACTTCCAAACGGCACTTTCATCTTTGGACTGCCCGGCAATCCGGTTTCGGTTTCTGTAACGTTCAATCTATTCGCGCGAACGGCGCTATTGGCGATGCAAGGCGTGGCGGAACCGGCACTAAAACACGAAACAGCAATGCTGGCCCGCAGTGTGAAGGGAAATCTCGAACGAGAAAGTTATCTGCCGGCCCAACTAACCACTAACGACGACGGCGAATTGATCGCTTTCCCACTGAAGTGGGGCGGCTCATCTGATTTCGTTTCCTTTGCGCTTACAACTGCACTCGTAGTCGTCCCCGCAGGAACCAGAACGATCGAAGCAAACTCACTCGTCAAGGTGTTGCGTTTGCCGTAAGCTCCGGTTTCGGCTGTACGATTGGCGCCATCCGTTCGGTCAGTCCTTTAAATCCCAGGAATCCGGGGAGGCGTTCGATCCGTTTTCCGATCTTCTTATCAAACAAGTCCAGACCTTTTTCGCCTGGAAACAGAGTCGCCATCACATAGTTCGCTTCCGACTCCAGCTTTGCTCCCGCGCCGACAGGCGCCCAGAACGTGCCGATGACGAAGCGCGCCAGGTCGCGCGAGAACTTCGCCTCCGCAAGCTTCACTCGCGCGACATTCCAATAGAAGCTCGAATGGATCGATTCTTCCTGCACGATTCCGATCAGCAATTGTTTCAACACCGGATGTCCGGCGAGATCCGACAAACGACGGTAAGCCTGCATCGCAGTGATCTCGTTGATCGCTCCCCACACCATGTGCGCGCCGTGAAAGTATTTTCCAAACGGTCGCGTCGCCTGGTTGATCAAAAAACTTCCAATTGAATACAGACGCGGAATCCTCCCCGTCGCTTCATGCCGCCATTCTTGGCCGCTATGGAAACCAGCTTCTTCCAAAAACCTGTTCAGGAGGTTGGCATGATGCAGCTCTTCAATGCTCCAACGATCCATGAACTTTCTGATGATTGGATCTTTGCCCGTCGGTGTGCAGCGCAGCTCCTGATAGTACATGTCGGTGAAGTACTCGATGTCGCGCATGTAGACCAGCACCGGCACAAACGCCGGGTTGAGCTGATAGTTCCTGATTTCGTTCCAGCGAATGTTGCTGACGTATTCTTTTGATAGGGCGCGTGGCTGGCGTTCGTACCACTCAAGCACTTCTCTATCGGTTTCAAACACAGGGGGAACCTCCACAGGGTCGTCAAACGATCGCTAAATGTACGTACAAGGCCCAAAAATGGATTCTGGTGAATGAAGACGGTAGAGCTGGAAACCGGAGCGCGTAAGCGGCTCGCGCGCCGGTGCGTCGCAGGATAGACGAAGTGCGCTTCTCTGTCGAGATCTACTTGCTTAAGGTCGAGTTTTTGTTATCTACTTTTCGCCATGACCGAACTCTCGCACGTCGATGATCAAGGCCGCGTCCGTATGGTCGATACGAGTGACAAATCTATAACCGCGCGGCGCGCCGTCGCTTCTGCACGAGTGCTGATGAACGCGGCGACGGTCGCTGCTTTGCGGGAACATCGAACGCCAAAAGGCGATCCAATAGAGGCGGCGCGGTTGGCAGGAATCATGGCTGCCAAGCGCACTGCGGAACTGATTCCGCTTTGTCACCCGCTCCCATTGACGCACGTTGACGTGCAGGCAGAATTGGACGACACGGGAGTTTCGCTTCGGGCGGAAGTGTCAACAAACGCGCAGACAGGCGTGGAAATGGAAGCCTTGACCGCGGTTTCCGTGGCTGCGCTGACGGTTTACGACATGTGCAAGGCAGTCGAAAAAGGTATGAAGATCACTGATATTCGACTGGAACTCAAAACCGGCGGCAAATCGGGCGACTACTCAGGTTAGGGAACATACTGTCGTCGTTGTGCGTTTTAGCCGGTGCGAACTAAAATACGGGCTAAATCCAGCCAGCCGGAGTAGACATGAAATTAAGGCTTACACAAGACGCGCGACCTCAGGCGACCACACTGCTCGTTGCAGCGACCATTTCAGTGTTGCTCTGGTTCATTCCTTACGCCGAAGTTTTGACCTACCCGTTCCGAATCTTCGTCACGTTCATCCACGAAGGTGGACACGCACTCGCGGCGCTCGTCACGGGCAACTCAGTGCAAAGCCTAAGCATAGCGATGAACGCGAGTGGCGAAACGTACACCACGCAAGGTGGAGTATTTTCGCAGATGCTGATTTCGAGTGCGGGTTATCTGGGGTCGATGGCCTTTGGTGCTCTGTTGCTGGTCCTGATTCGCAAAGCAATTGCAGCTCGTATCGTGTTGCTCGGTTCGGCGATTGTGATCTTCGCGTTGACGATGATTTACGGATTGATCAAGCCGGTCTTTTCACAGAGCGCGTGGTCGGGGATCCCGTTCACGTTGTTCGCCGGCGTGTTCATCGCAATCGGCCTGGTTTTGATCGCGCGATTTGCGAGTGCGCGAGTCGCAACTTTCTTTGTCAGTTTTCTCGCCGTTCAGTGCGTGCTTAATGCGCTATTCGATCTGAAGACAGTCTTCTTCCTCTCGTCACCATTTGTTCCCACAGTGCAGACAGACGCAGTCAACATGGCCCACGCCACCGGCATTCCGGCGATCTTGTGGGCAGCGGTATGGATTGCGCTCGCGCTCGGTATTCTCTGGTTTGCAATGCGGCTCTACGTCGCCGGACGCGACAAGACCTTCCAGCCTGACTTGCCGTTTGAAGAAACGCCCCCGATCTAAAACGTAAACCCCGCAACTACCTGAAACATCCTCGGCGGATCGATATTCGCAAACGCCGGAATTGCGTTCGAAGCAGCACCCACATTACTGACAAACTGTCCGAACGTCGGTAGCGCTGTCGCTCCATTGCCGAAGGCAGTCACGCCGCGTCCCAAAAAGTTTCCGTGATTAAAGAGATTGAAGCCTTCGAGACGAACCTGGAAATTCGTGTGCTCTGAAATCCTGAACCGCTTTTCCACGAATACAGCGACGTCAGACGTAGGCGTGCCACGGAATGCCGACTTGCCGATGACGACACCATCAATTACAGGCCGATCGTTGTTGATGCCGTCACCGTTGTTATCGACGTTGGTGGTGGCATTAAACGGACGCGCGGAAGCAAACATCGACACTGTTCCCGCGGTAAAGTCGAATGGAAAGCGATAGTGAAACGTGATGACTGCGCGGTGGCGTTGATCGACTACGCTTGGTCCACGTTCGATCTCGCCGAGCTGACTGATATGACTCTCGTTTGGTCCAATGCCGTTGCCGTCCGGTTCGAACGTGTTTGTTGCTTTTGACAACGTGTAGCTCACAGACGCAAACATCCGTCGATTGCCGCGATAACTGAACTGCGTTTGTAGACCGTCGTAGTCAGCCACGCCGAGGTTCATAATCACATTAACCTGGCGCACGCCGCTGGGAGCGGGAACGATAGGCCGCGTTGAATTCGCGACGGCCACAGTCCTCGTCTTGTTAGGCTCAGTACGCGGAAACGGGGCCGGCGCGTTTAGATCGACCGTGCGGTCGAGGTTGGACCAATGCTGATGCTCATAGTCAGCGCCGAAGAAGAAACCCTTGAAGAACTCGCGCTCGGCGCCGAAGGTGACGACCTGGCTACGAGGATTCACGAGCTTGTCCGGATAGTTTGGTAGACGATCAAAGTTCAATCCGAAACGGGCAAACTGCTCGCGATAGAAGTCGCGCAGGCCCGCGCGGATCGTAATGTCGCGCGCCGGAATTTGGTTCGCGGCAAGTGTTCGCGGATCCACATCGACTGGAAGGCACGAGCCCACCAAACAGGTCGGAAAACCGGGGTCTCCGGGATTCGCAGTGTAAGTAGTCAAGCCGTCGAGGCCGTTCACGAGATAACCCGCAACAGCATTCGAGCGGATCTGCGTGTAGTACATCGCATACCCGCCGCGAATCGACAGTCGCGAGTCGCCGCCTGGATGCCAACCGAAACCGACGCGCGGCGCGAAGTTCGTCTTTGCGTCGGTTAACGTCTGGCGGTCGTACCGAAGACCCACGTCCAGCGTGAAATCGTTGCGCAAGTGGATACTGTCCTGAATGAACAGCGTGTTGAGCCACTGCGGCAACTCGTAGCTGCTGATGCCGAAGTTAATCGGTTGCGTGTAATTCTGCACGTCGTTCAAGGTCAACTGTCCGAACGGCAATGTAGTTGAGCTCTTGAAAGTAAACGTGCCGAGAATCGCGGTGCCCGGTTCGCTGCCGGTGCCCCCCGACGTGTGATGAATGACGCCGCCGCCAAAACGCAAATAGTGTTTACCGACCGACCACGACACGGTGTCTGAAAACTGCAATTGATGACTCCAAAGATCGGAGGCTCGCGACTGTCCAATCGTGAACTGCACTGCGCCGGTACGCGTGTAGGTCGTCGATAGATTCTGCGCTTCCCAGAGCGTGACGGGATCGCCATGCAGGTACGCGAAACGCGCCTCATTCAGAAGTTTCGTGTTGACGACTGACGTGTGATTGACCTGAGCTGTCCAGGCACGACGCGAGTAACGACGTGCAACACTCGGCGCGTTCGTACCACCGACTGCATCCTGCGGATTGTCGTCAAAAAACCGATCGATATTGAAACGAAACGCGAGGTTCTGGTTCGACGTGAGCTTGTGGTCCACACGGCCGTCGAAGAGAAACTGTCGATAGTGACCGGTGTATTCGAGGTTGCCGTCAGGCGGTAGAACAAATGCCGGCAGCGACGTTGAGAGAAACGTCGTGCGATTCTGTCGCGTGTAGTCCGCGGTGGCGAAGAAGAACGTTCGATTCTCGACAATTGGACCACCGATGGTGGCGGAATACTGCTGCAACGCGTCAGGAATGTCGACTGGATTGACGTGCTGTAGCGTGCTGGGTGCAACGCAAGTCGGCACTGACGGCGGGCAGAAACCCCTGGTCGAGAATGTTTCCGCCTGCCAGTCGCCGGGACGGATCAACACGAGCGCTTCACCGTGTACGTCGTTGGTACCCGATTTGGTGACTATGTTCAGCGCTGGTCCAGCGGTCCAACCAAACTCAGCCGAGAACGCGTTGGACAGGATTGAGATTTCCTGAATTGCGCCGAGAGGAATTGTGGCGACTGCCGTCTGACGTCCCCAGCCTTCGTCGTTGTTAGCGCCGTCGAGTGTGACGGTTGTAGTGCGACGCGAACCGGCGCCGGTTATGAAGTAGGTCTGATTGACGAACAGATCGCCCGTGCCTTTCCCTTGGCGAAACGCGGAATTGAGTAACGGCAGGGTCGAAGTTTTGCGACCGAGTATCGGCGTCTCATTGATCTGCTCGCTTCGCAGCGGAAGACCGATTTGTGGATCGGCGCGCACGCCTTCGGTGGTGCCGTAAATAGTAACTTCAGCCTTTTGCGAACCGGCCAACAGTGTCACCTTTACAGTCGCCGTTTCACCTGAACGCAATGTGAGATCGCTACGCTCCTCGGCGGCGAAACCTTCGCGCGAGACGGTTACTTTGTACGTCCCGGTTAGCGACAATGCTGCGAAGGTAGCGGTGCCGTCGCCGCCGGAAACCGCTTCGCGCGAGTCGCCCGTGGCGGTGTTGAGTACAGTGACTCTGGCGTCCCTAATCACTGCGCCTGTTTGATCGGAAACCACGACCATCATCGTTGCAGTGTTAGGAGACTGCGCAGCTACCGGCGCAGCTACGAACGTGAGAAAAGCAGCCAGGAGAACGAATAAGAACGACGCGGTGTTGAGTTTCATATTGATCACCATTTCGTCACTGTGTATTGGTCGAAATAGCTGACGCTGTCGGTTTTGGACCACACACCTATATGACCTGATACCGCTTCTGCCAGCGTGTAGTCGAGAAGATGTTTACCGTCGAGCGAGGCCTTAAGACTGGCGCCGTTCACGGAAATCTCGAGTGAGTGCCACGTGTTCATCTGTAATGGAACGTTCTCGGTTCCCTTCTTGACGAAGCTTCGTTTGCCTTTCACAAACGTCCACAGCACCACGTTGTCTTCTTTTCCGTTGAAACGAACGGTGAGGTAGTCGCCGTTAGGTTTCAGATTGAAGAGAATGCCCGCGCACTGATCCAGCTGACCGGCGACGAGTTTGAAGCGCATCGAGATCTTGCCGTTTTGAAAGTCGTCGACGTCTTTCACGACGGCATACGGGAAATAGGCAAACGCTTTTACGTTGTCGATGAACTCTTCGTGCCGCGAGCCATAGATCGCGCGCGCGTTTTGGGCCAGGCCACCCGCAGGCTGTCCGCGCAGCCACTGGCGGCCATCGACTCCGAGTACTTTTGTGCCACCGTCGTCAACGATGGACCAGTTACCAACCACGGCCAGAAACCGCGTCGAATCACGGCCACTTCTCTCCCTGGAAAGATCGACGCGGATGGTCTTCGGCTTTGAAGTCCGCTGGGCCGTGCTGATTCCAGCGAACAGGATAATTGCGCTCAGTAAGATTAATAACGTTCTCATTCCATCGCTCCCTCAACGGCGTAAAAGCCACCAACCCAGAATGACCAGCAGGGGCCAAAACAGATAAAAGATCGCATTCGCGAATTTCGGTTCGGTCGATAACGGGTAGCCTGCAAAACCTTCGTCCGCCGATCTTTCCGGCGAACTCACGTTTGCGAGCTTGTAGATCTGATCGAGCACAACTTCTTCGATCGTCGACGGCTCTACTGCCTTCTGTCCGCCCAACTCGTACCAGATCTCGCCATAATGATCTTCGGCGCTCTCAAAAAGACCCGATCGGCTGGATGCTGCGTACTGCACTTCCAACTTGCTCAAAACGCGTCTTAGTTTTGTGAGCACGTTTTGCTCGAAGTCCGCCAGTCGTGGGTCTTCGGGGGAAAGAAAGATCGTGATCTTCAACGGTTGATCGATTCCGCGCAGGATCGATTCATCTGCCGCGGAAAACGAATTACGGCGGTTCTCGCTGAGGTCCCAGTCGGAGCGCAAACTCGCCGCGCCCGCAACCAGCACCCCAGCGACCACCAACAGAATCGAACTGCGTACAAGTCGCGTCATGAGAGTGCGACCCGTGTCCAACCAAATCGTCGCCAACGCAACCGCCGCACAACTCAACAACAACATCACCGCGACCGCATTTGCCCGTAGTAATCCGTGCTCGAAAGAACGCAACGCCGCAGTGGGCGTGTAGCTCGCCAGTTGTTGAATCAAGCCACCGCGTCCGGCTGCTATGAAATCCAAAGCCCACGTGCCGACAGTGAACGCGAGCGTAACGATTGCTGCGCTCGCAGCACTCTCTGTGAAAGCCGCGAAGCAAATGGCCAGTGCGCCACTGAACAAACCACGCAGCAGATGGCCCAATAACAGGTTCAACGTCTCCGGCGCGTAGACATGTCCACCGTAAGAACGCCACAGAAGAATCGCCGCCAAACCCGGCAGCCATGCGATCAGCCACGCGCAGAGGAGCACAAAACTTTTGATCGATACCTTCGCAAGCAACGAACCCGGCAGTTGCAACAGCAACTTCAACGCACCGCTTTCCTTCTCGGCGGAGATCATCCGAATCGCCACAAATGGAAAGAGGAGTGTTGCGGCGAGATCGTAAGCGCCCCATGTCGGCACCAGGGCACCGTCAAGCGAATTCAGACCCTGCGGCAGCGCTGCTGGACCACCATTCCCGCTCATTTCCGCATACAACCGAACGGCAGTGATGAAACCGTGTCCGACCAGCAACCCGACAAAGAGAAGCAGCAACCAAAACGCCCGCGCGGCGAAGAGTTCGCGGAACTCTTTCAATAAGAGTTGCGGCCAGCTACGTGAGCGCAAGAAAAATCTCCTCCAGCCCGCTGTCGTGCAGGTTCGCTTGCGTTTGCAACTCGGTGAGAGTGCCTTCAGCCACACGCTTCCCGGAGTTCAGCAACACCAGCCGATCGCAAACCTTCGCTGCGTCGTTCAGTTGATGAATCGAAACGAGCAGTGCTCGTCCGCCGGCGCTCTGGTTTCGCAGCAGCGTCATGACCTCGCGCATTTGACGTAAGTCCAGACCGTCAAATGGTTCGTCGAGCAGCAACAGCGGCTGCGACGCGAGTAGACCGAGTGCCAACAAGAGACGTTTGCGTTCACCCTTTGAAAGCGTTGCGATACGCGAGCGCTTGATCTCTCGTGCAACCGCAAAGCATCTGTAAGCGAGGCTATTTGCTCAGGGGCGCGGCGATACAACTTTTCAAAGAACTCCAAAACCCAATGGACCCGATGTTCAGACCACGGCAGTATTCCGTCAGGCATGTAAAACAACAGCTCTTTGCGCCGGCCCAACGCGAGGGATTTGTCTCCGGAGAGCAGATTGCCCGAGGTCATTGGCACTAATCCGGCCAGACATTCGAGCACCGTTGTTTTGCCGGCGCCGTTTGGTCCAATCAGTCCCAGGACCTCACCGGCACGAACCGTGAAGCTGATGTCCGACAACACCAGGCGGGGGCCAAATGCTTTCGTCAGATTTTCAACCGTCAGCAGAGTAGACAAGGAGTGGCTTCGCCTTAATAGTCTCGCTCGCATGGCGGCTTTGCCGCCGGATGTGCGGCATAGCCGCAGCGGAACCGTTCGCAAAGCCACAAGGAGTTAGAACGAGTAACGATAACGTACTGTCACACCACGACCGGCGCCGTCGATTCCCCAACTGATCCCGCGATAAGTCTTGTCGAAGATGTTCTCGAAGTCGACGAACACTTCTGAAGTCTCACCAAACTTGAACGAACCGCGCACACCTACTAATCCATAACCGGGGAGATAGGGGAAAAGTGGGACAAGCGTGTCGTTGTTGACCACGCGCACGCCGTTTATCGTCGCGCCGAGCGGCAGTAGCCGGTTCTGCACCTGGGCCAGGGTCTCGCCCGTGGGGATTAGTATGCCGCCGGCCGAACCGCAGCCGGTCGATCCAGGAGTAGTCAGGCCACGCACACAAGCTCCCCGGCGGAAGAAGTTCTGAATGTTTGTGCGTGAGCGCGCGCCACCCGTGCGGCGGTCAGCCAGATCCAGGGATGACAGCCGGTTCTGGCGGCCCGACATTATTGAGTACCCCTCAACGTAGAAACGTGAATGAGGCTGATAGCGCAAACTAACAAAGCCGGTCGCAGGTGGAATCCCACCTTCGATGTTCGGCGGCAGCCCGTTCAAGAGGCTGTGTGAACGAATGTAAGTGAAGTTGCCGGTGCCGCTGAACTGATCGTTGAACCGAGCGCGACCGTTCAACTCGACGCCGTTCAGGCGCGCATCGTCAAAATTCACACGCACAAGAACCGGAGTCGTCGGCGCTGCGGCTACAAACACGAGGCCTGCCGCATTCTGCGCGATGATCTGGTCACTACCGAGAAACGTTCCCGTTGCGCCCGGCGGAAGCACCAGCGCCTGATCGAAATAAACGTTGCTGACCTTTGTCGTAAAGCCTGTCACTTCACCGCTGAACCGGCGGCTCGTGTAGCGAAAACTGAGATCGAAGCTGTCGCTGAACTCCGGATCAAGATGCGTGACGAGAATGCCCGTTGAAACTGCATCGCCGCCGGCCGTGGTGCCGATGAACCCGCTGCGAGCGATTGCCGTGCTCGCATCAACTTCGAAACCAGTGCCGACGAGACCAAGAATGCCGAGGTCGGTCGTGTTTGGTGCGCGAAAGCCGTGCGTGTACTTGGCGGCGATATCGAAACCGCCGCCGACATTCACTACGCCGCCGATGCGGCCGGAAAACGCACTGAACCGCGCGCTGTCATCCGGGAACAGCGGTTGTCCGTTTGGCCCAGGCGCTGAGTTCGCAGCTCGCGACACGTACGAGGCAACGCTGTAACGAATCGCGGCGTTGATCTGCAAACGATCCGGAATGGCAGTGAAGTTGTTCTGCGCATAAGCGCCGTAGGAGAGATAACGAGCGCCGTTGGGAATGCGGGGACGTGAATTGACGGTAGTTCGCGTTACCGGATCGAAAGTAAATGCGGGAGCGTTGATCTTGTCGCGGTAGAGGTCCGCGCCGAACAGGAACGTGTTGCGGTCGCCAATCTGTTTGTCGAGATAGAAGTTGAAACCTAAAACGTTGGTGCGCTCGCCTTGATTTGTGATCGCACCGGCGGGATTGCCCTGGCCGCCCTGATTGATTCTCTCCTCGCGCTGGCCGTTGTAAGAGAAGGTGAACGAGCCGTTGTCGAAGAAGCCAAGATTCTGCCGAAACAGGCGCACATAAAATGTGTCTGTCATCAGATTGCGCAGATCGGCAATGTTGTTACCGTCGCCGCCAAGCAACTGATCGTAGCGTTTGCCGTTGTCCTGCTGGTTGCGCGAATAGCTGAAGAGTAGTTGCGTGTTGACGTCGAGATTGAAATTCGCGCGCAGCAAACCGCCGTACTGTGTGAAACCTGTGTCTGGCAGACGCGTCCCAAAGACATCGGACGGCAGGCCGAGGAAACGTGTAACGGCGGCGTGATACTCGAGGCCGCCGGCTGGTCTCAACGTGCTGATCCGGCGACCATTCATGTTCACCAGCAGGCCGTAGGTGCGCGTGCCGTAAGTGAAGAGTGCATTTCCGCCGAAGCCGTTCGTTGGTGACGTGTAAAAGATGTTGCCGTTGCCATGAAACTCGCTGCCGGCGTTTCCGTATCGAGGCGCTTGCGAGATGAAGTTCACGACGCCGCCGTGGACATCCGACCCATATTGCGAACTGTTTGGGCCACGCAGAATCTCGACGGTCTCGAGGCTGGAAGGTTCAATCAAACTGAAGAACGTGCCGACGCCGCCGCGTTGCGCACTCGTGGTGTAACGAATCCCGTCGACAAACACCGCTACGTTTCTTCCTGTCAAACCACGTACGAACACAGCGCTCAATGACGGACTCGTGCGTTGCAAATTAACTCCGGGTTCTTCGTCAACAACTTGCGCCACGACCTCCGGAGCGCGTGCAAAGATCTCTGTTTTTGGAATGAGGTTTACTTGCGTATCGACTCTGCGAGTGTCAGCGACCATTCCCGGTTCGGCGGTAACTGTGACGTTCTCCTCGATAGGATTCACTTCGAGCACGATGTTGACTTCGCGCGTTTCGCCTGAGGTGATCTGCACGGCTGAGCGATGTCGCAAAAAGCCGGCGTGTTCGACGTTGATGGCGTAAGTACCGGGAGGAACGGCGACGATAGTGAAGTTTCCTTCAGCGTCAGTGACTGTGGCGCGCGCGACGGCGTGATTGGGGAGCAGCAACGACACCGAGACACCGCTCACAGCGGCGCGGTCTGCGTCTTTGACGCTGCCTTTTATCTTGCCCTCGGGATCCTGGTCCAGCGCCAACGCTGAGACGATCGGGGCAAACACGCCAAAGGCCACTAAAGTGAGAATTTTGAGCATAGTGTGCTTCCTTCGGAAGGGCCCACGAATTTATAGCGACACGCCAATTACTACCAGCCGTCGTACTCTGTGTGTTTGAGGGGAGTTTTTGGAGGAATTTAACTGAGGAACTTAACGACGTGCTCGACGAACGCATGCACGGCGGCCAATACCTGCGGGCGGCTTTCGATCGTTACACTGACAACTACCAACACGCTCAAAACAAACCACGGCATGAAACGAACCAGCGGCGCACTGCTAACCAACAGGCGCGGATCCGTCGCTGCGAGTTCAACCAATCTTCGCACGCGAACCTTCACGCCCGGTGTGTCATCGTTTCCAGCGAGAAACGCAGACACCGAAGCCGGCATGATCTGCTGCTGACCCTTCGGAATCATCTTCGCAATTCGAACCAGCGCAGACGCGAGATTCAGCGCGACCAACGAACTCCGTTGCGCCGCATGTTCATCCGCAGCCGACTCTGACGCTTCACTCCAGGCGCGGTCGAGTGAACGGCCACACGGAATGAGCAACAGCGCGGCGCGACTGATCCTCATCACTGAGCGTTTGAAGTTATCGTGCGCCGCAAGATGTCCATACTCGTGCGCAATCGCCGCCGCCAACTCTTCCTGGCTCAACGACTCAAACACCTGATCGGCAATGAACAGCCGCGGACGTATTGCGCCGACCACTGCGATGATCGGAAACGAGTGTCGCAACACAAAAGTCGGAACGGTGATCGCGTTGAGGTGAATCGGCGTGGACGACACCTTCCATTCTTTCAACAGCGATCGCGTTGCCATCCACGACCGGAGTCCGCGGGAGATGGCAAGCCCAACGCCAACGGCCGAGAGCGCCGCCAGCGTTCCGAGTTTCCAACTGACAAACTCTTCCGTTTTGTGAGGTTCGTAAATCAGATACGACGGGATCATGAAAGCAACAATCGCCACGACAGCGATCGTTGGTGGTCCAATGCGCATCACGAACAGGATCTCAGCACGTGTTCGCGCCGAACATCTCCACAGCAGTCGCTTGCTCACGCGGCCCAGTCCCGCCGCCGCGATGGTCGCTGTCGCGTTGATCGCCAACAGCAAAGCAAGTACGAGTGTGATCCCAAGGAATGTATACATGGAACGTTTAGGAGCGACCCAGTTCGCGCTTCTTCTCTTGAACGAGACGATCGAGTTCATCCAGCAACTCGCGATCTCTTTCCGTGATCGTCTCGACGATGCAGGCCAACACGGGTTCAACCTCGCCGGCGCCGTGACCGAGCAGACCGTCGACCACGTCCTCTTTGATTCCGCGATCAAACTCATCAGCCGACACGAGTGCGGAATACAAAAACGCGCGTCCGTCTTTGCGGCGCGCCAGCAAGTTCTTTTTGAACAGCCGGTCGAGTGTCGTCATCAGCGTGGTGTAGGCAATCCGCTCCTCAAAGGCCCGGTGCACGTCGCGGACACTCACCTCGCCGAGAAGCCACGTCTGCTCGAGCACCTGGCGTTCGAGTTTGCCCAGAGCAAAGCAGGCAATTTCACGTGGACGCCGGAATCCGCGGAGGAGAAAGCGAGAGGTTTTCATATCGCGCGCATTTTCGGCTATCATGCTCGATTTGTCTATGTCGCATGACGCTATCCAAGTAAAGGGAGCACGGGTTAACAACCTTAAAAACGTCTCGTTCTCCATCCCGATCAACCAGATGACGGTCGTGACCGGCGTCAGCGGTTCCGGTAAATCCTCGCTCGCCTTCGACACAATCTACGCCGAAGGCCAGCGCCGCTACGTGGAATCGCTTTCGGCCTATGCTCGGCAGTTTCTTGAGCGAATGGACAAGCCCGACGTAGACGAAGTCAGCGGCATCGCGCCCGCAATCGCGATCCGGCAAAAGAATTCGACTCGAAATCCGCGTTCCACTGTCGGCACGCAGACCGAGATTTACGACTACCTGCGACTGCTTTTCGCCCGAGTTGGCCAGACTTTGTGCCGTGTCTGCGGCCGGCTGGTTTCACGCGATTCGCCGGAGTCTGCCGCGGACGAGACTCTCAGCAAGTTAGCTGAAGGTGCCCGCTTCTATGTGCTTTTCCCTGCCGGGTCGGGAAGCGCGTGGAAAGATGAAGACGCCGAGACGGAGAGACCACGTAAGCGTGAGAAGTCTTCGCGGCGACGTGCGCCGGCTTCAACGCGGCAGTCGGTAGTGGCGCACGTCATGAGCCTGATGCAACGCGGGTTCACGCGCCTGTACGCTGATGGTCAGGTGATCGAACTCAACTCGCCTGACGATTACCATCGCCACGATTTTAAGGACGTGTTTGTGCTCGTCGATCGTTTGACGGCGCGTGCCGATATTCGACAACGACTCGTCGACTCGCTGGAGATCTGTTTTCAGGAAGGACACGGCAGCGCCGTAATCGAAACCGCAGGATCGGAGCGAGAGCGACTCCGTTTTTCGGAACGCTTCGAATGCCGTTACGATCGCACTGTTTACGCGACACCGGAACCACGTCTGTTTAGTTTCAACAATCCCTACGGCGCTTGTCCCACGTGCCAGGGCTTCGGCAACACCATCGGACTCGATCTCGATCTCGTAATTCCCAATCCCGGCCTGTCGTTGAAAGAAGGAGCAATCGAACCATGGACCAGGCCGCAGCACGAGTGGGCCATGGCCGAGCTGAAGCAGTTTTGCCGTTCGGAAAAGATCTCGATGACCGCGCCGTTCAACCAGCTTTCGCGCTCAGACCAGCAGGCGATCGTCGAAGGACGCGGCGATTTCGGTGGCGTGCGCGGGTTCTTCGATTGGCTGGAAACTAAGAAATACAAACTGCACGTCCGCGTCTTCCTCTCGAAGTATCGCGGCTACACCTTGTGTCCCGATTGCGGCGGCGGACGTCTGCGGCAGGAAGCGCGCGACGTGCGCGTCGGCGAACGCACCCTGCCGCAACTCTGCTCGTTCTCAATCAAAGAAGCGTCTGAGTTTTTCGACAAGCTGCAACTCTCGACGGAACAAGCGGCGATCGCGGATAGGATTCTGTTTGAAGTGCGCCGTCGATTGCGGTTTCTGGTTGAAGTCGGACTGGATTATCTAACACTCGATCGGCTTGCATCCACGCTGTCCGGCGGTGAAGCACAGCGCATTCAACTCGCCACGAATCTCGGCTCATCGCTCGTCGGCGCGCTGTACGTGCTTGACGAGCCCTCGATCGGTCTGCATCCACGGGACAACGAGCGTCTGATTCGTCTACTCCAGAACCTGCGCGACATCGGAAACACGGTGTTGGTCGTTGAACACGACGCAGAGATGATGCGATCCGCGGACCATATTCTCGACATTGGTCCGGCGGCAGGTGAGTTG
>Ga0207675_100003388_pt1 | contig 15573 bp, 10 predicted proteins | sample KBSSwiS42_FD_184305 | JGI IMG/M metagenome (GOLD analysis project Ga0207675, IMG submission 184305) | Switchgrass rhizosphere microbial communities from Kellogg Biological Station, Michigan, USA - KBS Switchgrass S4-2 (SPAdes) (version 2) | ecosystem: Host-associated > Plants > Roots >... | reverse complement strand
CTCGATCGCGAGGGATTGCCTGGCGGTCGTGAAAGTGGAGGCTGGCGGTGCGCACTGAGAACATGTTGTTGGGCATGGCGGCGATTGCCGGATGTACGCTGCTGTCCGAGCGCGCGTTCGCGGAAGAGCTGACGGCTGTATCGTCCGGTGACCGCGCAGTGCGGGCGAGCTACCAGGCTGCAGCCGCGCGCAGCGCGCGGCTGGCCGCCGAGGCGCGTGTAGACCAAGCGTCGGCTGCATACCTGCCGAGGCTGAATCTTTCCGCACGCTACACGCGCTCGTCGGATCTGACGGCTCCCCCGCTGTTTCCATTCGCCATCGCGGCGACAGATGCGCCTGCGGGGACCGTCTCGCCTGCCACGGCTTCGACCGGACCGGTGTCCATCGCGCCGATCCTCGACAACTACTCGCTCGACGCCACGTTGACGTTGCCGCTCTCCGACTACGTTCTGCGGCTGGCGCGGGGGCTCGAGGCGGCTCAGCGCGGGCGTGATGCCGCCGAGTGGGAGGTGGTCGTCGCCGATTCGCGAGCTCGCCTGTCGGGGCGGGTCGCATTCTACGAGTGGCTTCGCGCGGGCGCGGCCCTCGAGGCCGCCAAGGACACGGTCACCGAGCAGCGAGCTCACGTGGCGGACGTGACCAACCAACTTGCTCAGGGGAACGCCTCACGAGCGGATCTCCTGCGCGTAGAGAGTGCGGTATCAGGCGCTGAAGCGACGCTCGCCGAGGCCACTGCCCAACGCGCGACGGCGGAGCGCCGGCTTCGCACACTGCTCCACCTCGATGATTCGCAACCGGTGACGACGAACGAGGGTGTCGATGCCACGCTCGCGCCGAGCGTGCGGAGCGAGGGCGAGTGGCTCGCAGAGGCGCAGCGGACGCGAGCGGAGTTGCTTGCGCTCTCGGCGACGGAGGCGGCAGCACGTGCCCAGGCCCAGCTCGCTCGGGCGACGTACCTACCAACCTTGGGGGCATTCGCGAGCGCTACGTACGCGAACCCCAACCCCCGCTACTTCCCACCGGAGGCTCAGTGGCACGGCACGTGGGCACTTGGTGCCAGCGTCACATGGAGCGTGACGGACATCCCGGGCGCACGCGCCAGCGCCTCTGAGGCTGAGGCACGCGGCGACGCTGTCGCCGGGCAACGAAGTGCGTTGCGGGACGCACTCACCGTCGACGTGGTTCAGTCGTTCCAATCCGTGATTGCCGCGGACGCCAGGGTCGTCTCCACGGACAAGCAGCTAGCCAGTGCATCCGAGGCCTACCGCGTAACGCGCTCTTTGTCTGCGAATGCCCGCGCGACGACGAGCAACGTGCTGGATGCGGAGACAGACCTCGCGCGTGCGCGCCTCGCTTGGGTCAACGCACGCGTCGATGCGCGTGTCGCGCGGGCACGCCTCGATCACGCCGCTGGACGATATCAGGCGACGAGCCCCACGCCGCCACGATGAGACCCCCAGATTGCGGCACACCCCAGCGGATACGCTGCGCTGGCGCCGCCCGACGAGTAATCGAGAGGGGCCAGGCCCCGACCGGACGAGAACAAGGTGTCATGACCAAAACAGCTTCCTTCCTGCGTCGTCAGTTCCTCGCGTTTGGCTCGCTCCTTCTTCTGGCCGGCTGCCGCCATCCTTCGATCAGCGACCCGCGCACCGACCCGCCGCTCGTGCGGATTGCGATTGTTCAGAACAAGGCGTCGTCTCTGTCGCGGTCGTTCACGGGAACGGTCGCGGCGCGGGTTCAAAGCGACCTCAGCTTCCGCGTCTCCGGCAAGGTTCTGGAGAGACTCGTCAGCTCCGGACAAGAGGTGCGGCGAGGACAGCCGCTCCTGCGCCTGGACGACGCTGATCTCAATCTCGCCCTGAACGCGCAGGAGGAGGCTGTCGTTGCCGCGGCTGCGCGTGCCCGGCAGGCGACGGAGGACGAGACCCGCGACCGGAACCTCGCTGCCGATGGCGCCGAGCCGGTTTCGACGTACGACCGCATGAGAGCGACTGCGGAGGCCGCACGGGCTCAGTTGAAGGCCGCCGAGGCTCAGGCGAAGGTCGCGCGCAACGCGACCGGCTACGCGCTGCTCGTGGCTGACGCAAACGGTGTGATCGTGGAGACGCTGGCCGAGCCCGGTCAGGTCGTCGGAGCCGGGCAGACCGTTGTGAGGCTCGCGCAGCACGGGCCACGTGAGGCGGTCGTCCAGCTGCCGGAGACCTTGCGGCCATCTCTCGGGTCGAGCGCACAGGCTACGCTCTATGGCCGCGCAGGCGTGGCCAGTTCGACGCGCCTGCGAGAGCTGTCGAGCGCCGCCGATCCGCTGACGCGAACCTTCCAGGCAAGGTACGTCTTGGAGGGTCCATTGGCGGATGCGGCCCTTGGAGCAACCGTCACCGTCGTCGTGCCTGAGGACGGCTCCCCACGCGATCTGCGAGTGCCAATTGGCGCGGTCTTCGACCCCGGCGGAGGCCCCGGTGTGTGGACGATCGTCGACCAGCCGGATCGGGTGCGATGGCGGCCGATTGAGGTGAAGCGCATCGACGGCGACACCGTCAGCGTGAGCGATGGTCTGGCGCAGGGGGATCGAGTCGTAGCGCTCGGAGCGCACATTCTACACGAGAATCAGCAGGTGCGACTTGCCGCGGAGGCTTCGGGTCGCGAGGGCGCCACGGCAGAGGCGGGTAAGCCGTGAGCGGCTTCAATCTCTCGGCGCTCGCCGTTCGCGAGCGCTCGGTCACCCTTTTCGGGATCCTCGTCATCTCCATCGCTGGCGTCCTTGCATTCTTCGGGCTGGGACGTGCAGAGGACCCAGCGTTCACGGTGAAGACACTGACGGTCGTCAGCGCGTGGCCGGGCGCCACGGCGCAGGAAATGCAAAACCAGGTTGCCGAGCGATTGGAGAAGCGGCTTCAGGAGCTCCGCTGGTACGACCGCTCCGAAACGTTCGCCCGCCCGGGGCTGGCCTTTACTCTCCTACAGCTCCGCGACGACATGCCGCCATCGGAGGTTCAAGAGGAGTTCTACCAGGCACGAAAGAAGATCGGCGACGAGGCTCACAACCTCCCGGCGGGCGTGATCGGTCCGATGGTCAACGACGAGTACTCGGACGTGACGTTCGCGCTCTACGCCCTGAAGGCGAGAGGGGAGCCGCAGCGGGCCCTCGTCCGCGAGGCGGAATCGCTCCGCCAGCGCCTGCTCCACGTACCAGGCGTCAAGAAGGTCAACATCATAGGTGAACAGGCTGAACGCATCTTCGTCGCCTTCTCACACGATCGGCTGGCGACGCTCGGCGTCTCTGCCCAGGACATCTTCTCGGCCCTCGCGAGCCAGAACCTGCTGACGCCAGCAGGCTCGATCGACACGCGCGGGCCCGAGGTGTTCATCCGTCTCGACGGCGCGTTCGACGAGCTCCAGAAGATCCGGGAGACCCCCATCATCGCGCGGGGACGCACGCTCGAGCTGTCGGACGTCGCGAGCGTCGAGCGCGGATCTGAGGATCCTGCGACCTTCCTGATTCGGAGCAACGGCGAGCCAGCTCTCCTGCTCGGCATCGTGATGCGCGAGGGCGACAATGGTCTCGATCTCGGGGTGGCTCTGGACAAGGAGGTTGGCACCATCAATGCGGGCTTTCCCGTCGGAATGAGCCTGACGAAGGTCACGGACCAGGCTGTGAACATTCGCTCGGCGGTCGGCGAGTTCATGGTGAAGTTCTTCGTGGCGCTGGCTGTCGTCATGCTCGTCTGCTTCCTGAGCATGGGATGGCGCGTGGGCGTGGTCGTGGCCGCGGCCGTGCCGCTGACGTTGGCGAGCGTATTCATCGTGATGGCTGCCAGCGGCAAGAACTTCGATCGGATCACGCTCGGTTCGCTGATCCTCGCGCTGGGCCTGCTCGTCGATGACGCGATCATCGCCATCGAGATGATGATTGTGAAGATGCAGGAGGGGTACAGTCGCATCGACGCCTCAGCCTATGCGTGGAGCCACACTGCGGCCCCTATGCTTTCCGGAACCCTCGTGACTGCGGTCGGTTTCATGCCGAACGGTTTCGCGAGGTCGACGGCAGGTGAGTACACCAGCAACATGTTCTGGATTGTCGGCATCGCGCTGACCGCGTCCTGGATCGTGGCAGTGGCTTTCACTCCCTACCTGGGCGTCAAGCTATTGCCCGAGATCAAGCAGGTCGAGGGAGGCCACGAGGCGATCTACGACACGCCCAGGTACCGTCGCTTTCGGCGCGTGCTCGGCCGCGTCATCCAGCGCAAGTGGCTCGTGGCGGCTCTGGTCATCGGCGCCTTCGTTGTTGCCGTGCTCGGAATGGCTGCCGTGCGCAAGCAGTTTTTCCCGACCTCCGATCGTCCGGAGGTGCTCGTCGAGCTCCAGTTGCCCTATGGCAGCTCGATCCAGGAGACGAGCGGAGCGGCGAAGAAGGTCGAGGACTGGCTCGCCAAGCAGGCAGAGGCAAAGATCGTCACGTCCTATGTTGGTCAAGGCGCGCCGCGTTTCTACATGGCGATGGCGCCGGAGCTCCCTGACCCGTCGTTCGCGAAGATCGTGGTCCTGACCGGGAGCGAGGCTGAGCGTGAGGCGCTCAAGGGGCGGTTGCGTGACGCCGCCGCTGATGGACTCGCTCCTGAAGCTCGCGTGCGCGTCACGCAGCTCGTCTTCGGGCCCTACTCGCCTTTTCCCGTCGCCTACCGCATCACGGGGCCCGACCTGAACAAGCTGCGCGAGATCGCCGTCGACGCTCGCCAGGTTCTACAGGCGAACCCCATGATGCGCACGGTGAACATCGACTGGGGGGAGCGCACGCCAACGCTTCATCTCTCGTTGCAGCAGGATCGACTGCAGGCTGTCGGGCTGACGTCGAGCGCCGTAGCGCTGCAACTCCAGTTTCTTCTCAGGGGTATACCCATCGCGGAGCTTCGGGAGGACATCCGCTCGGTCCAGGTAGTGGCTCGTTCGGCAGGCGAGGCCCGGCTCGACCCACAGAGGCTGGCTGACTTCACGCTCATCGGGTCGGCGGGTCAGCGCGTACCGCTGTCTCAAGTGGGGACGGTGGAGATCCGGATGGAGGAGCCGATCATTCGTCGTCGGGATCGCGTGCCGACCATCACCGTGCGCGGCGACATTGCCGAGGGCCTGCAGCCCCCGGACGTCTCGACGGCAGTGAGCGAGGAGCTACGTCCGCTCATCGCTCGACTCCCCGCGGGGTACCGGATCGAAGAGGCGGGTTCCATCGAAGAAGCCGGGAAGGCGACCAAGGCTCTCCTTCCCCTCTTCCCCATCATGCTCGCGTTGACGCTGCTCATCATCATCATCCAGGTGCGCTCGATGTCTGCCATGGCCATGGTGTTCGCGACGGCGCCGCTCGGTCTCATCGGCGTGGTTCCTACGCTGCTGATCTTCGGGCAGCCGTTCGGCATCAACGCACTCGTCGGGCTCATTGCGCTCTCGGGCATACTGATGCGCAACACGCTCATTCTGCTCGGCCAGATTCAACACAACCTGGAAGAAGGGCTCACGCCCTTCGATGCCGTCGTCGAGTCGACGGTTCAGCGTGCGAGGCCGGTCATTCTGACGGCGCTCGCGGCCATTCTCGCCTTCATCCCGCTGACACACTCGGTCTTCTGGGGAACCCTGGCCTACACGTTGATCGGCGGCACGTTCGCAGGGACAGTACTCACGCTCGTCTTCCTGCCTTCGATGTATGCCATCTGGTTCCGGATCGCGGCGAGGTCCGCGGACGAGAAGGTTTCCGCTCTGCCCGACATGTCAGTCCAGCGCGAAGCCCGGACCTGACCAGGTTGCCGTCAGCGCCTGCTCGGCCGCCCCTCGTGGCTAGACGCTGGCGCTCACCACGCTCAGGCTCCGGCGCCTGGGCGTTGCCGCCCCGCAGGCAGCGGAGGGACCTTCGCCGGGCAGGGGCTGCGCTGCCAGCTGCGCCCGAAAACGCAGGTGGCGCAAGGTCGTCCAGTGGACGAGCGGCGACCAGACCCGATGCGTGAGATTGCGCTCGATCAGCTGCTGCCAGAGCCAGTTGGAGCGCTTGTAGAGGTAGCTCATCAGCAGGTACGGAGGTACGGCGCGCACGTCTGTCGGCCTGCGCCGCCAGATCGACTGGTGCGAGAACAGGCGCTGATACAGCCAGGCATAGCCGTGCTCGAGCTCCTCTGGGCTCATGTGCTTCGGGCGGAAGACGACATGTGCCGTGTCATACAAGCTCCAGTCGCGGTGGAGCAGCCGGCCCTCGGCCTCGAGCGCGCGAAAGAGCGGTGTCTGAGGGTAGGGGGTCAGGATGTGAAAGGTCGCGCACTCGAGGCGCTGCTCTTCCACCCACTGTGCGGTCCGCGCAAACACATCGCGCCGGTCATGGTCGAAGCCCAGCACGAAGCTGGCGTTCACCTGGATGCCGTTGTCGTGCAGCAGCTGCACGCGCCGCGCGTAGTCCGCCCCGCGCGGCGTCTTCTTGCGCGCGTCGATCAGGTTCTCGTCGTTCAGCGATTCAAAGCCGACGAACACGCCCGTACAGCCAGAGAGCGCCATCGCGCGCACGAGCCGTGGGTCGTCGGTCACATCGATGCTGAGCGCCGCGCTCCAGGTGATCTCGAGCTGCGCGAGCCCGCGACACAGTTCGTGCAGGTAGGCGCGATCGGAGCCCAGATTGTTGTCGGTGAAGACGCAATACGGCTCGCCCGTGCGCCGGATCTCTGCCAGCACCTGCGCCACGTCCCGGGTGCGATAGGGCATCTTCAGCCCGTCGGTTGCCAGGTAGCAAAAGCCACAGCGATTGTGGCAGCCCCGGGTGGCATTGAGGCTCGCCGCCGTGAGGAAGCCCTGGCGCGGCAGCAGCTCGCGCGCGGGGCTCGGGTCGGCGCGATACGGGCCGCGGAAGTCGGCGCGGTACTCGGGCGCGAGCCGCCGGTTCGCCACGTCGTGCAGGATCCGCGGCCAGAGCTGAACGCCGTCACCGATGGCGATGGCGTCCGCATGTGGGCGCACTTCCTCCGGGCAGGACAGCACGTGCAGACCACCGAGCACGACCTTGCTGCCCAGCGCTCGGTAAAAGCGCGCGAGCGCATACGCTCGCTCGGCGAAGGTGAGGTGCACCGTGATCGCCACGACCTCCGGCAGCGGATCGCTGGGCGGAGGGCCCTGCAGCAAGTTTTCGTCCCAGTAGGCACACGTCCAGCTCGAGGGCGTGGCCCCCGCGATGCTGGTCAGCGCCAGGGTCGGCGTGAGCACGTGCTTGCCGAAGCTGGAGTGCGGATCCTTCGGGTAGAACGGGTTGAGCAGCAGTGCGGTGCGCGGAGCCACCGCGCGCCGTTCTGTCGGCGGCGGCGGTAACGCCGGCGGGATGCGCAGGGCCCGCGGCAGCCGGCGAGCCGCGGGTCGGGTCTGGAAGGGTTCCTCGGCAGCGATGTGGGCCATCTCGAGGATATGACGCGGCCAGGTGCGGGTGGGCCCCCGCGCGCCCAATCTCCTCGAAGTCTGCACGCCTTCTCCTCGAAGACTCCACACTCGGCAGAGCGGGCTTTGTGCCGCTCTGCGCGGCGCGTAGCCCGCTTGCCCACTCAACCCAGATCGATTGGGTGCTCGACGTCGTCGGAGCCCAGGCGCTCGGCGAGTCGAGGCCTTCCATTCTGCACCGTGACGTTTCGCCCCACTGTTACGCGAAGGGGAAAACGAGGGGGTCCTGGCGCTGCGCATCGTCCGCAGCGCGCCCAACGGGATCGGGGTACGTTCCTTGCACGGCGGAACGTCATGGACGAACGCTTCGACGCTCTCTGCGAGTGTCGTGATTGCGGCCTGCTGCAGCGGCTGCCCGAAGTGCCCGATGGGAGCCTGGCGGTCTGCAGCCGTTGCGACGCGCTGCTTCGCAACGGGCAGCGGCACACTTTGCCGTTGTCGCTCGCGTGTGCTGGCGTCGGGCTGGCCCTGTTTGCCCTGGCGTTCGTATTGCCGGTCGCCAGCGTCTCGATGCCTGGCGGGCGCTCCGCGACGGCCGATCTGTTCACAGGTCCCGAGCTGCTGCGCCAGACAGGAGCCTGGCCGCTCGCCGCGGTGGTCGTGTTGACCTTGATGGTGTTGCCCGGCTTCGAATTGCTGGTCATGGTGGCCATGGCGGTCGGAGTCCGCGCTGGGCAGGTGCCGCGCTGGATGCGCAGGGCCTTCGCCGCCCTGCCCGAGCTCGGGAGCTGGGCGATGGTCGAGGTCTTCATGCTGGGAGCGACGATCGCGCTGGTGCGCCTGAGAGCCTGGATGCACGTCGACTTCGGGCTGGCCTTGTTTGCCCTGGGCGGCGTCGTGTTGTGCTCGATAGGGCTCGATAGCGCCCTGGACCGCGCAGCCCTGTGGGCGCGAGTTCCGCTGCTGGCTGGCGCAGCGCGCCGCGCCCCCGGCGCAAACCTCATCGGCTGCGGGGGCTGCGACCTCGTCGGGCCCTCCCGGGACGGCGACCGCTGCCGGCGCTGCAGCCGGACGCTGCATGCGCGCAAGCCCGATAGCATTCACCGCACCTGGGCGCTCGGCCTTGCGGCAGCACTGCTGGCGATTCCCGCCAACCTGCTTCCGGTCATGACCATCACCAAGGCGGGCCAAGGTGGACCGAGCACCATCATCGGCGGCACCATCGAGCTCTTGGAGCACGGTTTCTGGCCGCTGGCCGTGCTGGTGTTCGTGGCCAGCATCGTGGTTCCGTTGCTCAAGCTGGTGGCGCTCGGCGTCTTGTTGATTTGCACGTCGCGCGCGTCGGCTGGTTACCTCTCGCTGCGTACGAAGTTGTTCCGCGCGCTGACCTTCATCGGACGCTGGTCGATGCTCGACATCTTCGCGACCATGACGCTGGTGGAGCTGGCGCGTTTCGGGTGGCTCGGCAGTGTGTTACCAGGAGTGGGGGCTACCGCCTTCTGTGGGGTGGTCATCCTGACCATGCTGGCGTCGGAGTCCTTCGACCCTCGGCTGATGTGGGATGCTGCTGGCGCGAACCACGCCCTCTCGCCCGCGACGCGCCACGACTGGAAACCCGCTTGAGCCAGCTGTCCAACTCACCCGAGCCCGAGCGCGCCGACGACGGGGAGAATCGCTTCTCCGAAGCCCGGGTACGGCCTCGCCTGCGCTATTCCTGGATCTGGCTCACGCCGCTGATCGCGCTCGTCCTGGTCGGATACCTGATCTACTCGTTCGCAGCCGAGCACGGTCCGTTGATCTCGATCACCTTCGAAAAGGCGGACGGGCTGACGGAACAGCAGACTCAGGTCAAATACAAGGCGGTGACGCTCGGCACCGTGGAGAGCATCGAGCTCAGCCCGGACCTCTCCCACGTCGTGGTGAAGGTGCGCATGACGGCTAGAGCGGAGTCCATGCTCACCGCCGACACGCGTTTTTGGGTCGTACGCCCCCGGCTCGGGAGCGGTCTGCGAGGCTTCCAGGCAGGCCTGGAGACGCTGGTCTCGGGCGCCTACGTGGCGATCGAACCAGGCTCGGCCAGGGGCGAGCGCGTGACCCACTTCAAGGGGCTGGAAGAGCCGCCGAGCGTGCGCTCGGACGAGCCGGGCACGGTCTACTTTCTGGAGGCCGAATCGCTCGGGGGTTTGGCGGCGGGGGCCCCCATCTTCTGTCGCGACGTGGAGGTGGGTCGAGTGCTGGGCTACGAGCTCGCGAACAGCCCTGACCAGGACGTCAAGCTTCGCCTGTTCGTGCGCGCGCCGTACGACGCCTGGGTCACGCCGGAGACCCGTTTTTGGAACGCCTCTGGCGTGCACGTGGGCACCAGCGCCGACGGGCTCGAGATCGGGCTCCAATCGGTTCAGTCGCTGTTTTCTGGTAGCATTGCCTTCCGCACTCGCGCCGGCGCTGAAGGGAACGCGCCGAGCCCGCCAGAGAGCACGTTTCGGCTATACCCCAACCAGGACACGGCCGAGTCGAGCCAATACAGCCTGAGCATCCCGTACGTGAGCTACTTCCAGAGCTCCATTCGCGGGCTCGCGGAGGGTTCGGAGGTGCACATGTTCGGCAGGCGGCTCGGCTCCGTCACGAGCGTCGAGCTCGTGAGTGATCCGCGCCCCGAGCACGCGGGGGAGATGGCGGCGCGTGTCGCCTACGTGCTCCAGCCCGAGCGCGCGCTCGTCGAGAGGGATCGCACGGCGCTGTCAGGGCCCGGCATGCGCGCTCTCGTCAAAGACCAGCTGCGCGTGGTGCTCGAGACCAGCAGCCTCTTGACGGGGCAGAAGGTCCTCTCCTTGACCTATGTTCCCGGAGCAGCGGCCGTACCCGTGACGAGCGAGGGAGACGCGCTGGTGCTGCCCAGCGAGGCGCAGGGCCTCGAGCAGGTGTCCGCCTCGATCAGCGACATCGCCAGCAACATCAATCGCATTCCGTTTGGCGAGATCGGCCAAAACCTGAATCGCACGCTGGCGTCGCTGGAGCGTGCGGTGGGTAGCCCGGAGCTGGGGCGCGCCATCGCCTCTCTCGACGCCACGCTCGAGGACGCGCACGCTCTCGTCCTGAAAGCCCAGGCAGGTCTCGAGCCGGCCCTGCTGCGCTTGCCTGCCATCTCCGAGCGGCTCGAGCACGCCGTGGCGCAGGCCGACAGGGCCTTCGGCAGCAACGGCTACGGGACAAACTCCACGGCGCAGCGCAACCTCGAACGCATGATGGACCAGATAGCGGACGCCGCGCGCAGCATCCGCCTGCTCGCCGACTACCTGAACCGTCACCCCGAAGCCGTGCTGAGCGGGCGAAAGCAGGAATCGCAGTGAAGCTCGCGAGCGCAAACGCGCGGCGTTTCAGCACGGGCTGGCTTGCCGTGGGCTGGCTCGCCGCGGCCTGGCTCGGCAGCGTCGGCTGTGGGAGCTCGCCCGAGCCGCAGTTCTACACGTTGGTTCCGCGCGCTGGTAGCGAGCTGCCGAGCGCACCCTTGCAGGTCGAGCTGCGGCGCCCGGGGCTCCCGGGCTACCTCGATCGGCCGCAGATCGTGCGGCATGAGGTGTCCGAGAAGCTCGAGTTCTCCGCCAACGCCCGCTGGGGGGCGCCGCTCCAGGACATGGTCGGCAGCATCTTGGCGGAGGACCTCGCCCGGCGGCTTCCCGGCAGCAGCGTCTTCACGGAAGCCGGCGCGATCTCCGCCGCGCCCGACGCCCTGATCGAGCTCGATCTGCAACGCTTCGAGCTGACCGACAAGGGCGCCGTCGAGCTCATCGCTCAGGTGGCGGTGCATTGGCCCAAGACGTCGGCAGCCCCTCGGCTCGACCGCTATGCGCTGAGCAGTCCCGCGCGAGGCGTCAGCACCGCACAGCTGGTGACGCAGATGAGCGGGTTGCTGGCGGAGCTCGCCGACTCGATTGCGCGCTCCATCAGCGCGGGGCCGCCGGAAGCGGCTCCAGCGGGGCCGAGCGTCGAGCGGGCGCCGGCGCAGTGATCGCCCGTGGCTCGTTTACCAACCACGTTCTCGAAAGCAGAACCGGCTCCCCGGGGCTGCTCGAGATTCGGCAGCGTGCTCGCGAGCACCGTGCTCCCGATGCGCCCTGCGCTGGGCGGGGAGGAGTCGCGCTGATGGTTTGCGCGGCACGGCGCGCTGACGTACACCTCGGCCGTCATGGCGAGCCCGAGCTTTCCGAACACCCTTCACACCGTCACGTTCGACTGCTGGTCGACGCTGATTTACGAGGCCCCGGGGCAGGCGGGCTCTGCGCTGCGCGTTCGCCGCTTGGCCGGGCTGGTCGGAGCCGATGAGGCCGCAGTGGCGAAGGCCGTCGCAGCCGCGTGGCGACAGCACCAGGTCTCGTGGCACCATCAGGTTGTGTTCGCCGGCCCGCACATGCTGCAGCACACGCTGGAAGCGCTCGGCATCCAGCTGCCGGCGCCGGAGGCTCGCAGGGTGCTCAGCGAGATCGAAGAAGACGTGCTCGCGCGCACGATCGTGCCGATCGATGGCGCTGGCGCTCTCCTGGCGCAGCTGCGAGCGGCGGGCGTCCGCACCGCTCTGATCTGCGACACCGGCTTCAGCCCCGGACGCGTGGTGCGACAGCTGCTCGCGCGGGTTGGGCTGCTCGATCATCTCGAGGTCACCGTCTTCTCCGACGAGATCGGAGTGCCCAAGCCGCACCCGCGCGCGTTTGCGAGCGCCCTCGACGCGCTTGGCGTACAGGCGCGCGGCGCGGTCCACATCGGTGACCTGCGGCGCAGCGACGTCGCCGGAGCGCGCGCCGCCGGCATGGCCAGCGTACGGTTCCGGGGTCACCACGACGACAGTGAGAGCGGCGCGAGCGCGGTAGCCAACCTCATCGATTGCGCTGCTGCTGGCTGCAACCCGGCCTGCGATCGCCCGGAGGCCGACCTGGTCGCAGACACCTATCCAGCGCTCGGCGAGCTGCTGGCCCCGCGCTTTCCGCGCACACGTTGAGGTGCCACGCCCCGCCGGGGATCATCCGCGTGCCGTGGCACCCGCTCAGCGCGCGGTCGCGGGCTCGACCGCATACTGAAACAGCACGTTGCTCGAGCCCTCCCAGCGGCGCGTATCGATCAAGCGAAACGGCGCGGGCTGGGCTTGCAAGAAGGCCGGCGTTCCTCCGCCCAGCACCACCGCGCCGACCATCAAATGCAGCTCGTCGACGAGCCCGGCGCTCAACAGATCGTTCCAGAGCGTGCGGCTGCCGAAGACCAGGATGTCGCGCCCGGGGCCCTGCTTGAGCGCAGCGATCTGTCGCTGCGCCTCGGCTCTGCGCAGGATGCGCGTGGTGCTGCGCCACGGGTCGGTCTGCTCGCTCTGCAAGCGATCCGAGACGACCACCTTCTCGATCGCGTCGTTCAGGCGCGAGATCTCCCGGTGCACCGGCGTGGCCTGCGGATGCTCCTTCATCTGCGGCCAGAAGCCCTTGAACATCCCGTAGCAGTTGGCGCCGAGCAAGAGCGTGTCCGCGGCGCGCAGGCGTTCGGCGTTGTAGGCGTCGAAGCTGTGGTCCATCGGCAGGGCCATCACGTTGCGGTTCGGGCCCTCGTAGTAGCCGTCCAGGGACACGATGTTGGCGACGATGAGCTTGCGCATGGGTATCTCTCTCCTTGGGTGGGCTGGGGCCTCGCTGGGCCTCATCGAAGGGGTAGAGACAGGGCCGCCCTGAAACTCATCGCTCGGCGGAGCGATTTTCTGTTGGCAGAACCGCCGGCAGGCCGAAGCGGCCGTGGACCGCGGGATCCAGGAAGCCGTCGATCTCCGCGATCCGCCCCGCCCGCAGGCTCAAGGCGTTGACCGCCGAGAGTCGGAATTCGCTCGTGCCCGGCTGCATCGAGTAGCAGGCGAAGCCGAGCTGCCCGTTCACGCACAGCGGCAGCAGGCGCCAGGGTGTCGCGAACACGCGCTCGCCGAAGAATTTGCCCACGTTCTGCCGCCCGTCGAACCAGGCAGCCAGCGGCGGCATGACGAAGCGGGCGTCCTCGGTCAAGAGCTGCAGCAGCGCCCCGAGGTCGGCGCTCTCCCAGGCGTGCACGAAATCCCGCACCAGCGCGCGCTGCCCCGCCTCGCCGAGCGACGCGAGCTCGGCTTGCTGCGGACCCGGGGCGCGCTCGCCGAGCGTCTTGCGAGCGCGCTGCAGGGCGCTGTTCACGGCCGCGACCGTGGTGTCGAGCAGTTCGGCGATCTCCGCCGTGGAGAGCTCCAGCACCTCGCTCGAGAGCAGCGCCGCGCGCTGCGTACCCGGCAGGTGTTGCAGCGCTGCGATGAACGCGAGCTCGAGGCTTTCCCGCCGCAGCGCGCGCGCCTCCGGGTCCGCGGGAGCCGCAGCCGGGTCGGGCTCCTCTTTCGCCCAGGCCGCCGCCTCTACCCAGGGCTCGAGCCAGATGGGCTCGAGCACGGGCTCGCCCAGATCGGCCGTGTCGCTGCAGGGCGGCCCATATTCTGGCGACAACATCCGCTGCGGCCGGCGCGAGAGCAGGCGCAGGCAGGCGTTGGTGCTCACCTTGTACAGCCAGGTGCGCAGCGAGCTTCGGCCCTGGAACGGTGCCAGGCCCTTCCAGGCGCCGAGCAGCGAATCTTGCAGCGCGTCTTCTGCGTCTTGCACCGAGCCGAGCATGCGGTAGCAGTGCGCATACAGCTCGCGCCGGTGGCCTGCCACGAGCCGATCGAACGCGGCGGAGTCACCCTGCTGCGCGGCAGCCAGCAACTCCGCCTGCGACGCTGGCGGCGCTTTTGGCTCGGTCGTCACGGGGGAGTCGGTAGCAGCACCACGAAGCCTTGGCCGGTGAGCGCCGGTATGCCGGGCTCCGCGGGCGCGTCCGTGTACGAGGCGATGAGCACGACTCCGATGTTCGTCGCGCCTTCGTGGCCGGCATCGAGCGCCGTGACGAAGCTGCCGCTGCAGCCCAGCGCCGTCGATATCGGGTGGGAGTGCATGTCGTGGAGGAGCCGGTACTGGACCTCGACGCGCGCGCAGTCGACCGGCTCGGCGTCGCTGACCGTGACCTGGTAGCTCAAGGTTTGCCCGAACGTAAAGGGGTCGCCCGGCTGCGGCGTCGCGAACGTCACCACGGGCGGCGCGTTGCCCACCACGATGCGCGCAGACGCGGTGGCGGCCCGCCCCGTGCTGTCAAGCACACGCAGCGTGGGGGTGAACACCCCGTTGTGATCGAGCGTCAAGCTGGGATTCGGTTCGCTCGAGTCGACCACGCCGTCCGCGTCGAAATCCCACGCCAGGGTGATCGCGTCACCGTCGGGGTCCGCCGTGCCGGCGCTCGAGAGTTGCACGGTGAGCGGGGCGACCCCGAAGGCCACGTCCGCCGTGACCACCGGAACCGGAGTGTAGTTGCCCTGCACGAAATCCACGCGCGCGAGCTGCGCTGCCGGATTCTCGGAGAAGTAGCCGTCGCCGTATTCCAGCACGTACAGGGCGCCGTCCGGACCGAACTGCATGTCGATCGGATTCTGAAAGACGAGCGAGGGCAGCATGCGGCGAATCTCGCTGAAGCGGCGCTGCCGATCGAGCCGGAACTCGAACAGCGCGTCGCGCGTCCACTCGTAAAAGATGGGCACGCCGTCGAAGTAGCGCGGCCATTTGTTGCTCGAGCGGCTGTGGCGATCGAAGTGGTAAGCCGGGCCCGCCATCGGCCCGACCCCGCCCGAGGCGAGCTCGGGGAACTCCAGAGAGGGCCTCGCGCCGTACCAGACTTCGGGCTGCACCACGGGCGGCAGGTGGCGGCGGCCCGTGTTGTGCGGGGAATCATTGACGGGGGCGGAGCAGTCGAAGGCGGGGCCCGAGACGCCGGTCGCGAAATCGTAGTCGCGATACGGCAGCTGCGGGGTGGCGCAGTAAGGCCAGCCGTAGTTGCCGGGCTTGCGCACGATCATCCACTTGCCCTGCCCGGCGGGGCCGCGCTCGGGATCGGGGTCGACCGAGTCGGGAGAGTAGTCCGCGAGGTACACGACCCCGCTGCGCCGGTCGACCGCGAAGCGGAACGGATTGCGCAGGCCCATCGCGTAGATCTCCGGGCGCGTGCGCGGCGTGCCGGGGCGAAACAGGTTGCCCTCCGGGATGGCGTAGCTACCGTCGGGCTGGACGCGGATGCGCAGCAGCTTGCCGCGCAGGTCGTTGGTGTTGG
>Ga0207675_100003387_pt1 | contig 15574 bp, 15 predicted proteins | sample KBSSwiS42_FD_184305 | JGI IMG/M metagenome (GOLD analysis project Ga0207675, IMG submission 184305) | Switchgrass rhizosphere microbial communities from Kellogg Biological Station, Michigan, USA - KBS Switchgrass S4-2 (SPAdes) (version 2) | ecosystem: Host-associated > Plants > Roots >... | reverse complement strand
CCTCCGTCTGCCGCTCGACGCGGAGCCCCCCGTCCTCGACCTCGGCCTTGCGCGCGAACGTCACGCTCGGCACCCCGAGGAGCTCGGCCACGGTCATCGGGAGCGTGCCGGTCGAGCCGTCGGTCGATTCGACGCCGGCGAGGACCAGGTCGAAGGGTGAACGGCCCACCGCGGCCGCGAGGACCCTCCCGGTGGCGAGCGCGTCGGCCCCACGGAGCGCGGGATCGGTCACCAGCACCCCGCCTCCCGCCCCCATCGAGAACCCCTTGCGGAGCGCGCTCGTCGCGACCTCCGGCCCCATCGAGACCAGCGTCACCTCGCCCCCGTGCGCCTCGACGAGCTGGAGCGAGGCCTCGACCGCGAACTCGTCGCCCGGGTCCAGGGCGCCGTCGACGCCCTCGCGGACGAGCAGGAGGTCGTCCCCGAGCGAGGGCGTTCCCTGGGGTTCGGGGACGTACTTGACGAGCACGACGACGTGCACGGGATCCTCGATTCCTCGTTGGCCGCTGGCTGGGCCGAGGATACCCGCGGCGACGCGGGCGTATGCACCTCGTAGCATCTGACCCATGCCCAAGGGGACCGTGCTCGTGGCGATGTCCGGTGGCGTGGACTCGTCCGTCGCCGCATGCCTGCTGCTCGAGCAGGGCTACGAGGTCGTGGGCTCGCACCTGCGGCTGGTCCACCTGGACGGGGTGGAGCACGGCTGCTGCGGCCCCGCCGCCCGGAGGGACGCGGCCGAGGTCGCGCGGATCGCCGGGTTCCCGTTCGAGATCCGCGATCTCTCGAACGAGTTCGAGCGGACCGTGATCGGGGATTTCGTGGCCGAGCACGAGGCCGGCCGCACGCCCAACCCGTGCGCCCGCTGCAATGGCGAGATCAAGTTCGGCGCGTTCCTGCGAAGGGCCGACGAGCTGGGGATCGACTCGGTGGCGACCGGCCACTACGTGCGGACGGGTCGGAGCGGCGGCCGTCTGCGGCTGCTCCGCGGCGCGGATCGCGCGAAGGACCAGTCCTACATGCTGCACATGCTGGGTCAGCGCCAGCTCTCGAGGTCGCGGTTCCCGGTCGGCGGTATGGCGAAGGCGCAAACGCGCGCGGCGGCCGAACGCTACGGGCTCCCCGTCGCGAGCAAGCCCGACTCGCAGGAGCTGTGCTTCGCGCCGAGCGGCGAGGCGGGGGCGTACCTGGCCTCCGCGGCCCCGCACCTGATGCGCGACGGCGAGGTCGTCGACACCAACGGGCGCGTGCTCGCGCATCACGCGGGCTCCGCGGCCTTCACCGTCGGCCAGCGGCGCGGTCTCGGCGTCGCGGGTCCCCAGCCCTCGTACGTGTTGGAGATCGACGCGCGGGCCAACCGAGTTGTCGTCGGGCCAGGAGAGCTGCTCGCGCGTTCGGGGGCGATCGCCGATCGGGTGTCGTGGGTGTCCGGCGAGCCCCCGTCGCCGGTGCCCTTCGAGGCGGAGGTCAGGATCCGATACCGGGGCGAGGACGTTCCGTCGGTCGTTGAGTCGCTCGGGGACGCGATGCGGATCGAGTTCCGGACGCCGCAGCGCGGAGTGTCGCCCGGTCAGAGCGCCGTCGTGTACCGGGGCGAGGAGCTCCTCGGCGGCGGGCGGATCGTCGACGCGCTCCGCTGAGCGAACCACCGGTTCCCGGCGGGATGTCGGCATGAGGCGGCGGGGTCGGGCGCCCGGATATCATCGCCACGTGGAGGGCCGGCGCCCGTGAGGTTGCTCAAGCGCAAGTCCCGCACCTTCGAGATCCAGGTGCAGGACATGACGCTGCACATCCAGGCCGCAACCGACGTCGACGAGGAGTCACGCGCGGCCGCGCTCTCGTTCTGGGAGCTGCTGCATTCCTACTCGATCCGCAACCCGGAGTTCAGCTCGTCCAAGCGTCCCGTGAGGGTGCCCGGTGACGCCCCCGAGATCGTGCGCGAGATCGCCTCGACGGCCGGGCGTGCGGGCGTTGGCCCGATGTTCTCGCTCCAGGGCGCCGTCACCGACCACGTCGGCCGGTTCCTTGCGCGCGAGGTGAACGAGGTGACCGTCAACTGCGGCGGCGACTACTTCATCCGTTCGCGGCGCCGGCAGAAGCTCACGGTCCTCCGTCGGCCGGGCTCCTCGGTCGCCGTCGTGGTCCCCGCCAACCGGCAAGGCCTCGGGGTCTCGATGACGCTGGGACACGGGCCGAAGCGCTCCGAGGTGGACGGGCTGGCGGTGCTGGCCGAGTCCTGCATGCTCGCGGGCGCCGCGGCCGCGGGCGTACAGGCGATCCTGACCAAGGAGAACGGGCTGCACGGGGCCTTGGCGTACCTGAAGCAGGTGACCGGCGTGATCGGCGGGGTCGTCTTCCTCGGCGAGCGGATCGGGATGGCCGGCGGCCTGGAGCTCGCGGCGTGACCCTCCCCCTTCTCGGCCGCTCCGACCCACGGGGGCGGCGCGGGGGCGGGGTCGCGGGCGCCGGGGTCGTGGCGTGAGCACCACGAGGGAGGAACGGGAGCTCGCGAACGCGAAGCTCCGCGTCGAGGAGCTGCGCGAGCAGGCGAACTTCCACTCGTACCGCTACCACGTCCTGGACGACCCCGAGGTCTCCGACGCCGAGTACGACGACCTCATGAAGGAGCTGCGCGCAGTCGAGGAGCGTTTCCCGGAGCTCGTGACGCCGGACTCGCCCACGCAGCGCGTCGGCGCGACGCCCACGGACCTGTTCGCGCCGGTTCAGCACCGAACCCCGATGCTCTCGCTCGACAACGCGTTCAGCCGCGAAGAGCTCGAGACCTGGGCCACGCGCGTCGAACGCGGCGTGGGCTCGGGCGCCGAGTACTCGTGCGAGCTGAAGATCGACGGCGTCGCGTGCGCCCTCACCTACGAGGACGGCGTGCTGACCAAAGGCGCGACGCGAGGCGACGGGCGGACCGGCGAGGACATCACGGCCAACGTCCGGACCGTTCGAAGCGTCCCGCAGCGCCTCGACGTGAAGAAGCCGCCCGCCTACCTCGAGGTCCGCGGCGAGATCTACCTTCCGGTCAGGGCGTTCGAACGGCTGAACGAGGAGCTGCTGGAGGCCGAGAAGCGGCCGTTCGCGAACCCACGCAACGCGGCCGCCGGCTCGCTTCGCCAGAAGGATCCGAAGGTGAGCGCGTCCCGGCCGCTCGCGCTGCTGGTGCACTCGTTCGGGTTCGCCGACGGCGTTCGCTACGAGTCACATTCTGGGTTCCTCGAGTGGTGCAGGGCGGCCCGCCTCCCGGTCGCCCCCACGTCCAAGGTCGTCACGGACCTGGACGGCATCGCCGAGTACCTGGCGCAATGGGAGCGGGATCGCCACAGCGTGGCGTGGGAGATCGACGGCGTGGTGGTCAAGGTCGATCAGACCGCGCTGCAGCAGGAGCTCGGCGCGACCAGCCACGCGCCGCGGTGGGCCATCGCATACAAGTTCCCACCCGAGGAGCGGACGACGCTGCTGAACGAGATCGGCGTGCACACCGGCCGGACCGGCATCGTGACGCCGTTCGCGTTCCTGGAGCCCGTGCAGGTGGCCGGCGTGACGATCTCGACAGCGACGTTGCACAACGAGGACGAGGTCCGGCGCAAGGACGTGCGCGAGAAGGACACGGTCATCGTTCGGCGCGCGGGCGACGTGATCCCCGAGGTCGTCGGGCCCGTGCTGTCCAAACGCAAGAAGGGCACGCGCCGATGGGCCTTCCCGAAGACCTGCCCGTCGTGCGGCACCGAGCTCGTCCGCAGGGAGGGCGAGGCCTACTGGCGCTGCCCGAACAAGCGCGGGTGCCCGTCGCAGAACATCGAGTGGCTGTTCAGCTTCGCCTCGCGCGGCGGGCTGGACATCGAGGGCCTCGGCTACAAGACCGGGATCGCGCTGATCGACCTGGGGCTGGTGACCGACCCGGGCGACGTCTTCTCGCTCACCGCCGACCACCTGGTGCAGCTGCCGGGGTTCGCCGACAAGTCGATCTCGAACCTCCTCTCCTCGATCGAGGCGGGGAAGGACCGGCCGATCTGGCGGCTCCTCACGGCGCTGAACATCCCGCACGTCGGCACCCACGTCGCGCAGGTCCTGGCGAACGCGTTCGGGTCGATCGACGCGCTGCTCGAGGCGTCCGAACAGGACGTCGACGACGTGGAGGAGATCGGGCCCGAGATCGCCCGCAGCGTCCACGCGTGGTTCGCCGACAGGGCCAACCGGAAGCTGATCGAGAAGCTGCGCGCGGCCGGCGTTCGGATGAAGGACGAGACGCCGAAGAGGCCGAGGGGCAGGCAGCCGCTCGCCGGCAAGACGATCGTCCTTACGGGCGGCCTCGAGGGCCTGTCGCGCGACGAGGCGGCGGCCGCGGCGGAGGCCGCCGGCGCCCGCGTGGCCTCGAGCGTGTCGAAGAAGACGGATTTCGTCGTCGTGGGCGAGAACCCGGGCACGAAGGCCGCGCGGGCCGAGGAGCTCGGCGTCGAGACGATCGACGAGCGGGAGTTCGCCAAGCGCCTGGGCCGCAAGACCTAGCACCCGAGCGCGTCCTCGAGCACCTGTGGCACGATGCGCGCGTCCCGGACGAGGGAGACGCGATGAGGGCCGTCGTGATCGACGGGAACGCGATCGCCGAGCAGCTGCGCCAAAGCATCGCCGACGAGCTCCAGGTGTTGCGGTTGTCGGAGGTCCGCCCGGGCCTGGCCACGGTGCTGATCGGCGAGTCGTTCGACGCCCAGGCCTACGAGAAGCACGTCAAGCGATTGGCAGAGAGCCTCGACTACCGGTACGTGTGCGAGCGCCTGCCCGAGGACATCGAGCTCGCCGACGTGATCGCGACACTCGGCAAGCTGAACGCCGACCCGAGGATCACCGGCATCTTGGTTCTGCACCCGCTGCCGCCGCACATCCCCGAGGCCGAGATGAACAGCGCCGTCGATCCTCTGAAGGACATCGAGGCCGTGCACCCGCTGAACACGGGGTTGCTGGCGCAGGGCCGACCACGGTTCCTTCCATCCACCCCCGCGTCCTGCTTCTACCTGCTCGACCAGTACGCGGACGCGCACGGCGGTGGCCACGAGAGCTTCTACTCGGGGCGGACGATGGTGGTGGTCGGTCGTTCGAACAGCGTGGGCAAACCGGCGCAGATGCTCGGCCTCCAGCGCAATGCGACCGTGATCGCCTGCCACAGCCGGAGCAAGCCGCTGGAGCACTACACGCGGCAGGCGGACATCCTGATCGTGGCCGCCGGTGTCCGCGGGATCGTCGACGGCTCGATGGTCAAGGAGGGCGTGGTGGCGGTCGACGTCGGGATCCACGCGGTCAAGGACGACGAGACGGGCAAGACCAGGATGGTGGGGGACCTGGATTTCGAGAGTGTGGCCGCGAAGGCGGAGGCGATCACGCCGGTCCCCGGCGGCGTCGGGCCGATCACCGATGTGTGGCTCGTCGGCAACGCGCTGATGGCGGCGGCGATCGCGCACCAGGTCGAGCCACGCTTCGGGCTCTTCCGCTGAGCCGCACTCGCTCAGCTGGGGCCTGCACCGCGCTCGCCCCGCTAGACTGCGGCGCATGCCGCTGCAGATCGACATCGAGCACGTGGCGCGCCTCGCGCGGCTGGCGCTCACCGACCACGAGAAGGAACGCCTTCGCGAGCAGCTCGGCGTGATCCTCGAGAACGCCGCGAAGGTGAGCGAGGTCGCGACGGACGATGTGCCACCCACGGCGTACGCCATCCCGAGGTCCAACGTGCTCCGGGCGGACGAGATCACGCCGTCGCTCACGAGCGAGCAGGTCCTTGCGAACGCTCCCGAGGTGGAGTCCGATCGGTTCAAGGTCCCGCGGGTCGTGGAGGTCGAGTGATCGGGCCGACGGCCCCGTGTGACCTCACGGCGAGCGAGCTCGGGACCAAGCTCCGGGCCGGGGAGATCTCGGCCGTCGAGATCTTGGATTCGTGCCGATCGCGAATCGATGCGGTCGACGAGCGCGTCCACGCGTTCCTCGCTCGAACCGACGACCTTGCCCGTGAGCAGGCGAAGGCGGCCGACGCGCGGATCGCCGCCGGCGACGCGCCGGGCGTAGCCGGCATCCCGCTCGCGCTCAAGGACGTGCTCTCGACCGCCGGGGTGACCACGACCTGCGGCTCGAAGATCCTGGAGACCTACGTCCCGCCGTATGACTGCACGCCCTGGGAGCGACTGCGGGCCGACGGGGGAGTGCTGCTCGGCAAGACCAACTGCGACGAGTTCGCGATGGGGTCGTCGAACGAGAATTCGGCGTTCGGCCCGGTCCACAACCCGTGGGGCCTGGACCTGGTCCCGGGCGGCTCGAGCGGCGGGAGCGCGGCCGCGGTCGCGGCGGGCGAGGCGGTGTGGGCGCTCGGGACGGACACCGGGGGCTCCGTGCGTCAGCCGGCATCGCTCTCGGGGGTGGTGGGGCTCAAGCCGACCTACGGGCTGATCAGCCGGTACGGGCTGATCGCGTTCGCGTCCTCGCTCGATACGGTCGGGACGCTGACGCGGAGCGTCCGGGACGCCGCCCTGCTGCTCTCGGCGATCGGGGGCAAGGACCCGATGGACGCGACCAGCCTGGACGAGCCCCGGCGCGACTACACCGAGGGGCTTGAGAGCGAGATCTCGGGCCTGCGGGTGGGCGTCGTCAGGGAGGCGTTCGGCGAGGGCGTGGAGCCGGGCGTTCGAAACAGCGTCCGGCACGCGGTCGACGAACTCGCGAACCTGGGGGCGCAGGTTGGGGAGGCGTCGCTGCCGCACGCCGACTACGCCCTCTCGGCCTACTACCTGATCGCGCCGTCGGAGGCGTCGTCGAACCTCGCGCGCTACGACGGTGTCCGCTACGGGCTGCGCGTCGACGGCGCGGACTCGGTCGAGATGATGACCAGGACGCGGGGCGCCGGGTTCGGCGGAGAGGTCAAGCGGCGGATCATGCTCGGCACGTACGCGTTGTCGGCCGGCTACTACGAGGCGTACTACGGCCAGGCGCAGAAGGTCAGGACGCTGATCATCCGCGACTACGAGGCGGCGTTCGAGGCGTTCGACGTGCTGGTGTCGCCGACGTCGCCGACGACGGCCTTCCCGATCGGCGCGAAGATCGACGACCCGCTCGCGATGTACCTGAACGACGTGTTCACGATCCCCGCGAACCTCTCCGGGGTACCGGCGATCTCGATCCCGAGCGGAGTCGACGCGGGTGGCCTGCCGGTGGGCCTCCAGCTCACCGCGCCGGTCCTGGCCGAACCCACCCTGCTACGGGTCGCGAACGCCCTCGAGGCTGCGCTCGGATTCGACGCCCGCCCCGAGTTGATCGCCGCCTGAGGGTTCGCGCGCGGCGCTCCCTGCCGACACGATCAGGGCGACCGCTACCACGATGAGGCCACCGGCGAGCAGCGTGCTCGCCGTGAACGTCTCGTCCAGGATCAGTGCGCCCACGATGACGGCGCCGATCGGCGTCACGTACGCGTAGGTCGCGACGAGCGAGGTCCGGGCGTTCCGGAGCAGCCACAGGTAGCACGTGAAGCCGATCCACGACCCGACCACCACCAGGTACCCGAGCGCGATCCACGATGCCCGTGAGGTCGATCCCGGGTCGAGATCCCCGAACTCGCCGACGAGCCCGCCCACGACGAAGAACAACCCGGCCGCGACGAGCATCTCCATCCCCGCCGCCACGAGCGGGCGACGGGGCAGCACGGCATGACGCTGGTAGATCGAGCCCGCGGCCCAGCTCGCGGCCGCCGCCAGCGCGAGCACGAGCCCGCCCATGTCGATCTCGCCCTCCAGCGCGTTCCCGCCCACGAGCAGAGCGGCCCCGACGAACCCCACCGCGAGCCCGATCACGACGACGCGCGGTTGGCGGTGCCCGAGGACGACGCGGTCGATCGCCGCCATCCACAGCGGGACCGTGGCGATCGCCAGGCCGGCCATCCCGGAGGGGATCGTGCGTTCGGCCCAGACGATGCCGCCGTTGCCGCCGAACATCATCAGCGCCGCCACCACGGCCGCGCCCCTCCATTGAGCCGCGCGGGGACGGTCGCCGCGGCGATCGCCGAACCGGAGCGCGATCGGGAGCAGCAGGCCGCCCGCGATCAGGAAGCGGAGGCCGCCCCCGAGCAACGGCGGCATCGTCTCGTTGACGACCCGGATGGCGACGAACGTCGTGCTCCACGCCACGTAGACGAGGGAGAGGGCGGTCCAGATCGCGGCGGGGGAGCCGCTCCCTCGAGCGGTCGGTTGCTCGATCGGAGCGGACATGCCGATCACGATACGGGCCGCCCGCCTCCGGTGGCACTATCGTTCGGATGTTTGACGGTTACGGGCTGCGGCGCGGTCGCCCGCGTCGCGTGACCGCGTGATCACGTGATCGGGTGATCGCGAGCACTTCGCGACCGGATGGGACAGACGGCTCAGATAGGCTTGGCGCGTCATGGCGGACACGTTCGAAACCGTGATCGGGCTCGAGTGCCATGTGGAGCTGTCGACGCGGACGAAGATGTTCTGCGGGTGCCGCAACGAGTTCGGCGCCCCACCGAACTCGAACGTCTGCCCGGTGTGCCTCGGCCTGCCGGGATCGCTCCCGGTGCCCAACGAGAAGGCGATCGAGTCGATCGTGCGGATCGGGCTGGCGCTCGGATCGACGATCGCACCGGACTCGCTGTTCCACCGGAAGAACTACTTCTATCCCGACATGCCGAAGAACTATCAGATCAGCCAGTACGACCTGCCCGTGTGCGTCGGCGGGCGGCTCGAGATCGAGGTCGAGGGCCGCCGCCGGACGATCGGCGTGACGCGCGTGCACATGGAGGAGGACACGGGCAAGACGACGCACGTGGGTGCCGGCGGACGGATCGGGCAGGCCGAGTACGCCCTCGTCGACTACAACCGCGCAGGCGTGCCGCTCGTGGAGTGCGTCTCCGAGCCCGACATGCGATCGGCGGAGGAGGCGCGCGCCTACCTCATCGAGCTCCGCGCGACGCTCGAGGCGCTCGACGTCTCGGACGTGCGGATGGAGGAGGGCTCGCTTCGGTGCGACGCCAACATCTCCACCCGGCGCCTGGGGGAGGCCGAGCTCGGCACCAAGGTCGAGATCAAGAACCTCAACTCGGTGCGCTCGCTCGAGCGCGCGCTGCGCTACGAGGAGGAGCGGCAGCGGGCCGCGCTCGAACGCGGCGAGCCGCTCGTCCAGGAGACCCGTCACTTCGACGAGGAGACGGGCGCGACGCACACGCTGCGTTCCAAGGAGGAGGCGTTCGATTACCGGTACTTCCCCGAGCCCGACCTGCCGCCGCTCGAACCCGACCGCGCGTGGGTGAAGGGGCTGGAAGCCGAGCTGCCGGAGCTCCCGGCCGCGCGTCGCGAACGATACGTGACCGAGCTCGGCCTCAGACCCGAGCAGGCCCGGATCGTCGCGGGCTCGCCCGCGGCGGCGGGGTTCCTCGAGGCGACGATCGCGCTCGGGGCGGATCCGGCGTCCGCCGCGAACTGGATCACCCAGGATCTCGCCGGACTCCTCAACACGGCCAGGATCGAGCTCGCCGCCGCCAGGGTGACGCCGCGGCACGTCGCCGACCTGGTCGCGCTCGTGGCCGACGGGACGATCTCGGGGACCGGCGCGAAGCAGGTGCTCGAGGAGGCGTTCGAGACCGGCGACGCGGCCGGGGCGATCGTGGAGCGCCGCGGCCTGCGCCAGGTGGTCGACGCGTCGACGCTCGAGGCCTGGGTCGACGAGGCGATCGCCGAGAACCCCGGTCCCGTCGAGCAGTTCCGCGGCGGCAAGGAGGGGGCGCTCAACGCCGTCCTCGGCCAGGTGATCAAGAAGTCCGGTGGCTCGGCAAACCCCAAGGCCGCTCGCGAATTGCTCCTCCAACGCCTGTCTGGGTCCTGATCCGGCAGCCGGTGAGGGTCGACCGGAGGGCGCCGAGACGCTACCCGTGGTGGCAGCTGATCCTGCTCGGGCTCGTCGCGATGGTCGAGGCCCTGTTCCGCCCGCTCGGGCGCATGTGGCGCTCGGAGGACCCGCTGGACACCTATGGGCTCGCCCACTTCGGCAGCGTGGCGGGCGACGCGATGGTGGCCATCGCGCTCGCGGGGTCCGTGTTCTTCGAGATCCCGCCACCCGAGGCCGAGGTGAAGGTAGCGGGGTTCCTCGCGCTCACGATCGCGCCGCTCGCGGTGGCCGGGCCGTTCCTGGTGCCGCTGCTCGACCGCGCGGGGCCCCGGCGCGCGATCTCGTTCGGGGCGGCTGCGGCCCGGGCGGTGGTGTGTATCTACGCAGCGCCTCGGTTCGGCACGCTGCTCCTGTTCCCCTGCGCGTTCCTGCTCCTGGTGCTGTCGAAGGTGCACGCGATCACGAAGAACGGGCTCGCGGTCGCGTACGCGGGACCGAACGAGGGCCTCGTCCGCGCGAACGCTCGCCTCGGCCGGATCGCCACCGGCGGCGCGGTGCTCGCCGCCGGGCCGGCGTTCGGACTCCTGCAGCTCGGCGGCGCCGAGGCCGTCCTGTACGGCGCCGCCCTCGCTTACGGGATCGCCGCGGCGCTCAACCTTCGCCTGCCCCATCCCCGCGTGCGCGGCGGACAGGCCGTGGTCACCAAGCGCGGCGCGATCCCCCAGCTCACCGCGCCGGCGATCGGCGCGGCGGGGCTGCGCGCCGCGAGCGGGTTCCTGCTGTTCGCGCTGGCGTTCGCGCTCCGGCGCAGCGGGGAGCCGACCTGGTGGTTCGCCGTCTTGGCGGGCTCGGCCACCGCGGGGGCGTACCTGGGAGACCTGATCGCGCCCCGGCTCCCGGCGAACCTGCGCGAGGAGGCCGTCGTGATCGGCTGCCTGATGGGCGCGGGGGTGGGCGCGACGCTCTCGTTCTTCGCGTTCGAGCTCGTGGTGCTCGTGCTGTTCGCCACCGTCGTGGGCGCGTCCTCGGAGCTGGGGCGGCTCGCGTTCCAGACGCTGATGCAGCGGCTCGCGCCCGGCGGTTCGTACGGGAGGGTGTTCGTCCGGTACGAGATCCTGTTCCAGCTCGCCTGGGTCGGCGGCGCGTTGATCCCGGCGCTCGCGCCGATCGACTTCCGCGACGGCTTCCTGATCCTCGCGGCGTTGTACCTGGTCGCGATCATCGGGTACCTGACCCCGGACATCCTCGCGCGCCGGCGTGGATGAATTCGAGGGGGGGTACGGTAGGCTGCCGCGGAGCCGTTCCGGGTGGACATCCCGCTGCGGGCGGCGACGAGACGGGGGAGGAGCGGGTTCATGGCGGAGTGGGTGAAGGTCGGTTCGGCGGGCTCGGTACCCGAGGGTGAGGTGACCGCGTTCGGCGTGGGCGAGCGCCAGGTGGCGGTCGCGAACGTCGAGGGTGACCTGCACGCGTTCGACGACACGTGCACCCACATGCAGTGCTCGCTCGCGGAGGGCGAGCTCGACGGCACGATCATCGAGTGCCCTTGCCACGGGAGCCAGTTCGACGTCACGACCGGCGAGGCGGTCGGGGGCCCAGCCGTCGACCCCGTAGGCGTGTTCGAGACCAAGGAAGAGGACGGCGAGCTGAAGGTCCTGGTCGGCGAGGAGTGACTGCCTTCGTCGTCGTCGGTGCCGGTGAGGCGGGCGGGACGGCCGTCGCCAAGCTCCGTGAGGGTGGGTTCGAGGGGAACCTGGTTCTGATCGGCGCGGAGCCGATGGCCCCGTACGAGCGACCGCCACTGTCGAAGGAGTACCTGCGCGGCGAGTCCGATCACGTCTTCGTCCGGCCCCCCGAGTGGTACGCGGACCACGCCATCGACGCGCGGTTCGGCGCGAAGGCCGAGCGCATCAACGTCACCGACCGCGTCGTCGAGCTCGAGGGCGGCGAGCGCGTGCCGTTCGACCAGGTCGTGATCGCAACCGGGTCTCGCAACCGCAGGCCCAAGATCGACGGCCTCGACCTGCCCGGGGTGTTCGACCTGCGCTACGCGCCCGACGCCGATGCGATCAAACGGGCCGCGAAAGAGGCCTCGAAGGCCGTCATGGTCGGGATGGGCTTCATCGGCGCGGAGGTGGCCGCCTCGCTCCGACAGCTCGGCCTTGACGTCACGGTCGTGGAGTTCTTCGGGACGCCCCTGGAGCGGGTGCTCGGTCCAACGATCGGCGGCGCGATCGAGGCTCTGCACCGCGATCACGGGGTCGAGATGTTCTTCCACGACGGCGCCAAACGGTTCGAGGGCGGCGGCCGGTTCGAGGCAATGATCACCAAGGAGGGGCGCCGGATCGAGGGGGACTTCGCCGTCGTCGGGGTCGGCGTCGAGCCCGTCACCGAGGTCGCCGAGGGGGGCGTCCCGGTCGACAACGGCATCCCGGTCGACGCCACCCTGGCGACGAGCGTCGACGGCGTCTGGGCGATCGGCGACGTCGCCCGGCACGATCATCCGGTGTTCGGGTCGATCCGCGTCGAGCACTTCGACAACGCCCAGAAGATGGGGGAGCACGTCGCGAAGAACCTGCTCGGGCCGACGGCGGTGTTCGATGACGCGCACTGGTTCTGGTCGGACCAGTACGACGCCGAGATCCAGATGGCCGGTTTCGCGACCGAGTGGGACGATATGGTCGTGCGTGGCAGCATCGAGGACCGGAGCTTCTCGGCGTTCCTGCTGAAGGACGGCCGGCTCCTGTCGACGTTCAGCATGAACCGGAAGTTCGACGTCCGGCGTTCGATGCCGCTGATCGTCGCGAAGACACACCCCGACCGGGAGCAGCTCGCCGATCCGGAGTTCGACCTCCGGCAGCTCCACCCGCCGAAGGAGCCGGCGCCATGATGCAGCCGAACATCACGCACATGCCCTGCGACCTCAACCAGCAGCAGAAGCGCCACGACGCGCGCAAGGATTCGCTCGCTCGAGCCGTGGCCTGGCGAATGGGCAAGCGCTCGTGGCTCGACCGGATGCTCCGTCGAGGAACGCCGGCGCTCGAGCTCTCGGCCGAGGACCTCCGGCCCTGCGAGACCGAGGACGCGTTTCACGGTTTCCAGTTCTAGACGTCCACGACCGGACGCTGCCCACCCAATTTTCGGACCGTCAGTCGACGGTGAGGCGGGCCGAGATCTCGTCCGGTCTGCCCTCGGCCTCGACCGTCCCGTCGCGAAACAGGATCACCCGGCTCGAGTAGCGGAGCACCTCGGGGTTGTGCGTCGCGGCGAGCACCGCGCCGCCGCGCCGGATCACCTCCCACAGTGCCTCCAGGATCAGGTCAGCGTTCTCGGTGTCGACCTCCGCGATCGGCTCGTCGGCGAGGACCACCTCCGGTTCGCCGATCAGGGCCCGAGCGACCGCCACCCGCTGCTGCTGCCCGGCGGACAGCTCGAACGTCCGGTTGTACATCCGGTCGACGAGCCCGAGCCGCGCCAGCCACGTCTCGGCCCGATCCTTGGATTCTGAGAGGTCGGTCCCCGAGACTCGGAGGGGCAGCTCGACGTTCTCGACCGCCGAGAGCGTCGGCAGCAGCCCGAAGCTCTGGAACACGAAGCCCATCCCGCTCCGGCGGAGCGCGATCTGCTCGTCGAACGAGAGCTCGCGGATCGGCCGGCCCTTCCACCGGACCTCGCCCGCGTCCGGCGCGTCCAGGCCCGACAGCACCCCGAGGAACGTCGTCTTGCCCGAGCCCGACGGCCCCATCAGCGCGACGAAGTCCTTCGGGGCGAGCGAGATCGACGCCCCGCGTACCGCCTGGACGCCGTTCGCGCCCCGGTAGGTCCGGACGATGTCGGTGCCCGAGAGCAGCGGCTCGCGTCCGTCCGACGGCCGCGGGGGTGCGGGCGCGCGGGCGCCCTCGGAACCCGGCGGCCGCCAGCGATCACTCACCGATGAGCCCTCCCTCTCCCTTGCGCCTGATCCGGACCTCGCCGTCGCGCACCTCGACCTCCAGGTCCACGCCGCTCAGCGCGTCGATCGCCTCGTCGGGCAGCCGCGCCCGCCCGTCGGTGCCGAGCGGCTCCATCGGCTTGCCCTCGACGAGCAGCTGGCCGTCGCGGAGCCGCAGCTGCCGGTGCGCCCGCTTCGCGGCCAGCAGGTCGTGGGTGACCATGACGATCGTGACGCCGAACTCGTGGTTCACGCTCTGGAAGGCATCGAGCACGAGGGCGGCCGACTCGCTGTCGAGCTCCGCCGTCGGCTCGTCCGCGAGCAGGATCATCGGCAGGTTCGACAGCGCGACGGCGACCGCCACGCGCTGCTGCTCGCCGCCCGAGAGCTGGCCGGGCGTGTGGTTCGCGCGGTGCGTGAGCCCCACCACCTCGAGCAGCTCGCGAGGCGTCCGGCGCGCGGCTGGGATCTTCACGCCGCTCGCGGTCGAGGGGAGCCGAACGTTCTCGACGACGCTCAGTTACGGCACCAGGTTGCGCGCGGTTCCCTGCCACACGAAGCCCACGCGGTCGCGCCGGTACGCCGTGAGCTCGTCCTCGTCGAGCCGTCCCAGGTCGCGACCCTCGACCTCGACCGAGCCGGCGGTCGCGCGGTCCAGGCCGCCGATCATGTTCAGGATCGTCGACTTGCCCGAGCCGCTCGGCCCCACGACGGCCAGGAACTCGCCCTCGCGCACGTCGAAGTCGACGCCGCCGAGCGCGACGACGCCGGTATCGGCGACGCGATAGATCTTGAACACGTGCCGGAAGCGCACGAGCGCCTCGCGGAAGGTCCCGATCGGCTCCGGCCCGCGGCGCAGCTCGGACTCCATCCGCCGGCCCGTCGGTCCGCCCACCGCCTGGCTCATTCGGCCTCACCCCGCAGGACCGAGGTCACCGAGGAGCGGAGCAGCGCGCGGAGTGCCGCGAGCAACCCGATCGCGGACGCGGCCACGATGGCGCTCAGCGAGACCGCGAGCGCCGGCCAGTCGAACACGAGGATCGGCGGCGGGAACGCCGATCCGATGCTTCGGCCGACGTACGGCATCAGCAGCCGGAGCACGCCGAACCCGATCCCGGCGCCCGCGAGGATCGCGAACGTGATCATGAGCCCCTGCTCGAGCAGCAGGACGCGGCTGACCTGCCCCGGCTCCGTCCCCATCGCGCGAAGCGAGGCGAACTCGAACTCGCGCCGCCGCTGGGCGAAGTACAACCCGATCGCCACGCCGAGCACGACGAGCCCGAGCCCGCCGACGGCCGTCGCGAAGTTCATCCCGACCGCGAGCGACTGGGGCAGCTGGGCGAGCGCCCCGATGATCGGGCCCGCCGCCTGCGTCGGGCCGGGGATCATCCCGGCCCGACGCAGGGCCGGCCGGGGATCCTCCTCGCCCATCGCCCACACCTCGTTCAGCGCGAGCCCCGGTTCGGGGATCCGCACCGCCGCGCGCAGCAGCGCCGGCGTCGAGACGACCACGAAGTCGCCGAGCACCGAGGGGAACGCCTGCGCGAGCGCGACCTGCTGGAACTCGAGCCGCTGCCCACCGATCGTCGCGACGAAGGGCGAGCCCTGCGACCGCGAGATCTCGGGCGAGATCAGCGCCGGCAGCGGGCCGATCGGGGGTGCGATGCCCCCGACGACGTGCCCCGCCCCCGTGTCGATCGTGACCGAGATCCCCGACCCAGCGGGGGTCACGGAGCCGTCGCTCCCTCGCCACTGCAGGGGCGTCCA
>Ga0207675_100003384_pt1 | contig 15582 bp, 16 predicted proteins | sample KBSSwiS42_FD_184305 | JGI IMG/M metagenome (GOLD analysis project Ga0207675, IMG submission 184305) | Switchgrass rhizosphere microbial communities from Kellogg Biological Station, Michigan, USA - KBS Switchgrass S4-2 (SPAdes) (version 2) | ecosystem: Host-associated > Plants > Roots >... | reverse complement strand
AGCGGTGAGCCGGGTTGTGATGGAAGATGGCCGCGGCAATAGCCTGGTCTTCGTCCGGCATGGGGCGAAGCATTTCCTCGCGTTCCGGGATCCGGTCGACGATGTGCAGGGTGTTGGGTACGCCCTCCTGGTCGCCGACGCTGTTGCCGTCACACAGGGCGAGTGGATAGTCCTGCGGCGGCGGTGAGAAGGTGCGCCAGAAACTCGAGTAGATGAATCGCTGGTAAGGTGGCGCGTCCGGAAAACGCTGTTCGTAGTAGCGCTTCGCCATGGCGTCCACGCGGCCGGGCTCGCTGTCGCAATGCGCCTCGGCAGCGGGCGGCTGGACGCCGCCATAGTGCTTGTATCCGGCCTGGGCTTTCTGTTCGCCGAGATCGCCCGAGGTCCGCACCATCCAGCTCATCGTGTGTACACGATCCGCGCCGGTCTTGTGCCGGATTGCCGCGGCCACCTCGCCCGGATACACGGCCTCGACTTCGTCCTTGTCGAGGAAATTGCGCACCCTGCTCGCATGAGGAATGAGCTCGAAGCCATGGCTCGCAAGCTTGAATTCAGCGTGTCGCGGCCGCGCATCGCGAACCATCACCGGGTAACGCAGGTATTCGCCGGTATTCACCTCGCGGCCGGGCGCGACGAATCGCCGGTTGATGAAGGAACCGGGCGCGAGATAGGTGATCTCGGTCTCGATCGCAGACGCGCTCATGGGTCGATCACAGCACGCGTCAATTCGCTGATCTCGCCTCTGAGTGATCGAAGAGCCGACGCGCAGTCGCGTCGATCTCGCTCGCCATGAACAGCCGGGCGCGCCACTCGCGGGGAATCGCCTCGATGCCATAGAAGGCACCGGCTATCTGTCCGGTGATGGCCGCCGTGGTATCGGCATCGTCACCCAGGTTCGCTGCCGCCAGCACTGCGGATTCAAATGACCGCGAATGGTAGAAACACCAGAGGGCCGCCTCGAGTGCGGCGATGCTGTATCCCGAGCCGACGATTCGCGACTCAGGCTTGGCGCGATAGTCACCGCGTGCGATCGCCTGGACATTTGCGGCACTCAGCCCGGTGCGCCGGGAGAACAGCACTTCGTCCCTCGTCCGGCCGGCCAGCGCCTCGGACAGCATCGATGCAAACAACCTGCAGCTTTCCACCGCTTCGAGCGCGCCGTGCGTGGTGCGCGAGCTTTCGCCGGCGTGATGCAGCAGCGCAGCCGGATCGCCGTGATAGAACAGGGCGATGGGCGCGAGCCGCATGAGTGAGCCGTTGCCGGCCTTGTCGGGACGAGTCGTGCCGGCGAACGGATCACGCGATTCCCTGTAGCGGTCGAGCGCATCCCGGGTGGTCACACCGATGTCGAAGCATTCGCCGGTCGAGCTCAGGTAGCCGTTCTGCCACCAATCGACGTAGCGGTTCATCTGGTCGACGGCGTCGAAGCCATTGCGATCCAGGAGACTTTCCGCGAGGCACAGCGCCATCGAGGTGTCGTCGGTCCACTGTCCGGGTTGCAGGCCAAAGGGCCCGCCGCCGACCATGTCCGTGATGGGCTCAAACGAGCCGCGGGGCTTGAACTCGAGCGTGGTTCCCACGGCGTCGCCGCAGGCGAGCCCCACGAGGCACCCCCTGAAACGATCGAGCGTCGAGATCAGCGTCATGGGAACTAGTCTGACAGCCGCAATGGCCGGAACGCGGCGCACATTGCCACAATTGATCACCACTTGCCGAATGACCGGTTGCTAGCATCTTGCGCCATGCCATTCACCGTTTCGCACGCTGCGGCCGCATTGCCGCTGCATCGATTGGGCAAGGGCCGGCTGCCGCTCTCCGCACTGATGATCGGCGCGATGTCGCCGGATTTTGCGTATTTCCTGTCGTTCGCCGCCCAGCGGGTGCAGACCCATGATTTCGCGGGGCTGTTCACGTTCTGCCTGCCCGTGGGCCTCGCAGTCTGGCTGCTGTTCGTGCGCGTGCTCGAGCAACCGACCGTCGCGCTGCTGCCCGAACCGTGGCGCTCCCGCTTCACCCGCGCCCCTCAGCAGATCAACATCCGCACACTCGCGTTCGCTTCGCTTGCGATCGTTCTCGGTGCCCTCTCGCACGACGCCTGGGACGCCTTCACGCACGCGTTCACTCCGGTCACGGAGGTTTTTCCGTTGTTTCGCGCCAGGCTCTTCGAGGTGAGCGGCGTGACAGTGCGGGTCTTCTGGCTGCTGCAGATTCTCAGTTCGTTGTTCGGCGCCGTCGTATTGATGGTCTGGGCGCTGCGTGCGCCCTCGACTGCGGATGCTTCACCCGCCTGCAAGATCTCGCACGGGTTACCGATTTCGAATGCGGCGCGATTCGGTGCGGCACTGGCCGTTTTTGCGACATCGCTGTGTGTCGGCATCTCGGGTTATCTCGCTCACCCCTTCGCCGCGTTCGAAGGCCGCCTGTTCTTCCTGCTCATCGGCGGGATGAAAGGATTCGTGATCGCCTGGACGGCGATCGCAATTTTCGTGCACCGTTACCAGCGCGCCGTGCGGCGTCCTCTGGCGCCTGTCTGGGGTCGCTAGCTCGCGGGAACGGCAGGCGTATAGCTCACTCCGCAGCCACCCAACCCGCAATAGCCGTTCGGATTCTTCGCCAGGTACTGCTGGTGATATTCCTCGGCGTAGTAGAACTCGGGCGCCTCGCGGATCTCGGTGGTGATCGCCGCGCGGTGCGCCTTGCTCAGCGCCTCGCCATAGCGTCCCTTGCTCTCCTCCGCGGCCTTCTTCTGCGCATCGGTGGTGTAGTAGATAGCCGAACGGTACTGCGTGCCGACGTCGTTGCCCTGGCGCATGCCCTGGGTCGGGTCGTGTGATTCCCAGAAGGCCTTCAGCAAGGTCTCATAACTCACTTTCGCCGGATCGAACACCACGCGCACGACTTCGGTGTGCCCGGTGCGCCCGCTGCAGACCTCATCGTAGTTCGCGTTCGGCGTATGGCCGCCGGCGTAGCCCACGGCCGTGGTCACGACACCGGGGATCTGCCAGAACTTGCGTTCGGCGCCCCAGAAACATCCCAGTCCGAAAACGGCCTCCTCGAGCCCGCCGGCCGCCGGTTGTTTGATGTTGCTGCCATTGACGAAATGTTTGCCCGAGATCGGCAACGGAGTATTGCGACCCGGCAGTGCTTCGTCCTGCGCCGGGATGGTGGTCTTTTTGGCGAAAAGGGCCATGGCGGGGCTCCTTCTAAGAGGTGTGTCGTGGATCGGGAGTGTGGGGGCTTCGATGCGCCTTCTCAACTATGCGAAGGTTGCGCCGCCCTATACTCCTGACCCGGTCTCACCAAGTTTTATTACATGGACTCCGCCAGTACACCGCGCCTGCGCGTTACCTTCGCCATTTACGTCGGGCTGGTGGCTGCGGCCGCGGTCGTCGGCCCCGATGCGGTCTCTGCCGGGTGGTACTACACCAGCGGCACGCTCGGTTTCGTGTGCGTCGCCCTCAGCTGCCTCGGACGCATCTGGACGTCGCTGTTCATCGCAGGTCACAAGGACGTGGAACTGGTCACGACCGGCCCATATGCCCTGTGCCGTCATCCGCTCTACGCCTGTTCGACACTGGGAGCACTGGGCCTGGGACTCACCACGCGATCGCCGCTGTTGTGTGCCATCGTGGTGGGGCTGATCGCCGCGCTGGTCGTGTACGCCGCCGCGGGTGAAGAACAGTTTCTCGCCGATACCTTCCCGGAGCAGTTCAAGTCGTACGCCGCCAGCACGCCCAACAAGTGGTGGCCACGCTCGAACCGCGCCGCCCTGCCGGAACACCTGGACGTGCTGCCCGCCATCTTCTGGAAATCCTTCCTCGATGCCGGGTCGTTTTTCCTGCTCTATCTTCTCGTCGCCCTGGCCACCGAGTACCGCCTGCTGCCGGCGTTCTGACTAGTTTGCCGGTGTCTTCAGGCACTGGTATTCGCGGGTGACCTTCCACCGCGAACAATCGCTGCTCGTGCCCTCGAGGCAGGCCCGATCCTCGCCCTTGCGCGCCGCGTCCTTGAAACCCCAGTCACCGCACCGTTCACGGGCCATGCTGATGGCGGCGCGTTCATCGGGCTGCGGGTTCTCCCATTTCCGGTACTCGTACGAGAGCTGCACCAGCCCGAGATCGGGATCGGAAGAGGATTCTGTCCACATCTTGTAGGAGTTGAATCCCGGCATGGTTTCACAGCCTGCCAGGGCCACCGTGGCGGCCAGCATCAGCAATAAACGAGGCATTTCAGGGACCTCTTGAAGGTGTTGCGAACTGTAGCCGTTTTTTGGACGGCCAAGTCGGGAACACGTTCTGGCAAGTTGCATTCCATCGCGCTATATACCGGCCATGCTGCGACCCGTTACATGGCTCGCGTTATCCATCGCCCTCGCCGCGGGAGCGGTTTCGGCCGCGGAACCGCTGAGCGCCGCGCAGTCCGCAACCGTCATCGGCCCCAGCAACCCGTTGCTCACGCAGGGTTCCGACGCCCTTCAGATCGGCCGCTACGAAGAAGGCGTGCGCCTGACGCTCGCCGGACTCGAACAACCCTCGACCCCGCGTGACCAGGCCGCCGGACACTCCAACGTCTGCGCCGGCTACGCCGCGCTCAAGCGCTGGGAAGAAGCGCTGGAACATTGCAACCGCGCGCTCGAGCTCGACCGCAGCAACTGGCGCACCTTCAACAATCGTGCGGCGGTGTTCGTCGGTATGAAACAATTCGACCTTGCCATGACAGACGTGAACGCCGGCCTGGAAATCGCGCCCAATTCCGCGACGCTGCGCAAGAGCAAGGAAGTCGTGATCCAACATCGCGCTGCCGCGACCCGCGAACGCTGGCGCAAGCCCAACAAAGCCTGATGCAATTGCCTGAACAGGTGCCGGGCGCCGAGCGCTCGCAGTTTGCCCTGCTCAAAGTCCGGCGCTTCCTGCCCTTTTTCCTGACCCAGTTCCTCGGCGCCTTCAACGACAATCTGTTCCGCAACGCGCTGGTGGTTTCCATCACCTACGGCGCGGCGGTCTCCGCCGGCCAGGCGTCGGTGCTCTCGAATGCCGCGCAGGGGCTCTTCATCCTGCCGTTCTTCCTGTTTTCGGCGCTCGCCGGACAGCTTGCCGACAAATATGAAAAGAGCCGGCTGATCCGCCAGACGCGGCTCGCCGAGGTGATGCTGATGTTCTGCGCGGCGGCGGCGCTGTACGTGGGCCACATCCCGACGCTGCTGGGGCTGATCTTCCTGTTAGGAGTGCTCGCCACCATTTTCGGACCGCTCAAGTATTCACTCATGCCCCAGCACCTGCTCCAGAGCGAGCTGGTGGGCGGCAATGCGCTGGTGGATGCCGGCACCTTCATCGCCATCCTCATCGGCACGATCTCCGGCGGACTTCTGGTACCCACGCCCACCGCCGATCAGGCGGCCGGCACCAGCACGGCGAACACCGCGGCAGCGATTGCCATGATCGTGGTCGCGATCGGCACCTGGCTTTGCTCGCGTTTCATCCCGCCCGCCGAGGCGACCGACCCGGGCCTGAAGGTCAACTTCAACCCGTTCAGCGCCACGTGGCAGGCATTGAAATTCGCGGCACAGAGCCGCGCCATCATGAATTCGCTGCTCGGCATTTCCTGGTTCTGGCTGGTCGGCGCATTGATCCTGGCCCAACTACCGGCGTACTCGAAGGACGTACTCGGCGGCGACAAGACGGTGTACACGCTGCTGCTCGCGTCGTTCTCCCTCGGTACCGCGCTCGGCTCGCTGGCCTGCGAGCGGCTTTCGGGTCACAAGGTGGAAATCGGACTGGTGCCGCTGGGATCGATCGGCATGACCGTGTGCCTGCTGAATCTCTACTTCGCATACCCCGAAGCGCACACCGGGACGACGGCGCTCACGTGGAGCGCCTTCCTCGCCGCGGGCGGGTGGAAGGTGGCGCTGAACTGCGCGCTGATCGGCGTGTTCGGCGGCCTGTTCATCGTGCCTTTATATGCGTTGATCCTGTCGCGCAGCGCCGAGAGTCACCGCGCGCGAATCATCGCCTGCAACAACATCCTGAATGCCGGCTTCATGGTGATCGCCGCGCTGCTGGCGATAGCCTGGTTCCAGCTGCTGCATCTCACCATCCCGCAGCTGTTCATCCTGGCGGCGGTGCTCAATGCCGTCGTGGCCATCTACATCTACACGCTGGTGCCCGAATTCCTCATGCGCTTCCTGTCATGGGTGTTCGTGAACATCATGTATCGCATCAGGGTGCACGGCCTGGAGAACATTCCCGAGACCGGACCGGCGCTGCTGGTGTGCAACCACGTGAGTTTCATGGATGCACTGGTGATCGGTGGCAGCGTGCGTCGGCCGGTGCGTTTCGTCATGGACCACAACATTTTCAAGATCCCGGTGATGGGCTTCATCTTCCGCACCGCGCATGCGATTCCGATCGCGCCGGCACGCGAGGATGCGTCGGCGCTCACCAGGGCCTTCGACCGGATCGACGCCGAACTCGCCGAGGGTGAAATCGTCTGCATCTTTCCCGAGGGAAAACTCACGCGGCACGGCGAGATGAACGAGTTCAAGCGCGGCGTCGAGAAAATCCTCGAGCGGCGTACGGTGCCGGTGGTGCCCATGGCGCTGCGCGGCCTGTGGGGCAGCTTCTTCAGCCATCGCGACGGCAAGAAGGCCATGAGCCAGATGCCGAAGCGCTTCTGGTCGCGCATCGAGCTCATCGCCACGGCGCCCGTGCACGGTGACGACGCCAGCGCCGAAGGCCTGCAGCGCATCGTCGCCGGCCTGCGCGGCGAGTGGCAATAAATGGGGACATTCCTCATTTATTCCGAACGCCTGCTCAAAGCCGATGTCTTCGGCACGATAACGCGCGTTGGCGACATCGTGGTGCGAGACACAGGCAGGTCGCGCCCCTGGGCACGCTGGCTGGCGCTGCGTCTCATGCGCCGCGAACAGCGCGCACTCTCGCGGCTGGCATTGGGTGGAGGCATCGAGGGTATTCCGCGCGTGCTCGACGTCGAAGCCACCCGCATCACGCGCACCTGGATCGACGGCGCGCCGATGCAGCTCGCCAAGCCACGCGACCCCGAGTACTTTCGCGCCGCCGCACGGCTGTTGCGCCGCCTGCATGCCGCCAACGTCATTCACAACGATCTCGCCAAGGAAACCAACTGGCTGGTCACGCCCGACGGCCGGCCGGCGCTGGTCGATTTCCAGCTCGCGATGACTCTCGAGCGGCGCAGTGCCCTCGCCCGCGCGCTCGGCCACGACGACATCCGTCACCTGCTCAAGCACAAGCGCAGCTATCTGCCGGAGAAGCTCACCGCACGCGAGAAACGCATCCTCGCCACGCCGTCGGCGGCATCCCGCGCCTGGATGGCCACCGGCAAGCCGGTCTATCTATTCGTCACGAGAAGGATATTTCGCTGGCGCGACCGCGAGGGCGCGGGCGACCGGGTGTGAATGCGCTCGCGGCCGCCGGGATCCGATGCTCGAAGGATTGACTACATGCGCCGCGGCCGCACCGCGATTTCGAACACGTTGCCCTTGGGCGAAGTGATCTTCACCAGGCCCTCGATGCCGTTGGCCACCATGACTCGCGGCTCGCCGATTTCCTTCCAACCGCCGCCCGACGGCTCCTCGATCCGCATGGACAGCAGGACGCTGCCGTCCTGCGTGACGATGGGATTCACGAAGACGCGCACCTGACCTTCGAGCCTGATCTCGGCGGATTTACCTTCCGTAGCGACGATCTGGCTTTGACTGAGCTTTTCCTTGTTGAGCGTCACGCCCACATCGAGCATGACCTCGCCCGCATTGGCGTCACGCATCAGGAACACGCCGAGCGCCACGATCAGCGAGGCGGCGATGCCGGCGTATCGCAGCCGCTGCACGAGTCGTGGGCGCGGCGCTTCGTGAACCTGCAGCGACGCCACCTCGAGATCGAGCACGGCAGCGATGGCCCGCGCGGTCTCGAAGGATGCGGAGCCCGAGGACTCCACGCGCTGCACGGTGCGCAAAGAGAGTCCCGCGACCTCGGCCAGGTGTTCCTGGCTCCAGGCGCGGCGTTCGCGTTCGGTTCTTACCCGGTTCGAATCGATGTGCATGTCCATGGCCGTGAATGTCGGGCGCGCGCGCCCTCCCGGCCACGACAGTACTACGTCATCCCGCCGCCAGTCTCGCGTCAGCGGGCGGCTCAGCGACCGGCCGCGCCAGGTACATGAGGTGCAGGATGCCGGCCACCGGCAAGATGGTGAACAGAATGAAGATTTGCCAGCGTACGCTGAGCTCGGCCTTCGGCAGCCAGAACGAACTGAGCGTTCCAACGAGACTCCAGGCAATGGAGGTGGCGACCAGGAACAGTCCCAGTACCCTGCTGCGCAGCCCGCGACGGAGCAGCGCGTAGCGCAATCCCAGGAACAACCCGATCGGGCCGATGAGGCCACACACTGCAAAGCCATACATCATTCCGACCACCCACTTGCCGTCGGGCGATCCCATGAAGTGACGTTCGTAACTCGAGAAATCGTGCACGAGAACTCCCAGCTGGCCGAACGTGAAAAACCACCAGGCGAGGATCGAGGGAGTGAAACACACCAGGGACTCGACCACGATGATCCACCGATTGACGCGCAGCGAACCGGTTTGCATGGGGGTTAACCTCAGTTTGATGGCGGCAACCAGGCAGCCAAACGCCCAGCGCAGGCGGGCGGACTCCGGTAGATAGGCTGACTCGGCGCGCATGGCATCGGCCCAGTCGCGCCTTGCAGAGGGAACCAGGCAGCGGGTCACGGCGAGCAGCGCACCCGCCAGGCCTGTGATGATCCTGCTCATGCGCGGCTCACGGTGCCGGTGACCGCAACTCCGGCTTCATCCGCGACCTCGAACTGCTGCTGCGCGTGCGCCACGCCCTTGGCCGTCAGGCGATAGACATGCCGCGGCGGGCGGCCGGCTTCCTGCGAAGGCAGCCACTTGTGCTCGAGGAATCCGCGGTCCGAGAGCCGCATGAGGATGGGATACAGGGTGCCCGAAAGCAGCTCCGTCGCCTTGGACAACTCATAACCGTGGTGCCATTTGCGCGGCTGGTCCATGAGACTGCGCAGCAGGTTCAGGGTCTGTGCGGACGATCGGCGTACTCTGGGCATGCCAATAAGTCTACATATGTGGCTTTAGAAGTAAAGCCAGGGCGCCCAGCTTGTGATGCGATTCACTTTTGCCCGGACGGATAACGCCTGCAGCTCTCTTCCACCGACAGTCGGACGAGCTGCTCCAGCACCGCGACGTCCACGTCCGCGAGACTCTTTATATAGAGGCAGCTCTTGCTCATCCGGTGGGTTTTGTCTTGTTCTCCGCCAAGTCGCGGTCACACGTCTTTCGCGTACTGAATGAAACCGAAGTGTTTGGCCACCTTGTCGTACAGCGTGCGTCCGGGCGTGTTGGTGGTGTGCGTGAGCCAGTACACGCGCTTGCAGCCCGCCTCTTTCGCGATGTCGTAGACCGCCAGTATCAGCGCACGGCCGATGCCATGGCCGCGTTCGTCGGCATGCGTGAACAGATCCTGCAGGTAGCAGACATTTTCGATACGCGAGGTGCTGCGGTGAAAGATGTAGTGGCACAGCCCGAGCACCTTGCCGTCGCGCTCCGCAACGATGCAGTGCACGGGTTCACTGGCATCGAAGAACCGGCGCCAGGTGGTTTGTGTCACCTCATCGGGCAGCGCGGTCGGACCGGTGCGCTCGTAGAAAGCGTTATATTCGTCCCAGAGCGGTTTCCAGGCGTCGTAATCTTCGGGTTTGACCGCCCGGACGGTCGGCGCCTTTCGTTTTTTCATTGTTGACGATGTTATTGGCCGCGCGCGCAAAGAGGCAACGTTCTTTACCAAAGTGCGCGTTAAAGTTGCGCGGGCGCGTTTCCATTCGTACCCTTACGCCGTTTTCTGACCACGGACCTGCGGAGCTTTCATGGCCATCGTGCATCCTCACAACCTGCGCAACCCCGACGCCGGATTCCAGCGTCCTTACGGCGTGCGTATCACGCTCAAGGCCGGCGATCCGTTTCGCAAGCTGCTCGGCGCCGACTGGAACAAGACGCACTGGTTTGGCACGGCCGCCGAGCGCGACGCGGCGCTCATCGAGATGGCGCGCAAACACGAGTATTCGCGCGCGGGCGACCAGCCGGCCCTCAAGTTCGACAAGGTCGAGAAGCTGCACGAATCGCGGGGCCTGTAGTTCGCAGCCCCGGCAGCACTCAAAAAGTCCGGCCGAGGGCCAGGTAGTAAGCCGAGCCGCCTTGATCATCAAAGCCCGTGGCCAGGTAGACAGGACCGAGAAACGTGTCCAGTCCGAGAAACACGCTGCCATTGGTGCGCGCACCGCTGAAAGAGATGTCGCGCCGATCGCCCCACACATTGCCCTGCTCGATCGAGGCGCCGACATAGACCGGCACGTTCAGGAACCCGGTGCCCTGGTCGCCGATCTGGCGGTAGTAGATGCCGCGCAGCAGCGCGAAATTCGGACCGACCAGCGAGTTCGGCGCGAGACCCGACAGATTCAGGAATCCGCCCAGTGAGAAGAACGAGCGCACCAGGTCGATATCGTTGTCCATCCGCATTCCGGCGGAAGCCCAGACGATTCCCGTGTTGCGTCCCCAGGAATGCGCATACAGCTGGTCGTACACCAGCAGGTCCGCATCCGCGTCCGCGAGCACACCCTTGCCCTCACGCTCCGCCCGCCAACCGAGCTCGAAAGTCGCACCAGCGCGCGGGAAGTTCACGTTGTCGATCGTGTCGTAACGAAATTCGCCAAAGTAGGTACGCGCGTCGAATTCCTGCGTCGGCAACACCGGATCTCCGACCAGCACCGTGGATTCGCCGAAATCCCGGCCCCAGCCGATGCGTATCTCACCGTAATTGCCGAGCTCCCGGCCAAGGTCGATGCCAAAATCGGTGCTGCGCACGCGGTACTCGGCCAGCCGGTGCTCGTTTGCGTCGAGCAACGGCAGCGTGCGGATTTCGAACTCGGCATGCGGCGCGACGAACCAGCGCGAGCGGTAACCCACCGGCAGATAGACTTCGGTGGCCGCGCGCGGCGTCTCGCCCACCTGCAGATCCCAGACCCACTCGCCGCCGTACTTGGTGATCTCGGCCAGTGTGCCGCGCATGCCGGCGTTGAACGAGGAGTTGCCTTCGAAGTCGTTCTGCAGCTGCAGGCCGAAGCGCAGGTAGTTGGGACCCCAGGAGTTGCGCCGCGCGGTCAGTGCCAGTCCGTAACCGGACGAGGCAGCGGCCGGCGCTGCGCTTGCGCCGATGCCCGGCTCCGAGCCCCCCTGCCCCGAATCCGCTGCCGTCCCCGGCTCGCTGCCGGGCACCACGCGGTAATCCAGCATTTCGAGATTGCCCTGGCCGTAGAGGTCGTTTACGCGTTTGCCGAGCCAGGTGGCATCGGCCGGCTTGCCGATCTGGTCGCCGAACAAGGACTCGATGGCGCCCGCGTACCGTTCCGAGCCCGGCTCGACGCGCAGGAAGGAAACGGTCGGCGGATTGCTGCGCACGGCGCCGCGCGCTGCCTGTATGCGCTGGAATTCATCCGCGGGCACGGACAGCGCCGCGAGCCGCTGGCTCGCGCCGCGCGCGGCTTCCTCACCGATCTTCATGGCGCGCGCATGTTCGGTGAAGTCGAGCGAGGAGAAATCGCCGAGCGCCGGATCGATGATCACGTCACGATCCGTGAGTGACTTGCGTTGTGCCGAGGTGTTGTGCCGGATCAGGATGGCCAGCATCTGGCTGGACACGGTGGCCACCGAATCCAGCTTGCCGCGCTCCAGCAGCGGAAAGCCGCAGTCGACCACGATCAACAGGTCCACGCCCATTTCGCGCGCCACGTCGATCGGCAGGTTGGACGAGAGACCGCCATCGACCAGCAGGCGCCCCTCGGCTTCGACCGGCGCGAACACGCCGGGCGCCGACAGGCTGGCCCGCATCGCGGTAGCTAGGTCGCCGTGATCGAGGACCACCCGGTCGCCCGTCACGATGTCGGTCGCGATCGCCCGGAAAGGGATGGCCAGGTCATCGAAGCTCTGGACCTGCGCCACCGGCAAGGTGAGGCCGCGCAGGATCTGGGACAGCTTCTGGCCCTGCACCAGGCCCCGTGGCAGTCGAAACTTGCGCCCCTTGAGTCCCAGCGGGAACTTCACCAGGTAGGTCTGGTCCTCGAGCTTGCGTCGGAAATTCAGGTCCTTGCGCGCCGGGCGGTCGCTGAAGGCGCCCTGCCAGTCCACCGAGGTCATGATCCGCTCGATATCGGAGGCAGTTAGTCCGGAGGCGTACAGTCCGCCGACCACCGCACCCATGCTGGTACCGGCGATGGCATCGACGGGAACGCGGTTTTCCTCGAGCACCTTGAGGACGCCGATGTGCGCCGCGCCACGCGCTCCGCCGCCCGAAAGCACCAGTCCGATCCGGGGTCGGCCGGGCCCGCGTTCCGGCACGGCTTCCTGCGCAATCGCCCCAAACGCAACCGACAGGGAAATCGCAGCCAGCCACGCTGCCTTTCCCGCTTTCTTGTTCGCTGTCACCGTAGCTAAGGATAGACGTTCGTGGCGATAATCGGCCACCCAATCATGCGCATAACCCTCACCGTGGTGGCGCTGTTGCCACTCGCGGCAAATGCAGCCGATACCCCCGACGCGCCGCCCCCGGCGGAGTCCGTATCGAGGGCTGTCGAGACCATCGTCGTGACTGCCAATCGCGCACCCAGCGATCAGTTCACGACGCCGGCGAGCGTGTCGCGCATCGATGGCTCAGCGCTGGAGTTGCTGGGCGCCAAACACCAGGCCGAGGCGCTCAACGAGGTCGCGGGTGTCTACATCCAGCGCGGCAGTGGCGCGGAGAGCCTGACGGCGATCCGCTCGCCAGTGCTGACGGGCGCCGGCTCCTGCGGGGCATTCCTGGTCACCGAGGACAGCCTGCCGATCCGTCCGGTGGGATTCTGCAACGTCAATGAAATGTTCGAGCTCAACTACGAGCAGGCCGGCGCGATCGAAGTGTTGCGCGGCCCCGGCTCGGCCATGTTCGGCGCCAGCGCCGTGCACGGCATCGTCAATTCGCTCACGCCGCGCGTGGCCGACTTGCCGGATGCCTCGGCGGGATTCGAGACCGGCTCGGATTCCTTCAAGCGCCTGCGTTTTGGCTTCGGGCACGAAAGCGGCGACTGGGGCTTCGGCGCCTATGGCATCGGCACGGACGCGCCGGGCTGGCGCGACTCCTCGGGAGTCAAAGAAGCCAAGCTCAACCTGCTGACGGATGGCGACGTCGGCCGCGGCAAGCTGCGCCTGCGCGCCGCAGGCACCGTTCTCAACCAGGAAACGGCCGGATTCATCCTGGGCTACAACAGCTATCGCGACGAAGACATCGCGAAGACCAACCCGAATCCCGAGGCCTATCGCGACGCTTCGGGCGTACGCGTCTCGGCGGACTACCGCCTCGACGACTGCTTCGATCGCGATTGCAGCTTCGACGTGGCGGGCATCTATCGCCGCTCGCGCATGGATTTCATCCAGCACTTCCTCGTCGGCAAACCCTTCGAACACAACGCGCAGACCAGCTACATGGTCTCGAGCTCGCTGACGATGAAGTTTTTTTCCGGCAAGCTCGACGGGCGCCTGGGCGTGGACGTGGAGACCGCCGGCAGCGAACTCACCGAATACCAGCCAGGGCCCGCGCTCGACGGCACACTGGCGCAGCGCCGGGTGCGTCCGGCGGGGTTTCACTACGACTACACGGTGGATTCGAACACCTTCGGTGCGACGCTCGCCTTCGACTGGCACATCGCCGAGCGCTGGTCGCTGGAGGCGGCGATACGAGCCGACCAGACCCGCTACGACTACGACAACCACATGATCGACGGCAACACGGACCAGAACGGTGTCCCCTGCCCCGGCGGTTGCCTGTACTCGCGCCCGGCCGACAGTACGGATGAGTTCGACAACTTTGCGCCGCGTCTCGCGCTCTCGTGGCAGCCGGGTGAACGCTCCATGTTGTACGTCAGCGGCTCGAGCGGATTCCGCCCGCCCGAGATGACCGAGGCGTATCGGCTGCAGCGCCAGCAGTCGCAGACCGATCTCGACAGCGAAGAGCTCGCCTCGGTCGAGGCCGGCTGGAAATTCCGCGACGAAAGACTGTCACTGGCCCTGGCCGTGTTCGACATGCGCAAGGAGAACGTGATCCTGCGCGAGGCCAACGGCTTCAATGTCAGCAACGGCCGCACCACGCATCGCGGCGTCGAATACGAGGCGCATTTCGGGTTGGGCGAAATCTTCACCATCAGCGCCGCCGGCAGCTACGCGCGGCACGAGTACGATTTCTCGCGCGCCGTGGACGGCGGCGAGAACATCGTCGACGGCAACGACATCGACACCTCGCCGTACCAGGTCCACAACCTCGGCATCGACGCGCGTTTCAGCGCGGCCTGGAACGCGGGGCTCGACATCAACTTCGTCGACCGGTATTTCCTCGACGCCGCCAACACCGCCGCCTATCCGGGACACACGCTGGCCAACCTGCGGCTCCAGTGGCTGGCCACCGAGTCGTGGCGCGCCACGTTGCGCATCGACAACGTGTTCGACACCGCCTACGCCGACCGCGCGGATTTCGCCTTCGGCAACTACCGCTATTTCCCGGGACGCGGCCGCGCCGCGTTCCTGGCAATCGATTTCCGGCACTAACTAACGAGGTACACGACGCTTGGGTTGGGCCATTTACATTGCATCCGGGCTGCTGTCGCTCGGCCTGATCGTTCACTGCATCAAGACGGGCCGCAACACCATCTGGGTGTACGTACTGGTGGTGCTCATGTCGTTTCCCTTCATCGGCTCCCTGGTGTACCTGGGGGCCGAGGTCCTGCCCGACGCGCTGCGCTCACGGACCAGCCAGCGGGCCATGCGCGGCATCCGCAGCACCCTCGATCCGGAGGCCAACCTGCGCCGCGCGGAAAACGCCATGAAGGTGAGCGGCACCGTTGCTTCGCAGCAGAAATACGCCGACGAACTGGTCCGGCTGGGACGCGCGGCGGAGGCGGTGCCTATCTATCAGAATTGTCTGACAGGAGTTTTCGCCGAAGATCCCAAGCTGATGCTCGGCTACGCGCACGCGCAGTTCGCGGCCGGTAACGCCGCCGGCGCGCGCCAGACGCTCGACGAGCTGATCCAGAAGAATCCCGACTTCAAGTCGCCGGACGGCCACCTGCTGTATGCACGCGCGCTCGAGGGCGAGGGGAACATCGAGAAGGCGCTGGGCGAATTCGCGACGCTGGCCGAGTATTACCCGGGAGCCGAGGCCGGCGTGCGTTATGCGACGCTGCTGAAGCGCCAGGGGCAGCGGGAACTGGCCCAGCAGACGCTCAGGGCGCTGCTGGACCGTGCGAAATACGCTCCTGCGCACTACCGGAAGGCCCAGCGCGCATGGCTGGACGAAGCGCACAGGGAACTGGCGGGCTGATTATTTCCTGCGATTGATGGATCGGAACGACACGCCTTCCATCATGGCCTTGTAACGCACCGCACCCGGCGAGCGACCCAGTTTCGACGCCGCGACGCGCGCCGACACCTTCTGCTTGGCG
>Ga0207675_100003383_pt1 | contig 15588 bp, 14 predicted proteins | sample KBSSwiS42_FD_184305 | JGI IMG/M metagenome (GOLD analysis project Ga0207675, IMG submission 184305) | Switchgrass rhizosphere microbial communities from Kellogg Biological Station, Michigan, USA - KBS Switchgrass S4-2 (SPAdes) (version 2) | ecosystem: Host-associated > Plants > Roots >... | reverse complement strand
GCCACCCGATAGCGGGGCCCTGAAGCAGGGGCTCGCGCAGGTACGCGACGAAGTCGTGGCCGTGGTAGTAGCGGGGCAGCCGGGCCACGGCCACGAACCCGAGGCGCTCGTAGAAGCGGCGGTGGCGGTCGGTGTCGGGGCAGCGCAGGAAGCAGCGGGCCGCCCCCAGCTCGGCCGCGCGCACGCAGAACAGCTCGACCAGGCGGCCGCCCAGCCCCCGGCCCTGGCGCGGCTCGGCGACCAGCAGGTCGTGCAGCCGGGCCATGCCGGCGACGGCCTCGCCGAGGGCCACCCCGGCCAGCTCGCGCCCGGCCCTGGCCTCGACCACCACCGGGCGGCTGGTCCAGTCCAGGTCGGCGCCGAACAGCCGGCGGTCGGCGGCCGGCCACTCCCTGGCCATGAACTCCCGCACCTCCGGGTGCTCGGCCTCGGCCACCCGGCAGACGACGATCGCCTGATTCACCGGGGCACCGCTCTGGGGTTCCCCGGACCCCTCCGGTCCAGCTCCTCCGGTCGCATGGGCACATCTTCTATGATCGTTCGCGCCGCAGCCGCTCCGGGTGGGAAAGGAACCGAATGGACGTCCGCCTCACCGGCGTCTACATCGCCGACGCCAGGCTCGTGTCCGAAGGGGTGGCCCAGCCCGAGGACGCCATGGCGGTGTTCGTCGGCCGGGCCGGCAAGGGGCGGATCGCCCCGTTCTCGGTCCGCCGCTCCTACACCGGCGCCGGCGGCTGGTACCGCGAGGCCATGGCCGTGCTCGCCCCCAACGGCGACGTCGTCTGGCGCAGCCCGGAGCGGGCCCTGACCCTGCGCGGCTCCAGCAAGATCGACACCTTCACCGACGAGGTCCACGGGGTGGTGGTCGACTCCGACGACGACCACGAGCTGGTCCTGCTGGTCAACGGGGACGAGGTCGGCCGCGTTCCCATGGCCGTGCTCGACGAGGACCCGCCCTGGTCGAGCGGGTCGGAGACCGACGTGCTGGAGGAGGCGCTCAAGAAGAGCACGGTGGTCTGGGTCGAGGTCCCGGGCGAGGGAGGGACCGGCGGCCGGGCCGTGCCCGTCTGGTACGGCACCCTGGACGGCCGCGTCTACGTGCTCGTCGGCGGGTCCGAGCAGCACGTCGCCGGGCTGGCCGAGGCGACCCGGGTGGTGCTGGCGGCCCGCTCCAAGGAGCAGCAGTCGCTGGTCGCCGAGGTCGAGGCGTCGGCCCGGGTGGTCGCCCCCAACGACCCGCTGTACGCCCGGGTCGCGCCGGTGCTGGTCCCCCGTCGTCTCAACCTGCGCGACGGCGAGCAGGCGGTGGACCGCTGGCGCAAGGAGTCCACCCTGGTCGAGCTCACCCCGACGTCGATCCCGGCGGAGGTGTAGGGACAACTCGGACGGGTAGGCAGACCGGACACGCAAACGAGGCAACGAGCCCGAGGGAGGGCCGCATGGGGTTCCGCAAGTCCAACGCGACCAAGGCCAAGGAGACCGTCACCGAGCAGGTCACCGACCGGACCGACGACCTGGTGGCCGCGCTCGAGGCGGCCAAGGAGGCGCTCGCCCGGGCCTCCAACGCGGCCGGCCGCAAGGGTGCCGAGCTCGGCAAGGAGGCCAGCAAGGCCGCTGACAAGCTCATGCCCGAGCGGGCCCGCCAGCGTCGCCGCGAGGCGGCCCGCCGCCGCAACCGCCGGCTGCTCGCCGGCGCGGCCGGGCTGGGTGCGCTGGGGCTGGCGCTCAGCCGGCTGTCCGGGTCCAAGGGCTCGGAGCTCCGCCAGGGCCTGAAGCGCCAGTCCGACAAGGCCAGCGGTGGCTGGGACCGGGCTCCCGAGCCCGGCTCCGCCGACCCGGTCTCCTCGGCCGAGGTGACCCAGCTGCACACCAACGGCGCCGGCAGCGACCCGGCGCGGACCCCGCCGAGCTAGATCAGCTCGGCCTTGGCCCGGTACAGCCCGGCGCCCTGCTTGTCCACGCGGCCCTCCTTGGCGAGGGCCGCGAGGCTCTTCACCACCACCCCGCGGACGTCACGGGTGGTGAACGGGTCGATCAGGCGCTGGGTGAGGGCCCGGTCGAGCACCACCGTCCAGTGGAGGGTCTCGCCGCCGGCCTCGCCCAGCACCCGCAGGCACGCTTCCTTGGGCTCCATGGGTTCCATGACCCGGCCAGCCTACCCGTAGACTTGGACCGATGAGCCCGCCCGTCGTCCCCGAACCGTGCCCGCTCGACCTGGAGTTGCGCCTCGAGCCCGGCGGCCGCTTCGTGTACGTCTCGGACCTGCACCTGACCGACACCGGCCCGAACGACGACTTCGCGGCCACGGCCGAGCTGTGCGACCTGCTCGGCTCCCTCCAGCGGCATCCGGGCCAGGTGGTGCTGGCCCTCGGCGGCGACATCCTCGACCTGCTCCAGGTCGGAGGGTCCTCCGAGGAGCGGGTGGCCAAGGTGCTGGACGGCCCGGCGGCGGCCCCGATCGGGGACGCCCTGCGGCGGCTGGCCGCCCGGCCCGGCGCCACCGTGCTGTACCTGGTCGGCAACCACGACTCGACCCTGGCCTGGGACGGGGCGGCCCGCAAGCTGGTCGCCGACCGGTTCGGAGTGACCGCCTTCGCCCTCCACGCCCGGGTCCGGGTCAAACGGGCCGAGGGGACCGGCGAGGTCGTGGTGGTGGCCGAGCATGGCGACGCCCTCGACCGCTGGAACCGGCGCACCGACCCCTTCGACCCCCTGGACGTGCCCGTCGGCGACCACGTGGTCGGCGAGTTCGTGAACCGCCTGGAGGCGGCCAGCGGGCGCTACCCGCAGTTCGCCCTTGACGAGGTCGACAACGTCCGGCCGGGGCTGCTGGTCCCCTGGTGGCTGGTGTCGAACTTCTTCTACAAGTTCATGGGCCGGGCCCTGCGCGACTTCGCCCTCCCCCTGGTGCTGCTGACGATCGCCCTCAACCTGGCCGTCGGGCTGCTGGTCGGCGACCTGGGCCGGATCGCCTACGTGAGCAACCGGGCGGTCCGCTGGGTGTCGTCGTTCGTGCTCACCGACCTGGCCCTGCTGGCCCTGCTCTCGACCTTCCTCGGCCGCAGCTTCCGCCGGGCCGCGGCCGCCTACGGCCTGCCCACCCCCGACGAGGCCGTCCACGAGGCCCAGGCCCGCAAGGGCGACCTGCCCGAGCTGCTGGCCCGGCGCGACCCGGCCGCGACCGTCCTGGTCACCGGCCACACCCACGAGCCGGGCATCATCCGCCTGCCCGGGGACCAGGTGGCGGCCGACGCCGGCTGCTGGGTGAGGGGTCTGGTCCCGGTGCGGGCCTGGCTGTCGCTGCCGCCGGTGTTCGTGCCCACCTACCCGGTGAACTGGGTCGATATCAGGGCCACCCCCGACGGCGTGGCCGTCGACCTGTGGGAGCGGCGCCTGGCCGTGACCCGCCGCCTTGGCCGGATCGAGCGCCTGGTCGCCCGCCGCCCCCTCCCCCCGGCCGACGCCGCCCCCGCCCAGGTGGTGGCCGGAGCCGTCGTGTGAGCATCGCCTTCGACCGCGCCGCCGGGTACTACGACGAGAGCCGTGGGCTCGGCCCCGAGGCGGAGGAGCTGGTCGCCGACCGGGTCGAGGCGGCGGTCAGGCCGGGCGGGCGGCTGCTGGAGATCGGGGTCGGGACCGGGCGGATCGCCCTGCCCCTGCACCGCCGCGGCCGCGAGGCGGTCGGTATCGACCTGTCGCTGCCCATGCTGGAGCGCTACCGGGCCAAGGCGGCCGCGGCCGGGCTGGCACCCCCGGCGCTGCTGCGGGCCGACGCCACCCGGCTGCCGTTCCCCGGCGCCTGCTTCGACGCCGTGCTCGAGGTCCACGTGCTCCACCTGGTCCCGGACTGGCAGGCGGCCCTGGCCGAGGCCCGGCGCGTGCTGGCCCCCGGCGGCGTGCTGCTGCACGGCGGTGGCGGGCGCTACGAGCGTGGCAGCGCCAGCCCCCGCGACCAGGTCATCAGCCGGTTCGAGGAGCTGGCCGGCGCGGCCGACAGGACCTCCCGGGTGGTCGGCGCCGCCTCCCAGGAGGAGATCCGGGAGCGCCTGGTGGCCATGGGCGGAAGGGTCGAGGAGCTGGAGCCGGTCCTCTGGGAGGAGCAGGAGACCTATGCCGAGGCGCTGGCCTGGGTCGAGGGCCGCGTCTTCTCCTACCACTGGCGCCTGCCCGACGAGGTGTGGTCGGCCGCCGCCGCCCAGGTCCGGGCCGAGCTCGAGGCCGCCGGGACCGACCTGCACACCCCCCGGGCGGCCCGGCACCAGTTCCGGTTCCTGGCCGTCCGGTTCTGAGGTCCCGCCCAGGGAGGCCCCGTCCGGTCCTCCCGCCGCACGCGAACGAGCCTCCTAGGGCCCTTCGAGCCGGGGCAGGACCAGCTCGGCGGCCAGCTCCAGCTGCTCGTCCTCGAACACCGAGAACGGCAGGGCGCCGAAGCTGCTGATCACCTGCTCGACCCCCCGCCCCTCCCAGCCCCGTAGCTGGGCGACGACCTCGTCGGGGGTGCCGACCAGCCGGGAGGCGGCCCAGTCGCGCAGCTCGACCCCGTCAAGGACCCCGCTCGGGGTCCGGGCCTTCAGGCGGCCCCAGCGCTCGACCAGGTCGTCGGCGTCCCGGCCGATCAGGGTGTTCAGCCCCACCGAGCGCCGCACCTCCCCGGGGTCGCGGCCGGCCCGCCGGCAGGCGGCCGCCAGCACCCCGGCCCGCTCCCGGTAGTCGGCTTCGGTCACCGCCCAGCAGATGTTCCAGCCGTCGGCGGCCCGCGCCACCACCCCGAGCAGCCGGTCGCCCTTGCCCCCGACCCACAGCGGCGGCCGGGGCCGCTGGACCGGGCCGGGCAGGACCGGGGCCTGGTCGGCGTGGTAGTAGCGGCCGCTGAACGACGCCGGCGTTTCGGCGTCGGTGAGCAGCGCCCGCAGCACCCCGAGGGCCTCCTCGAGCATGGCCAGCCGCTCCCCGGGACGGGGGAATGGGAGCCCGTTCTCGGTGAACTCGGCCTCGTTCCAGCCGGCCCCGAGCCCAAGGTCGAGCCGGCCGTCGGCCAGCTGGTCGAGGGTCGCGGCCATCTTGGCCAGCAGGGTCGGGGGCCGGAACCCGGTGGCCAGGACCAGCGAGCCCAGCCGGGCCCGGCTGGTCAGCACGGCCAGGGCGGACAGCATGGTCCAGCACTCGGGGGTGCCCTGGCGGCCGGCCGGGCCGTCGTAGCGCTTCAGGTCGAGCCAGAAGTGGTCCGAGACCCAGAGCTGGTGGAACCCGGCCGACTCGGCCAGCTCGGCGTAGCGGGCGACCCGGCCGAAGGTGGCCGGCCGCTGGTCCGGGAACGAGATGTCGTAGTGGGGAAGGGCGATCCCGAGCTTCATGGCGGCCAGTCTTCCGGCCGTGGCACCACCCGTCAACGCGAGGCCCCTCCCTGCCGATAGAACAGGACGAGATGGATCCAGGAGAGGGGAGAACCGCCGAGATGGGCACGGGCTGGCTCGCTGGCGGCGCGCCAGGTGGGCGTCGCCGGCTCGGCGAGGTGCTGGTCGCCGGGAAGGTCCTCACCGACGCGCAGCTGAACGAGGCGCTGCGCGTCCAGCGCGAGGACAAGGGCCGTCGACGGCGGCTGGGGGAGGTCATCACCGCCCTCGGCCTGGCCGACGAGGTCGCGATCGCGCGCGCCCTCTCCGACCAGCTCGGCCTGCCCTTCCTCGACCTGGGCAACCTGCCCATCCCCGAGGAGACGCTGGCCGTGCTCCCCCGCAACGTCGCCCTCCGCCACGGCGCGGTCCCGGTGACGCTGGCTCACGACGTGCTCACCGTCGCCCTGGCCGACCCGACCAACGTGCTCGCCCTCGACGACATCCGCCTGGCCACCAAGCTGGCCTCGGTGCGGACGGCGGTGGCCACCGCCTCCGACATCAAGGAGGCGGTCAACCGCTACTACGGCGGCGGCGCCTCCGCCGGGGAGACCTTCGGCTCCCTCGCCGACGTCGAGGGCCTCGAGGCCACCGAGGAGCGCGAGGAGGACCTCGAGCAGGTCGGCGACGTCGACGACGCCCCGGTGGTCCGGCTGGTCAACGCCATCATGGGCGAGGCCCTGCACAGCCGCGCCTCCGACATCCACGTCGAGCCCCAGGAGCGCCAGGTGCGCGTCCGCTACCGCATCGACGGGCTGCTGCGCGAGGTCACGGTCGTCCCCAAGGCGATCCAGGGGCCGCTGATCTCCCGGATCAAGATCCTGTCGGGGATGGACATCTCCGAGCGGCGCAAGCCCCAGGACGGCCGCGGCCGCATCAAGCTCGAGCGGCTGGAGGCCGACACCAGGGTGTCGTCCATGCCGACCATGCACGGCGAGACGGTGGTCATCCGGCTGCTGCGCAAGGAGACCGAGAAGGCCAAGACCCTGGCCGAGGTCGGCCTGGACGAGCGCGACCGGGTGGTGGTCGAGCAGGCGCTCGGCGAGCCCCAGGGCCTGATCCTGATCACCGGCCCGACCGGGTCGGGCAAGACCTCGTCGCTGTACGCCGGGCTGGCCTCGGTGATCCGTCCCGATATCAACGTTGTGACCCTGGAAGACCCGGTCGAGTACCAGATGGCCGGGGTCAACCAGGTGCAGATCAACGAGCGGGTCGGGCTGACCTTCGCCGGCGGGCTACGGACGATCCTTCGCCAGGACCCCGACATCGTCATGGTCGGCGAGATCCGCGACCCCGAGACCGCCTCCATCGCCATGCAGGCGTCGATGACCGGGCACCTGGTCCTGTCCACCCTGCACACCAACGACGCCCCCTCGGCGGTCAGCCGGCTGATCGACATGGGGGTCGAGCCGTTCCTGATCACCTCGTCGCTGACCCTGGTGGTCGGCCAGCGCCTGGCCCGGGTGCCCTGCTCGAAGTGCTCGGAGCCGGTCGAGGCCGACCCCAAGACGCTCGAGCTGCTGGGCCTCGACCCCGACCAGGTCGACGAGGCCGGGCTGCGCTCGGGCCCGGGCTGCGGCTTCTGCGCCCAGACCGGCTACCAGGGCCGTCTCGGCCTGTTCGAGGTGGTCAAGGTGACCCGCAAGGTCCGCGAGCTGATCGTGGCCAGGGCGACCGAGGTCGCCCTCAAGGAGGAGGCGGTGGCCGGCGGCATGCGCAGCATGCGGGCCGACGGCCTGGCCAAGGCCCTGGCCGGCCGGACCACCCTGGAGGAGGTCCTGCGGGTCACCCCGCCCGACCCCGACCTGGCCCGCCGGGCAAGCAGCCGCGCCGCCGCCCAGTCCCCACCACCCCCGGCCCAGGTCCCCCCGCCCCCCAAGACCCCGCCCAAGGTGCTCGTCCTGGACGACGACGGCACCATCGCCGAGATCGCCGCCGCCGTCCTGGTCGACGGCTACGAGGTCGTCGCCGCCAGCCACCTCGACGAGGGCCTCCGGATGGTCGAGTCCGAGCACCCCGACCTGATCCTGGTCGACCTCGACCTCCCCGGCGCCGACCCCAGCGAGCTGCTGGCCATCCTCCGCACCGGCGCCCGCGACACCCCGGTCCTGGTCATGTCGGCCGACGACGACCACCACACCCGCGACCGCGCCATCGCCTCCGGCGCCACCGGCTTCATCCCCAAGCCCATCAGCGAGCCCCAGCTCCGGAGCGAGGTCACCGCCGTCCTCCAGCACCGCGCCGCCCTGGTCGACCACCGCGCCTGAGCCAGGACGGGACCTCACGCGCCGTTGCCGGCGAGGACCTCCTCGACAGTGCGCCTGGCCAGGGCGACGAACCCACGGTTGGTCTCGGCGTAGTACGGGATGATCAACGCCGCCTGGTGGAGCGCGATGCCGCGGGCCCGCTCCCAGGTGCCGTCGTCGACGCCCAGCGCGCTGCGGAACGTCTCCCGCCCGGCCGGGCCGAACACGCTCCAGGCGGCGATCACGTCGGTTGCGGGATCGCCGACCCCGACCGCGCCGAAGTCGATCACCGCGCTGAGCCGGCCGCCGCGCACGAGCAGGTTGGGCCGGAGCAGGTCGCTGTGGATCCACACTGGCGACCCGTCCCACACTGGCGCCTCGAGCGCCCGTTCCCAGGCGGCGATGGCCGAGTCGCTGTCGATGACGCCCCCCGCCGAGGTGATCGCCGCGCGCGTGCCGGCATCGAGCTCGCCCAGTGGCCGGCGCCCGCTGCGAGGCGCCCCCGCGGGATCGATCCGGCGCAGCTCGGCCACGAACCGCGCGAGGTCCCTGGCCGCCTCACGCTGGTCGTCCACGAGCGCGTCCGCGTACGGCTGGCCGTCGATCCACCGGTAGATCGCCCAGGCGAAAGGGTAGGAGCTCGTGGGGCGACCCTTCGCAACCGGCTCGGGCACCCGCAGCGACAGGCGTGGGGAGAGCCTGGGAAGCCAGTGCCACTCCCTGTCCAGGCCGTCCGCCCACTCCCGAACGCGCGGCAACCGCACATAGAGGTGGTCGCCGAGCCGGTAGATGGCGTTCACCGTCCCGGTGGACTGGACCTCGGTGACCGGCAGGCCGGCCAGCCGGGGGAACTGGCCGTCGACGAGCCGCCCGACGAGCCGGGCGTCGATCTCGACCTCCCCGTCGTGCAGCTTCATCCCGGGTGCCCGCTCAGGCGAACCGCAGGTCGCCGGCGTCGTTGTCGTCGACCGGGCGGGCGCAGGTGGGGCAGTACCAGCGGGCTTCCAGGGGGGTGCCGCAGGTGAGGTGGCGCAGGCCATCGGGGTCGGGGGCGCCGGAGTGGTCGGCGCCCCACTGGGCGAGGAGGCGGAGGGCGCCGGCCAGCTCGCGGCCGGAGGAGGTCAGCTCGTAGGCGAACCGGGGCGGGCGGCGGGAGTAGGGCTGGCTGACCAGCACACGCTCGCGCTCCAGGTGCTTGAGGCGCTGGGACAGGACGTTGGGGGCGATGCCGGGGAGGGCCTCGAGCAGCTCGTTGAAGCGGCGCGGGCCGTCGAGCAGGGCCTGGACGAGCAGCAGGGTCCAGCGGTCCCCGACCCTCGCTGTGGCCTCCTCCAGCGGCGAGGTGAGCGCGGGCGCGGTCTTCGCAGGCGGGGTTGTCGCCTGGGTGGTCCCTGCGGGCTCGGTCATGGCGCCATCGTACGGGCCAGGCACGGTTGCGTCTTCCCCTCCTCGCTAGTAACTTGCGATCAACAAGTTACTAGCACAGGAGGAGTGGCGCATGAGCGTGCTCGACGAGCTGGAGCAGGCCGTCCGCGAGGTTGCCGAGCGGGTCGGGCCGTCGGTGGTCGGGATCGGTAGGGGTCGCGGACGCGGCTCCGGGGTGGTGCTGGCCGACGGGCTGGTGGCCACCAACGCCCACAACATCCGCGGTGAGGAGACCACGGTCGTGTTCGGCGGCGACCGCAGCGCCGTGGGCCAGGTGGCCGGGGTCGACGTCGACGCCGACCTGGCCGTGATCAGGGTCGACACCGGTGGGGCGCCGGCCATCGCCTGGGCCGACGACACCGAGACCCGGGCCGGGACGGCCGTGTTCGCCCTGGCCAACCCGGGCGGGCAGCTGCGGGTCACCTTCGGGCTGGTCTCCGCGGTTGGCCGGGCCTTCCGCGGGCCGCGGGGCCGCCGGATCGCCGGCAGCATCGAGCACACCGCTCCCCTGCCCCGTGGCGCCTCGGGCGGTCCGGTGGTCGATCCCGCCGGGCGGCTGCTCGGCATCGACACCAACCGGCTGGGCGACGGCTTCTACCTGGCCCTGCCGGCCGACGCCGAGCTGCGCCAGCGGCTGGACGCCCTCGGCCGCGGCGAGACGACGGCCCGGCCCCGCCTCGGCGTCGGCATCGCCCCGGCCCGGGTGGCCAGGCAGCTGCGCCGCGCCGTCGGCCTCCCCGAGCGGGACGGCCTGCTGGTGCGGGTGGTCGAGGACGGCGGCCCGGCCGACCGGGCCGGCCTGCACACCGGCGACCTGCTGGTCGAGGCCGGCGGCCGCCCGGTCACCGACGCCGACGAGCTCTACGAGGTCCTCGACCAGGTCGGCGAGGACCAGACCCTCACCCTGCGCGTGGTCCGCGGCACCGACGAGCTCACCGTCACGGTGTCCTTCGGCGAGTCCGGGGCCGAGCGCGTCGGCAGCGCCTGACCGGCCCCAGCCAGGCGCTGGTCGGGTCCTTAGCGGCGGCGGGCGCGACCCACCGCGACGGTGGCCGCGGTGAGCGCGCCGGCGGCGGCGGCCGTCATGGCCAGCAGGCGCGGGCGGTCGCGGTCGGCCAGGGCCTGGCGGGCGGCCAGGTCGCCGCAGGCGCCGTGGACCCCGGCCCCGGGGGGGACGCTGGCGCTGGCCAGGTACAGGCCCTTGACCGGGGTACCCCAGCGCCACCAGGACGGGCCGGGGCGGAACAGCAGCTGCTGGTCGACCGCGAACGAGCCGGCCGAGATGTCGCCGCCGGCCAGGCTGGCGTCGGCCGCCTCCAGGTCGGCCGGGCTCCAGGCCCTGCGGGCCAGGACCAGGTCGCGGAAGCCGGGGGCGTGGGCCTCGATGGACGCCTCCATCCGCTCCAGGAACGACTCCGAGGAGCGGTCCCAGCCGGCGTCGGCCCCCGGCCGGGCGGCGTCGCCGGTGGGCACGGGCGGCACGTGGGCGTAGCCCCACAGGGTGTGCTTGCCGGCCGGGGCGCGCGTCGGGTCGGCCAGCGACTGCTGGCCGAGGATCAGCGTCGGCTTGGCCGGCAGCAGGCCGTGGGCCGCCTCCCAGGCCGAGCGGCTCATGTCGGTGAGGGTGTCGCCGACGTGGACGACGCCGGCCCGCCGGCACTCCTCGGCCGCCCACGGCACCTGCCCGTCGAGGGCCCAGTCGACCTTGAAGGTGCCCAGGCCGGGCCGGTAGTGGCGGACCTCGGCGAGGGCCCGGGGCGGGAACGACTCCGGCCCGGCCAGCCGGACCAGCGCCCCGACGTCCAGGGCGCACAGGACGGCCCGGCGGGCGCTGAACGCCTCGCCGCCGGCCTCAACGGCCACCGCCCGACCCCGATCGACCACGATCCGGTCGACCCGGCGGCCGGTCAGGATCTCGACCCCGTCCCCGCGCGCCTTGGCCTCAAGGCCGGCGGTGATCATGCCGGTGCCGCCCTCCACCACGGGCATGCCGAAGCGCTGGCCGAGCATGGACAGCAGCAGGGCGTAGATGCCGGTGCCCGGCTCCTCGGGCTGGAGGTCGGCGTGCATGGCCGGGCCGGTCAGGAACGCCTTGGCCTGCTCGGACTCGAAGCGTTGGGCGACCGCGCTGACCCCCGAGACGACCAGGCGGGCGAACTGGAGCCCGCCCGACAGCCGCAGCCTCCCCACCACCTTGGCCAGCTCCTCGAACGGCCAGCGCTGCATCTGGGCCCGGAGGAACGGCTTCATGACCTCGCCGAAGGCCTCGTCGAGGGCGAACCAGGCCGCCCCGTCGCCCAGGTGCACCTTGTCGATCGAGGCCGCGGTCTCGACCGCCGAGCGGCCGAGGGCGATCGCCTGGTTGCCGGGGAACGGGTGGGCGGCCGGCACCTGGGCGTGCACGAACCGCACGCCGTAGGGGGCCAGGTCGCGGCCGACGATCGAAGGGGACGGCGCGACCAGGGGGAAGAAGGCGGCCCCGAAGTCGTGCTTGAACCCCGGCAGGGTGGACTCGAGCGTCCTGGCCGCCCCGCCCAGGTCGTCGTTGGCCTCGAGCAGGCATACCGACCAGCCCGCCTCGGCCAGGCGGATGGCGGCGGCGAGCCCGTTGGACCCTCCGCCGCAGACGATCGCGTCGTAGTCGGCCATCGCCACGAGCCTACTCCGGTCGCCAACGGCGAGGCGCCCCCGGTGCTCGCTACACTCCAGGGACGGGCGGTTTCGCCCGGCGGCTCAGAAGGGAACCATGCTGATGGTCACGCGTGACGAGGTCATGGCAGCGCTCGGGCAGGTGATGGACCCCGAGATCCACCGCCCCATCACCGACCTCGACATGGTCAAGGACGTCACCATCGACGCCAGCGGCCTGGTCGTGGTCGAGGTGCTGCTCACCGTTGCCGGCTGCCCGCTCAAGGACCGCATCACCAGGGACGTCACCGCGGCCGTCTCACCGCTGCCCGGCGTCACCGGGGTCAAGGTCGACCTCGGGGTCATGACCGAGGACCAGCGCCAGGCCATGGTCACCCGCCTACGCGGGCCCGGCGCCGGCCAGGAGCAGAAGAAGATCACCTTCTGGGGCGACGAGTCGACCACCAGGGTGCTGGCCGTGGCCTCGGGCAAGGGCGGCGTCGGCAAGTCCTCGGTGACCGTCAACCTGGCCGCCGCCCTGGCCGCCCAGGGCCACCGGGTGGCGGTGATCGACTGCGACATCTACGGCTTCTCGGTCCCGCGCATGCTCGGCGCCACCGGCCAGCCGGTCGGCTTCAACGGCATGATCATGCCGCTGGAGGCGCACGGGGTCCGGGTCATCTCGATCGGCTTCTTCCTGCCCCCGGGCAAGCCGGTGGCCTGGCGGGGCCCGATGCTGCACCGGGCCATCCAGCAGTTCCTGACCGACGTCTACTGGGGCGATCTGGACTATGTGCTCGCCGACCTGCCGCCCGGCACCGGCGACGTCTCCATCTCCCTGGCCCAGATGCTCCCGGGGGCCGAGATGCTGCTGGTCACCACCCCCCAGGAGGCGGCCGAACGGGTGGCCGTGCTGGCCGGCAACTTCGCCCAGCAGAACGGCATGAAGGTCACCGGCGTGATCGAGAACATGAGCTACTTCATCTGCCCGTCCTGCGACGAGCGCCACCACATCTTCGGCAGCGGCGGCGGCGAGATCCTGGCCGCCGAGCTCGGCACCACCCTCCTGGGCCAGATCCCGATCGACGTCCGCCTCCGCGAGGGCGCCGACGCCGGCAAGCCCCTGGTCGTGTCCGACCCGGACGCCCCGGCCAGCCGGTCCCTCCTCGCGATCGCGGCCGCCCTCCCACCGCTCCCCCGTTCCCTGGTCGGCAAGCGCCTGACGCTGCTGACCTAGGTTCCGGGCCTAGGTGGCCTCGGGGTCGACCGGGGGCGGGCCGAGGTCGGCGGTGCTCGCCTCCGGATCTCCGTCCGCGCCGTCCTGTTCGCCGGCTCCCTTGGGGCCGTCGCCGTTCTGCTCGGCGTCGAGGGCCGCCTTGAGCTGCTCCCGCTCCCGTTCCAGCTCGGCCATCTGGCCCTCGACGTCCATCAGCTCCCGCACGTAGTCGCGGGCCTGGGAGCGCAGCGAGCCGATCCGGAGGTCGGGCAGGTTCAGGTCCTTGAGGTCGGTCTCGTCCTTGAGCTGGTCCAGCGCGTCCTGGGTGGTCAGCCGCAGCCTGCCCAGGAACCGCCCGGCCTGCCTGGCCATCTCGGGCAGCCGCTCCGGGCCGAACAGCAGCAGTGTGACCAGCACGATGGCCACGATCTCGCCCAGCCCGACGTTGAACATCCTCGCTCCCCTACCGCCCGGGCCGTTCCCTCGGGGTAATTTTCAGAATTAGCTCGCGGCCCCGCCGCACGACCGTGACCGGCACCGGCACGCCGATCCTGGCCCCCCGCTCGGCAACCGTCAGCTGGTCCCTGGCCGGGATCGCCTGGTCGCCGAGCCGGACGATCAGGTCCCCCCGGCGCAGGCCGGCCTCGGCCGCCGGGCCGCGCGGCGCCACCCGCGTGACCAGCGCCCCGGCACGGTTGGCGAGCCGGTAGCGGTCGACAATCTCCGGGGTCAGCTCGGTGTCCGCCTCCACTCCGAGGAACGGCACGTCGACCGGCCGGCGCTTGACCAGCGACCTGGCCACCTCGAGGGCCTCGTCGATCGGGATGGCGAACCCGACCCCGGCGTTGGCCTCACCGGCACCGTTGGTGGCGATGGCGGTCGAGATCCCGACCACCTCGCCGTTCCCGTTGGCCAGGGCTCCCCCCGAGTTGCCCGGGTTGATGGCGGCGTCGGTCTGGATGGCGTCGACCAGCTCACGGCCCTCCCCGCCGCCCTCATCGTCGGGCACCTTCACGACCCGGTGCAGCGCCGACACGATCCCGGTGGTGACCGAGCTCTGGAACCCGAACGGGCTCCCGATCACGATCGCCGCGTCCCCGACCTGCAGGTCAGCCGCCCGCCCCACCTTCGCCGTGGTCAGCCCGGCCCGCCGCACCTTCAGGACGGCCAGGTCGTAGTTGAGGTCCCGCCCGACGAACCGCGCCCTGAGCGGCTCGGAGGTCGACAACGTCACGCTGATCGTCCGGGCCCCCTCGATCACGTGCGCGTTCGTCAGCACATAGCCGTTGTTGTTGAAGACGATCCCCGACCCGGTCGCCTTCCCGCTGTCGGATCGCGCCTCGATCTTCACCACCGCCGGCAGCACCGCCGCCAGCACCTGCTGCAGCTGATGCCCGGCAGCCGTCCCCTGAGGCACCGCGGTCGCCGCCTGGCCTGTCGTCGTCCCGCTCGCCGTCGCTCCCCCGCCGAACAGCTCCGGGTTCCGGCTCGCCACCACCCCCACCACCCCGCCGGCCAGCCCGCTGGCCAGCGCCACCGTCAGCACCAGCGCCACCAGCCCGACCCGCCGGCGCGCCTTCCCGGGAGCGGGCACCTCGTCGGCAGGCACCGCCCCGGCGCGTCGCCGCCTCGACCCGCCATCGGGCCCGTCATCCCCTTCGCCGGGTCGCGGCCGCCGTACCTCGGGTCGCGGCACCGGCCGCCGAACCGGCTGCGAGGTCCCCGGGACCTCCAACGGGTGCCGGACCGGCGGCGGCGCGGGTCGTTGCGCCGGAGCCTCGACGTACCCGAGGACGTTCCCACCAGGCTCCAGGGCCGCCGGTCGCTGCGGTGCCCGAGCCGACGGGTCCAGGTACCCGTGCCCAGGATCGCCAGCCGGAAGTTCCGGAGGCCGCGGTGCCCGAGGCGGCGCCGGCTCCGGGTACCCGCGCGCCGCCTCACCCGGCGGAACGACCGGGGGCCGCTCGGCGGGCCGCCGGCCGGGAGCGTCCACATGACCCTGCGGATCGCCTCCAGGTGGAGGGGCGACGGGCCGCTGAGGTGCTCGTGGTGGCGCCGAGTCGAGGTACCCGCGCACCCCAACGCCCCCCGGGGCGTCCGACCAGCCACCACTGTCAGTGGGTCGCCCGGGAGCCCCCGTCGGCGGCTCGGGTCTCGCAGGGCCCTCCGGGCGCAGGCCGGGGCCCTGAGGCTGCCGCGTCGGGGCCTCGGGCTCGCGAGGAGGGGCGTCGGGAGACCGGAGAGAGGCTTCGGACCGCTGCCCGAGACCCTCACGTTGCCGGACGGGAGCCCCGGGCCGCTGGGCGGCAACCTCCGGCTGTCCGGCCTGAGCCCCGGGCCGCTGGGCGGCGACCTCCGGCTGTCGGGCGGGAGCCCCTGGCCGCTGGGCGGGAGCCTCGGGGGATCCGGCGGGAGCCTTAGGTCCGAGGGCAGGAGCCTCAGGTACCTGCGAAGGGCGGAGGCGCTGAACAGGAGCCTCGGGATGCCGCGCAGGGGTCTCCAGACGCTGGTCAGGGCCCTCGGTTCGCTCGGGAGGGCCCTCCAGACGCTGGGCAGGACCCTCAGACCGCTCAGGAGGGCCCTCCAGACGCTGCGAGGGGACCTCGGGTGCCTGGGCGAGGTCCTGGAGGCGCTGGACCCGAGCCTCGGACTGCCGGCGAGCGGCCTCGGCTTGCTGAGC
>Ga0207675_100003382_pt1 | contig 15590 bp, 16 predicted proteins | sample KBSSwiS42_FD_184305 | JGI IMG/M metagenome (GOLD analysis project Ga0207675, IMG submission 184305) | Switchgrass rhizosphere microbial communities from Kellogg Biological Station, Michigan, USA - KBS Switchgrass S4-2 (SPAdes) (version 2) | ecosystem: Host-associated > Plants > Roots >... | reverse complement strand
CGACGCGGCTGCCCTCCTCGATCTCGAGCGCCGACGCGCTCGATCTGCCGAGCTCGGGCTCGCCTTCACGCGCCGCGAAATACGCGGCGACGTCCGCGATGTCCTGGTCGCTCAGCGACGCGGCCTGGGCTTGCATCGTCGCGTGGCTCCGCGTGCCGCGGCGGTAGCCTTGGAGCGCGACCTCGATGTAGTCGGCCTTCTGGCCGCCGAGCTTCGGCACGTGGTACGACGGATACGCGTTGTGCGACTCCGGTACGCCGTGGCAGCCCTTGCAGGTCTCCGCGAGCACGGCGCCCCGCGCGACATCGCCTTCGAGCGCGATCGGCGTCAGCGGCGGCGGCGGGGCCTGCCCGGCGGCGTCGAGAGAGATGAATCCGGCGGCGAGCACGGTCGCGGCGGTCAGAAGATGAGCCAAATTCGGTCGGGACAAGGGCAAGCGGAGGCAGATCGCCCGCCCGGGCGTCGGTGCCTCGACGATGGGCGACGATGAGGTTGCCGCGGGTGAACACCTCGCTGTCGTCGCGGGCTCGGCTGAAGCACAAGGCATCGAAGCCCTCCTCGTCGCACAGCGTCAGGATCTCGGCGAGCCGGCGCTCCTTGCTCGGCTCCTTCTGCACCCCGACCCGGATGATCAGTTGGCGCCGAGTCGCCTGCAGGATGCGGCGCAGATGGGCTGCACCGACCGTTCGGCCTCCGCCGAGGGGCTTTCCCCAAACCGCCAGGAAGAGCGCCACGTCGAAAGCGAGTGGCCGGAGTGGGTAGTCGTCGATCGAGCCCACAGCGAAGGCCGCGTTCCTGATCCCGTGCTCCGCGATGGCATCCTGCACATCCGGCGCGAGGGTCTTCACGAACTCGCTGTTGAGATAGGCATCGCGCTCGAACAGCGGGAAGGGGCCCTTCTCCTTGGCGATCTCGACCGAGGCGAGATAGGCCGAGCGGGTCAGCGCGCGCATCCACTGGTCGGTCAGCTCGACCGAGCGGGCGCTGCCGTAGCGCGCCTCGCACAGGATCAGCGCATCGGCGAGGCCGGTGACGCCGAGCCCGATGCGCCGCTTGGAGCGCGCCTCGTGGGTCTGCTGCGGCAGCGGGAAGTTGGAGACATCGACCACGTTGTCCATCATCCGCACGGCGACGCGCACCAGGCGGTCCAGCTCATCGAGATCCAGATGCGCGTTGGGCGTGAACGGCTCGCGGATCAGCGTGGTGAGGTTGATGGAGCCGAGCAGGCACGCGCCGTACGGCGGCAGCGGCTGCTCGCCGCACGGATTGGTCGCCTGGATGGTCTCGCAATATTGCAGATTGTTGGCGCGGTTGATGCGGTCGATGAAGATCACGCCCGGCTCGGCCGCGGCGTAGGTCGAGTGCATGATCTTGTCCCACAGCGCGCGCGCCCGCACGACCCGGAAAGTGGTGCCGTTGAACTTCAGCTCCCACGGCCCGTCCTCCTTCACCGCCAGCATGAAGGCATCGGTGACCAGGACCGAAAGGTTGAACATGCGCAGCCGGCCCGGCTGCTGCTTGGCCTCGATGAAATTCTCGATGTCGGGATGGTCGCAGCGCAGCGTCGCCATCATGGCGCCGCGGCGGTGGCCGGCGGACATGATGGTGCGGCACATCGCGTCCCACACGTCCATGAAGCTGAGCGGGCCGGAAGCATCCGCGCCGACGCCCTTCACCGGCGCACCCTTGGGGCGGAGGGTCGAGAAGTCGTACCCGATCCCGCCGCCCTGCTGCATGGTGAGCGCCGCCTCGCGCAGATGCTCGAAGATGCCGCTCATGTCGTCCGGGACCGTGCCCATGACGAAGCAGTTGAACAGCGTCACGTTGCGCTTGGCGCCGGCGCCGGCGAGGATCCGGCCGGCCGGCAGGTACTTGAAGCCGCTCAGCGCCTCGTAGAAGCGGTCGGCCCACTCGGCGCGCACCTCCGGCGCCTCGGCCTCGGCCAGGGCCTCGGCGACCCGGCGCCAGCTGTCCTCGATGGTCTTGTCGACAGGCGCGCCGTCCGGCCCCTTGAGCCGGTATTTCATGTCCCAGATCTGCTGCGAGATCGCGGCTACCTGCGCCATCGGTGATCCTTGCGTGCCAACGGGTTAACCATCGCGGGGCAAAGAGACTAACAAATCAGCCCGCGAGAGTCGACCGCATGTTCGCGGTTTGTTTCAACAGGGTTCGGGCGATTTATCCCCAATTGCACTGGTGACAAATCATTGAACGGTATTGTGAAAATATAGTTATCCCCATTTTCCACACAAGCCACAGGCAGGCCACAAATGCACCTGTGGATAACTCGGCGCCTGCCGTCAGGTACCGGCGGCGTATCGCGCTGGACGAATAGCGGCTGGATCCTTATGTTATAACAATAGTTATAACGTGGAGCTGTTTCCATGATGAAATTCAAGGTCGCTCAGATCGGCAACTCGCTTTGTCTGATGCTGCCCAAGGAAGCCGCCAGCAAGCTGAAGGTCGTGAAGGGCGACGAGGTGTTCGGGATCGAGACGGAAGATGGCTACCGGGTCTCGCCATACGACCCCGCATTCGAGCGCCAGATGGAAGCCGCGCGCAAGGTCATGAAAAAGCGTCGCAACGTCCTGCGCGAGCTTGCCAAGTAATGGAGCCGGAATGGCTCACGAAGGCCGTCATCCTTGCGATCCATGACGAGCAACTGGCGGAGCACGGCGGCGGCACCGGCGTACGCGACGATGGGCTGCTCGACTCCGCGCTGGCGCGACCGCAGAACCGGCTTGCGTATGATGCCGCTGCGGATCTTGCGACCCTGGCGGCCGCCTGTGCGTTTGGACTTGCCCGCAATCATCCGTTCATCGATGGCAACAAGCGCACCGCCTTTGTCGCGGCGGAAGTGTTTCTGGACCTGAACGGCATGACGTTGACCGCAAGCGACGAGGACTGCGTCCTGACGATGCTGCGGCTCGCAGCGGGTGAGATCGACGAGGACGCTTTCGCCGACTGGCTTCGCGCGAACGCTAGCTAGACGGTCAGCAGTTTCTTCGCAGCCGGCTCTAGGCGGGCTTCCAGCTCGGCCATGAAGGCCTTGCGGTCGAGCCCGGGCGGGATCGGGGCCAAGTATTCGATCGCGATCTTGCCCGGCTTCTTGACCCACGCCTTGCGGCCCCAGAACAGGCCGGAATTGAGCGCCACCGGCACCACCGGGACGTTGAGCTGGCCGTAGAGCGCGGCGATGCCGGGCTGGTAGGGCCGGTGCTCGCCCGGCGCGACGCGGGTGCCTTCGGGGAAGATGATGATCTTGCGACCGTCGCCGAACGCCACGTTGGCGTCGCGCACCATCTTCTTGAGCGCGGCGGCCTTGCCCGCGCGGTCGACCGCGATCATTCCGACCTTGCGGATGAACCAGCCGAACAGCGGGATCATCAGCAGCTCGCGCTTCAGGATGAAGGCGGGCTGGCCCAGCCGGCGCGAGAGGAACAGCGTTTCCCAGGCCGATTGGTGCTTGGCGGCGATGATGGCGGGGCCTTTCGGCAGATGCTCGAGGCCAATCTCGCGATGATCGAGGCCGCAGAACACCCGCAGCAGGAACAGCGTGCCGTCGATCCACAGATGACCCGCCTTCCACACCCACGACGCCGGCGCCAGCAGCAGCGGCAGGCAGACGACGTGCATGACGACGGACCACAGCAGGTAGCTGACGTTGAACAGGATGGAGCCGAGGAGGGCCACGCGCGCCCGCCTCAGAGCCCGACCATCGCGGCGATGCGGTTGCTGAAGCCGGCGATGCTGTTGCCCAGGTCGGAGATCTTCACCCGCGCCGCCGCCACCAGGTACTTGTGATATTCGTTGAACAGCAGGATGACGGTGCCCGGCTGCGCGAACCAGTACGGGTCCTGCACCTGGCGCGGGAACACCGGGTTGGCGATGATGGTGATCTGCGGCATCACGCGACGGAATTCCAGCAGGCTGCGGTTCATGTGGTAGTTCGCCGTCACCAGCCGGATGGTGGTGAAGTTGTTCTCGCCCAGCCAGCGCAGGCTCTCGCGCGCGTTGCCCTCGGTCGAGCGCGCGTCGTAGCCCAGGGTGACGCAGCAATCGAGCACGGCCTGGGTGGGCTGCGGGGTGCCGTTCAAGGTCTGCAACAGCATCGGCATGTCGACGCCGTTGGAGACGCCGGAGATCAGCAGCTTCTTGGCGAGGCCCTTGTCCAGCAGCGCAAAGCCCTCCGCCAGGCGGACATCGCCGCCGGTCAGCACCACGATCGCGTCGACCGGCTGTTGGGCATCGCGCACCGTGGCGGGGATGGCAGCGGCGAATGCCAGGAACCCGGCCAGCCACACCACCAGGATCAACAGCAAGGCATGCATGATCCGCCGACCCCAACCCGGCGGGTGCTGATCCTTGAAACTGATTCGCGCGGCTCTCATCGGCGATGGGTCTTAGCAGAGCGGAACGGCGGTGTCATGAGCCGCCGCCCTGCTAGTACGCCATCCGCCGCAGCGCCTGGAGCACGGCGATGCGCACGGTGATCATGGCGATCAGCACGGCGGCGAGCGGGATCAGGGCGAGCGGCCAGATCATCCACGGCTCGAACGCCTTGACCGCCGCGCTCATCGGGACCGCACCGCGGGCCGCAAACACGCCGGCGGACAGCAACGTCGCCGCCGCCAGCAGCGAGCCGATGCAGGAGCCCATGAAGCCGTAGCGGAAGGCCTGGGCCTGGAACTGGCGCGCGACGTAGGAATCGTGCGCGCCCACCAGGTGCACGATCTCGACGATGCGGCGATGGATCGAAAGCCCGGCGCGCGCGGTGAAGGCAACGACGCCGGCGGTCGCGACCAGCACCAGCGCCAGCAGGCTGAGCGCCAGCACCTCGATGGTGCGCAGGAAGTTGAGCGCGCCGGCATTGAACTGCGCATGATCGTCGATCGCGGCGCCGGGCGAGACCTTCTGCAGGCGCTCGGCCAGCTCCGACAGGTTGGGGCGGATGTCGGGTTGCAGCGACACCGCGACCAGGTCGGGCAGCGTGACGCCGAGCTGGTCGGCCTGGGCGCCCAGCCAGGGTTGCAGCAGCCGCTTCACCTCGGTCTCGTCCAGCAGGCGCGTGCCGACGACGCCGTTGGTGTCGGTGATCTCCTCCAGCGCCGCATCGACCCGCTGCTGGTGCTGGGCGGCATCCTCGCCCGCGATGCCCGGCAGCTCGACCGTCAGCTGGCCGCTCAGGTCGCGCTGCCAGCGCTGGGTCACGTGATCGACCAGCAGCGCGACGGTCGCCGCGATCATCGCGAGATAGACCATGAAGCCGATGATCCAGGGCAGGAAGCGCGCGGTGGTGTCGCGGTCGAGCGGCAGGTCGGTGCGGAAGCGCAGCATGGCTCAGGCGCTCTCCTGCCGCTCGGCTTCGGCGGCATAGGAGGCCTCGGAATGCTCGTCGGCGGCGCCGGTCTCGGCACCGGCCTGGGCGCCTGCCTGGGCGCCTGCCTGGGCGCCCGGATCGACCAGCTTCACGGTGCCCTGGGCGATGCGCAGCTGCCGATGCGTGAAACGGCCGACCAGGCCCTCGTTGTGGGTCGCGACCACCACGGTCGTGCCCATCTTGTTCAGCTCCTCGAACAGGTACATCAGGCGCACGCCGATCTGGTCGTCGACATTGCCGGTCGGCTCGTCCGCCAGCAGCAGGCTGGGGCGCGAGATGACGGCGCGGGCGATCGCCACGCGCTGCTGCTGCCCGCCGGAGAGGGTCGCGGGCAGGGCGTCGAGGTGGTGCTTCAAGCCCACCCAGGACAGCAGCTCCGGCACGTGGCGCTTGATGTCGGTCTCGCGCACCCCGGCGATGCGCAGGGGCAGGGCCACGTTGTCCATGGCCGAAAGGTGCTCGATCAGGCGGAAATCCTGGAATACCACCCCGATGCGGCGGCGCATGGCGGGGTAGTCCGAGCGCTTGAGGACCGAGACGTCGCGGCCGAACAGCTCGACCCGCCCGGCGGCCGGGCGCAGGCCGAGATAGATCAGCTTGAGCAGCGAGGATTTGCCGGCGCCGCTCGGCCCCACCAGGAAGTGGAACGAGCCCGGCGCCAATGTGAAGGAGATGCCGCGCAGCACTTCCGGCCCAGCGCCATACCGCACGGCGACGCCGTCGAACAAAACCACTCTTCAGGCCCCTAAAACGCCTACTGACTACCCGATTCGCCCTCAGATTAAGGAGAATTGCACGCTGGCCCTGTTAAGGTCCAGGCTTGCCCGCCCCGATGGGCGAGAACTATAACCTTTTGGAAGCGCTTGTTAGGGGACCCATAAGAGCGTGATCATCGCCTGCCCGTCCTGCGGAGCCCGGTTCAACCTGGATTCAGCCAAGCTGCTGCCAGCGGGCCGCAACGTGCGCTGCGCCAAGTGCGAGCATCGCTGGCGCCAGATGCCCGAGGGATATCCTGGGGGCGACCCTGGGAGCGACGAGGAGCCGGCCCAGATCGCTGCCCCCGAGCCGGCCCCGCCCGAGCCGGCCCCACCGGTCGCCGAGTCGCCGCCACCCGAAGACGTCGAGACCCATCCGCCGACCCCGCCGGAGACCGCTGCCGAGATGGCGCAATCCCTTGCCGCCATCGCCGAGCAGGTCACCGGCGCGCGCCCCGATGGCTACGCCGCCTCCCAAGCGGCGGCGCAGGCCAATCCGATCGCGCGCCTGGCGCGGCGCACCTCACCCGGGCCCATCACCGTGCCGCCGCGCATGCGGCCCATGCGTCCGGCCAAGCGCAGTTCCAATCTCGGCCTCATCCTGATCGCGGGGCTGGTCATCGGCCTGCTGATCGCCGCTTACCTTTTTCGCGACACGATCTCGCGCACCGTTCCAGGCGCCGACGTGATCTACTCGCTGCTCAATCTCTCGACCGACAATCCTGCCGAGGATCTCGAGATCTCGAACTTCGTCGCCAAGATCACGCGCGACGAGAAGACCGGTCACAATGTCATCGACCTGACCGCGACCATCTTCAATCAATCCCAATACCCGGTGAACGTGCCGGCCTTGATGGTGATCCCGATCGACGACGTGGGCAGCCACATGGAACCGATGCGTTTCCGCTTGCAGGAACTGGTTCTCGAGCCCGGACAAAACATTAACTTTAAGAAATCTTTCGACAATTGGCCGCCAAACGCCGCCAGCGCGGTGCTCAGCGTGGCCGACGGCTGAATCACCAAATCTTAAGGGCGGGCGCTTATCCTTCCTGTTGTATGCGGGGCGTTCCACGCCCTGCTAAGAAGGATGAGTTGAGCCAGAATGACTGATGGGCTAGACCGGCAACCAGGATGTGGGGACAACCCGGAGAACGCCGGCCAATCAGACGGTGAATCGGTGGCAGCAATTCTGCTGGCGGAAGACGATGAAGCGGTGCGCGAATTCGTGAAGCGCGCGCTCGCCTATCACGGCCACAACGTGACCGCGGTGGGCGACGGCGGCTCCGCGCTCGCGGCCCTGGAAGAGTCTCCGTACGACCTGCTGCTGACCGACATCGTGATGCCCGGCATGGACGGCATCGCCCTCGCGCTCAAGGCGACCAAGGATCGTCCCGCCTTGCCGGTGGTGCTGATGACCGGCTTCGCCGCCGAGCGCCAGCGCGCCCACAACCTCGACGCCCTGATCGACCGCGTGGTCTCGAAGCCGTTCTCCCTGAAGGAGATCTGCGCCGTGGTCGACGACGCGCTGCAGGCGCGCGGAATTTCGTAGACAACGTCTCCTCCGAGAAATCGACGGCCATAGCGGGGCGCCGAAAAGCACCATGACGAGGTCGTTCGGCACGCCGACGCACTTCCATTCAGGGCTGCGAATGAACTAGGCTCCGCGTCGCCCGCCTGGGGGAGCCGGAATGAGCGACCGATTGACTGATAGCCATCGAGACGACGTGCGAGTCGCCATCCCGGTGCTCGAATTCCACGTCGCGTTCGGCTGCAACCTGACGTGCGAGAGCTGCTCGCACTACTCCAATCACACGCATGCCGGCAACGCCGCGCCGTCCGAGCTGGAGCGGCAGATCGCGCTCTGGAACCAGAAGATCGTTCCCAAGTCATTCCGCCTGCTCGGCGGCGAGCCGACGCTCAACAAGGATCTCCTGGACCTGATCCGGATCGCACGGCAGGGATGGCCGGCGACGGAGGGCACGCAGCTGGAGCTGATCACCAACGGCCTGCGCCTGGAGCGGTTTCCGGGGCTGCCCGCGCTGCTCGAGCAAACGGATACCCGGCTGGTGATCTCGGTCCATCACGACGCGCCCGACTACAAGCGCGCGATGGAGCCGGTCAGGGAGCTGGTCGAAGGATGGCAGGCCGCACACGCTCTCCGGGTGCACTGGCGCGGCAGTCACAAATACTGGACGCGCCGCTATCACGGCTATGGGTCGGCCATGAAGCCGTTCGCCGACGGCGACCAGCGCGCAAGCTGGACGAACTGCCCGGCCAAGCTGTGCGTCCAGATGTACGACGATAAGCTCTGGAAATGTCCGGCGCTCGCCTACCTGCCGATGCAACACGCGAAATATCAGCTGGGGCCGGAGTGGCAGCCCTATCTTCAATACGAAGCGCTGGGGGCGGAGGCCACGCTGCCGGAGGTCGCGGCGTTCCTGGCGCGCGAGGACGAGCCGATGTGCCTGATGTGCCCCGCCAAGCCGCCGCGGTTCGACAAGCCGAATCCGCTGACCAAGGCGCGCACTGAGCGGTCGGAGAAACAATCAGGCCGTCTTTGACCTCGTGTGCTACATTTCATATAATTTGTAGCACAAGGAGTTTGCGCAATGCCTCGAGCGAAGTCAGCGAGGACCACAGTGGCCCCGGGTGCGGCGGCCATCCAGCGCAACCGCACCGACCTCATCATGAGCGAGGCGAAGAATGCCGGGCTGATCGGCGGGCCCAAGGACGCGGTCATCCGCGGCCGGGTGTCGACCGCCCTGGTCAAGGCGGCGAAGAAGCGCGCCGGGGTCAGCACCGACACCGAGCTGCTCGAAGTCGCGCTCTCCAACCTGGCGCTGGCGGACGATTTCGGCGACAAGTTCCTGAAGCGCAAGGGCACGGTCGATCCGGACCTCGACCTTGAGCTTTGACCTGCAACGGGCCGAGCGCGCAATGAAGCCGCAGGCGCGCGGCGCGCTCAAGGCTCGCCCGGAGGACGAACTGCGATGGGTGGATGGCGAAGCGAAGGCCGGCCTGCCGCTTCTCATCGACACCACCGTCTATCTCGACACGCTCCAAGGTAGGACACCGGCCGTCGTCGACGATCTCCTGCGCTACCGGAGCATCTTCCATTCCGCGGTCTGCCTGGCGGAGCTGACACATGCCTTTGGCCGGCTGGACCCTGCACACTCTGGGAACCGGAAGGCGCTGGAAGCACTCGCCGGCGCGATCGACGACATCCCGCGGCACCGCCAGTTCGCGCCCGACACCGACCTCTGGAGCAAGGCCGGCATGCTCGCCGGCAAGGCACGGCGGCTCGGACGCATTCCGCCCAGCCAAGGGCAAGAGCGGAAGCTGCTCAACGACAGCCTGATCTATTTGCAGGCGCGCAAGGTCGGCGCAGCGATCCTGACGCGCAATGTCCGAGATTTCGATCTGCTGGAGCAGCTGGTACCGAGCGGGGCGGTGATGTTCTACAGGCGGGAACGATGAACGAATGAAACGCGGACCATCTGCCGCCACATGCGTCTATTGCCTGAAGGCCTTCCCATTCGACCAAACAACTGAGGAAACGACGAAAGCAGCCTAGAACTGCCGGAGCAGCCGATCGAGATAGTCGCGTTCGATCTTCGGGCGTTGCGGCTGGTTGCGGCGGGTGCGCAGTTCTTCGAAGATCTGGCGGCTGCGGTCGGGGTCCTCGGACTTGGGCAGCACGTCGGAGCCCTCGCGCGCGAAGGCATCGCCGCCCGGGCCCTCGTCCTCGCTCAGGGCGCGGCCGAACGGGTCCATCGGATCGCGCTGGCCGGGGCCGCGCTGGTTGCCCATCTGCTGGCGCAGCGACTGACTCATCTGCTGCATGCCCTGCTTCAGCTGCTCGAGCGCGTCGTTCTGCGCCTGGGCCGCGCCATCAAGCTCGTTGCCTTGCAGCGCGTCGGTGGCGCCGCGCATGAACTGCTCGGCTGAGCCCAGGCCTTGCGGGATGTCGCCGGTGGCGTTGGAGAAGCGGCGCATCAGGTCGCCGAGCTGCTGGCGCAGCGCTTCCTGCGCCGCCGCGCCGTTGCCGCCGGGCATGCCCTGGCCCTGGCCTTCGCCCATGCCTTCGCTCTGCCCTTCGCCGGGCTGCTGACCCGGCTGCTGGCCGCGCTGGCGGCGGAAGGTATCCTGCAGCAATTGCTGCTGCTGCTGCATGATCTTGCCGAGGTCGTTCAGCATCTGCTGGCCCTGGCCGCCCCGCTGGCCTGGCATCGGCATCGCCATCTGCAGGTTCTCCAGCATGTTCTGCAGTTGCTGCAGCATCTGTTGGGCGGATTCGCGCGCGCCGTTCTGCGCCATGCGCCGCGCCTCGTTCAGCATCTCGTTGAGATCCTGCTGCGACAGCTGGAGCGAGTTGGGATCCATCTGCCCCATCTCCATGCCCTTCTGCATGGCCTCGGCCAGCTGCTCCTGCATCTGGCGCAGATACTCGTTCATCGCCTGCTGCAGCTCGTTCATCAGGCGCTCGATCTCCTCGTCCGAGGCGCCGCGCGCCAGCGCCTCTTCGAGCTCCTGCTGCAGGCGGCGCAGTTCGCGCATCGCCATGCTGATGCCGCCGTCCTCGAGCGCAAGGGCGGTGTCCCACATCAGTTGCAGGACGTTGGAGAGATCGTCCTTGCTCATCGGGTCGGAGGTCATGCGCTTGATCGCGAAATCGAGCGCCATGAAGGTAGTGACGTTGTTGTCGAACGCGTCCGGCTGGCTCATCAGCTGCACCAGCCGGCGCGCGACCTGCAGGGCGCTGGCGCCCGAATCCTTGGCCAAGTGCTTGCGCTGCTCGATGATGGCGCGCGCGACCGGGTGGTAGAACTTGCGCTCCGGCAGCGTCATGGCGACCGGCGCCGAGGCGCCGATCTGGCCCAGCGCATCCCGCGCCACGGCGCGCAGCTCGACCGGCAATCCTGCCCACGGATGCGCCGTCAGGTCCTGGAAGCTGGCGCCTTTCATGTCGCGCGGATCGGCGCCTTGGATGGTCAGCGGCAGCTCGAGCGACTCCTTGCCCTGGGTGATCACCAGCCGCATGTCGGTGACGCCGAAATCGTCCTTGCCACCGTAGGTGACGTGCAGCACGGCGCGCTCGGTGGTGCGCGGCTCCTTCAGGATGGCGCTGGGCGCCATGTCGGGCTTGAGCGCGATCGGCCACGCGACATCGAGCCCGCCGCCGGAAATGCCGATCTTGTCGCCTTCCTTCAGCACCAGTTCGGCGCGCTGGGTCTCGCTGTCCAGCTGCTCCATCGGCTTGGACGCGTTGTTGGCGCTGAGGTTGGCGGCGGAGCCCAGGCCCTGGATCTGGACCAGCAGCTTGCTGCCGACCGGTACCTCGATCGGCGCGAGCGCGACCTCCCCGTCGACCGGCTTGGCAGCCGGGTCGGCCTTCAGCGCGATCGGGGCGAGGCGGGTGTAGTCCGGCGGGGTGATCCAGGCTTCGACCGTGATGGCGGAAAGATCGGCGGTGCCGCGGGGCTGTGGCGCCACCGACGCCATCAGGCGGCTGCCCGACTGCTCCCAGGCGATCCCGACGCCGAGCGCCAGCAGCAGGATGGCAAGGCCGCGCAGCGCGATCGGGTCCCGGCGGGCGACGTCGCTTTTCGGCGGTGCCAGGGTCAGTTCGCCGAGGTTGGCCAGCATGCGCTTCTGATGGTGGGCCCACAGCACGGTGGCCCAGGGGTCGACCAGGTTGCTGGCCTGGCGGTCGGTCAGATGGGTCAGCGGCCGATGGGTCAGGCCGCTATCGGCCTCCAGCCGGTGCAGGGCGGCGCCAGGGGCCGGCGTCCGCCAAGTCCGGAAGCCGTACCACAGGCCGGCGACCACGGCGGCGCCAAACAGCGCCAGGCCGGCCCAATGCAGCCACAGCGGCAGGACAGCGAACACATCGAACAGGCTGAGGATGACGAAGACCAGGATGACGGCCAGGGCCGGAGTGATGGCCCGCCAGATCTGCTCCAGGACCATCAGGAACCAGGCGCTCCAGGCCCAGAACCGGACGCGCAGCGGCAGGACCGCCATGGGATCGGCGGCAGTACGGGAGCGCAGCGATGGCCTTGGGTCCTGCATGGATTGCCCCGGCTTTCCGGTCCGATCCTAGCCCAGAGTGGTTAACAATGTAGCCAGCCCGCGGTTCAATTGCGAGGGCAAGTTCGTCGCAAAGTGTGCCAGCTGACCCTCAGGCGAGCCAGTCGGGAATTTTATCTAGGTCAATAATGTGGTCATAAGATGGCCGCGGGCGAACGATATCGAACCGGTCGCCCCGGACCAGGACCTCGGCCGCCGGCAGCCGCGTGTTGTAGGTCGAGGACATGACCGACCCGTAGGCTCCCGCAGTTGCGAAGGCCACCAGGTCCCCCGGTTTCACGGGCGGCAGGGGCCGCTGCTCGGCAAAGCGGTCGCCGGTCTCGCAGATCGGCCCGACCACGTCGCAGCGCTCCACCGGCGCATCGCTGTCGGGCTCGGCCACCGGGATGATGCCGTGATAGGCGTCGTACAGGCTGGGCCGGATCAGGTCGTTCATGGCCGCGTCGACGATCACGAACTTGCGGCTGACCCCCGCCTTCACGTTGATGACGCGCGACACCAGCAGGCCGGCATTGCCGACGATGCTGCGTCCCGGCTCGATCTCGATCTTGGTGCCGAGCGGGCTGATGATCTCCTTCACGAGAGCGGCGTAGTCCTGGAGATCAATGGTGGCTTCGTCGCGATAGGCGATGCCGACGCCCCCGCCGAGGTCGATGCGCTCGACGGTGAGGCCGGCCTTTCGCACGGTCTGCGCCAGCTCGGCGATCTTCAGGAAGGCGGCGCGATAAGGCGCGATGTCGGTCAGCTGCGAGCCGATATGAACGGCGAGGCCGACGATCCTGATGCCCTTCATGCGCGCCGCGGCGGAATAGAACTGCGCGGCCTGCTCGATGTCGATGCCGAACTTGTTTTCAGACTTGCCGGTGGAGATCTTGGCGTGAGTCTTGGCATCGACATCGGGATTGATGCGCAGCGTGACCGGCGCCTTGACACCCATGCGCGCCGCGACCTCGCTCAGGGTCTCCAGCTCGCCGAAGGATTCGACGTTGAACTGGTAGATGCCGGCTTCGAGCGCCGCTTCCATCTCCAGCTCGGTCTTGCCGACGCCGGCGAACACGATCTTGTCGGCCGGAACGCCGGCCTTCAGCGCGCGATGCATCTCGCCGACCGACACCACGTCGGCGCCGGCGCCGAGCTGGCCGAGAGTGCGGATGACCGCCTGGTTGGAATTGGCTTTCAGCGAATAGTAGATGCCGACGCCGAGCGCGCCGAGCGTCTTCACATAGGCCTGGTAGTTATCGGCCAGCGTCGCGCTGGAATAGCAATAGAACGGCGTGCCGACCGCATCCGCGATGCGCCGCACCGGCACCTGCTCGACGTGCAGCTCGCCGCCGACATAGGGAAAGTGAGTCATGGAAGGCCGGCCCTAGTTGCTGAACACGCCCGTCTGCGGGTCGGTCGATTTGGGATACTTGCTCGGGAACTGGTCGGCCTTGCCGGGCGGCAGGACCGGCGAGCCCTTGCGGCCGCACGCCGTGGGCGCCAGGGCCAGCGTGCCCAGCAACAGCGCCAGCATCAGCCGCGCGAATATCCGCCTCATTTGAACCGCTCCCGCGCGTCCTTGATGGCGCGCCGCACGTTGTCCGGCGCCGTTCCGCCGAAGGACGTCCGGCTCGCCACCGATTGATCGACCCCGAGGACGGAGAATAGCCCATCGTCGATACGCGGCTCCACCCTCTGCATGTCCGCAAGCGAGAGGTCCTGCAGACGGCAGCTCTTGCCCTCCGCCAGCCGCACCAGCTCGCCGGTGACGTGATGGGCGTGACGGAATGGCATGTTCAGGCTGCGCACCAGCCAGTCGGCGAGGTCGGTGGCGGTGAGGAACCCGCCATCGGTCGCTTTACGCATGCGTTCCGCATTCACCGTCATGTCGCGTACCATGCCGGCCATCGCCGCGACGCTGAGCGCCATCGCGTCGCTGGCGGCGAACGTCGGTGCTTTGTCGTCCTGCAGGTCCTTGCCGTAGCTGAGCGGCAGCCCCTTGACGATGATGAGGAGTTGCGTGAGCGCGCCGACCACCTGCCCGACCTTGCCGCGCACCAGTTCCGCGGCGTCGGGGTTGCGCTTCTGCGGCATGATCGAGGAGCCGGTGGTGTAGGCATCGCTCAGGCTGATGAAGCGGAAGCCGTCGCTCATCCAGATCACGATCTCTTCCGCCAGGCGCGACAGATGCGCGCCGAGGATCGACAGCGCCGAGAGATATTCCAGCGCGAAGTCGCGGCTCGACACGCTGTCCATCGAATTCGCGGTCGGCCGGTCGAAGCCGAGCGTCTTGGCGGTCGCGTGCCGGTCGATCGGGAAGGGTGTGCCCGCAAGAGCCGCGGCGCCGAGCGGACATTCGTTCAGCCGCTTGCGGCAATCGGCGATGCGGCCGAGATCGCGCCCCAGCATCTCCACGTAGGCCATCAGGTGATGGCCGAAGGTGACGGGCTGCGCCGGCTGCAGATGCGTGTAACCCGGCATCACCGTCGCGGCGTGCTCCTCGGCGCGATCGAGCAAGGCCTGGATCAGGTCCTTCAGCGCTACCGACATGTCGTCGATCGCGCCGCGCACCCACAGACGGAAATCGGTCGCGACCTGGTCGTTGCGCGAGCGCGCAGTGTGCAGCCGTCCGGCGGCCTCGCCGACCAGCTCCTTCAGCCTCGATTCCACGTTCATGTGGATGTCTTCGAGCGCGATCTGGAACTCGAACTTGCCCTGGTCGATCTCCTTGCGGACGCGCTGCAGGCCGTCGGCGATGGCATCGCCATCCGCCTGCGTCAGAATGCCCTGCTTCACCAGCATGGCGGCATGGGCGAGCGAGCCTTCGATATCTTCCTTGTAGAGACGCTTGTCGACGTCGATCGAGGCGTTTATCTGCTGCATGATCGCCGCCGAGCCGGCGGCAAAGCGGCCGCCCCACATCTGGCTGGCGCCGGATGACGTATTCTTCTGGCTGGCCGGTTTGGAGGGTTTCTTGTCCATCGCGTGCGAATTTATCCCCGATTGCCCCCGACTTGTGACGGACGGGCGCGGCCCGGTCAAGCGGGGCGGGAAACGGCGATGAACAGGATTCTCATGATCGCGATTGCCGCGGTCCTGACGGTCGTCGGCGTGGTCGGGGCCATCACGCTCCAGCAGCCGCAAGCGCCCGCGCCCGCCGCTACGGCGACCCAGTCGCCGGTCAGCCGCTTCGTGCCGGCCGAGGGGGATTTCACGATGGTCGCCCCGGTCGACGGCAAGGGCCGGCCCGCCGACATGGCGCCCTATGGCGGCAAGGTGCTGCTGGTCAACCTGTGGGCGACCTGGTGCGCGCCGTGCATCAAGGAGCTGCCTTCGCTCGGCATGCTGCAGCAGGAGCTGGGCGGCGATCAATTCCAGGTCGT
>Ga0207675_100003381_pt1 | contig 15594 bp, 13 predicted proteins | sample KBSSwiS42_FD_184305 | JGI IMG/M metagenome (GOLD analysis project Ga0207675, IMG submission 184305) | Switchgrass rhizosphere microbial communities from Kellogg Biological Station, Michigan, USA - KBS Switchgrass S4-2 (SPAdes) (version 2) | ecosystem: Host-associated > Plants > Roots >... | reverse complement strand
CCTCTCCAAGTTCGGCATCCCCGGCGCGCCGACCGGGATGAGCGACAAGCTCCTGACCATCGCCGCCGCGCTCAAGAACCAGGGCTACGCCACCGGCCAGTTCGGCAAGAACCACCTCGGCGATCAGAACAGCATGCTGCCGACCAACCACGGCTTCGACGAGTTCTTCGGCAATCTCTACCACCTCAATGCCGAGGAGGAGCCGGAGATGTACGACTATCCGCCGGAGAAGGATTTCCCGAACTTCCGCAAGAACTTCGGGCCGCGGGGGGTGATCCATTCCTGGGCGACCGATACCGACGACAAAACGGTGCAGCCGCGCTGGGGCAAGGTCGGCAGGCAGAGGATCAAGGACACCGGCCCGCTCACCAAGAAGCGTATGGAAAATTGCGACGACGAGTTCGTCGCCGCCGCGACCGACTTCATCAAGCGGCAGGAAAAGGCCGGCAAGCCGTGGTTCGTGTGGCTCAACTTCACGCACATGCACCTCTTCACGCACACGAAGAAGTCGAGCCTCGGCCAGGCCGGCCGCTGGCAGTCTCCGTACCACGACACGATGATCGACCACGACAAGAACGTCGGGCAGATGCTGGACCTGCTCGACGAGCTCGGCATCGCGGAGGACACCTTCGTGCAGTACTCGACCGACAACGGCCCGCATCGCAATTCGTGGCCGGACGGCGGCATGACGCCGTTCCGCAGCGAGAAGAACACCAACTGGGAGGGCGCGTTCCGCATCCCCATGATCGTGCGCTGGCCGGGCAGGATCGAGGCGGGCAGTATCTCCAACGAGATCGTGCAGCATCACGACTGGTTCCCGACGTTCCTCGCGATGGCCGGCGAGCCGGACATCGTCGGCAAGGCGAAGAAGGGCTACAAGGCGATCGGCCGCACTTACAAGAACCACATCGACGGCTACAACCTGGTGCCCTACCTCACCGGCAAAGAGAAGACGAGCCCGCGCAAACTGTTCTTCTATATCAGTGACGACGGCGACATCATGGGAGTGCGCTTCGATAACTGGAAGATGATCTTCATGGAGCAGCGCGCGCCGGGCACCCTGCAGGTATGGGCGGAGCCGTTCACGCGGCTGCGCGTGCCCAAGCTGTTCAACCTGCGCACCGATCCGTACGAGTTCGCGGACGTGACTTCGAACGCCTACTGGGACTGGTTCTTCTATCACGCATACATCCTGATGGCGGCCCAGCACCTTGCCGGCGAGTTCGCGGCGACGTTCAAGGAGTTTCCGCCGATCCAGAAGCCGAACACTTTCACCATCGACGACGCGATCGGCAAGATGCGCGAGGCGACGGCTGCCGACTAAGGAGATGCTCGCCTCCTGGAAGAAAGGCGCGGCGAAATCGGCGAGCGTCGATTTCGTCGCGCTCGTGACCAGGCAGGGCACGCGCAAGAACCTGGGAGAACTCCAAATGCTTCTTCGGACCGTAGCAGCAACTCTCCTTGCGATCGCAACCGGCGCGGCGATCGCGCAGGACAGCGACGAGGAACTGCAGAAGAAGCTCGCCAACCCGGTGGCGGATCTCATTTCGGTGCCGTTCCAGCTCACAACCAATCTCAACGTGGGGCCGCTCGACAAGACGCAGCACATCCTCAATGTTCAGCCGGTGTACCCGACCAAGCTAGATGCCGAGTGGTCGCTAATCCACCGCGCGATCGTGCCGCTCATGTCGATGCCGGCGTTCACCCCGGGCCAGGACCGCGAGAACGGCGTGGGCGACATCGTCTACGAGGGCTTCTTCTCCCCTACGACGAAGCCGGGCGAATTGATCTGGGGCGCGGGGCCGATCGTCCAGCTGAAGACCGCGACCGAAGATCGCCTCGGCAGCGGCAAATGGGCGGCCGGCCCGGCGGTGGTGGCGCTCGAGCAGTTCGGCAAATGGTCCGTCGGCGGCCTGGTCACGCAACTCTGGTCCTTCGCCGGCGACGACAGCCGCAACGACATCAGCCAGTTCCAGCTGCAGCCGCTTGTGACCTACCGGCTATCGGGGCGCAACACCATCGGTTACCTGGGCACCATTACCGCGAACTGGAAAGAGGAGCGCTCGAGCCAGCGCTGGACGGTGCCTTTGGGCGCGACCTACTCCATCCTCACCCGGCCCGCCGGCATGAGCCCGGTCAACTTCATCTTCGGCGGCGGCTACAACATCATCCGCCCCGACGATGCCGGCGACTGGTTCGTGCGCTTCCAGGTGAACTTCGTTTTTCCGAAGTGATAACGGAGACGCACCCATGAAGCGAAGAGACTTCATTCAACTGACTGCAGGTGCGACTGCTCTCAGCGCCATCGGATGGACGCAGATCGCCGATGCGCAACCGGCCGGGAAGCCGAACATCCTGTTCATCCTCGTAGACAACCTCGGCTACGGAGAACTGGGCGTCTACGGCGGCGGAGTGACGCGTGGCGCACCCACGCCGCGCATCGACAAGCTCGCGTCCGAAGGTCTGCGTTTAACCAACATGAACATGGAGCCGCAGTGCACGCCCAGCCGCTCGAGCATGCTGACCGGCCGCTATGCCATCCGTTCGGGTACCCATTCGGTGGCATTCGGCGGCGTGGCGGACGGCCTCACGAGCTGGGAAGTGACGATTGCCGAATCATTGTCTGCAGCCGGCTATGCGACGGCGCTGTACGGCAAGTGGCACCTCGGCAGTGAGAACGGGCGGCTGCCGAACGACCAGGGCTTCGACGAGTGGTACGGAATTCCCCGCACGACCGACGAGGCGCTGTGGCCCGGCTCTCCGGGTTACTCCGACAAGGTCATGCTGCCAGAGCAACTCATGGAGGGGCGCAAGGGACAGAAGAGCCGTGCGCTGAAAGTGTACGACCTGGAGCAGCGCCGGCTGATCGATGCAGAGATCACGAAGCGCTCCATCGGCTTCATGGAGCGCCAGACCAAGGCGAAGAAACCGTTCTTCGCCTTCGCCACGCTCACGCAGCCGCACCTGCCGACGCTGCCCAATCCGGCCTTTGCCGGCAAGACAGGAAATGGCGACTGGGCCGACATGCTGGCCGAGATGGACCACAACGTCGGGCAGATGCTCGACGCGGTGGAACGGCTGGGCATCCGCGAAGACACCATCGTGATTTTCGCGAGCGACAACGGCCCTGAGTATGTGAGGCCCTGGGACGGATGGTCCGGTCCCTGGCGCGGCCAGTATTTCACGGCGCTCGAAGGCGGGGTACGCGTGCCCTTCATGATCCGCTGGCCGGGCAAGGTGCCCGCAGGCCGGGTGAGCAATGAGATCGTGCACGGCGCGGACCTCTTCACGACACTCGCGCACATGGGTGGCGCGCACGTTCCCACCGACCGCCCCATCGACGGCGTGGACCAGTCGGATTTTTTCACGGGCAAGACCGACAAATCGGCCCGGGAGGGCATCCTCATCTGGTGCGCCGACCGGCTGCAGGCCGTGAAATGGCGCAACTACAAGCTGCACTTTTATCAACAGGACACGATGCTGGCTCCGCCGGTAAAGCTCGGCGTGCCCTTGCTGTTCAACCTGTACGTCAATCCCACGGAAGAAGCCGACAAGATCGCGCACGACAGCTGGGTCGTCGGGCCGATGCTCCAGATGGTGGGGGCATTCGAGGAGAGCGTGAAGAAATACCCATTGATCCGGATGGGGACACCGGAGCCCTACAAGCCCTGAGGAGCAGACATGGCCAGGAAATTCAAAGGCAAGATCAAGCTCGACATCCGCGATTCCAAGCCTGACTGGGACGCGTTCCTCGACACGAAAGCGCCCAAGGGCGCGCCAAACGTACTCGTCATCCTCTATGACGACACGGGTCAGGCGGCGTGGTCTCCCTATGGCGGGCGCATCAACATGCCGACGCTCGATCGCCTCGCGAAGAATGGCCTCACCTATACGCAATGGCATACCACCGCCGTGTGTTCGCCGACGCGATCGACCATGCTGACCGGGCGCAACCATCACCAGAACGGCTGCGGCTCGATCTCCGAATCGGCCGTGGGATTCGCTGGTTACAGCGGCCACATCCCGAAAGAGTGCGCCACGATGGCGCATGTGCTGCGCGAGGCCGGCTGGAGCACGTTCTGGGTGGGCAAGAACCACAATGTACCGGTGGACGCCTTCGACATCGGCGGCTCCAAGGCCGCCTGGCCGCTGGGCCTGGGCTACGACCGCTTCTACGGCTTCATCGGCGGTGAGACCAACCAGTGGTTCCCGGAGCTGATCGAGGACAACCACTACGTCGAGCAGCCCTCGCGGCCCGAGGACGGCTACCACTTCTCGAAGGACATCGCCGACAAGGCCATCGGCTTCATCCGCGACTCGAAGCAGACGCGGCCGGAGAAGCCCTGGTATCTGTGGTACTGCCCCGGCGCCAACCACGCGCCGCATCACGCGCCGCGGGACTACATCGACAAGTACAAAGGCAAGTTCGACGACGGCTACGAGGCCTACCGCGAGTGGGTGCTGAAGCGCATGATCGAGCGCGGCATCCTGCCCAAGGACACCGAACTCACGCCGATCAATCCGATGACCGACGGGACGTTCGCCGAGAGCGACAGCGTGCGGCCCTGGGACAGCCTGTCCGTCGAGGAAAAGAAACTGTTCAGCCGCATGGCGGAAGTGTATGCCGCCTTCTCGGAATACACCGACGTGCAGACCGGCCGCGTCATCGACTATCTCGAAGACTCCGGCCAGCTCGACAATACGCTGATCCTGTATTGCGCCGACAACGGCGCCTCGGGCGAAGGCAGCCCCAACGGCTCGGTCAATGAAAACCGCTTCTTCAACGGCTTTCCGGACGACATGAAGCAGAACCTGGAAATGATCGACAAGCTCGGCTCGCCCGATACTTACAACCACTATCCCACCGGCTGGGCGGTTGCGTTCTCGACGCCTTACCGGATGTTCAAGCGCTACTCCGGCTACTCGGGCGGCACCTGCGATCCGCTGGTGATCCATTGGCCGAAAGGCATCAAGGCCAAGGGCGAACTGCGCCATCAATACCACCACTGCACGGACATCGTGCCGACGATCCTCGATTGCTGCGGCGTGAAGATGCCTGGCATGGTGGACGGCGTGAAGCAGGCGCCCCTGCCCGGCGTGTCGATGCGCTACAGCTTCGACAAGGCCAAGGCGCCGACGAAGAAGAAGGTGCAGTACTACGAGATGATCGGCACCCGCGGCATCTGGCAGAAAGGCTGGAAGGCGGCGGCCGAGCACGGACCGGTGCCGCTCGACCTCGGCCACTTCGACAAGGACCGCTGGCAACTCTTCCACACCGACGTCGATCGCTCCGAGGCAAGGGATCTCGCGGCCAAGTACCCGAAGAAGGTCAAGGAACTCGCCGCGCTGTGGCTCACGGAGGCGAAGAAATACAACGTGCTTCCGCTCAACGATCTGGGCATCCACGAATTCCACGCGCTCGAATACAAAGCCGCGGCGCCCGTCAGTGGACGCTATGTCTACTACCCGGGGACAACGGAGATTCCCGAAGCGTCGGCCGCTCGCACGCTCGGCGTATCGTTCAAGATCCTCGCCGAGGTGGAGTTCGCAGCCGACACGCAGGGGGTCATTGTCGCGCAGGGTTCACGCTTCGGTGGCTACACGCTGTTCGTCAAGGATGGCCAGCTCACTTTCGTCTACAACTTCCTCGGCATCCCGCCCGAGCAACGTCTCGCCTGCCCCGCGCCGAAGTCCGGCAAGCACATCGTCGGCGTGGAGTTCGTCAAGAAATCGATGAGCAAGAACCTGGAAACGCTGGGCAAGATGACGCTTTACGTCGACGACAAGCCGGAAGGAAGCGCCGACTTCCGCACGCAGAGCGGACATTACGCCATCTGCGGCGAAGGACTGTGCGTCGGCTATGACAGCGCCGACCCGGTGTCCAAAGAATATGCGACCAAGTTCGCCTTCTCTGGCGGCCGCATCGTCAAGGTAGTCTTCGACATCGCGAAGGATGCCTATGTGGATGTGGAACGCAGGTTTGCGGCGATCATGGCTCGCGACTGAAGAAAACCGTTACCGAGGGAAATTATGAGAATCATCACGACGTTTGTCAGCCTCATCCTAGTTGCCGGCCTGACCGCGGCGCACGCGCAGACCGACAGTTCGAAACCGGCGCCGGTCACAATCGACAACTTCGCCCGCGCCGAGAGCGATCTGTATTTCGGCGGACTTCTCAAGGATAGCGGTGGCCTAGGCAAGTTCAGCCATCGCCGAGAGCCGGCGAGGATCGACAACCAGACCGTCATCCGGCTCAACCGCGATACGCTTTATTCCTCCGCGGTGTTCGATCTCGATGCGGGGCCGGTGACAATCACGCTGCCCGATCCCGGCAAGCGCTTCATGTCGATGCAGATCATCAACCAGGATCACTATGTGCCGATGGTCGTCTACGGCAAGGGCGAGACCACGCTGACGAAGGAGAAGGTCGGCACACGCTATGTCGGCGTGGCGGTTCGCACGCTGGTCGATCCGAACGATCCGAAGGACGTTGAGCAGGTGCACCAGCTGCAAGATGCCATCAAGGTCAGCCAGAAAGACACCGGCAAGTTCGAGGTGCCGAACTGGGACCTTGCGAGCCAGAAGAAAGTGCGCGACGCATTGCTGGTCCTCGCCTCGACGGCGGGCGGCTTCTCGAAAGCATTCGGTACCAAAGAAGAAGTCGACCCCGTGCGCCACCTTCTCGGCACCGCCGCCGGCTGGGGCGGCAATCCCGACAAGGACGCTGTCTACCTCGGAGAGAATCCCGCGAAGAATGACGGCACCACGGTCTACCAACTCACCGTCAAAGAGGTGCCGGTTGACGCCTTCTGGTCGGTCAGCGTCTACAACGCGGAGGGCTACTTCGAGAAGAACGCACTCGATTCCTACACCGTGAACAACATCACGGCAAAGAAAAATGTGGACGGCAACATTGTCATCCAGTTCGGCGGCTGCGACGGCAAGATCGCGAACTGCATTCCGATCGTGAACGGGTGGAACTACACGGTGCGGCTATATCGTCCGCGCGCCGAAATCCTGAACGGCAAGTGGAAGTTCCCCGAAGCGCAGCCCGCCAGCTGAGATACACATCATGGCGACCCCCAGCTCCAAGAAGAAGTCCACCGGTGCGAAAAAGGCAAGCCGCAAGGTGTTCCCGAAAGCCGCGGCATCCCGCGCTACGCCGGCACGCAAGCGAACCGCCAGGGTCTCTGCAAAAGGCAGGAGTCCACTAGCTTCCTGGAACGACACCGCGACGAAATCAGCGATGCTGGATTTCGTCGCCCGCGTGACAAAGAAAGGCAGTAACTATTTCGTTCCACCCGCAGCGCGCATCGCGGTCTTCGACAACGACGGCACGCTGTGGTGCGAGAAACCGATGCCGATCCAAACCGGATTCCTGTTCGGCAAGATCGGCGAACAGGCGGCGAAAGATCCGTCGCTGCGCGACAAGCAGCCCTGGAAAGCCGTGTTCGAGAAGGACTACAAGTGGCTCGGCGACGTCATCACCAAGCACTACAACGGCGACGACTCCGACCTCAAAGTCATGGCCGCGGGATTGCTGGCTGCTTACGCGGGCGAGACCGTCGAATCGTATGCGGAAAAGGCCGGGAAGTTCCTGCGCGGCTCGCAGAACGACGCATTGAAGCGCCCCTACCTCAAGACCGCGTATGCACCGATGCGCGAACTGCTCGACTTTCTCACTGCAAACGGCTTTACCAATTACATCGTTTCCGGCGGTGGACGGGACTTCATGCGCCCGATTACTCAGGAGCTCTACGGTATACCGCCGGAGCGGGTCGTCGGTACTACGGTCGCGCTCGGGTACAAGGTCGAGAACGGCGTCGGCAACGTCTATCACACACCGAAGCTCGAATTATTCGATGACGGCCCGACCAAGGTTGTGCGCATCTGGAGCCGCATCGGCGCCCGGCCGATTTTCGCCGCCGGGAATTCGAACGGCGACATCCAGATGATAGAGTTCGCAACACAGGGGAAGCGGCCCGGCCTGGGCCTGCTGGTGAATCACGACGACAACACACGGGACATCGCTTACACAGCGGGCGCGGAAAAAGCACTGGATGCCGCGAAGATGCAGAAGTGGGTGGTCGCGAGCGTGAAGAGCGATTGGAACAAGGTTTTCGCAGACTGACATGCAGAGTACCAACACAACAGGCACCGATCTGAATCTGCCCGCGCAGAAGCCACATGAGGAGCCACCTTCGGAAAACATGGTCTGGATCCCCGGCGGTGCCTTCCTGATGGGTTCGGATAAGCACTATCCCGAAGAAGCCCCCGCGCACAATGTCAAAGTCGGCGCCTTCTGGATGGACTCGCGTACGGTCACCAATCGCGAGTTCAAGAAATTCGTGGACGAAACCGGTTACGTCACTCTCGCGGAGCGCCCTGCGAATCCCGACGACTATCCCGGTGCGAAACCTGAACTGCTGGCGCCCTCCTCCGTGATGTTCAAGAAATCCTCCGGTCCGGTTGATCTTGGAAATCACTACAACTGGTGGATCTATGTCGCGGGTGCCAACTGGAAGCATCCGCGTGGACCCGCAAGTTCGCTGCAGGGATTGTGGAGCCATCCGGTAGTGCACGTCGCGTTCGAAGATGCCGAGGCCTATGCGAAATGGGCAGGCAAGGAATTGCCCACCGAAGCGGAGTGGGAATTCGCGGCGCGCGGCGGACTGGAAGGCGCGGAATTTACCTGGGGCGACGAGTACATGCCCGGCGGGAAGCCGATGACCAACAACTGGCAAGGCGCATTTCCCTGGCAGAACCTGCTCGAAGACGGCTTCGAGTGGACGGCACCGGTCGGTTCGTTTCCGGCGAACGGGTACGGCCTGCACGACATGGCCGGCAACGTGTGGCAATGGACCACCGACTGGTATCAGGACCATGGCAAGATCAAAAGCCCCTGCTGCACGATGGAGAATCCGCGCGGCGGCGAACGCGAAGCCAGCCTCGATCCGCGCACGCCGGATGTACAGATCCCGCGAAAAGTCATGAAGGGCGGTTCTTTTCTTTGCGCGCCGAATTACTGCCGCCGCTATCGTCCAGCCGCGCGCATGCCGCAGACCATCGACACCTCGACCTGCCACCTGGGTTTTCGCTGCATAGTTCGCGTCACGGGAGACGCCTGACGTGGAAGAGTTGCTATACCAAATCGCCGGCGCTGTTGCGCTAGCCATTGAAATGGTCGCCATCCTGGTCGTTGCCTATGGGTCAGTCTATGCGGTGATCAGCGTCGTCCGCGTTGTTGTAGCCGGCGGAAGCAATGCTGAAAAGCGCCTGGTCTGGATGACCTATGCCCAGTGGCTTGTAGTCGGGCTGACTTTCCAACTTGCCGCCGACATCGTCAGCACCACCGTCGCGCCGACCTGGGACCAGATCGGCCGCGTGGCAGCGATTGCGGCCATTCGCACCATGCTGACTTTCTTCCTGGACCGCGACATCGAGGCAATCCGGGAGCGCGACGAGGCGCGCCGGAAAGCCCATGCGGAAGCAAAACATGAGTAACAGATCTTTTCCGGAGTGTCACCCATGAGCGAAACACCGAAGTACACCACGACACCGAATCGCATACCCGAGGGCTGGACGAGCGGAGATCTGTCGGTCGAACTGTCGTCGCGGCGCACTGGCATGTCGTTCCAGCGCACACGCATGAGCGCGGACCGCACGCTCATGTCGATCATCCGCACGGCACTTTCCTTGATCGGCTTCGGCTTCACGATTTTTCAGTTCTTCCGCTACCTGCGAGATAACGCGCACGCCACCGAGATCGTGCCGGCGCACGCGGCAATCAATTTCAGTACGGCGCTGGTCGTGCTGGGTGTTCTTTTCTTGATCGCGGGGATCTGGAACCACATCAGCTATATGCGGGAACTGCGCCAGGAACGCACGGATCTCATTGCGCAGGGATTCATCCACGGCCAGTCGCCTTACCCCTTTTCCCTGACCCTGGGAACCGCGATAGCGCTTCTGTTGTTGGGCCTGGTCGTGATCATGGGCATGCTGATGCGGTCGGGACCGTTCCACTGAGGGTCATCTCCATCTCATCACGAAGAACACGAAGGTCACGAAGGACACGAAGAAGACCCAAATAAGGGAGGAACCAGAAATCGACGATTGCTGGATGTATAGAAATCGTAAATCTGGCGCCGATGATCCCCTGTCGCGCAATCGTAATGTCATTTACTTTGTCTTCTTCGTGTTTCTTCGTGACCTTCGTACCCCTCAAGGGGGTATTGAAATGAATGTCTTCGTGGTGAGATGGAAAGCCTTGGCAGCCTGCTTAGCCGTCGCCATTGGCGGATCAGTCTTGCTGCCTGGCTGCACGCGCAGCCAGATGCTGAAATACAGCCTCGACGTACCGGCGCAGACGATGAACGTGCTCGACGCGCCCGAGATCCGGGACGGGCGTCCGCGCTTCCGCGAGATCTTCTGCTCAGTCCTGAAAGAGCATCCCGACCGAAAACGGCGCGAATGCGACGAGTTGCTGCATCGTCTCGCGGACGAAGCTCGCAGGCCGGGACAGCCCGGGGCACCATCGACTCACGACGCGCGCATGCATGTGATCTTCGTGCCGGGCATGTTCAACGACTGCGCGAGTTTCGTCGCATTGCCCTTCGAAACCGCGGTGCCGCGCCTGCGCAGCCTCGGCTACGAGGCCGAGATCCTGCCGGTCAGCGGACGCTCAAGTAGTGCGTTTAACGCCGCGCGCATCGCCGAGTTCGTAACCCGGCTCCCCGCTAGCGATCAACGGCTGGTCCTGATCGGGCATTCGAAGGGTGCAGTGGACATTCTCGAATTCATGGGCGGCTATCCTGAACTCGCACCGCGGATCGATGCCGTTGTCAGCGTAGCAGGTGCCATCAATGGATCGCCCCTGGCGGATACAGCGAGCGGCTTGTACCACGGCTCGGTCAGGGATGCTTCGCTTCCCGGTTGCGAACCAGGCGATGGCGGCGCTCTCACCAGCCTGCAACCCTCACAGCGCCTCAACTGGTTGGCTGCACATCGCCTGCCACAGAGTGCGCGGTATTTCTCTTTGGTTGCATTCACGCGCACGGACGCGGCCTCCATTCCGTTGCGCCCTTTCGCCGCAGCACTGGCCGAGATCGATCCGCGCAACGACGGCCAGCTGCTGTTCTACGATCAGGTCATACCCGGCGCAACGCTGCTGGGTTATGCGAACGCCGACCACTGGGCCGTGGCCGTCCCCATCGAAGAGAAGCGTCCGCTGCTCGCTACGTTCGTGACCGGGCACAACTGGTATCCGCGCGAGGTGCTCGTCGAAGCCATCGTGTTGTATACGGCGGAGCAACTTGCATTGGAACGGGCTCCCCGATGATCCTAGCCCGGATATTTCACCAGGCCACCCCCTTTTGCTTGCAGGTGCGTCTGTGCAACCACTCCAAGGCCGTTCGATCAAATTGGGCTCTAGTGGATTTGGGGTTACGCGGATTCTGGCGGGTTCTGGCCGGCCATATCGGGCATGCTCGTCTTGCCAATAGAATAATCTATTGGCTGCGCCGATCGAGCCCAATCTGTCTCGCCCAGTCCTCCGCCATAATTCCGCGTCCTGATGAAATATCCGGACTAGTGCGATTCCGATGGGTTCCCCGATCCGCAATGCTGGCGCTGACGTTTGCATGCGGCTGCACGCCACCCTTGTTGAAGTACCGCACCGACGTGCCGGCGGTGCAGCTGGCTGTCCTGGGACAGCCCGCGGTCAGTGACGGCCGTGCGCGTTTTCGTGAAATCTATTGCAGTGTGCTTGCTTCCGGACCCGACGGAGACATGGACCATTGCGATGTGGCCCTGACGCGACTGACTGATGAGCCGCCGCGGCGTGCCGATCCGCCGCCGTTGCCGGCGCCCGATCCTCGCTTGCATATCCTGTTCATTCCCGGCGCCTTCGGCGAGTGTTTCAAGGACGCTGTGCCGTTTCCGGCGGCCATGCCGCATTTGTCCACGCTCGGCTACCGCGTTCGCGTAGTAGGCGCGAGTGGCCGGTCCAGCAGTACGCATAACGCGCGACAGATTGCCGAAGCAGTCGGCTCGGAAACGATTGCACCCGGGGAAAAGCTGGTGCTCGTCGGGTATTCGAAGGGTGTGCCGGACATCTTCGAATTCCTCGCAGGCTATCCCGAGCTGGTTCCGCGCGTCGATGCCGTGGTGAGCGTTGCCGGCGCAGTGAACGGCTCGCCGATCGCGGACGCCTATACGAGTCTCTACGCGCTGGTTTCCGGTATCGACCTGAAAATCTGCGCGGCCGGCGACGGCGGCGTGGTGGACAGTTTGTCCCGCGACAAGCGCCTGCCCTGGCTGGCCTCACACAAACTGCCCGCCAGTGTTCGCTATTTTTCCGTCGGGTCGTTCGTGCGCGCCGAAGAGACGGCGCGCCTCATGGATTTCACCAAGAGCAGCCTGTCGCGAGCCGAACCGCTCAACGATGGCCAGACGATTTTTTATGACCAGCTAATTCCCGGCAGCACGCTACTAGGCTATGCCAACGGCGACCATTGGGCGATCGTGCTGCCGCTGCAGGACAAGTGGACTTACTGGGGAGCCAACGGCGCGGGCACACACTACCCGCGCGATTTGCTTTTCGAGGCCATCGTTCTCTACGTTGGCGAGGCGCTGCATTGAGGAAGCCTTGGAGTCCGGATTGCAAGCCGCGTTGCTTGGACCCATGGGCGCGTCAAACGAGTTCTTTCCGAAACTGCGCCAGACTGCGCGAGTTGGAAAAGAGCGTCTCACATGCTCGGCGCTTCGATTGCTGCACTTTTGGTGAGCGCGCTGGTAATCGGGGCGCCTGAGCACCTATGGCACCCAACCCGGCGCTGGTTCGGATCCTTCGCCTGCGGCTTCCGACCGTTCAGCTAGCGCGTTGGGCGCGGTAGAAATAAGTCATGACAAAAGGCGAGGTGGATATCGGACTTGCATCCCAGGCCGACCTGGACGGAATCGTGGAACTTCAAGCGGCCAATCAACCTGAGCGTGGCGGCACGCTGTCGGCCAGTCTTCCACATTCCAGAATCGCTGAGATGATGCGCGAGATGCCGTTGATCGTGGCACGCCGTGGCGACCACATAGCGGGGTTCCTAATGACCAGCACGCGGGCAAAGAACGCCGATGTTCCCATCATCAGGGCAATGCTTGCAGCATATCCCGGCACATCCGATGCCTATGTGTACGGCCCGGTCTGCGTAGGTGCCGAAGAACGCGGCAAGGGGCTGGCGCAAGCGATGTTCTCGGAGCTGCGGCGCCTGGTGCCAGCACGCGAGGGCATTCTCTTCATACGGCGTGATAACTCGGCCTCACTGCGGGCCCACGCAAAAATGGGTATGCATGAAGTAGCCGACTTTGTGTTCGGCGGAAACGAGTTTGCCGTCCTCTCCTACATCGGATGAGTGCTCCCCGACAAATTTTCGCTTGCGCTCCCGGGCCAGGTAAATTGGCCAGGTGAATCGCACTCTTCCTCTTGATAGAGGTTTCTCCTCTTCACCTCTGATCTTCGTTAGTCTAGAGCGGGTCTCCGAGATCGTGCGATGGCAGTTACGCCGAGATGCGAAAGCAGGCGATCCGTTTCTTGTTTGACCACCTCATAGCATTCGCAAACCCGTTGTTCCAGTTTCGCCCGGTCCACAACGGTGATGTGGCCGCGGTAATAATGGATCAAGCCCGCCTCCTGCAAATGTTTCGCCGCCTGGGTGACGCCCTCGCGGCGCACACCCAACATGTCCGCGATCAATTCGTGAGTCATCACAAGTTCGTTGCTGGGTAGTCGATCCAGGCTCAGCAGCAGCCAGCGGCATAGCTGCTGGTCCACCGTGTGGTGCCGGTTGCACACTGCAGTCTGTGTCATTTGCGTGATAATCGCCTGGGTGAAGCGCAGCAGCAAATGCTGCAGTTCGCCGCCGCGCTCGAATTCCTCCTTCAGGAATTTGGCGCTAAGGCCGTAGGCGTGACCCGCACTTTGCACGACGGCTCGGCTCGACGTGCGCTCGCCTCCCATGAACAATGAAATGCCGATCAGCCCCTCATTCCCGATTACCGCGATTTCTGCCGAGGCGCCGTCCCTCATGACATGGAGCAGGGAGACGATGCCGTCAGTGGGGAAAAACACATGCGTGATCGAGATCCCGGCCTCGTAGACCGGCCAACCGAGCGGGAGTGGGACGGGCAAAAGATGAGGTAACAACCGTTCGTAGTCCGGCGCAGGCAGCGCCGCGAGCAGGTGGTTCATCTTGGGAGGATGCGGATTTGTGACCGAAAAATGCGTAGTCATACGACGCCCCTTGCAGCAGGCATCGACTCCAAGACTTGAGTGCTAGGACCCTTTGCCCGGACGGTATATGCGGGCAAGCCTACGCTGAACTATGGAACTCCGCCAGTGGCGTTCAAGTCCATTTTGGTCGCTGGTGGAAGTCTTAATGTACGCCTTAATTTTCTCGTTTTGGCTGCACTCGCCCTTCGAATCTTTCGGATCCATTGGATGGCGATGTAAGGAATAGGTGACGACCGGTTCTGCTAACGCATTACTCAGCGCGCCCCCCATTAGCCATTACTATCAAGTACCTGCACAACCGAGTGAGTTTCAGCAAGCAGGCGCTTCTATGTGCGGTGGCGCACATCACTTTGGGGGATAGCGCACAGACCGATGGCAAGGGCGAACGTTAGGGTGAGCCTCTCCGGTACGTTCGATTTGCAAGGAGTAGCGCGTGCCGAATTAACCGTGCGGCAGCACACCTTTCACCCTGTCGGCGCCCCACGATTCACCTGACAGGCCCCAACCGGGAACTGACTTATGAAAACCAGCCAATCGATGCCCCAGGCGAATCCTTTGCGACCGGTCGGAGACACAAGAAAAAGCGAATGGAATTTTGTTCAATCAGAAGACGGATGGATTTGGGAGCACATCACCCGCGCTGGAGGAAGTGTGACTGTGGGATTTTTTCCTACTCTCTCCGAATGCATGCTCGATGCTGAATACAATGGATATCGATCACATGGGGCATGACGCCGGACCTCGCAGCATGGAGCGAGAGCCAAAAGAATGGCATTCCGCATGGGCCTCACCATCCTCTCCTTTTCCCTGCTCGTCGTTATCCCCATTTTCGTTGCGTACATTATCGGCGCGATCAATCAGTGATCCTCCTTTAGTTCAACTCGCCCAAAAGGGGAAAAATGAGACACATATCCCGTGGCACCCTTGAGGAACTTCGCAAAGCACAGAGCGCGCTTGACAAGGTTTTCACGCGTACATCATCCAGCCCTGACGGGCCTATGGAGTACTGCTGCCAAAAGGACGTTGATGCACAAAATGGGGAAGAACGCTTCATCCTCACATGGGAAACTGAGGATGAATGGTTATGGGAGAGTCTGGATCTGGGAGACGAGCAGGCACATTGAACGCGGTCGAGCAACGGCAACGTCCGCTTTGGGGTCGACACCGGCCATCGACGAGGGATCATTTACGCGACGGATTGGCGATCGCCGCTATTGTAGACTTCAAGTTTTTGAGTAAATGACAGGGGATGGGCTATTTACTCAGATTTAGAGACGATCCCCAGACACTTGGGCCCCCGTATTTGGTGGCTC
>Ga0207675_100003378_pt1 | contig 15602 bp, 8 predicted proteins | sample KBSSwiS42_FD_184305 | JGI IMG/M metagenome (GOLD analysis project Ga0207675, IMG submission 184305) | Switchgrass rhizosphere microbial communities from Kellogg Biological Station, Michigan, USA - KBS Switchgrass S4-2 (SPAdes) (version 2) | ecosystem: Host-associated > Plants > Roots >... | reverse complement strand
CCTGTCCAATAGCCTCATACCGAGCCGCAACTATCTCGTTTAGATCTATAAAGAGTGCGTTCTGAGATTTCGCGACCGCAGCAGCCCAACCACCATAGGTAGCAGCAGCACGTTCAACCTTTCCCTCGACCCAGATGTTCCTCGGGATTGGCGACAACACAATTGGCGTTGCTCCTTTGGCTTTGGTGTCACTGACAAACTTGCGCATGTACCAGCCAAAGGTATGAACCGACTCAAATTTTTTGGTGACTTGGTTGTCGACTCCCTCGAACTGATCTCCGAGACCAGGAAGCGATCCACGCGCGCGCGATTCGTCGTTGATTGGGCCACCATCGTTGTGGCCAAATTGCATCAACACGAAGTCGCCCGGTTTTAGTTCAGCCAGGACTTGATCCCAAAGTCCCTCACTTAGGAACGTTCGACTGCTCCGTCCACCTCGCGCCCGGTTGTCGACTTTGATCTTTGTGAGATCGAAGAAGTCTCGAATGGGATCGCCCCAGCCGAGTTGACCGTTGCTCGTGTTCTTAACCGTCGAGTCGCCGATGATAAAAAGAGTTGGTTGCGGACTCGGCTGCGTTGTCTGTGCAGCAACCGCTGTCACAAAGAAAACCAAAGCCAGTAACGTTTGTACTATGCGATGAAAGTCCATCACTCTGCGCGTCCTTTTGATTAGTAGTCAGTACCACAACGCGGTAGCGTGTGGCTCTCATTTTGTTAGCATCAAGACAGAGCCACACGCTACCGCGTTGTGGTACTGACTGCAATCCACTTGGTGCTAACTTTTACCTGCGCGGTTTCGGCGAAGGTTTCGGTTTCGGCGCCGGACCTTCGTCAATGTCCGGTGTCGCACTGCGATTTCGTTCATACTCAATCGGCTGACCGTTATCGCCAAGCTTTGGCCCTTCATAGATAACCGCCACTTCCGCGAGCGCAGTCGTCTTGTCTACACCGAACCCAGAAAGCGAAACAAGCTTCAGGTAGCGCGTCTTTATTGTCCTCGTAAACACGATCTTCTGCGGCTCAAATGTTGAGAGGAGTTCCCCACGCGCGATGTCAGACCAACCGATGCCATCGTCACTCACCTGAACGGAAAAGTCCTTGATGTCGCCTTCGTGTTCTCGATGATTCTGTCTCGGCATCAATACCAGACCAGACATAGGAACCGGTGCCGGAAAGTTTATGACTATGTCGACTTGCTCACGAGCCGGAGCTTTTTGATCGCCCGCCAGTAGAAAGGTATTTGGATCACCATCGATCACCATTCCGGCCGGTTGACCACCGACACTCGCCTGGGCCCGAAGCTTGCTCATTATGCGCGTATCGAAAAACAAACTTCGCATTGCCTCGCGTGACACCGAGACATTGGGCTGGAAACAATCGGTCCTCGCGTAGTTCACCAACGCACTGCGGAGTTGATACAGCACCGGATTAGAGGTCGAAGTTTTTGTGATATCGACTGCCGACACCAACAAGCGCCCATTACCAACCGCACACTCAAAGACTACCCCCAACTTGTAATTTCGATTCCAGTCGTCGATTGCCCAAACCACCGGCTCTAACTCTTCAGGAAGTCGGTCGAGGTTGATCGCTCGTGTGGTCGGCATCAGTTGCGCCCACTGCCAATCAAAAGCTGAGCCGGTCGGAAAGCTTCCTAGAGCAAGGCTCTTCGATTCACCAGGGGGCCTGTCGATCCACAATCCCAGCATTCGTCCCCAGCCTGGGCCCATCAACCGATTCCAAAACACAGGTACCGTATCAAGCGGCGGACTAGTCCAATCGAGATCCGTATTCCGCGGTGAGAAAAGCACCTTCCCACCAGTTGCCAACCTCGCTTCAGCTTCGTCCCAGGAATTCGTAATCAGAAGGTCCTGCCGTGACGGCGGACAATCAACCGCATGATGAGATAAACGCGTTTCGGTTGTTGTGGCAGCTTGAGTTTCCGCAACCGTGTTGACAGCGGGATACAACCAGAAGTTCCACTTGTTCTCGAAATAGGTTTGACCTCGTACGACACCGGGCCCGGGAATGACTTTCTTATCGACCGGACCAAAGAACGACGTCGGACCAACACTAACGATGAGCTGGTATTCGCGAAGCGGTGGCAACTTGGAGAGCTCGACAGAAATTTTTCCAAGCGGAATGTTTTTGCCGATCGGAATCGTGGTTGCATCCCAATCGCCCTGCCTCTCAAAATCACCACCAACTATTCGCCAAACTCCTTTCACATTCTCCAGAGGTTTCGCGCCAAAGTGGGCGATTTCGACGTCGACATCGAATGGATCGGCAGTAGTGAAGACTCGCTGCCGTAGGCGCGCCAGTGGAACAGTGGTATTGCAGAAGTCTTTAAACTCCTCAGCAGTGGCATATCCCTTTGGCTCCCAGAAAGCATCGAGTAGACCAACGAGAGCTGTACCTTGTCCCAGGTAGTCATGCAGATCCAGTAACTGAAAACCGCCTAGTCCAGGCGTTCTTAAGTTCGCTTCGATTTCTTCCTTGTAGCATTCCAGCTGGAACCGTCCCGAAGCCTGGGCAAAACTTTTGTTCTTCTCGAGCAGCCGATGTTCTTTTAGCGAGTCGCGAAAGATTTCGTAATTGCCGGGACGCATGTAGCCGGTGAACTTCTTGATGATGTCGAAGTCAGGATAAGCGACCCATTGCCCAACTTCGTGGCTGATTACCGGAATGTTGACATCTGAGAGTGATGCACCATAGTCGCCACCAAACCAGGCGGACTCACGACGCAGCATCTTAGGACCGATTCGCTGGACAGCCAGATAGTCTGTGCCTTCAGTTATGTTTGGAACTTCTCGCTCTGTGTGACCCGTGCCGCTCGCATAGAGTCGCCTTGGATCTTCCTTGCGATAATGTTCAACCCACTTACCAAGCGCTTCCTGCCACTTCCCTTTTGGCTCATTGCTCGCCGACAACAACATGAAAGATGGGTGATGGCCGTAGGCTTTGATCATCCGATCTGTTTCGTCGTAGAGCATTCGCTCCATCGGAGTGTCGGGACTGATCTCATTCCACATTCCCGGTTCCGGCTGTAGATAGAAACCGACCTGATCAGCGGCTTCAAAAGCTGCTTCGGGTGGACACCATGAATGAAAACGCATGTGGTTGAGACCCCACTTGCGACAGGTCTCAAACAATTTTTTCCAATAAGCGACGTCTGTCGCAGGATAGCCGGTGAGTGGGAAGTCGCCGCCACTGTGAGTGCCCCTGAAGTTTATTGGACGATCGTTTAAGCGAAACTCGTTTCCCACTGCGCGAAAATCACGTAGTCCAATTTTTACCGTGAAGTATTCATCGACGGTATTTCCCTTTAACCACACCGTGAGCGGAAGGAGTTTCGGATTGAACTCATCCCAAGTTGGCGCATCATCACGAATGGGAACTTCAACTTCGCCTGAGCCGCCATGTTCATCCCACGTGACTGGCACCACGCCGATGTCTGGCCAGATCGCGGTCAATGTTCCGGATCCACTCAAGCCAGTTTGGTTTCCGATTCGCACTTTGACGGTCAGAACTTTCTTTGCCAGATTCGGGATTGCCCGAACTTCGTCAATCCAAATCCGGTTCGTCGTCGACAGATCGATTCTGCCAACAATGCCATTCCAACTTGCGGCTAACGAATCAGACACACTGTGTGCGTCTGGTCGATACGGCATCAGCATTCGATTGTCGACCCGAATAGTCAGTCGATGTCTGCCGGGTGTGACAGTCCCGAGGTCGTAGATGTGCGGAGCGACTAAACTCCGATCAGAACCAATTCTCTTCTCGTCGATCCAGACAGTTGTTTCCCAATGAGGACGCTCGAGAGTTAGCAAGGTGCGGCGGCTGACCCATGAAGTGGGAATGTCGATATCTCGTTGATACCACGCGACTCCCACGTAGTGCCGCGGCGGCTGTGATAAGAACGGGACTTTGACGTTCCGTTCCGTGTATTGTTTGTAATCTTCTCGCAGAAACCAATAGCGATCGTAAAGAGAGAGGACCCAGGGAGTGCTGGTCGTGATCTCATCGCCCTGGTACTGCGCTTGAAGAATGCCCGGTAAGCGAATGTAGCCATTTAGATTTGAGGCGAACCACTTTTGATTAACGCCGGAGTCAGTGCGGTCGAGTGAGAAACGCCAAAAGCCAGACAGATCGCGCTGGCGATCGTAGGGCTGTGGTTGCGCCGACAGAGTTCCTCCCATGAGGGCAAGAAGAACTGCGATGACGCTGTGTTTGAGGTAGTTCAAGATTCTCAAGTTGCTTCCCGCAGTTACTGAAGCTATTGCGAGTTTTCCTTCAGTAGCTACTTCGAACTTCAGGTCGTCCTCTTCTGGGACCGCAGGCGTCCTCGCCTGCCCTCGTCGAACTAAATGGTTCTTTATGCAAAAGAGCAGGCGAGGACGCCTGCGGTCCCAGAAGAGGGCTCTCTTTCACACAAGGGCGTCACTAAAGTTAACGCTTGGCTTTAGTAACAATGGGTGTCCAGCCGTCATCGCCACTGAGCACCTTCTTAACTGTGATCTCTTTCGCTTCAGTCTTAGTTAGCTGACGTGACCACGCAACACGGGCGGCCGCGTTTGCTCCCGGGCCTTTGCTGTTGTACTCCGCATAGCGCGAAGTTTTCTCCCGCGCAGGCAAGTCCCAGTTATGCCAACCAACCGGTCGCACAACATCTGACATCTCGGTGTTCAAATATGTGACCGCCGAGAAGTCGCGCCATGGTCGGCCGAGATACGTTTTCACTTCGGCGTTCTCCCCAGTGATTTTGCAGTTTGAGAAAACGAAGCCATACGGGTGATAGTCGTAAGTAGAAGCTGCGGTGATGTAGCCACTCCTCAGACAGTGAATGTGACAACGCTCAAAGAACGCTGTCGCAGCACCGAAGATAAAATCGACATGGCCTGTGATGTAACAGTCCTCGAAATATTGGCGTCCCCGGTTTAGCAGTATCGTGTCCTGCCAGCCAAGAAAACGACAACGACGAAATGTTGCTCGATCTCCGTCGACGCGAATGGCAAGCGCCTGGCCAACGGGTCCTGCAGAGTTTTCGAAGGTTATGTTCTCGGCGGTGAAATCGTCCGCGTCGATCAAGGTTGACGGAGTCCGAAACGTTCCGATCGGTTTTCCATTTGGTCCGACAATGTTTGCGTTGAGATCATAAGTTAGGATTGTCTTTTCGGCGTTTTCACCAACCAAATGAAAGAAGCGCTTCTCATGTTGAATGTAGATCAGCTCTTTGTAGGTTCCGGGTTTGATATGAATCACAACCTGGTTCGTCGGACTTCCAGCCGGGACCGACATGATCGCATCCTGCACACTCTTGAATTGCCCACTGCCGTCGAGTGCGACAGTGATATTGGTTTGAGTGGCTGCTGATTGTGAAAGAGCAACGCTGCTCGTCGACAGGATTACAAGAGTCAACAAGATGATGTAGGCCCTCACTGACCGCCACCTCCCGCTCGTCTGGTATCCCACCAGCGCTTTAATTCCGCATCGAGCGCCTTCAAGTCCGGCTTCTTTCCCGCGATTTCAACTGACTCTTTCCACTCCTTGTTGAGATCGCCGAGGTCGACCTTTGCCCCCACGCGAATAAATAGTGGGAGCTGATACGTATCAGCGTTAACCGTAAAAGTTTGCCCACCGCGATAGATCTTCTTTGGGTTCCACGCATCACGCCAGCTCGAGCCGGCCGGGAAATAAACTTCCTGGGTTCGCTTTCCTTTTTCCCAAATTGGCGACACGAGCAAGTCGCGGCCATATTGATACGTCCACCAGTTAGACCATGCCGGCGGAGCACCCGGATCTACTAGAAAGAGCGGTCGCACTATCGGCATTCCAGTCTTTGTTGCTTCCTGCGCGTATTGATAGTTGTAATCGATCAAGCGTTCGTGAAGACGTGCATACAGGCGCCAGATCGCAATGAGCTGACTGTCATAGGTTGGTTCGCGTGGCAGATTCCAAAACGCTACATTCCTTGTAGGTCCAACTTCCATGATCGGATTCAGCGCGCCAAACGCCAGCCAACGTCCACAAACTTCCTGTTCAAGCAACTGCTGGTTGTACCCGCAAATGTCCGAGCCCCAATTTGGATAACCCATTACTGCAGAGCGTTGAATTGCGATAATTGAGGCACGCAGTCCTTCTTGTGTGCCGCCGATATCGCCTCCCCAAAACACCGAATAGGGCGAACTACCCGTGTACGCAGCGCGCGGCATTAGAAAGAAATCATTTCCGCGAAACTTCTTCGCCACTTCATACACTGCCTTCACATACATCGGCGGATACGCGTTACGATTCTCACGAATGGTGCGACCGTCGAAGACTTTGTATGGTCCGGTTTCGGGGATGTCTTCTTCCGCGCGGTCAAGCTTGAACCCGGCGACACCCAGTTTCAAAAGCTTTGCGATACCGTCTTGCCAGTAGGCCGTGGCAGCGGGATTCGTCAGGTCAACCATAGGGTAGTTGTTGCCGCTGACGGGCCGAACCTGACCTGCCAGTGTGTAACCTTTGTCGAGCGCCTCCTTCATCATCTTTCCCTGGAAGAAAGGCGCGATCCACAACACAGTCTTTGTTTGTTTAGCATCAAGCCACTTCACCATCTCGGCGAAATTAGGCAGCCGCTGTTCATCAATATCGAAGTCGTCGTAGCCCCAGGGTTTGCCGGGTCCCCACGGACGATCGATCCAGTAGATGCCGTTGGGAATTCCAAACGCCTTCATCATCAGGACGTCTTCCATGATTTCGGAATTAAACGGTCCGGTGACTGGCGTGCCATCGTAGTAAGTGGGGCGTTGGGTGTGTTCGTCACGCCAGCGCCATGGAGTAAACATCCACTTCGGAGGCATAAACGGTGGGCCGGCATCGATCGCGTGAGCTCGAACAAGTGCTGCGGGGTCGGATGCGGTATAGATCTTCAGATCAAACGACGGCCCTTCAAACTCGATCTTGACGCGACCTGGATCTGAAACAGCAAAGTCGAAATATCCAGGCCAATTCCCGTTTACAAGAACTGCATAACCTCGAGACGATAAATAGTAAGGTGCGTAGATCGATGTGGTCGGCTTGATGATCATGTCGACCTTCTGACCTCGAAGGTTCATTGCTTCCTGAATTCCCGTCGCCCACGACTTCGCCTGTGGGCCATCCACTACACGTTCCATCAAACCGGTGTAGTACTCAGTTGGCGAAGAATTGATCGCAAGACCCCACTTTGTGATGTCAGAATCCGGTTGGGCTTTGAATGTGACATTGAAGTCGCGAGCCTGTGGTTTGACCGAGACAGTTATCTTGTGACCACCAGCTGTTACATCGATTGAGCCAACACTCGCGTCGAGATTAAGCACCGGAATGTCAACGCGACCGTTTGCTGTTTCGAAGAACATGTTGTCGATCGTCAAGGTACGACTGCCAGCGATTGGTTTTAAGTTGGCTGACTGTAGGGTGATTGAAGACCTTTGCTGGGCCAACGAAACAGAATTGAGAACCAGCATCAGAGCGATGCATAGAAGGAGTTTTGTTTTCATCGATGTGTTCTTTTTGTCCGATATGCTTCAGCTTGTCGTAGTGTCGCCGCAGAAGCTTCTATTGCTGCATAACGACAAGACAGACGCTTATCGCACATTCCTTACCGCTTTTTGACTTCAACTAACTGAATGTTTGGTTTCGGCGGCTCCGACATTCCCTCGCCAAAATAAAATCCCGTGTGCGGCGGCTGGTTGTAGGCAACATTCTGCCACGCAATGCTCAAACGATATTGCGGGTCGTGCATCAATGTGTAGAACCGGTGCGTTGTCGGAATCACGGTCGTATAGATCCGAAGCTCTTTGTTATCCGTCGTTCGCCAGATAACTTCTTCGCGCCAATCGCCCAGGATATCGGCACTCAATGTAGGAGTTGCTTTGGTTCCGTTATTCGATGTGCATCCATCTGCGCGCAACAAAACCGTCTCCGACGCATCAACCGGGTTCCATTTCGAGATCGTGTTTCGATCAAGCAATTCACTCAGCACATCGCCATCCCAGTAAACTCCAAAATTACATGAGCCGGGTGTCTTATCTGAGATCTTTTCGCCTTTCGCATTCCAGAGACCAACGACTCCAGCGCCACGCACCCAACTCTCGTAGCCGCGATAACGGGGATCGATGTCCAGCGCCAGACCTCGACCAGGGCCTTCACCATCACTACCTGCCTGAATCGAAGGTTTCTTCCAAATGATTTCTCCTGTTCGCGCATCACGAAAACTGGCGCCCGCGTCGTCGAATCGTTCCTGAATATCGAACACTTCAAAACCTGGGTGATCAGGATCCAAATCAGTGACGTGCAACGCATCCCCATGACCTAAACCTGTCGAGTAAAGTCCTGTGCCGTTATCGTCAATAACTGCGGCGCCAAAGATGATTTCGTCGCGACCATCGCCATCCACATCCGCTACACTGAGATTGTGATTTCCCTGTCCGCGAAACTTGCGGTTCTCCGCTGATGAGTCGCTATCAAAACTCCAGACCTGGCTCAATTTCCCGTCTCGCCAATTCCACGCAGTAATGACTGAACGCGCGTAGTAACCGCGAGACATCACGAGACTGGGACGAACGCCATCGAGATATGCGATACATGCCAGGAACCGATCGACGCGATTACCATATCCATCGCCCCAGAGCGCAGCTACCTCATCACCCGTTGGTTTTAGCGAAGTCGGATGTCGAGGAGGATTGAAGTTAGTCGTTGTAAGTGCCGCTCCCGTCAGACCATCGAAGATTGTCAGGTACTCAGGGCCAGACAAGACATAGCCACTGACGTTGTGTTTTTCTTCCTTGCCCGACCGGGGATTCTTGAAAGTGATGGCTGCCCCTTCGGGCTCGCGATAGTCGGCCTTCGCATCCCCTATTACTTTGCCCGTTCCATCGGTTGTTCCGTCAGCCGTCTTGCAAGCAATCTCTGCTCTGCCATCGCCGTCAAGATCGTAGACCATGAATTGGGTGTAATGAGCGCCCTCGCGAATGTTCTTGCCAAGATTGATACGCCATAACAGCGTGCCGTCGAGTTTGTAAGCTTCGAGAATTGGTTCGGTGGTGATTCCTGCTTGTGAGTTATCGCGCCCACGGCCGACCTGGTGCACGACCAACTCGTATTCCCCATCGCCATCTAGATCTCCGACGGAAGCGTCGTTTGGAGAGTAGCCTTCGGGCGTCTTCAGCGGAACAGACAGATACTGTCGAACGGGAGAATTTGCAGGCAAGGTGAACGAAGCACTTGGTGCCCCTTCACGTCTATTTAAAACTGGCCGAACAAAATATGTGTTCGATGACGTGAGATCTGCATGCTCGTCAACAAAACTCGAAGCGGTGACAAGCGGCTGCTGGTTTAGCTTGACTGCTTTTTTTCCACCTGTCGAACGGTAAAGGTTGAAAGAGAGTTCTGACGGATCTGTTCCCAACACACGCCAACCAACGAAAACTTTTCCCGCTTCAAATTGAACAGCAACAACACCACGCCCGAGCTTTTCCATCTGTCGTGCACGAAGCGGCGCAGCATACGAATGTGTGATCGAATTGAAGCGAAGACTGGCGGACGCCAAAAGCACGATGATTACTATTAGAAAGATTTCCCTGCGCATCATTGTTCTCTGTCAGTGCGAGTGGCACAGACTTCAGTCTGTGAATGGGCCTTCTCTGGCCCAACAAAGAGTCATCGGACATCATGCTCATATATCATCTGACATTTTTCATTTGGTTAAACTGAATCGGACCTACACTGACTCGCAAAGGCCTTCCTTCCTCAATTGACCAAATGAAAAATGTCAAATGATATATGACCAATGATTCTGATCGAGACTAAACTTGATCCATATCTTTGCGCTCTCAGCCTGAGGTCTGTTCCACTTACCAATACTGGTGGACCAACGGTTTGATGCTTCTTTCATAAAGGTCCTGCACCCTGCGCATTGTCTCATCCGATAGTCGAGGCAAGTCGGCGGCGGCAACATTCTCCGCCACTTGCGAAGGACGCTTCGCTCCGGGAATCGCGCACGTCACAGCCTCGAACATAAGAATCCATCGCAGTGCAAACTGCGCCATCGTCACACCGGCTGGTAACAACGATCGTAGTTCCTCTACTGCTGCCAATCCGGTTTCGTAGTCGACGCCGGAGAATGTTTCTCCACGATCAAACGATTCACCGTGACGATTGAAGTTGCGATGATCGTTCTCAGCAAAGGAGCTAGACGAACTCATCTTGCCGGCCAACATTCCAGACGAGAGCGGCAGACGCGCCAGGATGCCAACTTTGCGTTTGGCGGCTTCCTTGAAAAACAGGTCAGCCGGCCGCTGGCGAAAAATATTGAAGATAATTTGCACACTGCGGACATTCGGAAACTCAATCGCTTTCAGTGCGTGTTCCACTCGCTCCACACTCACGCCATAGTTGCGCACCTTGCCTTGTCTCACGAGGTCATCAAGCGCGTCGAAAACGTCAGGCCGGTAGTAGACATCAGTTGGCGGACAGTGAAGTTGCAACAAGTCCAACGCCTCAGTGTTGAGATTCTGAAGACTGCGTTCTACAAAGGCGGTCAGGTTAGCTGCGTTGTAGCCAGCGGCAACATGAGGATCCAGACGGCGTCCTGCTTTGGTTGCCACAATGATCTCTTCAACCCGCTCACGCTTCAATTGAGCCAACAAACGTTCGCTGTGCCCATCGCCATAGACATCTGCCGTGTCGAAGAAATTGACCCCGAGATCGACCGCTTCGTGAAGCGCTCGCAAGGATTCGTCCGGATCCACTTCACCCCAGGCACTGCCTATCGCCCATGCCCCAAAACTGACGGACGAGACACGCCATCCAGTACTTCCCAGCTCTCTATAGTTCACCGCTCAGTCTCCCTTCGGATACAAAAATGGAGTCCCACCCTCTTTTTAGTAACATCTTTGGGGTCAAAATTCATCGTGGATTCAGCCGGTCCTAAATCCATCTTAAAATCCGGAAATCAGCCCATTTTATCGTGCTAAAAGTGTTGACTTATAAGTGTATATGGTTTAGAAATCATCACCCAGCAATTCAGTAGAGAGCCCCGCACCTTTCACTAACGAACGCGTCTATCCGACGCACGAGGAATTGCAAAATGAGATTTTTCCGATTAGCGATTCTGCTGACGTTTTTGGTCGCGTTATCACTGTCACCGTTCAGCGTCGCTCACACATCCCCAAAGTCAGCCCAACCAGACCCAATTACCGATGAAGACCTGATTGCTTCTTATCACGGCGTCGAGGCGGACGTCGCACCAGGAAAAGACGACCTGCCGGGAGGCATCAGGGAAGAGATTCCACTCAAGTATGTAAATCGTTACAACGAGTGGAAAGAAGAGTTCCTGTCCACCGACGCCGGGCGCTCTCAATGGGAGTACTATCACAACAATCCGAACTTCACTCTCAACATCGTTGTTGCCCGAGAAAACGCCGAAGGAGCAACTACGGGCAAGTACAAATGGAATGATGCGGGCCAACTTGTAGGCGCAACAATAACCCTGGGCATTCGTCTCGACGAAGGTTACCCGAACCCAATCTATTTCCCGGTCATGAATTCACTCGTGCCGAATGATTCTCAAGCAAGAATTAGCGGCAACACGCTGGCAGCCACCAAGCTTGCGCACGAGTTTGGTCACGTCAATCGAACGGGGAAAGTCGATTCAACAGTCTATCAACTCCAAACGCAACTCATCCCACAGTACAACAAGATATTTCTGAGCAATGGCCGTAACCCAAATGACCCGCGGCTTGTAGAGCTCTCACAAAAGATTGGCGGCACGCCGGTTCAAATCTGGGAGGACCGCGAATACTGGGGCGAAGCAAACGCGATGATGTATCTGCGTGACAGAGTTACCGAAGAAAGTCTTCGCTGTACTCTCTTCAGCAAGATCCGCCATAGTGTGGACCTCTACGCCAAAGACTACGAACCACGCTTTCTGGAAATTGCTCGAGTAACACCGCCGGCTCGCAAGATTTGCGGTTGGCAGTAGTCTTCAAACGCTTTCCAGCAGTTTCGAATTTATTCCTTCCCATCGCACCTTCCACGAACCATCGTCTGGAAAGCCAGGCGCGTTCGTCCCTGGTGCCCCTTTCCAACCCGCCGCCATCATCGCAATGGCGTAAAGCAAGCCACCGTTGCCTGGCAAGTAACACGGCAGATTTGGGCGCTGCCAGTTGTGACCATTAGGTAGATAGCGGTTCTTCTCCGTTGTCATCAGCAATGCGTCCAACGCGATCTTCGTTTCTCCAAGTCGCGCGGCAGTCATTGCTGTCATTGGATAGTCCCACCCCCACGTTTCAGCCCATTGCCACTCTTTCATGGTCTTCAACAATGTACGACGCATGGTCTCCCGATCAACGGCGTCGCCCGGAAGAATACCGAGCGCTCCCAACATAGACGGATGATCTCGATTGCGTTCTGTGTAAGTCTGCGGACAATTCTCGTGGGCTAAATAAACCCCATCGCGAACCGGTAACGGCGCCAAACCATCAATAACCTTGTCCCAATCGCCGATTCGATTCATTCCCAGGCGCTGTCGCCAACGCTGGGCCACGCGCAACGCAAACACCCAATACGCCAATTCAAATGTGGGATTCCAGGTTTCGCGCGGTGGGTGATTCTCCTGCGCCGGTATCACGGGAGGACCCAGAACGTATTTGCCGCGCCGTGCGTCGAAGTATGCATAAGAGCTCATGAAGGCAGCAGTCTCAAAAACAATGTCTGCATACCGTTTCAAAGTCGCGTGATCGCGATGCGTCAAATAACACAGCTCTGCGTAAAAGATCGGATGGGGTTGTTGCCAGATTAGCAATGGACCTATCGGCGAAGGACTATCACGACCTTCAGGTCCAACCATCTTGGGCCACCGTGCACCTGCATAGCCTTGTGACTGTGCCAGGGCGCGAGCTTGCGGCAGGATTGATTTGTACCAGCCAAGACTCCGCTCGAAGAGTGGCAAACGATTCCAGAGCGCAAAGTGAGCACCATGCCACCAATGCATTTCAAGATGAAACTTGCCATACCAACTATTGACCGTAAGTCCAGTCTCCTGAGGCGGAAGATTGCCCGAGCACTGAATCGATGTCAGGTATTGAGAGAGGATCACTCGTCGTTCTAACTCAACGGCTCTCTTGTCTTTGCTGTCGACGAGTTCAACTGTTCCGCCTGTGGACCAAAAGCGTCGCCAATGTTTGGTGTTCGCCGAAAGAGCCGCCAGCGCGCTTGGAAGTGAAGGAGGTCGATCGTTTTGCCAGAACTGTGCGGTGAACGAAAGTCGCTCTGTGTCTTCCCTGCTCTTCAGAACAAACGAATGCGCTCCCGCCTCACTAACTGTTGCCCCATCCTCAAGCGCGACCGAAACAGAATAGGAATCATTATCCAACACACGACGCAGGTCGACTCGAGTTGGCGAGCGGTTGATTAGGGTGGTTTGATGTTTGTCCGGTTGCTGCCAATCCGCCGCCTGCATGCTGGAAGATCCGTATGGAAAACTGAGACAGACTCCTATTTGTTTGGTCTTCAATAGATTTGATTCAATGTTGACCCCAAGCACATCAAGGGTTGGATGAACCACAGTGATAACCTGGACAAGTTCGCCATCCAACTTGAATCTACTCGTGAGCACTCCGCGCCAGAGATCCAATTCCTGATTGATCTCAGCTATCTCGCTTGACTTGATTTCCCGGACAGGTGCAGCAAGCCGGCAGAATCTGATTCGTCCGAGGTGAAGACGATGTGGATTCTCGCGTAACCAATTGAAAAGTTCTGCCTGACCTTCTGAACTCGTTTGATAACCAACTTGCCTGCCATGTGTGTCGTACGGCACGAGCTTGAGACTCGCACCTGCAATGTTCTTTGGCTTCGGAGTCGTATGCCAACCCCATTCCGACAGCGTGCAAAGAGGCATCGTGCTTTCGTATTCGTGCGTAACCGTTTGTAGTCCAGTTACGTCAGCGGTGAAAGCGAATCGTCCATTTCCAACCGAGAGCGCAGAGAGAGGATCAATTCGTGTGTTGACCGGATTGTGGCGTCGAACTAGTGATTCACGGTCGATCGAATCGATGGGATTGCGCAAATTCGCGCTGGCCAGGTTTCGCAGACCAGGAACGGCGGCCGACGCGACTAAGGCAGAAAGGAATGTTCGACGTGATGGCATGGTGTACGTGCAGAGCACCACTCTTCCAGGTTGAACTTGAACTACCCACTAACAGCTGAGGCTCTATAAAAACCTTAAGAGGGAGCGACTACAGATTACACAGTCACTGCCGTGGCTGACATTTCTGCAAAGACAAAAATGGGGAGTCTGCTCAAAAGCAAACTCCCCAAAAAGGTAAAGCAGAACGGTCGAGTTTAGAAGATGAACTTCACCAACATCTGTGCTCGACGTGCGTAGTTCTGTTGGTTCGAAGCGACAACTTGACCAAACTGCGCCGAACCTGGGTTAACCGTGATTTGTCCTGTGCCGACGTTCAGCAACGGATGATTGAAAGCATTGATGAATTCCATACGAAGTTGGATCTTCATGCCTTCTCTCACATGAATGTCCTTGCGCAGGCCCAAATCGACGTTATTGATTGGGTCTGACCTTACATCACCGAAGTAAAACGGCAACGTTCGGAGATGGTCGACTGGAGTGGCGCAGCTTGCGTTGGCAGTTGCGAACGCTCCGCAGGTCGGGTTGCCGCCAACGACGGAAATAAACGCTGCCGGATTGAACCATTGCCCAACAGTTGGACTGTCAATAGCAATGGGGCCACCAAGGTAGAACGCATCGTTAGCAAATCTTACTGGGAAACCAGACTGATAAACGTAGGATCCCTGAATCTGCCAACCACCGACAGCCGCATCTGCCCACTTGTTCATATGCGACCCGATTGGCTGACCCTTGCCAAACGGCAACTCGTAGAAAGCACTCATCGAGAAACGGTTTGGCGCATCCTGCGGCGATCTTTGTCTGAATGGTGACGCATCGCCGGCATTAAGGAACTCCGTCGCTTCCATCCACCTGGACTTGGTATAAGCGAACTGCATCCCGTAACCCTGTGAGAAGCGTTTGTTCAAGCTGAACTGACCTGAATGATAAGAACTGCTTCCATCGTTGACAGTGGTGTTGATATCACCAAAGTTCGGGAATGGACGCAGCAACTGACGGACACTGGTCGTCGCGCCAGCGCCTACGAAGAGCGCGCTGCCAGTGGTGCATCCAGTACCGGTGGCGTTAGGAGTGGTACAGAAGAACGGATTCGCCACTGTCACACCGAGGGCCGTATTGTTGGCACCCTGGGCCGCAGTGCGCGAAGTGTCGAGGTTCAGGTACTTGTTCGGTAGCGCATTGATGTTACGAGTTACCTCGATGTTGGATCCGATGTCTCCAACGTAAACGGCTTCGAGCGTCCAACCGCCCCCGAGTTCGCGCTGAACGCCAAATGAAAATCTGGTCTGACGTGCCACCTTGGGATTCTGATTGAAGAATGAAACGGTTTGGCCCAAAGCGGTTTGCCGACCTAAGGCATTGCCACTCGGCTCGGTGATACCACTTGGGAACGGGTTGGTGATCAAGAACGGTCACGGCGCACCGTTGGGACCAGTGC
>Ga0207675_100003377_pt1 | contig 15604 bp, 26 predicted proteins | sample KBSSwiS42_FD_184305 | JGI IMG/M metagenome (GOLD analysis project Ga0207675, IMG submission 184305) | Switchgrass rhizosphere microbial communities from Kellogg Biological Station, Michigan, USA - KBS Switchgrass S4-2 (SPAdes) (version 2) | ecosystem: Host-associated > Plants > Roots >... | reverse complement strand
CCTTTATCTAGTAGTAAGAACATAAAGGCAGGTTTTTACGATGAAAGAGATACAAGCACTATTGAATGGGAAAAGTATGATTGGAAATTTTAAAGGCTTTGAAAAATGCGAAGGATGCCAAGAAGAAATAGAATTGGTTGAATATCCAATTATTGGCGGTCCGAACAAAGGGCAACCGGCTATTTTTAGAAAAGGTTGCAAATGTGAAGAGAGAAAGCTTGCAAAAGAAGCCTTAGAAGCAAGAGAAAGAGCCAAGAAGCAATATGCCTTAGATTTATTCGACTCTAAGAGCCTTATAAACGAGGATTTAAAAAAGGCAACACTTAAAAATTATATGCCAAAGAACCAAACGCATCAGAATGCCCTAGAATGGGCGGTAGACTATTGCAAGTCATTTAATACTAGAGAGAATAAAAAAGCGATTCTAGCCGGCTCCTATGGCTTGGGTAAGTCACATTTAAGCGTAGGTGTGACCAAGTATCTTATGAGCCAAGGAATAACATGTATTTTTATAAGCGTGCCGAAATTATTCACACGCATTAAGAGCACATGGGAAAAAGAAAGCACAGTAAGAGAATTAGAACTGTTAGAAGCGCTTGAAACGGTTGACTTGCTTGTATTTGATGATTTTGGCGCCGGAAAGTGTACCGATTGGCAACTAGATAAACTATTTGAAATCATAGACAGCCGAGAAGGTAAGCACACTATTTTTACAACGAACTTAGATTCTAAAAGCCTTGTGAAATGGACAGGCAAACGGAACTTTGACCGGCTTTTACACCATACAGACGAAATTAAGTTTGAAGGTGAAAGCTACCGTTGGAAAGATAGAAGGAGGCATTAAACCATGTTTAGCAACAAGACCCGACACGAATTATATAAAAAATTTTATGACCAATACGAATCATGGGATATATACGACAAAGCCCTAAAGATTTTTGAAGTAAACAAAGGGCACCGAAAAGCCGCAAATGATTTTGCGAAAGAACATAAAGAGCTACGCGGCTACTTAATTTTTCCGCATAGACAGGGCGGTATTATGTTCTATGACATAGACGAGGGCATAGCCGAGGAAACAGGCTCCTTTGATTTGTTTTTAAAATACGAGCTAGGGATTGATTGTGATGTTTGAAAACAACCAAGGGCAAGAATTCGAGCAAGTAATTGAATGGGCGAATATGAGTTATTACTTGAAGCGTGAAGCGGTGATACAAAAAATAGCCGTGCCGTGGAAAGTAGAACGCCGCTTTGATTATGTGAGCAATTCAAATACAATCGTTTCAGCTTATCCCGAAAAGAAAAGTACGGTGGATTTTGGCGGAACGGCTAGAGGCTTTTCGATTTGGTTCGATGCCAAAGCGACCAAGAACAAAACAAACTTTCCTTTGGCGAATTTAAAGAGTCACCAAATAGATTATTTACAGCGTGTGCATGAGCAAGGCGGCAAAGCGTTTTGGCTTATCTTTTCGCAAACAGAAAATAAGACATGGCTATTGTGGCAACACATGTTAGACAAGTTCATGGAAGACTATAAAAGAAAGTCTATTCCTTTTTCTTGGCTTGACGAAAACGCGCCGCTTTGCTATCCGAGCAAAGACAATGCCCTAGATTATTTAGCCGAGGTTTTCAGAAATGAATGAGCTACTTTTTAACCGTGAATTACTAAGAGATATTATGTTAACAGGCGTAAGGATTTTACGCGATAACTTTTGTTACACCTACGAAACCGCGCAAATTTTTGGGAATGCCTTTGTAACCAACATGAATAAAGAGCACATGTATTATGTGATGAATTGGAGCGATGAACACAAGCTTTTTATCCATGAGTGGGAAGGCGCAAAAGATAAATTTACAACCTACGTTGCCGGCTTACAGCTATTCGACACATTGACCGCACACATGAATTTTAGCGATGAAGAACTAAAGCAATTCCAAAACATTTTCACAAAATATGTGAAAGTAGTTGAGCCGCATGAGTATACAGAAAATGAAAGACGAACGAACGATTGAAAGCCATTTAAGGCATTACATGACCTACAGAACCGGCATTATTAATTGCCAAAAACAATTAGATTACATCATGCCGAACATGACCGCACATTATGACTTTGTAGGGGGTTCGACATTTCACATAAGCAACAGCACCGAAAAAGTAGCAATAGACCGCATAGAAAGCAAAAGAGCATTAGATTTACATGAAACGATTCAGCGCTATTTGTTAATTGTACAAAGCATCGAAAATGCACTAGGCGATTTAAAAAATCAAGAACGCGAATTTATAGAACACCGTTACTTTAATTGCATGAGCATACAGGAAGTAAAATTGGTAATGGGTTACAGTGAGGAAAAGAGCATATACAGAATTAGGCGCCACGCATTAGACAAGCTATTAATAAGCCTTAATAACTTATTAAGCTTGAAATGAGGGGGCGCGGTAATGCTACTAATATGCGACTTTTGCGATTCTATAAAAAGCGGAATCTTTAAAATAGAGGCGGCTTTCTATATCACCGAGGACGAAATTCTATTCCCAAGTGATACAAGCCGCTATCAAAATATTTGCCTTGACTGTATGGGCGTTACTGTATGGGAGGATTTAGAAGATGATTAAATGTGATTTTTGTGGGCGCGAATATATGACAGGCATAAGCTTGCCGGTTACGGTGACTTATGACGAAACCACAACCACAATAGAGCAAGGAACAGACCGCAACACCATTTGCACGCCATGTTTAGGGCAAGAGGCTTATGCCGCTAACTATAACGCTACAAACGAATAGGAGCTAACAACATGCTTAAAAAACTAACAGCCGTTTGCTTATCGGTTTTTATTTTAGGATTTGCCACGATAGCAAGCGCAGAATATACCGTAAAAGCAGGCGACACGCTAACAGGCATTGCAAAGAAGTATGGCATGTCCTACGCGGATTTAAAAAGCCTAAACCCACAAATTAAGAACCCGAATTTAATTAAAGTGAATGACTATATAAACGTGAGAAGCGGCAACAAAGCAAAAGACCTTGTTGACTATGCACGCTCCTTACAAGATGTAACAACTTATGTTTACGGTGGACAACAAAACCAAGCGCCGCCGCTAAGAACTGATTGTAGCGGATGGACGCAATATATTTATAAAAAGTTTGGCGTGAACTTGCCGCGTGTGAGCCGTGACCAAGCGAGAGTGGGCACACCTGTAAAGTTTGCGGATATGAGAGCCGGCGACTTAATGTTTTTTAGCACAAGAGCCGACCACGTTATAACGCATGTAGGAATATACATGGGAGGAAACTATTGGATCTCGAATTTGTCAACTGGTAAAGATGTCCGTATTTTATCGACCTTTGGCACGTGGACAAAAACCTATTTCCAATGGGCTACACGTGTGCTATGAGAGCATATGAGATTTTAGGCGGCATTGTATTAGGCTACTTTGGTAGCGTGTTTTTACAAGCCGTGAAAGAGCTTATAAAGTTATGGATATAAAAGAGTTAACAATAATTTTTAACGTGCTCATAACCTGTTTTAATGCGGTTATGGGCGTTATTAACTATAGGCTAGGCAAACAACGAACAAAAGGAGAATGAGCCATGAGCAAAAGCAAGCGTAAAAGAAGACGTAAGAACATTTATTTTCAGCCGAAAATGTTAATTGGACAAGTAAAAAAGTTTCACATTTAAGAAAAAAGGGCGCTATGACAGGTTTTTGACAGTAAAAGTACCATATAAATCATGGTTTTATTGGCTAGAATAGAGAATAGGCGCAAAGCGGTAAGCCCTTTCCTGCTTTGCTTTAATCTTTCTTTGGCTTGTAAAGCTTCTATATCCCTTTGTTAGCAACCGGCACACAAGCTTGGTTGCTTTGTTTTTTCTAAGGAGGTACAGACACCATGAGCACCACAAAAAAACGTGGAAGACCAAATAAACTTACTAAAGAATTACAAGATAAATTATGCGGCTATATTGCCGAGGGAAATTATTTAGATACAGCTTGCCGCTTATCCGGCATTGATTACGCAACTATGCGCCGTTGGATATTGCAGGGCGAGCAAGACATGAGCGGCAAGTTTTTTGAATTTCAAGAAGCAGTACAACAAGCCGAGGCGGTAGCAGAAGCGGAACGAGTTAGATTGATTTTAAAAGCCGGTAAATACGATGATTGGAAAGCGAACGCATGGTATTTAGAGCGTAAATATCCCGAACGTTGGGGAAGGAAAGAGCGCATAGACGCCCATGTGACAAGTGAGCACACCGAACGCAAAGAAATGCTAATAGAACACCAAATAGAAACAGACCCACAAACGGTTGAATTAGTGCGCCAGTTATGGAGAAGGCAACAATCATTGGAGCAAAACGAATGATAAGCGCAAAAGACCAAGAATTATATATAAGGGCGGCGGCACGTAAAGACTACGCTTTTTATTGTGAATTGGTGCATAACGGTAGATATATACCGGCTAGGCACCATTTTTTGTTGTGCGATGCCGTACACCGCATATGTGAAGGCAAGCTAAAAAAGTTAATGGTTTTTATGCCGCCGCGACATGGTAAAAGTCAAACGATAACGGAAACATTGCCGAGCTATTTAAACGGCAAATTCCCAAATAAAAAAGTAATGACCATTTCATACGGTGACAGCCTAGCAAAAGAGTTTGGACGAAAGAACCGGCAAAAGGTAAAAGAATACGGCAAAGAGATTTTTAATGTTGAGCTTGACCCTGCTAATAAGTCTATGAGCGATTACACAATCAAAGACAAGTTGGGCGGCTCTTATTTTAGTTCTATCTTGGGCGGCGTGACTGGACGCGGCGCACACTATTTAATTATTGATGACCCGATAAAAACACGCCAAGAAGCAGAAAGCGAAACATACCGCAACCGTGTTTGGGAAGAGTACCAAAGTTCACTAAGTACGCGTTTAATGCCAAACGGTGTAACGATTGTGATTCTCACACGTTGGCACCATGACGACTTAGCCGGACGCATTCTAGCCAGTGAGCCGGACGAATGGGAAGTTATAAGCCTGCCTGCAATAGCAGAAGAAAACGACCTATTAGGGCGTGAAGAGGGCGAGCCTCTTTGGTCTGAATTTGGCTATGACAATGAATGGGCAGCAAAGAAAAAAGTGGAAGTTGGTAGCAAGGTTTGGTACAGCCTTTTTCAACAGCGACCCACACCGGATAGCGGCGATGTATTCAAGCGTGAATGGATTCAATTCTACAAGACATTGCCACAGCTAGACGAGCAATTAATAAGCGTGGACGCCTCTTTTAAAGACAAAAAAACAAGTGATTTTTGTGTGCTCCAAGCATGGGGCAAGAAGGGCGCGAACAAATATCTTATAGACCAAGTAAGAGACAGAATGAACTTTCCACAAACCGTTGCCGCTATCCGTACTTTTTCCGCTAAACATCCAAAGGCTCATACAAAGCTAGTTGAAGATAAAGCAAACGGAACGGCAATAATTGACTATTTAAAGAAAGAGATTAGTGGAATGATACCTATTGAGCCAATGGGCGGCAAAACCGTGCGAGCGGATGCCATAAGCCCACAATGGGAAGCAGGCAATGTATTTTTACCGCATCCGAGCATATGCCCTTGGATTAATGATTTTATCGAGGAATTAATTCAGTTTCCAGCCGGAAAGCATGACGATATGGTAGATGCAATGAGCCAAGCCCTTACACGTTGGCAAACCGCTATTAATTTCTTTATAGGAAGGGCGTAACTATCTTGTTTGAAACATTAGACGAAGGCGCTAAAAAAGCCTTTGAAGAGCTAACAGAAAACGCACAAGTAGCATTTGGATTTAGCAAGTATTCTTTCTTGCATGGGTGGAGCCTTTTATTTTTGGTTGTAGCCGTGGCAATTGTGTTTGCATTGATTTTAAACAACAAGGATGATTGACCATGTTTGACTATTTCAAGCATTGTCTACAGGATTTTAACGTTTTCATGTTCCTTGCTATTGTGATAGTCAATACAGCACTAAGCAAAGCAAATAGCACCAAGCTTTTAAAAGAGCAAAGCCAAGAACTGTATAACGAAATCGAAGAAATAAAAGACGAAATAAGAGAGTGTAGAAAATGAGTGAAACTATCACATTAACCATTATCGAATTTATAGCAAGCGTCATTGTTGAAGGTGTTATATTAGCCGGCATCTTTTCACATATAAGCAACCAAGCGCAAACCAAACAGCAACAGAACTTGCAACAAGAAATGAATAACATAGAAATCCAAAACAAGTTTATTTATACACAGTTGCAAGCCGAGATACACCGAGCCAAGCAAGACATACTAAGCGAAATAAAAGAGTCTCAACAGAATAATAAACAGGCGCCGACCCACAATGAATAGGGGGCGCTTTTTTCCGTTTGTAAATATACGAAAAGGAGGGGCAAAGCTTGAAATTTAACCCTTTCAGAAAAAAATCAATGCGTTATAGTCAGTTGTTGCCAAGTTGGAAGACAAACCAAGACGCAAAATTTAATGATTGGACAACCGAGAAAGCCATAAGCGAGGGGCTAAAGTCTAGCACATATGTATATGCCTGTATTCAGTTAATTGCTAGGAGCGCGGCAAGTGTGCCGTGGTACGCGTATAGACAAAAGCGCAATGGTGATTGGCAACAAATAAAGCGGCATCCTATGGAGCTTTTAATTGAAAATCCTACGCCCTTTCACAACCGAAAAGACCTTATAGAAGGCATGGTTCACCATTTATATTTGGGCGGTAATGCCGTGTTTACAAAGGTAAGAGCCGGAGGGGTGCCGGTAGAATTGTGGCAATTGCCGCCGGATGCAATGAAGGTTATACCAAGTAAAACGGATTTTATTGACCATTATTTATACGAGAAAGACGGCGTAAGACAGCGCTTTGAACAACGCGACATTATGCACAATAAGTTTTTAGACCCTGCAAACCCTTATTGGGGCATGGCACCGCTACAAGCCGGAGCAAGAACGGTTGATAGTGAAGTTGAAGCCGTGCGCTTTCAGAAAGTTTCACTTCAAAACCGCGCCATTTCAGACGGTATTTTCACCTTTGAAAGCCATTTGACACGTGACCAATGGGAAGAGGCACGCCAAATGATACGCGACCAACACCAAGGCTTTGAAAATGCACGCTCGCCGTGGGTATTAGGAGCAGGCGCCAAGTGGCAACAAATGAGCCTATCACCGGCGGAGCTAGATTTTTTAAATAGCCGCAAATTTACACGTGAAGAGATATGCACAATCTTTAATGTGCCGCCGCCGATGATTGGCGTATTAGAGAACAGCACATACAACAATATCGAAACAGCAAGGAAGATTTTTTGGCAAGACCATTTGGTGCCGCTACTTGAAGATATTAAGAATTGCTTTAATCAGTCCATAGCGCCGGAGTTTGGGCAAGGCGTTATTTTGGATTATGACCTTTCAAACGTGGAGGCACTACAAACAAGCAACACGGAAAAAATGGCAACAGCCGCACAACTTTTTGCAATGGGTGTGCCGTTTAATATTATCAATCAGCGCTTAGACCTAGGCTTTGACGATATAGAAGGCGGCGACATGGGCTATTTACCAAGCGGATTAATGCCGGCGACTATCCTAGAGAACATGGAAGACCCGACACAACAAGAAGACCCACAAACTACGCCGCCGGATGAAGAGCCGCCGCCGGATGATACAGAACAACCGGCAGACGATTCAGAAGAGCCGACACAAGCCGGAATGGGTTCATTTAATACTAAGAGTAGGGGCACCGCTCAAAATCAAAAAGCAAGCGGTTACAGTGATGCTCAAAAGGATTTTCATTTCAAGCGTATTGACCGAAAGCGTGAGCAATGGGTTTTAAATATGACACGCAAAAGCGCCAAGCTTTTTGAAAGTGAAGGCGAGCTATTAGCCAATGCAGTTAAAAGCGGCGATTGGAAAAAAGCGCTAGAGAAGAACGCCGCCAAGTGGGAAACCTTTTTAATAGCTAGTTACACCGGCATTGTTGAAGACATTGGCGCGGCACATTATGACGACTTAACAAAGAACCATGAGCCGAGCGAATACAAAGCGTTAAGCGACTTTTTTAATCCGTACACCGAGACAATAAAAGCCTACATACGAAAGCTTGCAGGCACAAAAGTTGCAATGGTGAGCGATTGGACAAGGCAAGTCATTGGCGCAATGGTTGAAGAGGCGAACGAAGCAAACGCCACAATGGACGAACTAGCCAAAAACATTAAAGACCAATACAAAGAATTCAGCCGTTATAGAGCATATCGCATTGCAAGAACCGAGACACAAAACGCACTAGGCTATGCACAGCACCAAGCAGGCTTAAAAGCGCAAGAGGTGTTAGGGCAAACGCTTGTAGGTGAATGGTATACGAGCCTAGATGACCGCGTGCGAGATAGCCATGAAAAGATGCACGGCGAACGTGTGCCGCTTGGAGAAGCTTTTTCAAACGGCTTGAAATATGCAGGCGAATACACACAAACCGAAAAGACCGGCGAGAATATCAATTGCCGTTGCGTTATATTACATCACTTTGAATAGATGGAGGCACACGAATGCTTTTAAAAAATCTTAACTTTGAGTATAAAGCCAATTCAGATAAGCGAGAGTTTGAAGGCTATGCAAGCACATGGGATAGGGATTTAGGCGGCGACCAAATAGAAAAGGGCGCATTTAAAAAGACAATCAAAGAACGCTTTCCGCAAAACAAGGTAAAAATCCTATGGCAACATAATGAGCCAATTGGACTTCCTACCCACATGGAAGAGGATAGCAAGGGGCTTTATGTAAAAGGGCGCATTAGTAAAACACGCCTAGGCGATGAAGCACTAGAGCTTATTAAAGACGGCGTGGTTGACCAAATGAGCATTGGTTATGACGTTGTAGGAGATGACATAAGCGAGGATGGACAAACACGCTTTCTTAAAGAGCTTGTGTTATATGAGTTTTCGCCGGTTACGTTCCCGATGAATCCAAACGCCGACATTGTAAGCGTGAAGACGCATTTTAATAGCCTTGTGAAAGAATTTTCTAACCCTGTTATGGCAAACATGTTGAAAGAGCATAAAAACTTTGCAAAAGCCGATATTAAAAGCATTGAAAACACGATTAGAACACTTGAAACGCTTTTAAAACAGCTTGAAGCAGGCACAGTTGAGCCGAATGACCTTCACTCAATTAATCCTTTCCAAGCTCTTATAGCCGACATGAAAGGCTATAAACCGACTCAAACAAAGAGCAAGAAAGATGACCAAGACGAGTTTATAAGCGCTTGTATGAGCCGCTTACATTCACGTTATCCCGACCAAGAACAGCGCCTTGCAATTGTTTTTCTGAATGGGAAGACCAATAAACCAACAGGAGGAACACACCATGTATATTAAAAAGCCATTTGTACCGCTTTTAAAATTAGATATTCAATTCTTTGCAGAAAATAAAAAGGATGAAGCAGTAGACCTTAAAACGCTTCAAACTGAATTTAACGCATCATGGAAGAGCTTAAAAGGTTTATTAGACCAACAAGCAGACGAAATGAGAACACACGGAGAAACGGCACAATCTACAGCCGATTCTATCACAGCGATTGAACAAAAAATCAATCAATATGAGCAAGAACTAAAAGGCGTAACAGACAAATACAAAGACTTTGAAACAAAAATGCAACGTCCTTCATTTGGTGGCGGCGAGCGTGCGAAAAGCGCCGGCGACTTACTAATTGAATCAGATTCTTATAAAAACATGGGTAGCGGCGAGTTTAAAGCTAGCCAAAGCCTAAAAGGATTCTTTACAAAAGACCTAGATTCAACAGACCCTAAAGGCGGCATTCTTGTAAGCCCACAAACAATTGCAGGCGTTCTTACACCGCCGCAAGAAGACCTACGTATTCGTGACCTATTAAACGTTCAACGTACTACTAGCAACGCTATTGAGTACATTGTGGAAACAGGCTTTACAAATGCGTCAGCAGTAGCGCCGGAAAAATCACTTAAACCACAATCAGACTTAACGTTTGACATTGAGAGCGCAACAGTTAAAACATTAGCGCATTGGATTCCGGCAACACGCCAAATCATTCAAGATGCTCCAATGTTACGTAACTATGTTGATGGGCGTTTAACATATGGACTAGCACTAACAGAAGAGGCACAAATTCTTTACGGTGACGGCGTGGGCGACAATATGGCAGGGATTATGACAAATCCAAACGTGCAAAACGTTGGAGGCGTAGCGGCGGCAGACACACGCATTGACCATTTACGCCGTGCGATTACACGTACATTACTTGCAGGCTATCCGGCAACAGGTATTGTTCTACATCCGTCTGATTGGGAAGACATTGAGCTTCAAAAAGGCACAGACGGTCATTATATTTGGGTATCAGTGGTTAACGGTGGAGAAACACGCCTATGGAGAGTGCCGGTTGTTCAATCTACAGGCATGAACGAAGGCGAATTCTTAGTAGGTGCATTTGGACTTGCAGGGCAATTATGGGATAGAGAGCAAGCAAATGTGCGTATCTCTGAACACCATGCAGATTACTTTGCACGAAACATGCTAGCTATTCTTGCAGAAGAACGCTTGGCATTAACTGTATACCGTCCTGAAGCATTTGTTCGCGGTGCATTCACAGCGGCAGTATAACCCTAGACGCATGAGAAGGGGGCAAATTGCCTCCTTTTTCAGTTTTTAATACTAAGACAGCAGGAGGACAAACAACATGGAATTAGTAGCATTAAAAACGTTCTCGCGTGGAGGCGTAAATACTGTTAAGCAAGGTGACACATTCACGGCGAATGATGCACATGCACAGGAATATATTCGACTTGGTTTAGCAAAGCCGACAGACGCAAAAGAAGCGGCTAAGGTTGAAGCGGCAAGCGCACCGGCAACAGACGTTGCAAAGAGCGACTACACCGAGGACGAATTGAACCAAAAAACTATTACTGATTTAAAGAAAATTGCAAAGAATATTGGTGTCACTGGCTATAGTAGCTTTACAAAAGCCGAATTGGTTTTTGCTATTTTAGCGAAACAACAATCAAACGTGGAGGGATAAACCATGAAAGATACAAATGGACAAGACATGAACGAACCTAAACGCAACCAAGCACCACAAAGCGAGCCGGCGGAACGTCCACAAGAAACACAATTTGGACAAGAATTTTCCGAAGAAGTGGGCGCGAACGATTTAAACCGTGAAGAAAGCGGCTACCCAAGCGAGCAGAAAGATGCACGCGGCGGAAACCATAACCCTAAAGGCGCAAACCAATATACAAGTGGGCGAGTTGATGACCGTGGACGCAAAGGCAAAGAAGGCGGCATGGAAACAAAAGGTGCAGAACAAAATAACGGAAATAAGCACGCAAACCAGTACACAGAAGGACGCAATGACGACAGGGGGCGCAAAGAATAATGGCGGTATTTAACTTACAAGCGTTAGCAGACCGAGCACGCTATTTTGAGCAAGTGCAAGGCATGAGCGCACAAGAAGCAGAAACACAAGCATTTAAAGAAGCAGGCTTCCAAGGTAAAGAGGATTTACCACAAGGCGCCTATACTGAATTTCAAGCACACGTGGCGAACCGTACAACAGACAGCGAGTTTGCACGCAACGATAAAGACCGCTTATTAAACCGCCGCGAAGCAGGCGCACAAGCGCAATACGATGTAAACCCACAACCGGACACAACAACAAGCGATGCCGGTTTAGATAGCAATACTACACAGCAAAGCGAGTGAATTAGATGCCATTTGTAGAGCGCTTAATTGTCACAGGTACAGCCGACTATTTGCCATTGGATGAAGTAAAGAAATGGTGCAAAGTTGAGCATGAGCTTGACGATGATATTTTAGAAAATCTAAAAGAGTTCGCAATCTACGAGGCGTATAATTTCATGCAAAATGATTTTGAATACACAAGCGATGAAGGGGAATTGGTACTAGAGCCGATTCCCTTTCATGTTAAATTGGCTTGTCTTATGTATATTGCCTATCTCTACGAACATAGAGGCGATGAACCCACAGACATACCGCCAAACAGCATGAAGTTATTACAGCCTTATAAGAGGTTGGTAGGACTATGAGCATAGGCAAGATGAAAGACCGCGTAACCGCTAAGAATAAAATTAAAGTGGACAATGGGCGCGGCGGTTGGACATATGACGAGCAAACCATTGGGACATATTGGGCGGAAGTGGCGCCGCTAAGTGCTCGTAACATTATCCAATACCGACAAGCCGACAAAAACACAAATACATTAATAAAAATGCGCTATGATTCAAAAATTACAGTTGATACCGTTTTCTATGCGAGAGGCAACCGCTATGACCTAGAAGAACTCATAGAGGAAAACGACTATCTAATAATGATGGCGGTAGGTGAGAAAATTGGCGAACAAAGTTCAATTTAGCCTTTCAAACAACTTGCAGACCATAGCGCAACGCACATTGCCACAAGCCTTTGAACAAGCGCTTTTAAAAAGTACGATTGTTATTCGTAACAACGTCATTAAAAAGCTTAGTGGACAAGGAACAGGGCGCCTATATAGAGTGCCGGCGACCAAGCGCACTTATAGAGCGTCAGCCGAGGGAATGCCGCCGGCGGTTAGGCTTGGACATTTACGAAATAGTTACCGCTATATCGTAGAGGGGCAAGGATGGGACGCCGTGGGGTATGTAGGTAGCGACATTGAGTACAGCCATTATTTAGAATATGGCACGTACAAAATGAAACCAAGACCGCATTTGGTTCCGGCTATGCAGGAAAGTAAGCCGCAAATTTTCGGCTATTTTGAGGGCATTTTATGAGTGTAAATAGTTCGATTTACGCGCATTTAGAAGCAGACGAGCGTTTAAGGGAGCTATTAGCCCAAAGTTCAATTAACCCTAGTAAGAAAGCCATTTATGAAGAGTGGGCGGAGAGCGAAACAACTTTTCCTTACATGGTTTTATCTTTTTCGTTTGGGCTAGGCGACCACTACGCAAAGAACGAAAGTATTCTTAACATTGACATATTTAGCTATAGCAATAGCGTGCAAGCCGAGGACATAAAAGAGGCATGTATTTTTGCACTAGATAGGCAAACTATTGTAGATACAACAGACGGCGCATATATACGCTGTTATTACAACCGTGACGGCATTATTGTAGAGCCTACCGAAAATGTAACGCATTGGAATTTAGAAATTGCATTGCATCATTGGCGAAACGGTTTAATCAATAAGCTAGTCTAAGAACTTACAACAGGAGGCATAAACATATGGCTAGAAAAACAAATGGATTGACAAAAGAAACAGTAGACCGCTTTGTCATTGATGCAGGCGCGGTATATTTAAACGTTGGCGAAGTTGACGAGCGTTTACTAGGAGCAACACGCGGCGGCAATGAGTTTACAATTGACCAAGATATTAAATTGATTGAAATTGACGGCGTAAAAGGTGCAACAATGGGCGCTCGCCGTATCGTAGAAAGTAATGCAACGCTTAAAGTAAACTTACTAGAGCTTACAAGCGAAAACATTATGCTAGCAATCGCAGGCGCAGACGCAACAGATTACACAGACCCTAGCATTGAGCCGGCACCGACAGGCGCAAGTCATGACCGTATTCGCCGCACACGAAACATTTCAGATATGGACTTTATTAAATCTATTTCAGTTGTGGGCAAGATTAGCGGTAGCGCGGAAAACATTATTGTAACAATCTATAACGCTTTATCAGATGATTCATTTGAATTGGCGTTTGAAGACCGCGAAGAGGGAGCGCTTGAAATTACATTCACGGCGCACTATGACCCTGAAAACGTAGAAGAAGAGCCGTGGTCTATCGACTTCCCTAAAGAAATTACGGCATAACATTTTGATCAAAATGCTGCAAGTATAAAATATTGGAAAAAGCAAAGCCTCCTATTAGGGGGCTTTTTTAAATAACAGGAGGTTTTCACCATGAGAAATTTAAACAGTAACGACTTAATGACTTGTGTAGCCATTTTCGGTAAAGTGGGCGACAAGTTAAAAATTGAAGAAGGAACACCGGAGGCGGCAATTGGTATGAAGTTTGTTTCAAGTGCCCTTTCATTTGCACAAAGTGATATAAAAGCTTTATTAGCCGACATTGCAGAAATGAGCATAGAGGATTTTGAGAAACAGCCTTTTGACTATCCAATTACAGTTGTCGAATGGTTGTTTGATAATGAGGATATGAAGTCTTTTTTTCAGCGTGTCAAAGCCTTAACACAGAAGTTTTAAGAACAATAAAAGATAAGTTCGCTCAAAGGTATGGTTGGACATTTGAATATATCCAAGCCATGCCTTTTTTATCGTTTATGGAGGCTTTGAAGATGTTAGAAGCAGGCATTAAGAGCGATTTTAACGACAACATGACCTTGCAGGCGTTTAATGCTTGGCAAATTCTCGAAGCGTTAAAAGTGATGTTAGGGGGAGACACTAAAGGCGCCCAAAGCTTTCAAGAATACGCACGAAAGCTTGGTTTAATCGAGGACAAAGAGCCAACAAAACAAGAAACAGACTTACTAAAACATACAAGACGCATCGAAAAAGAACGTGCCCTAGAAACAGCAAGCAAGATTTTACAACTACATCGAGAGGGGCGAGCACGCAAAAATGGTTGAAGCATTTAAACTACTTGGCGAGATTAGCTTAAAAGGCGGCGCCGAGGTACAACGACAATTAGACGCCATAGCGAAAAGCACCGAGGGCGCCGGCTCTAAAATGAGCAGTTTTGGAAGCACCATGAACACAGCAGGCGCGGCGGTTGGCAAAGCGGCAAGCGGCATGACACAAGCAAGCGGCGGCTTTTCTAAGGTTGGCGCCGAGGCGACCAAGGCGACCACGAACGTAAACGGCTTTGCAAAAGCGTATGGCACAAGCTATAGCCGGATGCCAAGCGAGCTTAAAGAAATAGCAAGAAGCATGACAAACGTTACAGCCGAAACACAAAAGATGTTCCAAGGCATGGTAACGGCGTGGCAAGAGCAAGACAAGGCACAAGCCGGCTTAAAACAAAAGTTAATGGAAAACCGTATAGGGTGGCTACAGCTCACACAAGGAGCCAAGACCTACCAAGGCACAAACGCGCAATTTATGGCGCAGGTTGTAGCCCTAGGCGCCGCACAAAAAGCGATACAAGACCAAATGCGAGCCGCTAATGATATGGCAAAGGCAAGCTTTATTGCAAGCGTGGGTTCATTGCTAGCCATGAGCACGCAAAGCAGTAAGATAGCCGCCAATTATAAATCTATGGCGAATCCGCTTTATACCGCAAATAACGGCTTATTGAGCATGAGCGGAGCACTAGAAAGAGTGGCTAGAGGTGGGCAAGCTAGTGCATTAGCCCTAAAGCAACTTGGTCCGACAGCTAGTATGAAAGAACTACAAGACCGTACCGGCTTAATTAACCAAGGGTTAACACGTTTTGGAGCCGTGGCGGCAACCGCCGGCATAGCGAGCGTGCTTTTATATGGCAACATGCACAAAGCGGCTATGGGCAACCAAGAATATGCCGATAGTTGGAACCGCATGAAAGACGCCATTAACAAAGCCTTGCAACCTATGAGGGACGTATTCACGGCGGTTATGCCGGTAGTCTATAACTTCAT